>Ga0187765_10000655_pt1 | contig 12850 bp, 13 predicted proteins | sample 0216_QUI02_MP05__3_FD_133018 | JGI IMG/M metagenome (GOLD analysis project Ga0187765, IMG submission 133018) | Tropical peat soil microbial communities from peatlands in Department of Meta, Colombia - 0216_QUI02_MP05_10_MG | ecosystem: Environmental > Terrestrial > Soil > Wetlands > Peat ...
GACTGGCTGTACCAGGCGGGGAGCCTGGACGCCGCGCTCCCCGAGCCGCCCCGCGAGGGAGAGCCGCGCCCCGGAGGGCCGCTCAACCCCATCCTCTACACGCGGGAGCACGCCTGGCAGAGCGACCTCGGGCTGTGGGCCGAGGTGCGGCTGCGCCCGGTTCCCTCCCTGCTCATCATCCCCGCCCTCCGCTTCGACCAGTTCCAGTGGAACCTCCAGCCGGCCGCGCAGTGGACGGTCGACCCGCGGCTCACCGTGCGCTGGACGGTGGCTCCGCCGGTCACCGTCAAGGCTGGCATCGGGCTCTACAGCGAGGCGCCCAGCATCGCCGCCGGCGAGACCGACGCCGTCTTCGGGAACCCGGCCCTCAAGGCCAAGCAGAGCATCCAGAGCACGCTCGGGGTGGAGTGGAACATCACCCGGAGCCTGCTCTTCACCTTCGAGACTTTCTACAACCGGCTAAGCGGCGTCATCGCCACCTCGTCGGCGACGGTGGAGCGCGACGGGGTCCCCGTGCCGGAGCGGCTGGCCAACACCGGCCAGGGCCGCATCTGGGGCTTCGAGACCTTCCTCCGCCAGGCGCTCACCGAGCGCATCTTCGGATGGCTGAGCTACAGCTTCTCCAAGAGCCAACGGCTGGACCGCCCCGGCGACCCGTGGCGGCCCTTCGACTTCGACCAGACCCACGTCCTGACCGCCATCGTGAGCTACAAGCTGGGGGCCGGCTGGGAGCTGGGCGGGCGGTTCCGCTACGCCACCGGCAATCCACGCACGCCCATCGTCGGGTCGATCAAGGACGACAACACCGACTCCTTCATCCCGGTCTTCGGGGCCACCAACTCCGCCCGCCTCCCGAGCTTCGTCCAGCTGGACGTGCGGGTGGACAAGGTCTGGGTCTTCGACACCTGGTCCCTCGACCTCTACCTCGACGTGCAGAACGTGACCGACTCCCGCGCCGTGGAAGGCGTCACCTACAACTTCAACTACAGCCAGGCCGTCTACTTCGTGGGCCTGCCCATCGTGCCCGTGCTGGGCATCAAGGCCATCTTCTGATGCGTCGCGCGCTTCCCCCCACCCTGGCGCTGTTCCTCGGCTCCGCCTGCGAACCTTCCGTCGTCTCGCAGAGCGAGATCCACAGTACCCGCGTGCTCGCCGTGCGCGCCGACCCGCCCGAGCTGGTCCTCCTGCCCGACGCCGGCCCGCCGGCCCCGGTCCATTTCACCTCCCTGGCCGTGACCGCGGACGGGGGAACGCCGGCCGTCACCTTCGCCCTCTGCCTCTCCGGGGACCCCTACGATCCTTCCTTCCAGTGCCCGGGGGCGGACGGGATCACGCTGGCCACCGACACGCTCGACCTGTCGAGCCCGGACATCCAGGACCTCCTCCAGAGCCTGCCCGGCGGCGAGCTCCCCGACGCCGGGCTTCCCCTCACCGAGCCGGGCGTCGTCCAGATCGCCATCGGCTACCTGGCCTCCAACGGCGGAACCGGGCCCGGGGACACCGAGCGGGGCGTGTACCGGCTGGGAGTACGCTTCGCCGGGAACCCGAACCACAATCCCGAGCTGCTCGACGTGCTGGTGCCGGACGGGGGCTCGCTCTCCGGGGCCGAGCTCCCGCTCGGCGTGGAAGTCCAGCTCGACCCGCTCATCCTCGACGGCGGGGTGGACCCGGGCTGGCCCGCGGTGGGGCTGGATGGGGGGATCGAGACCTACCCCAGCTTCGATGGGGGAGTCGTCTACGAGAACCTCAACTACAGCTGGTACGCGTCCGCGCCCGACGTGGTCGACTTCCGCTCGCGCGAGCCGACGCCGGACGACACCGCGGAGACGGCCTACTCCCGCTTCCAGGGGAGGGACGCCGGACCGGTCACCTTCTACGTGGTGCTCCGCGATGGACGGGGTGGCACCGACTGGAAGGTGTTCGGGGCGCAGGTCCTCGATGCCGGCCTCGTCCGGTGAGGGGCAGGCGCATCTGGTAGCATCCCTCGACGTGGAGCAGGACACCTCTCTCGCCGCGCGCGATCGCTACCATGCCCACCTCCGGCGCCTGACGCCCGCCGCGCGCCTCCAGGCCAGCTGCGGGCTGAGCCAGGCGGTCCGGACGCTGGCCCTGGCCGGACTCCGCGAGAGGTACCCGCTCGCCGGGCCGGACGAGCTTCGGGCCCGCCTCGTGGTCCGTCTCTACGGCCGAGCCTATGCGGAACGCGTGCTCGGTCCGGTCCCCGCCGACGCCCGCTGAGCTCCTGGTCGTGGTCGACGCCATCGACATCGCGCTGCGCGTCGCCCGCGCGCTGGACGCGGTCGGCGTCGCCTACTTCCTCGGAGGGTCGCTGGCCAGCTCACTCGAGGGAGAGCCCCGGGCGACCAACGACATCGATTTCGTGATCGAGCTCTCCGAGGCGCAGGTGGACGCGTTCAGCAGGGCGCTGGGCGCGGACTTCGAGGTGGACGAGGAGGCGCTCCGCCGGGCGGCGCAGGCCCGGGCCTCGGACAACGTCTTCTTCCTCCCCTGGGCGACGAAGATCGACCTCTTCATCGCCGGCTCCGCGCCGTTCGACCGGAGCGAGCTCGGGCGGCGGCGGTGGGTGGAGGTCCGGCCGGGCGCGGGCCTGTACGTGAAGTCGGCCGAAGACTCCGTCCTCCGCAAGCTCCTCTGGTTCCAGATGGGCGGCCAGGTGTCGGGCAACCAGTGGCGGGACGTGGTCGAGCTCTTGCGTGTAGGCGCCGGCGCGCTGGATGCGGGCTACCTCGACGGCTGGGCGCCCCGGCTCGGGGTCGAGGGGCTCCTCCGCCGGGCGCGCGACGAGGCTGACCTGCGCTGACCGGGGGCTAGGGCCTGGTGTCGATCCGCTCGGCCGCCTGCTTCAAGTCGCTGGCATACCGTTCGAAGATCGGCTGGAAGTCCGGGAGCGAACCCCTGACGAGCGGCACCATCAAGCCCGAAAAGCGCTCCTTCATCGCGAAATCCACCGAGCCGTCGGCGCGCGGTCTCAGCTCGAAGGTGCGGACACCCTTGAACAGCGGCGCCAGACCTCCCGTCCAGGTCATGCGCTCGCCAGGCACGACGCCCCGGACGGTGGGCGTGAAGACGCGGTCCGTGCCCGGCACGTGCAGCCTGAGCCGCTCACCTTCGCGGATCTGACCCTCGATGCGGGTCACCGTCGAGTTCCACCGGGGGAAGTTGGTCGCATCCGTCAAGAGGCTCCAGATTCTCTCCGCCTTCGCCCGGATGTTCACCGCGACCCCACACAGCAGCGAGAAGGCACCTTGCGTTCGCGTGAAGGTGGTTTCTTTCATCGGTCCGGTCCTCCTCACATTGGCCGGGAAGCCCGGACGATGGATAGGCAGGACGGGCCTCGCCGACCAGTGGGGGAGCGTCAGAGGCCGGAGCGGCCGAGGGTGGAGACGAGGCGCTCCACGCCGAGGACGAAGCGGTCCGGCTCGGGGAGCAGCGAGATGACCAGGTATCGCCCGCGCGGAAAGTCGTAGAAGTGCCCGGGCTGGACCTGCACGCCGGCGTCGAGGAGCTGAAGGCAGAGCGCGGTCTCGTCGGCCCTCGCCGGCAGCCTCAGCACCGCCGACCAGCCCCCCTCCGCCGGAAGGACGTCCCAGGGCGCCTGCTCCGGCCGGGCGGCGAGCAGCACCCGCCGGTTGTCCTCCAGCCGGGCCTGGACGCGCCGCCGCCAGGCGGGGCCGAGGGCGAGGAGGGTCGGGAGCGCCCGCTGCACCGGCTCCCCGACGGAGAGGAAGCTGTCCAGGAGCAGCTCCAGACGCCCGAGCGCCTCCTCGCGCAGCGGAGCCGCCCCGGTGACGGCCATCCATGCGCACTTGAGCTGCGGGAGGCCCACCGACTTGGACAGCCCTTCCAGGGAGAAGGTGAGCGCCTCTCCCCCCAGGGCGGCCGCGGTCGAGGGGCGGCGCCCTCCCCGGACGAAGTGCGCGAAGACCTCGTCCACGACGAGCGCCCAGTCTCGCCGGGCGCAGAGGGAGTCCAGGGCCCGGTGCAGCTCGGGGGTGAGGACGTGGCCGGTGGGGTTGGCCGGGCTGACCACCACCACCGCGCGGGTGTCCTCGTCGGCCAGGGCCCCGAGGCGCTCCACGTCGAGCGAGAAGCCGGTCTCCAGCTCCAGCGGGTAGGCGCGGAGCTCGACCGAGGCCGCGTCCGCCAGGTAGCCGAGGAGCGGATAGCTGGGCTGGGGAACGAGGACGTTGTCGCCCGGATCGCAGAGCAGCTCGAGGAGCCGGAGGTAGGCCTCGCTGGTGCTGGCGGTGAGCGCCAGCTGACCGGACGGAAGCCGGGCGCCGCGCACGGAGAGCTCGGCGGCGGCCGCCTCCCGCGCCGAGGGGAGACCGAGCGGCTCCGGCCCGTAGCCCGCCAGGGGCGCGCCGAGGAACGCCTCCCTCACCGCCGCCTCGGGTTGGCCGAGGCCGACCGCAGCCGGGCTGGAGACGGTCAGGTCCACCACGTTGCCGCCGCGCAGCCGGAGCGTCTGCTCCCGGGCGGCGAGCAGGTTGGGGGTCCGATCCCAGGCGGTGCGTGCGGAGAACATGCCGACCCCGGGAAGCTACCGCCTGCCAAGGGCCTCGGGGGTGTGTCAGTCTCGTCCGCCGCGTGGCCGACCCCGATCTCGTCCGATGCCCCTGGCCCGGCACCGACCCGCTCTACGTCGCCTACCACGACGCCGAGTGGGGGGTACCGGAGCGCGACGACCGGGCCCTCTTCGAGAAGCTGCTCCTCGACGGTTTTCAGGCCGGGCTGTCCTGGATCACCATCCTCCGCAAGCGAGAGAGCTTCCGCCGCGCCTTCGACGGCTTCCGGGCGGAGCGCATCGCCCGCTGGCGACCGGCCCGCCTCGAGCGGCTGATGGCCAATCCGGCCATCATCCGGAACCGGGCGAAGATCGTCGGGAGCGTGACCAACGCCCGGGCCTACCTCGCCCTGCGCGAGCGGGAGGGCAGCTTCTCCCGATTCCTGTGGCAGTTCGTCGGGGGGATGCCCAAGGTCAACCACCGCACCTCGGTCCGCCAGATTCCGCCCGAGACCAGGGAGAGCCGGGCCATGTCCTCTGCGCTGCGGGAGGCGGGCTTCACCTTCGTCGGCCCGACCATCTGCTACGCCTTCATGCAGGCCACCGGGATGGTGGACGACCACCTGGTCTCCTGCTTCCGGCACAGTGACCGGGTGGGCGGTTACTAGCGGCTACGAGTGGTCCCGTCCGGAGCGTGGTGGGCGCAGCACTAGAACCCGGTCTGGAGCATGGTCTGCACCACCCGCCGGATCAGCTCGCGGCGGATCTCCTTCCGGCAGTAGTCGATGGCCGGCAGGGGGGGCTTGGGCAGATGCACCGGCCGGTTCCGGGCCGCGGTGCGCACCACCATCTCCACCTTGGACTGCTCGATGTGGAAGAGCCGCTGGCCGTCCTTGCGGAGGAAGTAGGCGAGGCCGCGGGCATCGAGGAGCTTGAAGAAGTACCGCCTGGCGTCGGCGACGAGCGTGAGGTCGATGACGTCTGCCATGGACTCTTCGTTCATCGCGTGGATCAACCGGGTCGTCCAATTCCCGCTCGGCCGCTTCCGTGCCTCGCTCCGCTACACCCACATAGCGGCGGGAAAAGCGGCGGCAGAAGACTTGCGCTCCGTCTCCGGAGGGTGAACGCCGGCGGACGCTAGCCGACGAGCGGCCGGAGCCAGCGCCGGAAGACAGTGCGCCGCTGCTCGGCGTCGGGGACGAAGGGCACCGGACCGAGGACCTCGACCGCGAACCGATCCCGGATCCACCGCGCGTTGTCCCGCAGGCTCGGATCCCGTCCCGGCGCCGGCCGCGAGAGGACCACCGCCCGTACCTTGATGCGCCGCTCGCCGAGCGCGAGGAGGGACAGTCCGGTGTGGTTGAGCGTCCCCAGTCCGGCCCGCGCCACCAGCACCACCGGCAGCCGGGTGGCGGCGATGAGGTCGATGACCAGGTGGCGCGCGTCGAGCGGAACGAGCAGGCCGCCGGCGCCCTCGGCCACCAGCGCCCGCCCCTGGAAGGCGCGGAACGCACGGAGCGTCTCGCCCCAGGAGGGGTTGAGGCCCAGCCTCTGGGCGGCCACCCCCGGGGCGAGCGGAGCCCGGAAGCGGTGGAGGGAGATCATCCCCAGGGGATCGTCGCTGCGCGCCGCGTTCCGGAGCGCGAGCGCATCCGGTGGCCGCTCCACGTCGGCGCACCCGCTCTCGTAGGGCTTGAACGCTCCCGGGGACAGCCCGGCATCGGCCATCAGGGAGAGCAGCGCGGAGGCCACCTCGGTCTTGCCCACCCCGGTGTCGGTGCCGGTGACGAAGTACCGCGGCAGGTCCCTCATCGTCCGGTGACCTCGGTGATGGCCCGCAGGACGGCGTCACCGAGCTTCATCGCCTCCGGAGGGGTGAGCGAGAGCGGAGGCATGAGGACCACGACCGATCCCAGCGGCCGGATGAGAACCCCGTGCTTGCGGGCCGCCAGGCAGACGCGATGGCCGATCCGCTCCTGCACGCCGTAGGGCTCCTTCGTCCGGCGGTCGCGGACCAGCTCGATGCCGATCATCGCGCCGCGCTGCCGGACCTCCCCGACATGGGCAAGCTCGGCGATGGAGGTGAGGTAGGGCTTGAGCGTGGCCAGGGTGACCTTCATCCGCTCCAGCACCTGCTCGGTGTCGAAGAGCTTGAGGCTGGCCAGCGCCGCGGCGCAGGCGAGCGGGTTCCCGGTGAAGGTGTGGCCGTGGAAGAACGTCCGCGCCGAGGCGGGGGCCCCGAGGAAGGAGGCGTAGACCTCCTCGGTGGTGAGCGTCGCCGCCAGCGGGAGGTAGCCGCCGGCCAGCCCCTTGGCCAGGCAGAGGAAGTCCGGCCGCACCGCCTCCTGCTCCACGGCGAACATCGTCCCGGTGCGCCCGAAGCCGGTGGCCACCTCGTCGCAGATGAGGAGAACCTCGTGGGCCCGGGCCAGTTCGGCCAGCTTGCGGAGAAACCCCGGCGGGTGGGTGATCATCCCGGCCGCGCCCTGCACCAGGGGCTCGATCACCACCGCGGCCAGCTCCTCGCCCTTCCTCTGGAAGAGCCGCTCGGCCGCGGCCAGGCAGGCTGCGCCGCAGTCGCCCGCCCCCTCCCAGCGGTAGGCGTAGGGCGTGGGGATGCGGTCCACCGCGAAGAGCAGCCCCCGGAAGGTTCCGTGGAAGAGGTCGATCCCTCCCACCGAGACGCTGCCCACCGTGTCGCCGTGGTAGGACTGCTCCAGCGCCGCGAAGTGGGCCTTCTCCGGCCGCCCGCGCTGGCGCCAGCACTGGTAGGCCATCTTGAGGGCCACCTCCACCGCGGTGCTGCCCGAGTCCGAGTAGAAGACGCGGGTCAGTCCGCGCGGCGCGAGGCGCGTCAGCTCCGCCGCCAGCTCGATGGAGGGCACCGACGCCAGGCCGAGCAGGGTGGTGTGGGCCACCCGCTCGAGCTGGTCCCGGATGGCGTCGTCGATCTCCTTCTTTCTGTGGCCGTGCACGTTGCACCACAGCGAGGAGACCCCGTCCAGGTAGCGGTTCCCGAGGTCATCGATGAGCGTGTTCCCCTCGGCGCGCTCGATGATCAGCGGCTCGTCGGTCGACCAGCCCTGCATCTGGGTGAAGGGATGCCAGACATGGGCCTGGTCCAGCGCCAGGAGCCGGTCATGCCGCGGCGAGGAGTCCATGGGCCTTCAGCTCCCGGAGCCCGGCCAGAGCCTGGTCGAGATGGTCCGTGGTGTGCGCCGCGGAGAGGGCGAAGCGCAGCCGGCTCGTCCCGGCCGGCACGCTCGGCGGACGGATGGGCTTGACGAGAAGGCCGCGGGCGCGGAGGAAATCGGCCGCGGCCGTCGCGCGCTCCGCGGCGCCGAGCACGACGGGGAAGATGGCCGAGCTGCCCTGGGCCGGGTGGCCGAGCGCCTCCAGGCCGCCGGAGAAGTGACGGATGTTGCGCCACAGCCGCCGGCGGAGCTCCGGGCCGTGCTCCACCAGCTCCACCGCCGCCTCGGCGGCGGCGCAGAGGGCGGGGGGCAGGGTGGTGGAGAAGACGAGCGGCCGGGCCCGGTTGACGAGCAGCTCGGCCACCGGCCGGCTGGTGGCCGCGTAGGCGCCAAAAGTTCCCAGCGCCTTCCCCAGCGTCCCCATCCGCACGTCCACCTCGCCCCCCACGCCGACCGCCTCGGACAGCCCCGCCCCGCGCTCCCCGAGGACTCCGGTGGCGTGCGCCTCGTCGACGAGCAGGCCCGCGCCCGCCCGCCGGCAGACCTCGACCAGCTCGGCGAGCGGAGCCACGTCCCCGTCCATGGAGAAGACCGCGTCCGTCACCACCAGCCGGCGCCGGGCCGGCGTGGCCGCCAGGCGGGCGGCCAGGGCCCCGAGGTCGCGGTGCGGATAGACCTCGACCCGAGCGCGGGACAGGCGGCATCCGTCCACCAGGCTGGCGTGGTTGCGGGCGTCGGAGAACACCGCGTCCTCGCCGCCCACCAGCGCCGGGATGATGCCCAGGTTGGCCGAGTAGCCGCCGTTGAAGAGCAGCACCGCCTCGGCATCCTCGAAGGCTGCCAGCCGGGCCTCCAGCGAGCGGTGCGCCTCGGAGTCGCCGACCAAGAGCCGCGAGGCTCCGGCGCCCGTCCCCCACCGCTCCAGCGCGCCGCGGGCCGCCGCGGCCAGGGCCGGGTGCGCCGCCAGCCCGAGGTAGTCGTTGGAGGAGAAGTTGATCAGCGTCTTGCCCCGGAGACGCACCACCGGGCCCTGCGGGGAGCCGAGCGGCTCGAGCGAGCGGAGCAACCCCTGGGCCGTCAGCGCAGCCAGCTCCTCCTCCGCCCACCGGCGCGCGACGCTGCTCATCGGGCGGCGTTCGGCTCGAGCGGCTCGACGCCGGCCGAGGCGAGGAGAGCCATGTCGTCGGCGTATTCCGGATTTCCGGTGGTGAGCAGCTTCTCGCCGAAGAAGAGCGAGTTCGCCCCGGCCATCATGCACAGGAGCTGGGCCTCCTGGTTCATCGACAGCCGGCCGGCGGAGAGGCGGACCATGGCCCGCGGCATGAGGATGCGCGCCGTGGCGATGGCGCGCACCATCTCCACCGGCGCCACCGGCGGCCGGTGCTCGAGGGGCGTTCCCTCGACGGGCACCAGGGCGTTGATCGGCACCGATTCGGGATGCACCGGCTGGTTGGCCAGGGTGAGGAGCAGGGTGCAGCGGTCATCGACCGATTCGCCCATCCCGAGGATGCCGCCGGAGCAGACGCCGATGCCGGCGTCGCGCACGCGCTGCAGCGTCTCCAGCCGGTCCCGGTAGGTCCGGGTGGTGATGATCTCCCCGTAGAACTCGGGAGAGGTGTCGAGGTTGTGGTTGTAGGCGGTGAGGCCGGCCTCGGCCAGCCGCCGGGCCTGGTTCGCGCTCAGCATCCCCAGCGTGCAGCAGGCCTCCATCCCCAGGGCACGCACGCCGCGCACCATGGAGAGCACCTGCTCGAACTGGGGGCCGTCCTTCACCTCCCGCCAGGCGGCTCCCATGCAGAAGCGCGTCGCCCCGGCCTCCCGGGCCGCGCGGGCAGCGGCCAGGACGTCGTCCGTGGAGAGCAGCCTGTCCGCCTCGACGCCGGTGCGGTACCGGGCCGACTGCGGACAGTAGGCGCAGTCCTCCGGGCAGCCTCCGGTCTTCACCGAGAGCAGCGAGCAGAGCTGCACCCGGTTCTCCCCGAAGACCGCCCGGTGCACCGTCTGGGCGCGGTAGACCAATTCCAGGAGCGGGAGGTCGTGCAGCGCGCGCACCTCCTCCAGCGTCCAGTCGTGGCGGGTCGGAGGGCCGTCGTTCAGGGACGGCGGAGTCGGTGAGGGGGCGGTGGCGGTCACGGCCGGCGAGGCTCGACCAGCCCTCCGCCCATTGTCAACCAGTGTGCATCCGACGGTTGACGACGCTCCCAGTGTGCCGCGCTGGGCCATCCTGTGACGGGCGGGGGACGACTCCGGTGTGCTGGCGGCCGACCCTGGCCCTTGTCAGGTCGGAGCCGCGTGCGAAAGGTGCCGCCCCGCCGATGATGCTCGCCTCCGCCCTCGCCGCTGCAGCGCTGGCCGCCACGCCGGGTGCACAGCTCCGCGCCACCTACCAGGCGCGGTATGCGGACCGGCTCGTCCCGCTCCTCAGCGAGCTTCTTCGCTACGACACCGTCGAGGACCACGCCGGCGCCTTCGCCGAGCAGCGGGCCTGGCTGACCGGTGCGGCGACGGCCCTCGGCCTCGAGGTGAAGGACCAGGGCAGCTTCATCGAGGTGGAGCTCCCCGGCCCGGCGGGAGCGCCGGTGCTCGGCCTCATCGTCCACGGGGACGTGCAACCGGCCGATCCGCGCGAGTGGACCGTGTCTCCCTTCTCCGGTGAGGTCCGATCCGGCGAGGTGTGGGGACGCGGGGCTGCGGATGACAAGGGGCCGCTGGTCCAGGCGCTCCTGGCCATGGCCACCCTCCGCGCCTCGGGGCTCCCGCGGACCTCGACCGTGCGGCTGCTGGTGGGGACCGCCGAGGAGGGCAAGGCGACGGACGCGGTCGCGTATCTGGAGAAGCACGAGCCGCCCGCCTTCGGCCTCGTCCTGGACAGCGATTTCCCGGTGGTGGTGGGCGAGAAGGTCTGGCACGAGATCCTCGTCTCGACACCTCTGAAGAGGCCGGGAGCGGCGGCCGCCGGAGACTTCGATGTCACCGGGCTGGAGGCCGGTCTGGCGACGTCCATCGTCCCGGACCGGGCGGTGCTCACCCTCACCTGGACGCGCGGGACGCCGGACTGGGAGCCGTTCCTCGCCCGGGTGCGCGCCCGGTCCCTGCCCGAGGGCACCCGGCTCGAGGTGAGCGGCGACGGCCCGCGCCGCGTGCTGACCGTGCTCGGGAAGTCGTCGCACTCCGGGATGACGCCGCGCCTTGGCCGCAACGCCCTGGTGGCCCTGGCCATGGCGGTGGACGGGCTCCTCCCGCCCTGCGGCGCGGCGGACCTGCTCGCCTTCGCGCTGCAGGCGGGCAGGGACCTGGAGGGCAGAGGGCTCGGCTTCAAGCCCGAGCCGCCTCCCTGGAACGGTTTCGACACCAACGTGGCGACGGTCAAGCCGGGGTCCGACGGCCGGCTGACGCTGGCCATCAACGTCCGCTCGCCGCCCACGCTGTGGGGCACGGCGCTCAAGGAGCACGTCGAGGGCCAGGTGCGCGCCTTCGACCAGCGCACCGGTGCCGCGCTCGCCGTCTCCGGCGGCTTCTACGAGGACAAGCCGCTCGCCTTCGACCCGCAGGCGAGGCTGGTGAAGCTGCTCCTCGCGGCGTACGCCCGGGCCATGGGAAAGCCCGCCGAGCCGGTCGTCTCGGCCGGCGGCACCTACGCCAAGCGCTTCCCGCGCACCATCGCCTTCGGGATGTGGTTCCACGACAAGCCGTACCCCGGCCACGCGGCCGACGAGCGGATCTCGGTGGCCGACCTGGAGGCCGGGATGCGCATCCTGCTCGAGGCGCTCGGGGACCTGGTCTGCCGGCGCCCGCTGGAGCGGCCCTTCGAGCGCTAGCTAGAAGGTGCAGTTGAGCTTGGTGCGGGCGTTCAGCTCCCGGCCCCACTCGACGCAGGTCCGCACCCCGCTCGCGCTCCCCTTGAACTCTCGGCAGGGCCGAAGCCGGTAGCGGAGCAGCACCGGACGGCCGTCCTTGCCGTCGATGGCGATCTGGGGCGGCGAGCCCGTCTCCCCCGTCCGGACGAATGACCGGCCCGGACCGGAGAAGCTCCCGGTGATGGACCAGGGCTGGCCGCCGGTCCTGCCCCGGAAGACCCACGCGGTGGGGGTGGATTCCACCGTGTCCAGGGCGGGATCGGTGGGCCAGGTGAACTCCTGCCAGGCGTACCGGCTGTCGGTGGCCACCGTGCCGTCGGGATTGAGGATCACCACCGGGGCCGGTGTGCTGCCGATGGTCGTCCCGTCGAAGACGCAGAGCGGGGGACCGCGCTGGCAGCCGGCAGAGAGCGCGGCCAGGAGGGCGAGCCCGGACGTACGGTTCACGGCGGAGAAGGCTACTGCTGCGGCTTGGCCCCGGCGACAGGAGCGTGAGCACGGGCCGGAGACGCGGTGCACGCCCGGCCCGAGCTCGACTAGCCTTCCCTCGGATCCCCCCCAGGCCCGCTCCATGCGGAGGTGACCGTGACCGCAGCGCATGTCGTGCTCTGGGCGATGGCCGCCTCGGCGGGCGAAGCCGCTCCGGCCAGGGAGCCGCCGCCGCTCTTCGACAACCTGGGACGTTACCACCGGCCGATCTCCTCCAAGTCGAAGGAGGCCCAGGCCTACTTCGACCAGGGGCTGCGCCTGATCTACGCCTTCAACCACGAGGAGGCCCAGGCCGCCTTCGAGGAGGCGGCGCGACGCGACCCGAGCTGCGCCATCTGCTTCTGGGGCGCGGCGCTGACGCTCGGGCCGAACATCAACCTCCCGGCCATCCCCGAGCGTGCCCGGGCCGCCTGGCAGCTGCTCCGGAAGGCCCAGGGCCTGTCGCGCGGCGCGAGCCCGGTGGAGCGCGCGCTCATCGCCGCGCTGGGCAAGCGCTACACCGACCCTCCGCCCGCAGATCCGCAGAAGCAGAGCGCGCAGGACGCCGCCTACGCCGACGCCATGCGCAGGGTGGCCCGCTGGTTCCCGGCCGACCCGGACGTGGCCACCCTCTTCGCCGAGTCGATGATGGACCTCCGGCCCTGGGACCTCTGGACGCTGGAGGGCCATCCCCAGCCGGGTACGCAGGAGATCGTCTCCACGCTCGAGAAGGTGCTCCTCGCCCACCCCAACCATCCCGGGGCCAATCACTACTTCATCCACGCCGTCGAGGCGTCGCCCCA
>Ga0187765_10000656_pt1 | contig 12847 bp, 7 predicted proteins | sample 0216_QUI02_MP05__3_FD_133018 | JGI IMG/M metagenome (GOLD analysis project Ga0187765, IMG submission 133018) | Tropical peat soil microbial communities from peatlands in Department of Meta, Colombia - 0216_QUI02_MP05_10_MG | ecosystem: Environmental > Terrestrial > Soil > Wetlands > Peat ...
GCGGCTGGCTCGAGGGGAGGTCGCGGTTCGCTCGCCTCGGGCTCATGGTCCACGTCACCTCCGGCTTCGTCGCCCCGGGGGTGAGCAACCGCCAGGTGCTCGAGATCAGCAACGTCGCCGGGCGCACGCTCGCGATCCATGCCGGGACACGCATCTGCCAGATCGTGCTGCAGCGCGCCGAGGGATCGGCGATCTACGCCGGCAGGTTCGCGCGACAGGAGCGACTCTAGGCGACTGGCTCGTCAGGGTGCGACGGCCGGCTGCTGCTGCGTCACGCAGTGGAACGCCCCCAGACCCCAGACCAGATCGACGGCATCGATGCCGACGATCCGCCGCCCGGGAAAGGCACGGCCGAGGACCGCGAGCGCGCGCTCATCGTTGGGGTCGCCGAAGGTCGGCACAAGCACCGCCGCGTTCCCCACGTAGAAGTTCGCGTAGCTCGCGGGCAGGCGCTGGTCCTCGTGGTGCCGTGCCGCCGGCATCGGCAGCTCGATGATCTCGAACCTGTGTCCGTCGGGGTCGGCCATGCGTAGGAGCCGGGCGAGGTTGTCTTGCAAGGGTCGGTGATTGTCGTCGACGGGATCGGGCTCGACGACGGTCACGATCGTGCGCGGGCCGACGAAGCGTGCCAGATCGTCGACGTGGCCGTCGGTATCGTCGCCGGCGATACCGTCGCCGAGCCAGAGGATCTGCCGCACCCCCAGGTACTCGCGCAGGCGCTCCTCGATCGCGGCCCGGTCGAGGCCCGGGTTGCGGTTCGGGTTCAGGAGGCACGACTCGGTGGTGAGCAGCGTGCCGCGACCGTTGCCGTCGATCGAGCCGCCTTCGAGGATCATTCCGGGCTGGAAGACCGGGAGGCCGAGCTCGGAGGCGATACGGCTCGGCACGCGATCGTCGTCGTCCCAGGGCGGGTACTTGCCGCCCCAGGCGTTGTAGCCCCAGTCCGTCACGACGAGCGGCGCGCACTCTTCTCGCGCTCCACCGCTCGCGACCGCCGCTCGGGCGTCTCTGGTCAAGAATATCGGCCCGTGGTCGCGGATCCAGGCGTCGTCGGTCGGAATGTGATGGAAGCCGACGGCGTCGAGCCGCGCGCCGTGCGCTGCGAGAAGCGGCCGCACGTGAGCCTCATCCCCGGCTCCGGGCACCAGGATCTCGACCCGCTCGCCGACCGCGAGCGCCGCCACCATGCGCGCGAAGATGCCGGGAACCGGCGCGAACTTTCCCGGCCAGGACTCTTCCTTGCGCGGCCAGGAGAGCCAGGTGGCCGCGTGCGGCTCCCACTCGGCGGGCCAGCGGTATCCCAGCGTACGCGGCGTACCGTTCAACGTTCCCCGCGCGCCGGCGAGCGCGCGCCCTCGTCGAGCACTCGCTGCGTCAAGCCGCCGTAGGCGTCGATGCGCCGGTCACGCAGGAACGGCCAGTGACGGCGGATCTCCTCGATCCGCCCGAGGTCACACTCGGCGACCAGCACCTCTTCCCGGTCCTGAGCCGCGCGCACCACCAGCCCGCCGAAGGGCTCGGCGACGAAGGAGGAGCCCCAGAACTCGACCGTGCCCTCGGTCCCGATGCGGTTGGGCGTGGCGACGTAAACCCCGTTCGCCACCGCGTGGCTACGCTGGATCAGCTCCCAAGCGCCGTGCTGCGCGGCGCCGAACTCGGCCTTCTCGGCCGCATGCCAGCCGATCGCGGTCGGGTAGAAGATCACCTCGGCGCCGGCGAGTGCCGTCAAGCGCGCTGCCTCGGGGAACCATTGGTCCCAGCACACCAGCGCGCCGATGCACGCGTACCTGGTCTGGAAGGCGCGAAACCCGAGGTCGCCGGGGGTGAAGTAGAACTTCTCGTAGTAGAGCGGATCGTCGGGGATGTGCATCTTGCGATAGAGGCCGGCGATCGTGCCGTCGGCGTCGAGAACGCAGGCGGTGTTGTGGTAGACGCCTGCGGCGCGGCGCTCGAAGAGCGGCGCGACGATCACGACCGAGAGGCGCCGCGCCGTCTCGCCCAGCACCTGCGAGCTCGGCCCGGGAATCGGCTCCGCGAGATCGAACCAGGCGTGCTCCTCGCTCTGGCAGAAGTAGCGCGAGCGAAACAGCTCGGGCAGGCAGACGATCTGCGCCCCGGCCGACGCCGCCTCCGCCACCAGGGCGATCGCCCGCGCGAGGTTCGCCTCGGGGTCCTCCGCGCAGCGCATCTGCACGAGCCCGATCTTGACCTTCCGATCCTGCCGCAACTGGTTCATCGTTCCTCGAGCTCCGTGAAGTGCGCCGCCTGCCCCGAGCGGACAAGCGGATCGAGCAGCGCGGCGCCGCGCCCGATCACCTCGGCGCCTGCGATGGCCTGGTGGACGAACCGCTTCGCGCGCCCGACCGCCGCGTCGAGCGAGTCGCCGCGCGCGAGCCCGGCGGTGATCGCCGCGGAGAGCGTACACCCCGTGCCGCGGACGGCCCCGGCGGGCAGGCGCGGCGCTTCGAGCTCATGGATGTCGCGGCCGTCGAAGAGCACGTCGAGCGCCGCGCCCTCGAGGTGGCCGCCCTTGACCAGCACCGCGCGCGCGCCGAGAGCGGCGATCGCCTTCGCGGCGTCGCGCATCGTCGCGGGACAGTCGACCTCGCGGCCGCTCAGGGCCGACGCTTCCGCGAGATTGGGCGTCACCAGGAACGCGAGCGGCAGGAGCGCTCGCTTCAGGATCTCCAGCGCCCCGGACTCGAGCAGCCGGTCACCGCTGGTCGCGCGCATCACCGGGTCGACCACCAGGCGCAGCTCGCCGGTCACGGCGCGACGGCGGTCGAGCGCCGCCGCAACCGCCTCGATCACGGCCGCGCTCGCGAGCATTCCGGTCTTCGCCGCCGCAACGGGAATGTCGTCGAGCACCGCGTCGAGCTGAGCGACGACCAGCTCCGGCGCGACGACCACGATCTGCTCGACCGCCAGCGTGCTCTGCACCGTGAGCGCCGTGAGGACGCTCGTGCCGTGCACGCCGAATGCGACGAAGGTCTTGAGGTCCGCCTGGATTCCGGCCCCGCCGCTGGGATCGGACGCGGCGATCGTCAGAGCGACCGGCCGGCTCACGCGCGGTCTCCGATCTCGCGCGCACCGGGGTCCTGCGCCGCGACCGCGCCAGCCCCGGACGAGGAGAGATCCTCTTGCACGCGCACCAGGCGCCAGCGCGGCCCGCCCTTTCCCGAGCCGTCGCGCACGTCCGGCGTCACTGCGACCCAGAGAGAGGGAATCGACCACGCGATCTCGCCGAGCGAGCCCCAGACACGCGGCGGGGGAAACGGCGGCGGCCCAGGGACGCAGCGCAGGGCGAGGTCGGCCCAGGTCCGGGTGGGCCAGGTGACGCCGGCGAAGGCGAGTCCGGTCGGAGTCGGCATCCCGAGGACCAGCGCGCCGCTCGAGGCGATGCCGCAGAGCGCGAATTCCGCAACCGGCGCTTCGCGAAACTCGAGCCAGTCGCGCGACCGCACTCCGGGTCGGTAGCGCGACGCCGCGCGCCGCGCGAGGAGACCCGGAGCACCGGTCGCGACGAACTGCTCGAGATACCGGGCGCCGGGTCCGCGTGTCGCGAACACGGCCTCGATGCGGTCGCCTGCCGCATCGAGATCGAGGAGCTCGAGCGCGCCCAGGCGGCGCGCGACGTCGAGAGCTGTCAAGTCGCGGCCGTCGAGACAGAGCGCGTCGATCGCGACGAAGCGCTCTGCGGATGCGATCCGGGCCGGCTCGCTGCCCCGCGCCGCCGAGCGCAGCACCCCATCGAGGACCGTGTATCCCGGTCTGGCCTTTCCCCCGCGGACCCGTACCCGGCCGAGCGCGGCCGCAACCTCGACCGCCTCGCGCCCGAGGTCATGCCCGGCGCGCGAGCGCAGTCGCACGCGATCGTCGATCACCGCGAGGCAGCGCCACCCGTCGACCAGGGGAGAGACCAGGAAGGCGTCGTCGATCGCAGCCAGATCCCGGCCCGGCGTCGCGATCATGGGCGCCAGCGCAAGGCGCGCGCGCGACGGCCGTCGCGCTCCTCGTCGCTGCGCCGGACCGGACGCGGCTCCGCCGCGCGAGCGAGGCGCGACCCCGGCGCCCGACCTCGCGCCTCGTGCCGCTCGCCCGTCGTTGCCGTTCGATTCGCGCCGCATCGCGAGAGCGAGACTAACACAAGTTCCCGGCCGCCGAACGCTCGGCGTTCAGCGAGAGCCGGCGGCATCCGAGAGCGAGAGGCGCTTGCGCGCGATCAAGATCCCGGCGCCGGACCGCGGCGAGGCTTCGTGACCGGGGGTCTTGCGCGGGACGACCCGCTTCGGCCACACTGCGCCGCCATGCGACCACGGCAAGCATCACTCATGACGATGGCAATCCTCTCGCTCCTCCCTCGGCTCGCCCGCGCGACCAGCGGCGAGCTCTGCGTGCGCGACAGTCAGCTCGCCAAGGGCAGCGTGATCCGCTTCGCGCCCGTCGACCTGAGGGCGCCGGGCCCGCTGCTCCTGCACGGCATGATCGCCGTCGACGGGCTGTGCACGCCGCTCGAGGGGTCCGGGGAGTCGACCAGCAACGGCACGGTCTTCATCGGCGTCAAGGCAAAGCTCGGCAACGGCACGCAGGTGCTCGACTACCACATGGTCGCCGACCGCAACCTCCGCGCGAGCGGGACGATCAGCACCACCGAGTCGAAGCGCGGCTTCTACCAGACGCGAGCGATCTGGACGCCCGTCGACTGCGACAGCGTCCCGTCCTGCACGCAGGACTAGGTCGAAGCGCTCTCCAGGAGAGTGTCTCGTCCTCGGAGAGCGCAGCTCGTCCTCAGGGAGAGGAGATCGTCCGCAACGACTGAGCGGCGCCGAACTGACCGACCGCCTCGCCGTACCAGCCGATGATGCCGAGGTCCTGGTCCGCGTCGGGATCGAAGCTCGTGCCGCTGTAGCCCGGCCCCTCGGTCGCGATCACGGAGATGGTCGCCGAGATGTTGAGCGAGGCGCCGGGGAAGAGATTCGGCAGCGACGAGAACAGCGCCGAACCGTTCACGTTGACGTCATTCGTCGCGAGCTGGCCGCTGTTCGAGTCGAGGCTGAGCGAAACGACCATCAGGGGCTGGGCGGGCGGCGCGGCCCCGTTGGTGAGCGACGTGATGTTCGGCACGTTCAGCGCAACGACGATCAGCTCCGAGTCCTGCAGCGTGGTCGGATTGAACGTCGTGCCAATGATAAAATCTCCCTGCTGGACGGTGCCGATCGCGCCGAGGCCGGTCGCGTTGGCGCCGAACGCCGAGCCAGTCGCGGTGTTGGCGATGGTGAAGTTGCCGAGCAGGCGGTCGATGCCGTCGCCGGGGCCCTGGACGACGACGAATCCGCGCGAGCCGGCGAGACTCTGCGGGTTTCCCTCGGTGACCTGGCCGTTCGAGTCGATCGACCGCGTGCGCACGCTCAGCGGATCGACGACGTCGGTACCGCCGTTTCCGGGAATGTCGCGATCCACCGAGGCGAGCGTCTGCCCCGACTCGTCGTAGAACACCCAGGTGTTGGTCACCTGGATCGAGTCGACGTTGGTGATCGAGAAGAAGGTGTCGTGGTTGGTTGACGCGTCGAACGGCATGACCAGATTCGCGTCGGGGAAGTCCGAGTTCGGCCCGATCACCGGCGTGCCCGACTGCGCGCCCGCCACGGACGCGACCAGCCAAGCGCAAAAACCCACCAAGCCCGCGAAACGACTTGACATTCGCTCTCTCCTCTCAGGCCGATCGAGTCGTCGACCCCGTTCTCCTGGCCGCGACCATACGGCGCCGCCTGCTGCCGGAGTGGCAGGGCAATAGAGCATGCCGGGCACGAGAAACAAATCTTCGCAGGGGGGTTGTTTGAGCTTCGACGGCGTTGGTACAAGGTCTCGTTCTGTTTGCGCTTTCGCCGCGACCCGGGAGGGCCGCTCGCAGCCGCGCCCGATCGAGCGAATTTGCAAGGCAGGACGAGGAAAAAGCCTATAGCCTGGACGACCCCTGTGGCGTGTCGCTTGCACCCCCAACCGGACTGAAGATGAGTCGCTCGTTCGTCAGAGCCTGGGCCACGGTCGCGACCATCATGGCGATGGCCTGTTTTTCCTTCGTCCTTCCGGCACCTGCGGCGCACGTCACCCTCGAAGCGAAGGCACATGCGCCGACGCCGAACGACGACCAGATCAGCTCGCCGTTGTCCTTCGTCGACTCGCCTTTCAGCGGGAAGACCTTCTCGCCCTATCTGACCATCTCTTCGCTGCCGCTTTTTCCGGCCGGGACGAGCCAGCCGTACACCCTCGCCAGGGCGCACGAGGAGCTCAGTCCCCCCTCCCTCGAGCCTCTCATCCGACCTGGCTAACGCCGCAACACAGGACATGCTCGGGTGCTCCCACCTGGGTGCCATCCGTTTTTCTCGCTGGAGAGCCAGTTTGCTCTCGCGGGCTCGCCGTCCGGTAGCGGCGCAGGGATGTTGGGAGAGAGCGCTCGAGCGAAACGCTGCAGAAAAAATTCAATGGGCAGCGACACCGCATGAGTCGGGTACCTCGAGCGGTGTCGACGGAACCGGTCGAACGGTGGGCGGACGACCGGTGGCCCAAGATTTCCTGATGCCGGCGACGGCGGTCGATGACCGCCGTCGCCGGAGACAACCGGCGACCTCGCGAAGCGAGGCCATGCAAGCCATGCAAGCGGATGCGCGGCGCCGGTCGAAGCTTTGGTTGCGTCGTTCGTTCGTCAAGTAGGCAGTTCGTTGTTCGTTCGAAGCAAAGAGCCGGCTTTGAAGCAGTCGAAGATCCATGCGTTCGTCGTCGCCGTGGTCGCGGCCGTTGCTCTCGTCGCCTCGAGCCGTGTCGCACACGCCATAGACTTCTACGTCGATTCGTCGCTCGGAAACGACGCGCACACGCCGCTCGAGGCGCAGTCGCCCTCGACCCCCTGGGCGACGATCAACCACGCGCTGCAGATCGTCACCGCCGGCAGCGTGGTTCACGTCCAGCCCGGGACCTACGGCGAATCGGCACAGACCAAGTTCGACGGGGTGATCCTGCGCGCCGAAGGAGCGCCGCAGAGCGTGATCATCGCGCCGCCCGTGGGGACGTCCGGCCTGGCGATCACCAACCGCAACTGGACGATCCGAGGAGTCGTCATCCAGGGCGGCGTCCACGGCATTCGCGCCGATGGCGCCGACGGCCTCGACCTGCGCGGCGTGATCGCCGTCGGACAGTCATCAAACGGCATCACGATCCTCAACTCGACGGGAGTCATCGTCGAGAACAGCCGGGCGATCTCGGCCGGCAGCCGCGGCATCCTGCTCGATCACAGCGGGCAGGCCTACGTGCGCAACAATCTGGTCTACGGCAACGGCGAGTGGGGCATCAGTTTCGAGAACACCAACCTGAGCAACCCACAGCCGCCGCTCTCGACCGGCAACGTGGTCGCGTTCAACACCGTCGCGTTCAACGGCAGCGCGGGCGGCGGCGTGCGCCTCCTGAACGCAACCGGCGAGATTCGCGACAACGTCATCGTCAGCAACGGGACGGTCGGCCTGCGCATCGATACGGCCGGCGCCGCCGTGCACCACAACGATCTGTTCGGCAACTCGACTCCGATCCTTCCGTCAAGCTACGCGGTCGGGGGCGGCATGCTGGCGCTCGACCCGATGCTGGTTGCTCCGGCGGGCAACGACGGCGTGCTGGGGACCATCGCCGGCTTCGCCGACGACGTCTTCGCGCTCAGCCAGACGCTGGCCGGGCAAGGGGCGCAGAGCCCCGCGGTCGACGCCGGCTCGGGTGCAGTCTCCGCGCTCGACATCGGCGGTTCGACCCGCACGGACGGCGTCGCCGACGCCGGTACGGCCGATCTCGGGTTCCACTCGGGAGCGCCGGTCTCCGCCGGCATCCCTCCGGTGACGAATGGCCCCGCGACCTACTACGTGAACGCGACGACGGGCGACGACAGCCGCGACAAGATCACCGCCCAATCGCCGGCCACACCATGGCGGACGATCAATCACGCGCTCTCGTCGGGCTCGGCAGCGAGCGGCGACACCGTGCTCGTCGCAGGCGGAACCTATGCGGAGGCCCCAGACACGAACTTCGGCGGCTTCACCCTGCGCGCGACCGGCCAGGCGGTGATCGTCCCGCCGGCCGGGGCGCCGGGCCTGAGCATCGCGCACCCAGGCGTGCTGGTCGACGGCTTCATCATCCAGGGCGGCGTCAATGGCGTCAGCGCGAGCGCGGCCGACGGCCTGACGCTCCGCCGCTGTACCGTGAGCGGCCAGAGCGCCAACGGCGTGAGCATCACGGGAACCACCGGCGCGGTCGTCGACAGCAATCTGGTCTCGAACACCGGCAGCCGGGGCATCCTGCTGCGCAGCTCGAGCCAGGTCTACGTGCGGAACAACCTGGTGACGGGCAGCGGCGAGTGGGGAATCCATTTCGACAACAGCGGCTCGCCAACACCCCCCGTCTCCACGGGGAACGTCGTGGCGTTCAACACCGTCGCGGGGAGCGGGCGCCTGAACGCGACCACGGGCGGCGTCCGTTTCCAGAACGCCGTCGGCGAGATCCGCGACAACATCCTCACCGGCAACTCGAATCGCGGTGTCCGGGTCGATACCGCGCCGACCTACATCCATCACAACGACGTGTTCGGCAGCGCGACCGCGTACGACACCACGACCGGCCAGGAGCCCGTCCTGTGGTCCAACCTCGCCGCCGATCCTCTGTTCAACAACTCCGCGGGCGGCGACTACACGCTGCAGCAGACCGCTGCCGGGCAGGCGGCGACCAGCCCGGCCGTCGACGCGGGCTCTGGTTCGACGAGCGCCGAGGATATCTCGGGAAGCACGCGCAGCGACCGGGTTGCCGATGGCGACCCCGCCGACATGGGCTATCACTACTCGGCGGCGCCATCGGCCGGAGTGCCCCCGCCGATCGCGACCCCGACCCCGACTCCGGCGCCCACCCCGACCCCGCCCCCGGGCCAGGGAACGACCTACTACATCGATTGCGCCGCCGGGGACGACAGTCGCACCACCGCGCAGGCGCAGAGCCCCGCGACGCCGTGGCGGACGATCCAGAAGGCGGCCAATACGCTCAACTTCGGCGACGTCGCGCTGGTCGCGGCGGGAACCTGCGCCGAGTCGGTCCAGGTCGCCAGACCGGGCGTCACGCTGAAGGCACAGACGCCGCTCGCCGTCAACGTTCAGCCCCCGGCCGGCAGCCCCGGCTTCAACGTCAAGAGCAACAACGTCACCCTCGACGGCTTCACCATCCAGTCGAACCAGCAGGGCGTGCTCGCCGCCAATCCGAACAGCGGCACGCTGATCACCAACGTCACGCTGCGCAACCTGTCGATCCAGCCGCCCGCGGGCGGATCGATCTCGACCAACGGTCTGCAGGTACGCGACGCGCAGTTCGTGACGGTCGAGAACTGCATCGTGACCGGCGCCGCGCAGCAGGGGATCCTGCTCAAGCGGGTGCAGAACGGATACGCGCACAACAACCTCGTCTACGGCCAGCCGAACGACTGGGGGATCAGCTTCGACAATACCCTGAGCGGATCCACGCCACCGCTGTCGACCGGCAATCTCGCGGCGTTCAACACGCTCTTCGGCAACAAGTCCGGTCTACGCTTCGTCAACAGCACGGGTGAGATCCGCGACAACATCGCGGCCAACAACACCTCGACCGGCATCAAGTTCGATCAACCCGATCCCGGAACGTACGTCCACCACAACGATTCGTTCGGCAACACGACCAACTACGACGCGCCGAGCGGCTTCGTGCTCTGGGCGGACAATCTGCGCGTCGATCCGCTCTTCGTCGCGCCGGCAAGCGGCAACTTCGCGCTCGCGCAGACGGCGGCGGGCCAGGGGACGCAGAGCCCAGTGGTCGACGCGGGCAGCGCGCCGATCGCGATCGCCGACATCAGCGGCTCGACCCGCACCGACGGCGTGGCGGACGGCGGCACGGCGGACATGGGCTTCCACAGTGGCGCCGCGCCCTCCTCCGGCGGTCCGGGCGGCCCGACGCCGACCCCGACCCCGAGCGTGACCACGGTCTACGTCGACTGCGCGAGCGGTGACAACACGCGTAGCAAGTGGGAAGCGCAGCACCCCTGGACGCCGTGGAAGACGATCCAGTTCGCGGCCTCCGCGCTCGCTTCGGGCGAGGTCGCGACCGTCAAGGCCGGAGTCTGCAACGAGCAAGCAACCGTCACCGTCTCGACCGCGGGGGTCAGCCTGAAGGCCGAGACCGCCTCCGCCGTCACCGTGGTGCCGCCGATCGGCGCCGCGGGCTTCAACGTGCAAGCCGACGGGGTGCTGCTCTACGGCTTCATCGTCCAGTCGACGCTGCAAGGCGTGCTGGTCGCAAACCAGAACGCCGGCACGCTGATCCAGAACGTGACCTTGCGCGGCCTCGTCGTCCAGCCGCCGCCGTCACTGGCGATCTCGACCAACGGCATCCAGGTGCGCGACGCGGCGCACATCACGGTCGAGAACTCGATCGTCACCGGCGCGACCCAGCAGGGGATCCTGATGAAGCGCGTGGTGAACGGCTACGTGCACAACAACCTGGTCTACGGCCAGGTGAACGACTGGGGCATCAGCTTCGACAACACCTCGACCGGTCCCCTGCCGGCGCTGTCGACCGGCAACACGGCGTCGTTCAACACCGTCTACGGGAACAAGTTCGGCCTGCGCTTCGTCAACTCCGCCGGCGAGATTCGCGAGAACATCGCCGCCGGGAACGCGTCGACCGGCATCAAGTACGATCAGCCCGACGGCGCGACCGTCGTGCACCACAACGACTCCTTCGGCAGCACGACGAGCTTCGACCTCCTGACCGGGCTGGTCGTGTCGCCGACCAACAAGACGGTCGATCCGCAGTTCATCGCCGCGGGCAGCAACTTCAAGCTCAGCCAGACGGCCGCCGGCCAGGCGACGCAGAGCCCCGCGGTCGACGCCGGCAGCGCGGCGGTGGGCGCGATCGACATCGACGGAACGACGCGCAGCGACGGCGCCCCCGACACCGGGATCGCAGACCTCGGCTACCACGCCGGAGCGAGCGGCTCGACCAGCCCGCCGGGCGGTCCGTCGCCGACGCCATCACCCCCGACCTTCACGCCGGCCCCGGGGAGCGGCGTCAGCTACTTCATCGACGGCACGAGCGGCAACGACGCGCAGAGTGGGCAAGCCAACGCGCCGTGGAAGACGATCGGTCACGCGATCGCCGTGGCCGCCGCGGGCGACGTCCTCATGGTCAATCCCGGGACGTACGCGGAATCGGTCGACTTCAACCAGCACTCGCTGACCCTGCAGGGCAACGGGAGCCTGGGCAGCGTGATCATCGCGCCGCCCGAGGGCTCGCCCGGTGTCAACATCGACGGCTTCCAGAACGCCCGGGTGGTGAACATCGTGGTCCAGGGCGGCTCGCAGGGCATTCTCGCCGCGAACGCCGACGGCATCGACATCCGCAACGTGGCCGTGGTGTCGAACGCGACCAACGGCATCCAGGTTCGTGATTCGGCGACCGCCCTGATCGAGAACTCGATCGTCACCGGCGCCGGCACGCAGGGCCTCCTGCTGAAGCGAGTCGGCACGGCCTACGTGCGCAACAACCTGGCCTATGCGAACGCGAACGACTGGGCGATCTCGCTCGACAACACCAACGTCTCCGACCCGCAACCGCCGCTGTCGACCGGAAACGTGGTCGCGTTCAACACGGTGCACGCGAACGGCTCGGGCGTCCGCCTGCTGAACGCGAGCGGCGAGGTGCGCGACAACGACCTCACCTCGCAGTTCGACCTCGCCCTCTACCTCGACGGGCCGAACATCCTCGCGCATCACAACAACTTCTCCGCCAACGGTCGCGATCGCGACCAGAACAACGACTTCCTGAGCTCGATCAGCGTGTGGGCCAACATCGGCGCAAACCCACGCTACGTGAGCCCGGCGGGCCCGGACGGCGTGCTCGGCGGCGCCGGGTGGCTCGACGACAACTTCCTGCTGAAGCAGACCGCGGCCGGTCAATCCGTCCAGAGCCCGGCGGTCGACGCGGGATCAGGTCCGGTGTCCGCGCTCGACATCAGCGGCACCACGGCGACCAACAGCGCCGCCGACGGCGGCACCGCCGACATCGGCTTCCACTACGCGGCGCTCGCATCGAGCGGCGTGCCGCCGCCATTCGCGACTCCCCCGGCGCTCAGCCAGTTCACCTACTACGTGAACGCGACCGGCGGCGACGACACGCGCACCAAGGCAACGGCGCGCGATCCCTCGACGCCGTGGTTGACGATCGGTCACGCGCTGCAGAACGTCGCCGCGGGCGATGCGATCGTCGTCGCCGCCGGCACCTATGCCGAGACGGCGCAGATCACGACGAGCTCGATCACGCTCGTGGCGGATACGCCGGGCAGCGTCGTGCTCGCGCCGCCGAGCGGCAACGGAGTCACGGTCCAGGCAACCAGCGTGACGGTCGACGGATTCGTCATCCAGAACGCGGTGACCGGAGTCTCGGCCATCGCGGGCGCGGACGACGTGACGATTCGCAACTGCGCCGTCATCGGCGCGACCACCGACGGCATCCGGGCCGCGAGCCTCGACAGCGCCTTGATCGAGAGCTCGATCGTCACCTCATCGGCGAACTCGGGCATCCTGCTGCGCAACGTGACCGGCGGGACGGTGCGCAACAACCTCACCTACGGCAACGGCGACTGGGGCATCAGCCTGGACAACTCCGGCACCGGCGGGACGACGCCTCCGGTCTCGAGCGGGAACCTGGTCGCGAGCAACACCAGCGACGGAAACGCGAGCGGAAACCTGAAGCTGACCAACGCGACCGGCGAGGTGCGCGACAACCTCCTGACCGGCAC
>Ga0187765_10000657_pt1 | contig 12846 bp, 8 predicted proteins | sample 0216_QUI02_MP05__3_FD_133018 | JGI IMG/M metagenome (GOLD analysis project Ga0187765, IMG submission 133018) | Tropical peat soil microbial communities from peatlands in Department of Meta, Colombia - 0216_QUI02_MP05_10_MG | ecosystem: Environmental > Terrestrial > Soil > Wetlands > Peat ...
ACCCGTGCCCTTCTCCTTGCGGGAGAAGAAGGGCTCGAAGAGATGCGGCAGGGCGTCCGGTGGGACCCCGGGACCGCTGTCGCTCAGCGCGAGCGTAGCGGTGCCGTTGCTGCCCGGGAGCTTGACGCCGAGCTCGCGCCGGCCTGCCGTCGCGGCAAGCTCGTCGAGCGCATTGTCGATCAGGTTGACCAGTACCTGGCGGAGCTTCTCGCGATCGCCGCGTACCACCCCATCAACCCCCGCCTCGATCGTCACGCGAACGCCCGCGGCCTCGAGGCGCTGCGCATAGTCGGCGATGGTCTGCCGCACCAGCTCGCCGAGATCGATCGGCGCGAAGTGGAACTCCTCGCGGCGCGCAAAGCGCAGCAGGGCGGCGATCTGCCGCTCCACCCGCTCGAGCTCGCCCAGGATCAGCTCGGCGTGCTCCGCGTTGAGAGGCGAGGTCGGCTCGCGTGACAGCAGCTGGGCGAGGCTGCGTGCCGCGGTGACCGGATTGCGGATCTCGTGCGCGATCCGCGCCGCCGTCTCGCCGATCGCGGCGAGCTTCTCGGCGTGCGCGAGCGAGCGCTCGACGGCGATCGCGCGCGAAAGCAGTTCCGCCCCGTCGAGCACCAGGCCGAGCTGCGAGACGAACGCCTGAAATTCCTCGAGGTCGTCCTGGCGGAAGGTTCCTCCGAGGAGCCCCGTATTCATGAAGAGATGCCCCCAGCGGCGGCTCGGGCTCAGGATCGGAGAGGCACCGAGGCCGACACGTGCCTCGATCAGTGCCTCGCGCAGGGTGCGCGGCAGGACCCGCAGCTCGGCGGTGCCGAAGCTGCTCGCCGGCAGGGCATCGGCGGCCTCGCCACGCGGCCAGACGCGCGCGAGCGGCGCCAGCTTGAACTCGCCGCACACGATTGTCTTGCCGTCGCGCAGGATGATCGCCGCTCCGGGCAGGCCGCGCACACGGATCAGCTCCGCGAGGGCGCGCCGGCAGCACTCGTGAACGCCGAGCTCGGGCGACAGCGTGTGCAGGAAGTCGAGCAGCTCGACCTGCTGGCTCGGGCTGCGCCGGAAGACGAAGCGGTCGATCCGTGCGCGCAGCCACTGCTGGCCCGGCGCCGCCAGGATACCGAGGGCCAGGACCGTTCCAAGGTCGACGAGCGGGTGGAGCTGCGCGCCGCTCGCGCTCCAGACCGAGCGATGCGCTGCGAGCACGACGCCGATCGCTCCGAGAAGCGTGCTCGTCGCGAGCAGCTCGGGAACGACGAAGCCGAGCATGCGGAAGGTGAACGGCATCGCGATCGCCAGACCGAGCACGACCTCGTAGAGCGCAACCGCCGTGGTCTGCGCGCCGACGGCGAAGAGCGCGGGCAAGGCGAGCACGGCAAGCGCGCCGCCGAGCGCGATGCAGAGCAGGTCGGTCCGGCGGAGCTCGCCGGCCCCCTCCGGGCCCCACGCGCCCGGCCGCGCGGCGCGCACGCTCTCGCGGAACGCGAGCACCGCAAGCACCAGGAAGCTCACCTCGAAAACGTGGTGCCCGATGACCTCCTGCGCCGGCGTCGCGCCGGGGCGCAGACGGAGCGCCGCATCGAGAGCGATCGCCACGGCCGGCAGGGCGTAGTTCAGCGCCAGCCATCGCGGGCCAGGCGCCCGCTCGGGCAGCGGGACCACACGCGCGAGGTGGCGTAGCAGCGCGAGGCTCACCAGCCACAACGCCTCGCGAACCAGGTTCCACGGCGACACGACGATCATCTCGGTCGCCCGTGGAATCACGGAGGGAGACAGGGCCATCGCGGCGAGGACGAAGAACTGGAGCGCCATCGCCCCGCTCGCGAGCGGCCCCACGATGTACATCCCCCCTGCCAGACGTCGCGCCGAGCGGTACGACCAGAGCTGACGGGCGATGATCGTCCACACCAGCGCTGGCAGCAGGTAGAGGCCGGCGACCAGCTCGTCGATGACCGGCATCGCGTCGGGCTCGCCCATCAGGGAGACACCCCTCCGGTCGCGTGCTCGACGATCTCGCTGCGCTCGCCGTCGAGCGGCAGCTCGATCTCGAAGCTCATCCCCCGCGGCGAGGCCGCCGCCGCGATGCGCCCTCCGTGCGCGTCGATGGTCCGCTTGGCGATGGCAAGGCCCAGACCCGTGCCGTGCTCCTTCAACGAGAAGAAGGGCTCGAAGAGACGCCCGAGCGCGTCGGGCGGGACGCCCGGCCCGCTGTCGGTCACCCGGATCGCCGCCGAGCCGTTTCTGCGCGAGACGTCGACGTCGATTCGCCGGCTTCCCGCACCCGAGCGCAGCGCGTCGATCGCGTTCTCGATCAGGTTGACGAGCACCTGCCGGATCTTCTCCGGGTCGGCGCGCGAGGTGAGCCCGACCGGACGCACGAGCGTCACGTCGATCCCGGCGTCGTCGAGCCTCGGCCGGAGGTCGGCGATGGTGTGCGCGACGAGCTCGCCGAGGTCGACCCGGCCGAAGCGGAACTCCTCGCGACGCGCAAAGCGCAACAGCGACGCGACTTGACGCTCGACTCGCTCGAGCTCGAGCAGGATCAGACCATGCTCGACGGCAAACGGCGATCCGGGTTCGTGCGCGAGCTGCTGCGCCAGGCTCCGCGCCGCGGTGATCGGGTTGCGAATCTCGTGCGCGATGCGCGCCGCGAGCTCGCCGATCGCGGCGAGCTTCTCGGCGTGGGCGAGCGAGCGCTCGACGGCGGTCGCGCGGGCAAGCAGCTCGGCGCCATCGAGCACCAGCGCGAGCTGGGCGAGAAAGGCAACGATCGCCTCGATGTCGGCCTCGTCGAACGGCGCGGCGAGCAGCGCCTCGGTCGCGAGCACGTGTCCCCATCGCCGGCGGGGACTGAGGATGGGGAAGGTCCGCGCCACCCGCGCCTCGATCAGCGCCTCGCGGAGGTCGTCGGGCAGCTCGCGCAGCTCGATCTCCATCAGCGGACGCGCCGGCAGACGCTCCTCGGCGCCGGCGAGCAGCTGCTCGAGCCGCGCCGTCGCGATCGTGCCCTCGGCGATCGTGCCGGCGCCGCCGGAGAGCACGATCGCCGCGCCGCGAAAGCGCATGACGCCGCTCAGCGCGTGAAGGCCACGGCCACAGCATTCCGCGACTCCGAACGCGGGCGAGAGCGTATCGGCGGCCGCGCGCAGCTCGGCCGCGCGCCGCCGCCCGCGCCGGAACACCAGGTGGTCGATCACGGCGCGCAGCCCGGCCTGGCCGGGAACCAGGAAAACCAGCAGCAGTGCGACCGCGAGGAGATCGATCAGGCGGCCAAGCTCCGGATTGCCCACGCCTGCGGCCGCGGCGTGCCCGCCGAACCATACGGCAACGGTGAGCGCGATGAGCGTGCCTCCGAGCAGCATCTCGCGCACGACGCGGCCGAGCATCCGGACAGCGAACGGAACCGCCAGGGCGAGGCCGAGGGCGGTGTGCAGAAAGAGCGCGAGCGTCGTGCTCGGGTTGCTCGTACCGCTCGCCGCCAGGGCGAAGAGCATCGCACCCATGCCGACGAGCGCCCCGATCATGACCACCATGTCGGGCGAGCGAATCTCCGCGACGCTGATCCCCTGCTGCCACGAGCCCCGTCGCATCAGCCGGCGGGCCTCGAGGATTCCGAGCGTGAGCATCACCGCCTCGTAGACACCGGCGAGCTGCGTCGCGGACCATCGCCACGCCTGGAACGCGGGGACCAGACGCGTCAGGAGGAGCAGCGCCGCGACCAGCGCGGCCGAACCGTAGTTCGCCGCGAGCCACGTGCGGCTCGGGGTCGGGCCGCGCAGCGGCAGCAGCGGTACGAGATGGCGGAAGAGAGGCGCCAGTGCGACCAGCGCCAGGCTGGTGAGCAACTCGATGCGGTCGTGCAGGCCGGGCGCCCGTCCACCGAGCTCGGTCGGCGTGAGCTCGATCAGCGCGTGCAGGAAGAAGTGCAGTGCGAACAGGCTGGTGAGGATCGGCAAGACGCGGAAGAGGGTCGCCCGCGGCCGGTGTCCGAGACGCGCGCGCCAGGACTCGAGCGCGATGACCGACCAGACCAGCGCGGGAACGAGATGCACTCCCGCGGCGACCAGGTGGAAACTGGTTGGATCGCTCATTTGCCTCGCGGCTCCCTTTGGCCCACTGAACCGAGCAACAAATGTGGTGCCAGCCGGCAAAGCCTCGCTCGGGGCCGAATATCACGAATTTGGAAGCTTTGGGGAGAACGCGGCTGGAAGCGGACGACCCGCCCGCCTAAAGGAATATGCACGTCCGGGCCGGACCTGCCATGCGTAGCAGGCGGCGGACACGAGCTCGTCATGCGCCGCCTCGAAGGCTACCAGGTCCTCCGCAACCGCAACTACCGCCTGTTCTGGCTCGGGCAGTGGGTTTCGCTGATCGGCACCTGGATGCAGACGGTGACCCAGGCCTGGCTCTTGACGCGGCTCGGCGCCAGCCCCCTGGCCCTGGGAATGCTGGGCGCGGCAACGTCGGCGCCCGTCCTGGTGCTCGTCCTGCTCGGCGGCCTGGTGAGCGACCATCTCGATCGGCGGCGTGTGATCATGGCCACGCAGACCCTCTCGCTCCTGCAGGCATCGCTGATGGCGGCCCTGACCCTGGCCGGAATCGTACACCCCTGGCAGATCATCTCGCTCGCCGCCGTGCTGGGGGCGATCAACGCATTCGACATTCCCGCCCGGCAGGCATTCGTCGTCGAGCTGGTCGGACCCGAGCACCTGCCCAACGCGATCGCGCTCAACTCGACCGGGTTCAACGTCGCACGCGTGGTCGGTCCGGCGATCGGCGGCCTGCTCACGGCAGCGGTGGGCGAAGGGGTGTGCTTTCTCGTCAACGCGGTGAGCTACCTCGCCGTGCTGTGGAGCCTGTGGCGAATCACGCTGCCCCGACGCGCGTCCGCGCCCCGCCCGGCCGTGAGCCAGCGCCACGCGCTCGCGGCCGGCTTCTCCTACGTGATCGAGCGCCCCGATCTGCGTTCGATCCTCGCGCTGGTGGGCGTCGTGAGCGCGATCAGCATCTCGTACCGCAACTTCCTGCCGGCGATGGCGCGCGACGTGCTCCAGATCGGGGCCTGGCGCTACGGCTTGCTCATGGCGGCGGCCGGCGTCGGGGCAGGCCTGGGCGGCTTTCTGCTCGCCGGCGCGCGCCTGGGCTCGGACAGCCGGCGCCGGCTGCTGCCGGCCGGCCTCGCGTGCTTCGGTCTGTCGCTCGGCGCGTTCGCCCTGTCGCGAAGCTTCGGCCTCTCGCTCGTCCTGCTCGCCTTCGTCGGTGCCGGCGGGATCGTGTACTTCAATGCGACCAACACCTTCGTCCAGCTCAGCGCCGACGACCAGCATCGCGGCCGCGTCATGTCGCTCTACACGCTGATGCACCAGGGCACGTCGACGCTCGGGAGCCTCGTCCTCGGCGCGATCGCCAATCGCTTCGGCACCCCGGCGGCGCTCGAAGCCGGCGCCGTGGTCTGCCTTGGAGCGATGAGCGCCTTTTCTGGACGGGGGTTGCTCGCCGTCGCGGGCCGGCTCACGTCCAGGGCAGGGAGGAGCGCGTCGCCCAGTAGCGATCGCTCGGCTCTGCCACGCCGGCAATGACCTCGCGCGTCGCGCCGTCGAGACGAAGCTCGAGCGCGTCGAGGTGCGACTCGAGCTGCCCCGCCGTCGCGGCACCCGACAGCACGACGTCGGCGAAGCCCTGGGCGAGGACGAAGGCGAGCGCGACCTGGTCGACGCTCGCCCCGAGCGCGTCCGCCCGGCGGCGCAGCCGGTCGAGCATCGGCTGGTCGGCCGCCCGGTGGTTGGCGTCGGTCAGCCGACCGTTGGCGAACGCCTCCTTGATCATCACCCCGAGCCCGGCGTCGTGTGCCCGCGCGAGAGTCGGGGCCAGGGCCGGCTCGAGACAGTTGAAGGTCGCCTGGACGACGTCGAACACACGTTCGTCGTCCACGCGGGTGCCGAGGGCCTGTGCGATGGTCTCGGCCGATCCCGGCCCGCTCACGGTCAAGCCAACCGCCCGGTAGGCACCGCCCCGTCGGCCCTCGACGAGGGCACGGAGCAGCGCGCGGTCGTTCAGGCAGAGCGACTCCTTGGTTGCGCTGTGGATCTGATAGAGCCCGAGCCACCCCTCGAGGTGGCCGCGGCTCTCGCCGAGCTGGGTGCGGAAGCGTGACAGGGAGAGCTCCTTCTCCTCGTGCACCGCCGCGTCGATTCTCCACCCAGCGGTGTACGCGTAGCCCCATTTGCTGCTCACCACGACCTCGTCGCGGGCGACCGCCCGCTCGGCCAGCCAGCGGGCGAGAAACTCCTCCGCCCGGCCGTAGCTGCGTGCGACGTCGATCGAGCGGACGCCCGCGGCGCGTGCGCCGTCGAGCACCTGGGCTGCGCGGGGGTAGAGCTCCTCGGGAGCGCGGTCGGCGCCCAGGTCGCGCTCGCGGCCGAGCGTGATGTACGCCGGACGGCCGAGCGCCGCGAGCCCGATGCCGAGCCGCGATCCGACGAGCCCGGTCTCACCCAGCAGCCGACACGAGACCCGGACCGAGCTCATGGCGCACCCTCGCAGCGTCCCGGCAAGCCGCCGGCGCGAAAAAATCTCGTGTCAAGCGTCACGCGAGCGTCAATTCCAATTGCCAGGTTTCAAGAAACTCGATATAGCGGCCCGCATAAGGGGACACAAAGCATTCGCTTGAGAAGGGGCCAAGATGAATTGATGTGAACATTGATCTTGTCAGGGCGGGTGGAGCCGCCACAGAGGAGGGTTGAATCCATGTCCAGGAAGTTGTTCTCGCTCTTCGTCACCACGTCTGTTCTCCTCGCAAGCGCAGGGAGTGCCTTTCCCTGCGGGGCCAATTCCAAGGAGACGCTCAGTTTCCAGCCCGCCTGCAAGCCGTCGCTCATCATGGATACGGCGATCTTCCCACTGAACCTCACCGGCGATCCCATCGAGGTTTTCGGGGTCGCCGGGGTGATGCACAAGGGCGGCCCGATGGGTCCGGTCTTCTCGACCTGCGTGCTCAACGAGGCCGGCACCAACAGCATGCAGGTCGGCCCCGACGGCCAGACCCTCACGCGCGACGCGGCCTGCCTGGACGTGACCCTCGTCGAACCGGTGTGCAACCCGGGCGGAAAGATGTGCACATGTCCGGGCGGAGTCGCGATCCCCTTCGCCGGCAACAACTTCATGCAGAAGGGGCGTACGGTGATGTGCGCGCGCTGCAACATCGACCTGAGCAACGCCGGCTTGAGCCCGGGCGACCCGATCACCACCGTCACCTACGTCAACCTGAACGGCGGGACGGCCGGGAAGGATTGCAACGGCGGCACCTGCGATTGCAGCGGCGACGGAAAACCGGACCCGAATTGCCGCACGCGCATCTTCACGGCGAAGGCCAAGATCCCGCCGGGACCGTGACACCGCGCGAGCGCGCCGCGACTGTTTGCGCTACGAACTTTTGCCTTGCGGAGTCGTTCCACATCACAGATTCGCTGGCCGTTGGCCGATGATTCCTGAAGCGCCCAGCTCGGCGAGCTCCTCGTCCGAAAGACCGAGGAGCTCGCCGAGTAGCCGGGCGTTGTGCTCTCCGAGCGTGGGCGTGGGCGCCGCGTACCAGGGATGCTCGCGGCGCGCGAAGCGCATCGGCAAGCCCGCGTGCAGGTGCTTGCCGACCACCGGGTGGTCGAGCGGCTGAAAGAAGCCGCGCGCGAGCATCTGCGGGTTGCGATCGGCCATCCGGGCGCCGGTGACCGGCGCGGCGGGAATGCCGCGCTCGAGCAGCAGCTCGACCACCGGATCGCGCTCGCGATCGGCAAACCAGCGCGCGAGCTCGCGGTCGATCTCGACCTGACGCGCGCGGCGCGCGGCCGCTTGCGCGAGAGCCCGGTCGCGCGCCCAGGCCGGTACGCCGAGCGCCGCGACCAGCGCGCGCCAGTGATCATCGTTCACCACTGCGAGCGCCACCCACTCGTCTTCGCCGCGGCAAGCATAGAGGTTCTGTGGCGAAGCGACCGGGCCGTGGTTGCCGTCGCGGACGAGGAGCGCGCCGTGGGCCGACGCCTCGATCACCAGCTCCGCGGCGGCATTGAGCGCGGCCTCGACCATGGTCACCTCGACGAGCTGCCCCACACCGGTGCGCCGGCGGTGCTCGAGCGCGACCAGGAGGGCGAAGGCGGCGTGCATCCCGGCAAGGGGATCGCAGGGACCGCGCGGGATGACCGGCGGGCCGTCGGGAAAGCCGGTGATCCAGGCCATGCCCGAGATCTGCTCCATCGTCTGCGCGAAGCCGACGCGGTCGCGCCACGGACCGTCGAGGCCGAAGGCCGGCATGCGCACCATGATGAGCCGCGGATTCGCCCGTGCGAGTTCCTCGTACTCGAGGCCGAGGTTGCCCATGACCCGCGGCGAGAAGTTCTCCACCACGGCGTCGGCCCCGGCGATCAGCCGCCGCGCCAGCTCCTGGCCCCGCGGCCGGTTGAGGTCGAGCGTGAGACCGCGCTTGCCGAGATTGGTCGCCTGGAAGAGCGGCCCCCACTCCCACCAGCGGTCCTCACTGGGCGGCTTGACGCTCGCGAAGCGCATGCCGTCGGGGTGCTGGATCGACTCGACCTTGATCACCTCGGCGCCCAGCGTGCACAGGAGGTGGGTGGCGAACGGTCCGGCCCAGAAGGCCGTGAAGTCGACGACGCGCAGGCCGGCGAGCGGAAGTCGAGCCGGCGCGACGAGGCCGGCCGTCGCGGCGCCGCGGTCGGACGGCTCCCGACCGTGCGTCTCGTGCCGGCGGGCTGCGTCGGCCTCGGTGAGGATCGCGGCGCTGTGCTCGCCCAGCCGGGGAGCGGGCGCGAGCGGGCGCAGCTCGGCGCGTGACATCCGATAGGGCGGGCGCGGCTGCTGGAAGCCGCCTCCCGGGTTCGCGACGAACGTCCCCCGTGCGACGAAGTGATCGAAGCCGACGACGCTCCTTCCGTTGCCGATCGGCGCAACCGGGATGCGCAGCCGGCTTGCCCTCTCGACCATCTCCGCGATCGAATGCTCGCGGGTCCAGGCGCGGATGAACGCGTTCACCTCGCCGACCCGCGCCGCGCGGCCGAAGTAGCTCGCGAGCTCGGCGTCGTCGATCAGCTCGGGGCGTTCCACCAGGACCAGGAAGTCGCGCCACTGCTGCGCCGTGATCGTGCAGAAGCCGACGAAGCCGTCCTTCGCCGGCTCGATCGAGGGGATCTCGAGGGAGCGCGAGAGCGGACTGGGCCGCCCGGCCATGCTCTCGTAGAGCGCCTGGTTCGGCGCCATCGTCAAGCACATCGCTTCGAGCACAGAGAGATCGACGTGCTCGCCTTGTCCGCTGCCCCGCGACTGCTCGAGCGCGGCGAGGGCGGCGAACGCGGCGAAGCTGGCGGCCATCCACTCGCCGAGCCGGCCGCCGACGGCGATCGGCGGCCGGTCGGGCGTGCCGCGCGACGCGGTCGAGCCGCACCACGCCTGGAGCGTGAACTCGGTCGCCGGCCGGTCCGACCACGGGCCGCCGCGCCCGAAGCTCGAGATCGAGATCAGCGACAGCGCCGGGTTCGCTCGCCAGAGCGCCTCCGGCCCGAGGCCGAGCGCCTCGATCACGCCGGGAGAAAAGCTCTCGAAGACGAGGTCGGCCGAGCGAGCGAGAGCGAGCAAGCGCGAGCGACCGTCCTCGGTCGTGCAGTCGAGGACGGCGCTTCGCTTCGAAGTGTGGAGGAAGCGAAACAGCGCGCCGTCCTCCCCCGCGGCAATCGCCGCTCCGGACGCGCTCCAGCGGCGGAGCGGATCGCCCCCCGGTGCCTCGATCTTGACCACGTCCGCGCCCGCGTCGGCAAGGAGCTTGGTTGCATAGGGTCCCGCGATCTCCGCGGAAAGGTCGAGGACACGAATGCCGTCGAGCGGGTAGGCCATGTCCGTGGGCGGGCGCCGCGCGGTCGCGCGGATTCAGCTTCCGTCGAGCGTATCGGGGATGTGGTCGAGGCCATACAGCGCCTTGCAGTTGCCGTGCAGCATGCGCTTGACCTCGTCCTTCGGGACGCCGCGGAACAGCCGCTCGATCGTCACGCGGTTGTTCGGCCAGTCGGTGCCGGTGTGCGGATAGTCGGTCGACCACATGATGTGATCGATGTTCATGCGGTGGCGCAGCTCGATCCCGACCGTATCGATCATGAAGGTTGCCCAGAAGTTGCGATGGAAAACCCGGCTGGGCATGGTCTGCATCAACTGGGCGGCGCCGCTGAACCAGCGATAGCGCAGGAACATGTCGTCGACCTGCTCGAGCACGGTCGGGATCCAGCCGATGTTCGCCTCGACGAGCAGCAGCTTGAGGCCGGGGAAGCGCTCGAAGACGCACGAGAAGATGAGCTCGGTGACCACCGGGATGGTCTGCCCCCCCGCCTTGCTCGCTCCGGCGCCGGCGCAGAACGCGAGCGTGTCCTGCTGCACCCGCGGCGCCAGGCCGCTCGTGGTGAAGCTGCCGATGTGCACCGCGATCGGCACGCCGGTCTCTTCGGCCAGCCCCCAGAAGCGATCGTCGTCGGGCTCCGACGTCAAGCTTCCGTTCGGATGGGCGGAGAGCAGCACGCCCTTGTGCCGGTGGTCGAGACCCCAGCGCAGCTCGGCGATGGCGTCGTCGGTGCCGGTCGTCGGCAAGATGGTCTGGCCGATCAGGCGGCCGTTCGAGCCCGCGCAGAACTCGGTCAGCCACTCGTTGTAGGCGCGCACGCAGGCGATCTGCAGCTCGCGGTCGTCGGCATAGGTCCGCGCGCCGGCAAGTGTCACGCTCGGGTAGAGGACCTGAGCGTAGAGACCATCGGCGTCGAGGTCGGCAAGACGCGCCCGGGTGTCGAAGCTCCCCGGCCGGATCGAGTCGTAGCGCAGGCCCTCGGCACGAAACTCGACGTAGCTCAGGCCTGCGGTCGCGGTGAGCCCGAGCGGGCGAAGCCGCTTGCCGTTGTCGAACGACCAGACGTCGCCGTGCGCTTCGTGGATGAGCTTCGGTGCGCGGTCCTTGAAGCGTGTCGGGACCCGGCTCTGCCAGAGGTCGGGCGGCTCGTTGACGTGGGCGTCCGCGTCGATGATCGGATAGTCGATGCTTGCGACCTCGTAGAACACGTCCGACATGAGGCCGGGATATCATCCCCGTGCCATGTCGGGAAATGCTAGAGCAGCCTCGAGGTCGCCGCCTCATGCAGGCGCCTGCCCGCAGGATGCCGCTTGCCGGAGTTGCCCGACGTCGTCGTCTACATCGACTGTCTCGCGCCACGGATCACGGGCGCGACGCTCGAGCGCGTGCGCCTTGCGAGCCCCTTTGTCCTGCGCAGCGTCGACCCGCCGCTTGCCGAGCTCGAGGGGAAGCGGGTGGTCGGCCTCAGGCGGATCGGCAAGCGCATCGTCGTCGGCCTGGAATCGGAGCTGTTCCTCGTCCTTCACCTGATGATCGCGGGCCGACTTCGCTGGCGCGAGTCGGGGCGAGCTCCGGGGCGCGTGCCGCCGAAGAACGTGCTCGCGACCCTCGAGTTCTCCAGTGGAAGCCTTCTCCTGACCGAGGCGAGCTCGCGGAAGCGCGCGTCGTTGAACGCCGTCCGCGGCGAGGCTGCGCTTGCCGGCTTCGATCCCGGCGGCCTCGAGGTGCTGGCGTCGGGCGTGGAGAGGTTTCGCGTCGCACTCCTCGCGGAAAACCACACGCTCAAGCGCGCGCTCACCGATCCGACCATCCTGAGCGGTATCGGCAACGCCTATTCGGACGAGATCCTGCACCGCGCAGGCCTTTCGCCGCTCAAGCAGACGAGCAAGCTCAGCGACGCGGAGATCGAACGGCTCCACGCGGCAACGCAAGCGACGCTCACCGGGTGGATCGACAGGCTACGACGCGAGGCGGGCGATGGGTTCCCCGAGAACGTGACCGCATTCCGACCCGAGATGGCGGTGCACGGTCGCTATCGAAAGCCGTGCCCGGTCTGCGGTGCGCCGGTGCAGCGCATCGTGCACGCCGAGAATGAGAGCAACTACTGCGCCCCGTGCCAGACCGGCGGACGCCTCCTGATGGATCGGGCCCTCTCGCGCCTCCTGCAGAAGGACTGGCCGCGAACACTCGAGGAGCTCGAGGAGCGGACGCAGCGCCGCGCAAGCGAAGGCGGCGTGCGCGCAGCACCTCCCCGGCGAGGAAAGCCGGCTACCTCGGGCTAGGAGACCTTGCCGCTGGTTCCGCCTCGAGCTGCGACCGGACCACCTCGTCTCCAGCGGGAATGTACCCGGATACACGACCCCGGACCTTTTCGTTGCGCCTGCTGCGGGGCGGCGGTACTTTCGATGCGTGGTCAGGCGCGCGTTTGACACGCTCGCGCTCGCGCGGAGCTTGCGCGAGCGGGCCGGCTTCTCGCCGGAGCACGCCGAGGAAGCGGCGCAGGCGATCGCCGAATCGATGGTGGGCGAGGTTGCCGTCCGCGCCGATCTGGTCGAGCTCGGGACCACCCTCAGGGGCGAGATTGGGGCGCTCAGGGTCGAGCTCAAGACCGACATGGCCGAACTCAGAGCCGAGCTCAAGACCGACATGGCCGAACTCAGAGCCGAGCTCAAGGCCGAGATGGCCGACCTCAAGACCGAGCTGAAGACCGACATGGCCGACCTCCGTGCAGAGCTAAAGACCGACATTGGGGGCGTCAAGGCAGACTTGACGCGTCTGATGCTGACCGTTGCAACCGGTCAGGTCGCGTTGCTCCTGGCGGCGATGTTCTCGCTGGCGCGACTCGGGCACTGAGGCCGCCGGCGGGACCGGCGGGTCGACCACTCTCGCGGGCCAGAGCTACTGGCGCCGACCCGGCTCGACGGGGCGGAACATCGGTGCAAGCACGCGCCCCTGGACGCCCGCAA
>Ga0187765_10000658_pt1 | contig 12840 bp, 9 predicted proteins | sample 0216_QUI02_MP05__3_FD_133018 | JGI IMG/M metagenome (GOLD analysis project Ga0187765, IMG submission 133018) | Tropical peat soil microbial communities from peatlands in Department of Meta, Colombia - 0216_QUI02_MP05_10_MG | ecosystem: Environmental > Terrestrial > Soil > Wetlands > Peat ...
CATCGACAATCGCCATCGTCGGGGGGAGGACGAGTTCGAACCGTGATCCTTTTCCCGGCACGGTCTCGACCCGTACGGTCCCCTTGAGACCCTCGACGGCCCGCCGAACAACATCCAGGCCTACCCCTCTCCCGCTGATATCCGTAATTGTGTCAGCGGTCGAGAATCCTGGCTGGAAGAGGAGCTCAATCGCGTCCTCGGTCGAGAGACCCTCCGCTGAATCCCTGGAGATCAGGCCTCGTTCAATTGCTTTTGCCTTTACTTTTTCTATATTGATCCCTCTGCCGTCATCTTCGAGTTCGATGACCACGTTGTCCCGGTCCCGGTGTGCAGAGAGCCGGACCAACCCCTGGCGGGGCTTTCCTGCCTGTTCCCGCTGTTCGGGATGTTCGATCCCATGGTTTACCGCGTTCCTGATGAGGTGGAGGAGGGGGTCGGAGAGGCCGTCCATCACGCTCCGGTCAAGTTCCGTCTCCCCCCCTTCCATGATAAATTCCAGTTCCTTACCATCATACTGGGCGACATCCCGTACGACCCGGGGCAGCCGGTTGAAGATATGGTTCAGTGGAATCATCCGTATCGTCATGATGAGGTCCTGGAGACCGGCTACGGATCGCCCGACCATGCCGATGGTTTCGTCCAGCTCCTTGCTTTTTAATGTTTTTGCGATCTGGATGAGCCTGCCGTGGTCGATGACGAGTTCTTCGATGAGGTTCATGGTGCGGTCGAGCTGGTGAACATCGACGCGCAGGTTTTTGATCTCCCGGTTCTTTTCCATTGAAGGCTTCTGCCTGCCGGTTTCACGCGAAGTACTCTGTGCTTCGCAACTGCCACCCTCCGCGGGAGTCAGCGACTGCGCGGGTGACAACGGTGTGACACGTGGTTCCAGAGGCACAACGCCCACGTGGGCAATATCGGTCCCCCGCGATGCCGTCATAATGGCTTCGGCGCCGGCATCGCAGGCCAGGGTGACTTTGAGTATCCCGCTGAATTTTCCTTCATCGAGCTCATCCTTCGTGGGCTCTGCAGAGATGACGGTTCCGAGGGACTCGAGGTTGCTGAGGGCAAGCAGGGCCCGGATATCCTTCATGGCGCACCTGTCTTCCACCATGATCGTCACCATAAACTGCGGTCGTGATTCATCCGGCAGTACAGGATTCATCTCCGCAGGCCCCGGGCGAGGTGGCGCCTGCCTGGCCTGCTGCGTTTCCACCGGCGGGGAACGGTTTGTACCAAGCCACTGTTGCAGGGATTGCAGGATGGCGGCAGGATCTACCCCTGAGGAATCGCCGCCCGGCTCGATCTCGTCGAGCATGCGTTCGATGAGATCGGTGCCGGCAAGCAGGAGATCCCCAAGAGTGCCGGATACCGGTGCCGATCCCGTTCTGAGTACCTGGAAGATATCTTCCATGGTATGGCAGAGATGCTCGAGGTTTGCAAATCCCATGGATGCCGAAGCACCTTTCATGGTATGGACCGCCCGAAAAATTTCCCCGATGGTCTCTGTGTCCGTGCCCTGCTTTTCGAGATTCAGGAGATTCCTTACCAGGGTCTCGTGATTCTCCCGGGATTCGGCAACAAAAAGCGCCCGGTATTGTTCAAAATCTGACATGTTAGTTCCTCCTCACGGTACGCAGGTGTTGTTGTCTGGAGGACCCTGTCGTCCCCGGGTACATCCCGAATTCTTGTAGTACCCGGTAACCGGGTGTCTCCATCGCAGCAGGTTGCCTCCCTGGTGCTCCTTCAGGGTCTCTTCCGGGATTCTTTCCTTGTTCACCGACTGGTTCATGTTCTCTTCCGTTCCTTTCTTTCTTTTTCCTCTTGCCATCTTCATGCACGACACAACACTCCGATTCACAATTCACCACCGGGGAAATTTCCCCCCATGGTCATTACGGCCGGATTCGCCATCGGACCGGGTGGTCCCCCCCTGTCGGGCGTTACAAGGGCAGCCCGCAGAAGGCCTGTCCCCGGCCCCCCGGCGTGCAGCCCCAGGTCCGCGTCCGTGACGGAAGGAGGGAACGTGTTCCGGATGGTGATCAGCATGGTTTTATGATCCCGGATAACCTGTTCGGTTTTCTCCCGTTCTCCGCAGAACTGCCGGGAAAATTTTTCAAGAAGACCGATCTTTTTCAGATGGTCATCGAACATGTCGAACTGGTGGAGCCCGGGAAATTTCCTTGCCAGGTTCTCCCTCGTGCAGATCCGGCTCCGGTGGAGTTCCATCACCCGGTTCAGTGTCCCTGTCAGCGAACGCAGTTCCAGCGGTTTTACGAGGTACTCTTCGATGTCCCGGCCATAGTCCTCAATCTCCTCCGGTGTTGGCACTTTGCCCGAACACATCACTACCGGGAGGTTCCGGGTTTCCGGACTCGTTTTTATAGCACAGAGTACTTCCCACCCGTCCATCTCCGGCATCATGATATCGAGGAGGATCAGATCGGGACGCAGGCCGGTGAGAAGTGCAAGACATTCCCTGCCACTGGCAGCTGCGGAGACCGAATAGCCTTTCGCTTTGAGAAACAGCGTAAAGATTCGTCGTAAATCGTCATTATCGTCCACCAGGAGGATCGTGGTCATCGGACGCCTCCGGCAGACTGCTGCTCCCGGGGACATTTCTGGGAGCTCACGGAATGTTTGAGGAGGAACTGCTGGACTTTTTCGGATTCCAGCCAGCCCATATCGAGCCGGGTGACGAGATTGTCGATAAGGGTGACCTGTTTGTCTATCTCGGCATTATACTCCGTATCGATCAGTGAAAGGTATGCCCTGATCACCTGGAGGGGATTACGGATCTCGTCATTCAGGATCTGGAACTTTTCGATATTGAGCTCGCACTGGGAGAGCCCCATCTTCTTTAACTCCTCTTCGACCAGTTTACGGTCGGTGATGTCGTGCGTCTGGATGGCAATCCTCACATCGGTGCCCGTGCCATCCGTCACCGGGTAGATCGTTGTCTCGAGCCAGCGATCACTCTGATGCTCTTCGAAAAAGACCTGCCTGCCCCGGTTCTCCGGATCCAGCACCAGGTCGAGGTTCTCTGACAACAGGGATGACGTGAGAAAATCCCCCATGACCCTGCCGGCAAGTGCCTCCGGGGGATATCCCAGTTTTTCTGCCATCGATCCATTGACGGTAATAAATTTTCTCTCCCCGTTGATCAGCGCCAGATCATCCCTGACTGCATTGAGCAGCGTATGGATGGTCCGCTCCCGATCAAGGAGAGCTGCTTCGGCCCTTTTCTGATCGCTGATATCGACGAAGGACTCGATGAGGACCTCTTTTCCTGCCATCATCGTCCTGACAACACTTTTGATGATGGGTATCTTTTCGCCCCTCCGGCTTACCAGTACCCGTTCGGATGCTTCTCCGGTCAGCCCAAGGTCTGTGACCGGGCAGCACTCTGATTCAGCGGGACAGATGAAGGTATGGCAGACCGATCCTATGAGCTCATTCCCGCCAGTCCCGATCATCTCGAGGGCTTTTGGGTTGGCGACGAGGACACGGTGGGTTTTTGCATCGATGATGACAATGCCGAACTGGGTCAGGTGGATGGTTTTGCGGAACCGTTCCTCGGATTCCCGCAGGGATTCCTCCATCATTTTCCTCCCGGTGATATCCCTGATCACTGCCAGAGCCGTCTGTTTTCCCTGCAGAGTAAAGAGTCGGACACTGACTTCAACAGGGACCCGTTTCCCGCTCCACGTTACAAATTCAGTCTCGAAAACGGCCCTGCCGGTGGAGAGCAGTTCCCTGGATATCGAGGATGATATCCCGGCCTGTTCCGGGATATCAAAATCTGTTATGGCCTTCCGGAGGAGTTCTTCATGGGTATACCCAAGCAGCTGGCAGGCGCGATCATTCACTTCCCTGACAGCACCCGGCCCTGACGGGGAGATATCATGGACGATGATAGCATCGTTGATGTTCTGCAGGAGCAGCCGGTAACGTTCCTCATTCCCCCGTAACGTTTGTTTATGCTGTTCCAGCTCTTCGATGATAGCCCTCAGTTCCTGTTCAGTGGCTTTGAGGTTCTGGTTCGTCACCTCCAGATTGAAGGATTTTGCGATGAGGTCTTCCTCTGCCTGTTTTCTTCCGGTAATGTCAGTCAGGTACGTCAGGGAAGCCGGTCTTCCTTCCCAGGGGATCAGGACTGCGTGGGTTGCAATCCACCTGATCTTACCTTCTTTCGTGACAATTCTTACGGGGTAGGTTGACTCCCGGATCAGACCATCGAGTCGCTTACGGTAGTTCTCCACGACCTGTTCCCTGTCGTCAGGGTGCACAAATTCGATGAACGGGCGTGCCATAAGTTCCTGTGCTGAATAGCCGGACAGTTCTGATCCGCGACTGTTGACCAGCCGGATCATCCCGTCCTGGAGGACCATAATCGTTTCATGGGCATTTTCGAACAAAACCTGATATTTTTCCTCGCTCTCCTGCAACCGGTCATTGCCCCGGGTCAGGACTGGTGTCCTGTACGTGATGACCGTTGCAACAAAGACGAGGATGAGTGCCTGGATCAGGGTACCGGGGAGCAACGCATGATCAGGCGAGAGAAATGTCGTCAGGAAAAAATACCCCGCTGCTACGATAACGGAAAAAACATACCCGCGTTTTGCAAAAAAGATGCATGCCAGAACGGCTGGCAGGTACAGGAGATCGAAGAGGATCAACTCCCTATCCTGCCGTGACAGGATGCCGATGACTAAAAAACCCGCGGTGATGAAGACAAGAATTGCCAGACGCACAGGGTGGAACCATGGTTCTGATCCCCCGGCAGGGGTTGATCCGGACTTCCCGCCCGATCTCCCCATCCACAGGTTTTGCAAGGGTAAGGTGAGAGCAAAAACTCTTTTCAGGGACTCCGTCACGGAGCCGGGTCCTGGAACGGCTTTGCAGGACCGGCTTCTCTGCCGTGCCGTTCGCGGGTGGAAAAGCCCCTCTGCCGTGATGCTTCCGGAGATCATTTTCTCTCGTCTTCCTGTCGAACGCTGGTTACTTATGGAGGTGGATTGTCCCGGTAACAACATTCTTGGCAAAACTGTTGACCTCTCCCATATCCCGTACTACCCCGAACAATGACGAGGAGGTACTTCGGCAGGCATGAGCTACGTCGGATGCCCTTTCCGCCGTTCCCTGGACAATATCATTCACCTTCTGCAGTTCCGTGCCCAGCCTCTGTACCGACCTCTCGTGGGATCCGGCAATACCCGAGACATAGTCCACATGATTGCCGATCTGTTCAACTGAACCCGCGATCTGGGAAAACAATGCTGACGATTCATGAAAAGCGGCGTTCCCTTGTTCTATACCGGTTTTCAGGGTTCCCATTGCAGATTGTGCCTGCCGGGATTTTTTCTGGAGTTCCTTAATCAGCCTGATCGTCTTCTCGGCAGAACTGCGGGATGCAGTTGCAAGAAATGCCAGCTCGTGGCCGTGGATTGGGAAATTTCCCGGATGGTCTATCGGTCTCTTAGGGCTCGATGTTGCCCGGTGCCCCAGGAATTCCACCCGGTCCGCGAGAGCCTGGATATGCCCCGCAGTATCATCAAGCCTGTCGGCAAGAAGGAGGATCTCTGCCAGGCAGGTGTCCGCTTCGGATGCAGCCTCCGCAATACCGCAGAGATCTTTTTTTGTCCTTTTCACCTGTTCGCTGGCTGCTTCGGAAATCAGATCCGTTTTTTCTGCCAGGCGGACAACGGCGTCACTGCCAGAGGAAATATCCCGGAGGCCTTCGGAAAGTTGTTTCATGCCTTTGAGGATCTCCGCAACCTTTTCATCACCCCGACCGGCATGGTAATGGATCGACCCGACATTTCGTGCGAGCCGGGCAGTCTCCGAAGCCAGTTTTGTTGTGCTCCTCCGGATGCGGTGGTTGTGGGAAGCAATCTCCGAAACCTGGAGGTTAATGGTGCTCAGCACACCCGGAAGGACCAGGCCGCGCTTCCGGAAGCGGTCATCGATCGAGACACCATTTCCCGGAACGTGCGATCTGCCTTCGAGGTTCCGGTAAACGGCCTGGTACCCGGTCAAAACTTCCGGCATGGAATACGCATCACTCGTTTCCTGATCACATTCACTGCTCTGGATATTCCGGGCGGAAAGAGGGCTGGTACCGGGATCATACCTGATCCGGGCAGTATTGCCGTACCATACATCCATGTCAGTTGATGACAGATGGTTCCCGAAGGATGGTTCCCCGCTCGTTTTCAGAGATCCTGCCACTGCATCCAGTACCGAATTCACCATCAGGATGGTTTTTTTGTATTCACCGGTATATTTTGCAGGATCGACCCTGGTATCATGCCTGCCCCGGCCGTGGGCGTCTTCGAGCACCTTTACATCGTTCACGAGGTTTTCATGAAAACTGTACATGTCAATAAGGGCCTTCGTCACGCGGGCCTGGGCAATGGTATCTCCGCGGTACGCTTTCAAGGCAAGATCAGTAATGGTCTGTTCGTTCATCTTCGCATCTCCTGAATTTTTTCAAACTTTTTTTTGAGGACTGACATCATCGGGCATCTGCCGAGGGGGCATTCCAGTGAGCCGCCTGGTGCAATGAAATTTCTGACTGGCAGGTGCTGATGTTCCGGCCACCCGGATGAAACGGGGACATCTGATTCAAAGGGTTCAAAGCCAGGTATCGTTGAAAGGAGCAAGGTACCGTGAACCAGATCCCGGAGGGTTCCCTGATACCCGTGGAAGGAAAGATCTCCGGGGCGGATGCGTCCGGTTGAATCTCCTGTGTCTCTGCCCGGGACTCTTTCCAGCTCCGGGAGAGCAGGTTCACCAGCACGGCCCCGCTCCCGCAGGCTGCCGGCTCCCAGCAGGAGTGATCGGAATTCACCAGGAGTGTAGTCCCGGTCCCCCCATGCGATGACCTTGTTTGGTTCGTGTTTCTCCTGCATTCCGTGGCCGGGGCGTCCCCCCGTGTCATCGAATCCAATCACTTCAGCTTCCTGCATCGGTCATTCACTCCCCAGAAATCTTCCCGGAAGGATCAATCATTCTGCCCGGGCTTTTTCTGGCGATAAACACCAGAATACTCTCGATTCACCTATTTTAACCTGATGGAAAAAAACCTGATTAAAACCTTCAGAATTGCAAATAGACTATGCATAGCAGTTTAAAGTGCGAAACGGGCTGATCATATTGAATGATATTATCAGTTGATGTAATCGGATGAAGGCTGGTGTCCTGGATCCTGTACGGATGGAGTACCTGCATGGTACCCTGTTGATCCAAAGGAGATCATCCGGTCAGAGGATCCAGATGTATGCTGATCGATCAGAAGAAGACGATTCGAAGTTCCGCACAAGGTTCAAAAATCCTGCAGGGGCTGATTTGATGATTACATTATTGCTATACATCGTTTCATGGCATTTTTGTCTGCCTATTACGCAATTTAACCGCAATACTCTGCCGAATTGCAATTTCGATTGATTTAAGCAGTTATTTTTTGAAAAGGATTAATATAGGGGGAAAAATTCATCTTGAGTTACATCGCCGGAGAATCACAAGAACCGGCGATGCCGGGACCCTGCCGGGTCCTGGAATCGGGTATGCAAAACCAGGCAGTGTCCATTTGAGGAATGGTTCCCGGAACAACTCATCGGCCGGGATCTCTTCAAAGAACACCCCCCGGGACACCGGCTGAAGGGTGCACTGACCGGGCAGGCATACACAGATCTCCTTCGGGGCCGGGATGTCCCGGGTTCCGGGAAAGATTTGAGATAAAACAAAACAATGGAGTTTCAAGGAATGTCATTTATCGACGATATCAAGATCGGAAAGAAGTTGATTGGAGGATTCCTGATCGTCATCCTGCTCATCGTGATCGTGGCGATGGTCGGGCTGACGAGCATGGGAAGCATGAGCGCGAATTCCGCAACAATGTATAACGACCGGACGGTCCCGATCGACCAGCTCGGCAACACCGCTGCCGATATGCAGCAGATGCGGGCGGAGATCTACCGGTATATCTATGTACCGGAATCGCGAACGGACATCGAACAAACGACAATTCCGGCACTCAGGGCAGATATTACGAAGAATATGGACGCTTACCGGGCCACGTATCTTCTTGATGATGAAAAAATAAACCTGGCAAAATTTGATACAGCATACGCAGAATGGAACCGGCAGTACGATGCCACCATCGCTGCGGTGAAGGCCAATGACAGGGCAGCCTACGAAGCACAACTCAAAGCTGGATCCCCGCTTATCACCGCGAGGACTGATGTGGTCACTGCCAACAAGAACCTCCTCGCCATCAATGTGAAAGAAGCCGAACGGCTGAACGGTGTGAGTACTGCCCTTGCCGGGAGCAGCAGCATGCTGGTCATCGTCACGACCATCCTGGGTGTCATCGTCTCTCTGGCCATTGCCGTGTACCTGACCCGGAGTATTGCCGGACCAGTGAACCAGGTCAAAACCAATATCCGGGAAATCCATCTCGGTCACCTTGACAACCGCCTTCATATGGAACGGAAGGACGAAATTGGTGAAATGGCCGCCACGATGGACCGCTTTTCCGAGGATATGCAGAAATATGTTGTCGGCACGCTGAAGATGATTGCCGACGGGGACCTGTCACGGAACCTGAAGCCCCGGGACGAGAAAGACGAAATTGTCCCGGCAATGAAGACCACCATCGAAACGCTCCGCTCGTTTGTGTCAGATGCCCAGCAGGCAGCCAGGGCGGCCGAAGAAGGCAGGCTGAACAGCCGTTCGGATGCGTCGAAGTACAAGGGAGATCTGAAAAAGGTCATCGAGGGGTTCAACACCACGCTCGACTCGGTGATCGGTCCCCTGAACATGGCTGCGAATTATGTTGACAGGATCGGCAAAGGTGACATCCCGCCCAAAATTACGGACAAGTACAACGGGGACTTCAACGAGATCAAGAACAACCTGAACAATTGTATCGATAACATCAACAGGCTTGTCGAAGATGCATCCCTGCTTGCAAAGGCGGCCGAAGAAGGGAATCTTACGGTCCGTGCCGATGTCAGCAGGCACCACGGGGACTACCGGAAGATCGTTGAAGGCGTCAACAATTCCCTCGACCATGTCATCCAGCCGGTGAATGAAGCCATGCGGATCTCCGAGCAGTATTCCCACTGCAACTTCAATGCACGGATGGATGAGAGACTCAGGGTTTCCGGGGATTTTGTGAGGTTCAAGAATGCCCTCAACAATATCGGCACCTGTGTGCAGGAAACGATCGGCCTCGTAACTACCCAGACCTGTGAGAACGCAAAGTGCAACTTCACGGCCCGGATCGACGACACTGCCCACATAAGGGGAGACTTTGTAACGATTAAAAATTCGCTGAACAATGTGACGAATGAGGTATCAAAAGCATTCAGTTCCGTCAACAGCCAGATCAACGATCTTGCCGCCAATGCCCAGGAAGCCACGGCGAGTGCAAAAGAAGTTGCAGCAGGTGCAAGTTCCGTTGCCTCAAGCGTCAGCAACGTGAGCATCGCTGCAGAGAAAGGCAATGAAGGGATCAAGCAGATCCTGCGGGCGGTCGAGGACCTCTCCGCGAGTGTTGAAGAAATAACCTCGAACACCGATTCGGTCACCAACCTTGCACGCGATGCCAACAAGCTGACCCAGAGCGGTGCTGAGCTTGCCGGTCAGGCAGAACAGGGAATGGCGAGCATCACCAAATCCTCTGCAGAAGTGGATGCAATTATCGGGGACATCAAGGCCCGGATGAACAAGATCGGTGAGATCGTCGAGATTATTACCAACCTCGCCAACCAGACCAACCTGCTTGCGCTCAATGCGGCGATCGAAGCAGCGCGGGCGGGCGATGCGGGGAAAGGATTTGCTGTCGTGGCTACCGAAGTCAAGTCGCTCGCGGAAGAATCCCGCGAATCCGCCGAGAATATCGGCAGGATGATCGGCTCGCTCCAGGAGCAGTCCGAGAAAGCGGCTTCTGCAATGGCCGAGGCAAACAAGGAAGTCAGGATCGGCAGCGATGCCCTGGCCGAGACCCTCGTCTTCTTCAACAAGATCGTCAAGTCTGTCGATGAGTTCAGCACCAGCATGGAGGAAGTTGCCAAGGCGTCTGCGGCACAGACAAAATCCGTCGTGGAACTCACCGCGAATGTCCAGAACGTGAGCCTGGTTATCCAGAGCACGGCCAAGGAGGCAGTTGACGCCGCAGCGGCGACAGAGGAGACCTCGGCCTCCATCGACCAGATCGCCCATGTCATTGGCAACGTGAACAGGATCGTCGAAAATGTGACCGGCGAGACGTCAAAGTTCAGGGTGTAAACCCTTTTTTTTGGACCTTACCATGACAACAGCAGCAACCCAGCATAACGGCCCTTTGTCATCCTCTCTCGCTGCAAACGCGACCAGGGCACTCGCCGATATCCAGGTGGTTGAGTTCCTTCTGGGAATGGAGCACTTCGCCATCGATCTCTTTGACGTGAAGGAGGTTGTGGAGTATACCCGGATCACGGAACTCCCCAATGCACCGCCCGATATCCGTGGCATCATCGATCTCCGGGGTGAGATTACCACCATTTTCGATATCAAGGCGAAGATGAAGATCAAGAAGGACTCTTCCCACACGGAGACCAATTCACGGATCATCGTCATCGACAACAAGATCACCCGGTCCAAGATCGGCATCATCGTTGACGATGTGCTCTCGGTTTCAACCTTTTCACGCGCCGACCTGGACGAATCGGCGGCATCTACGGTCGACAACATGCTCATCAACGGCATCATCAGGAAAAAGACCCGGGTCAGGGACAGCCAGAGCACCGAACTGGTCATCTGGATCAATATCAAGAGTATCCTCGATGACTGCGGGCTGGGAGTGAATGCTCCCGCGTGAGCGTGCCGGACATGCCGGGATCGGAAATTCAGGCAGCATGAACAAAAAAAAGGAGATTTAAAAATGAGATTTGATGTACAGGGCGGACCGGTCAATTCACTGGTCTCTGGTAACGCAGGCGAAGATCGTTATTCACTGGTTTCCCTTCCGTTACTTTACCCGGAGGATGTGAACAGGCTGGGTTTTGGCCACCCGGGACTTCCTGCGTGGCGGCGCTCAGGCGGGCCGGTCAATACGCTCGTAAAACCTTCCTGAAAAAAACAATCACCATTTTCTTTGCTTATGTCGACTAACCAGGGTATCAGGCCAGGTCCGGCTCTGAAAAAGGACAGGAAATGACCGGTTTTTTTGTGTCGGAGGGAATTCCGTTCAGGATCGGATACCCGCCGGGGACTCTTACGATGAAGGAATGTTCAGCGGAATACAGCATCATTACGTACCAGAAGGTCAGGAATTTCCTGAAGGATCTTGGTGAAGAGACCGTAGGGGAAAAAGACGAGGAGAAGTTCTGGAAACTGGATCTTCGTCACGGGAGTACGCTCATCACCATCTATCACGACAAACGCCTGAAATATATGTCGGTTGTCTATCCGAACTCCATCCAGGACCGGGAGATTCTCACGGTGATCAACGCAGCATTCAACGATGAAAAACGCGGTGCTGAAAGGAGGTTTGCCTTTTATTCTGCGGTATCTTCCCCCTCGACCGGTTACCTGATGTACACGAATGAAAACGGGTTTACCGGCTATGATATTTTTGCTAAGATTTTCCCGTTCGAACCGGGCTTCAGCCTTCCCCAGATGGATGAAGCGATCCAACGGGTTGTAAGCGTCGGGATCCTCGGGACGGTATATCTTAAATCACTCCTCCCGGACTCAAACGTCCTGCATAAAATTGTTGAAAATGATTCAGCCCGTGGATCTTCCGGGGATATCATGTACTGTTAGCGAAGTTCCGGTCGAAACAAGAACTTTTTTTAAAAAAACCTGATTGCAGAAACCCTCCTTTCGGATGAGTGTTCCCCCCTCCCTCGCGTCAGCTCTCCCCCCAATGAGGCGAGGGTGCATGTGATGCCCCCGTATCACCCGTAAGGGATACTCCGCGACAAGGAATTGTTTTTAGAAAAGAGGGCTCTCCTGGAAAACCTGGCTAACCATCATATAAGGTAGCGATGGAGCCACAGGCACTTCGCCTGCCTTGTCGAAGCTCGCCCCATCGAATCAACCTGGTGAAAGGACACTTCTTTGAATACATGAATTCAAAATGGGGTCAAGGGGATGCACCCCTTGGGCTGCCTCCCCCGCTGGGGGAGGGAGGGGGTCACCCTCACAAATTCGACGTCGTGTCACTGGAATGATTTCACCAGAGCAGAAAAAAGAAATTCCGCCGTTCAGGCGCCCTTCGGGCAGCGGCAAGCATCGTAGCGGGGTATGGGGGCATCACCCGCCCGTCATCGCATCAAAGGATTTCAACAGAGCCAAAAAAACCCACAACGGCTCCAGAGAAATAATCGAAACAAACGCTCCCTGGGGTTCCGGCGTAGCATAGGTCTCGCAGACCCGGATCAAACCCAGGAAATCGGTGGCTGAAAAGAGCAAAGATTGAAAGGACGAAGACTTTTCTGCTCGAAAGAGGAATCAGAGAAGAAAGTATCGGTTCCCCACGGGAGCAGACATTACGGCGTTGTGGCGTTCCTGGTCTTTTCTGCACCCACGGCCTTCAGGTTTCTCCGGTATGCACCTTTGGGAACAATAATCTCGAAGCGGGCACCAATCCCCTCGATACCGGTCTCCCGGATCTTGATGCCGGTGATCCCAAGGATCTCCCGGATGAGGAAGAGACCGAGGCCCGTGCTCTTCCCGCCCCCGCGCCGGAAGATTGATTCTTTCTGGTTGTTCGGGATCCCGACACCGTTGTCCTCCCAGGAAACGGTCAACCCGAACGGGGTTTCCTGAGAAGAGACCGAGATCCCGGTA
>Ga0187765_10000660_pt1 | contig 12814 bp, 13 predicted proteins | sample 0216_QUI02_MP05__3_FD_133018 | JGI IMG/M metagenome (GOLD analysis project Ga0187765, IMG submission 133018) | Tropical peat soil microbial communities from peatlands in Department of Meta, Colombia - 0216_QUI02_MP05_10_MG | ecosystem: Environmental > Terrestrial > Soil > Wetlands > Peat ...
CACGGCGTTTTCCAGATTGAAGACGAAGATTTTTCCGTCGCCGATCTGACCGGTCTTGGCGGCGCCGGTGATGGCCCCGATGACCTTGTCGACTTGCTTGGTGTCCACTGCCACTTCGATCTTGATCTTCGGCAGGAAGCTCACCGCATATTCGGCGCCACGGTAGATTTCCGTGTGCCCCTTTTGACGCCCGTAACCTTTGACCTCGGTAACAGTCAGCCCTTGCACGCCGATTGAGGTCAGAGCGTCACGGACCTCGTCGAGCTTGAAGGGTTTGATAATGGCCATGACGATTTTCATGGATTCGATCCCCGCTTGAGCCCGTTTTCTACCTTCACGCAGTGCGGGCGGGTTCACTGAGCCCGGCCAACGAAGCTTGCTTCGCAGGCATGGCTGCGGAGATAGAATCAAACGCCGTGCCAATTGCCGGCGGAGGCTTTATCCATTTGAGTTCACAGGAGAAATTGATTTGCTGAGGGGTCAAGCCGGATAGGGTCCGGGCCCTGCGCCCAAAGACGCGCCAAGACTCAAACGACGTGCTTAAAATTTAATCAGATGCCTACGGAATGGTACGAGCCGCGCCGGCCGGTGGCCGGCGTGGAAACCAATCGTTCATTATTGGATGGCTTCGCCGTGCAACGTGACGTCGAGACCAATGACTTCATCTTCATGACGGACACGCAGCGGCATGAACACGCCGATCAACTTGAGGACGATGAAAGTCGCCGCGCCGGACCAAACCAATGTGACAACGATGCCATAAAGCTGCGCCAACAATTGCTGCGGATTGCCTTCGAGCAATCCGTGGACGCCGCCGGGCATTTCCGGGCTCGCCGACAACGCACCGACCGCGAAGACGCCTGCAAGGAATGTCCCCGTCAGCCCGCCGATGCCGTGTACGCCGAAGACATCGAGTGAGTCATCGTAACCCATCTTGAGCTTGAGCGACGTGCAGGCCCAGAAACAGATCGCGCCGGCGGAAATACCGATCAGTATGCCTTGCATCGGCATCACGAATCCCGAGGCCGGCGTGATGGTGCCGAGACCGGCCACCGCGCCCGAGATCATGCCAAGCACCGACGGCTTGCCGCGCGTCCACCATTCCAGCGCCATCCAGGTGAAGGCGCCGGCACTGGCCGCAAGGTGAGTTGATACGATCGCCATGGCCGCGCGCGAATTGGCGCCGAGTGCAGAGCCGCCGTTGAAACCGAACCAGCCGACCCACAACAGGCCGGTGCCGACAACCGCGAGCGTGAGATCATAAGGCGCCAAATTCTCGCTGCCGTAACCGCGCCGCGCGCCGAGAACATAAGCTGCGACCAGGCCGGCAATGCCGGCATTGAGATGCACGACCAGACCACCGGCAAAATCGATGGTGCCGTAACTGCCGAGGAATCCACCGCCCCATACCCAATGGGCGATCGGCACGTAGACCAGCAGCAACCAGAAAACACAGAACAGCAGGAACGCCGAAAAGCGCAGACGATCGGCAACCGAGCCCGCAACCAGCGCGACGGTGATTACGGCGAACGTCATCTGGTAGATCATGAACAGGCTTTCGGGAATCGTCTTCGCCAGAGGTGAAATCGCATCGAGCGTCACGCCGTTGAGGAAGAGGCGCTCGAACGTTCCGATGAAGGCGCCGTCGCCCGTGAAGGCGAGACTGTAGCCCACCAGGGCCCACAGGATCGAAATCAGGAATGTCGCTGCGAGGCTTTGCGCCATGGTTGCCAGCACATTCTTCTTGCGCACCATCCCGGCATAGAACAGCGCGAGCCCGGGGATCGTCATCATCAGCACGAGACCGGTGGCACCGATCATCCACGCCGTGTCGGCGGCGTCGATCTTTGATGGTACTTGTGCGAATACCGGTGATGCGGCGAGGGCCGCTACGCCGGTCAGAGCGAGGCGCAGGAATGCGCGTGTCATGTCATCCCCCGAAATTTCAATTTATTTTTTAGAGTGCGTCGACGTCGGTTTCGCCGGTGCGGATGCGCAGGGCCTGCTCGATCGGCGTGACGAAGATCTTTCCATCGCCGATCTGGCCGGTGCGCGCAGCGGCAGCAAGCGCATCGACGACCTGGTCGAGTTGCTCGGAGGCGATAGCGACCTCCACCCGTAATTTTGGCAGGAAGTTCACGACGTACTCGGCGCCGCGATAAATCTCCGTATGGCCCTTCTGCCGGCCGTAGCCTTTGACCTCGGCGACGGTCATCCCGTGGATGCCGACGCGTGTGAGAGCGTCGCGCACCTCGTCGAGCTTGAAGGGTTTGATGACGGCAATGACGAGCTTCATGACTTCCTTCCCGGGGCGTGTTTGCGCCACGCCGATTTTGATTTGCGCGTGGCCGGCCATGCGCAGAAAAAATCCGCCCCGGCCTGGGCCGGTACGGACCGATTTGCATAAGCTAGCGACAGGGGGCCTAAAGTTTAAGCGAGAATGTTGCCAAGCCCACAGGCAGTGCGCCGTATTAGAGGGCAAATTAGGTCAATAATGCTGCCTTATCTCCCTTCCGCTGCCCCTGCGAGGCCGAGCTCGCCGATGATCTCGGGCAGCATCTTGCGGGCCTGGCGGACCGTCATCCCCGGAACGATCTGCGGATCATAGAGCAATGTCAGCAGCGTGCGGTCGTAGACCGTGAGGTAGCCGACCATCCGCTTCTGGTTGAGCGTGGTCCAGGGATTGCGTTGATCGTGGTTCGACAGCCCGAAGGCGTGCAGCAATTCGTGATAGGCGCAGTCCAGAAAAACATCGTCACCTTTGTCGACGATAATAAATGAAATCGAGTGGACGATTCTTCCGTCAGCCGTCGATTTAACGCTCGTCATGCATTGCGGGTCTGTTCGGGTCACGAACGTCCTGGCAATTTTCGCTCCGAACGCCGCTTGAAGCGCAAATCTAAAATCCTTCTCGTCGATGAGCCGTAACTCGATATCGGCCGACTCATCCGACGTCTCGCTCAGGTGCAGTTCGGGCACGGCACGCGTGTAATCGCCGATGACACGCGACATCGCTGCACGGCGATCGACGGCACCGCCACCGGTCACGTGTACACTGATCGGGTGATCGAAGCGGCGGATGCCGCTCGGCCGGGCACCGATGCGCAGATCGGATCCGAATGCAAGCGCGAGAAATCCGCGCGAGAGCTCGGCCATGGAAAATTCCGTGTACTGAGGCGGAGCACCTTCAAACGCCCCAGGCGGCGCCGGCTGCTGGCCCGATGCGGCGAACACGCCCGTCGTCATCGCGATCAGAACACAAGATCCCGCAAGCAACCGCCGCATGACCGTTTCAGGTCTCCCGTCGCTGGCGGACCAGACCTTCCTGCGCCACAGAAGCGACCAATGTGCCATCACGGGTGAATATAAGTCCGCGCGCGAAGCCGCGCGAGCCGTGCAAATTGGGCGAATCCTGCGCATATAGCAGCCATTCATCGGCGCGAAATGGCCGGTGCAGCCACAGCGCATGATCGAGACTGGCGCCCATGAATTCCTTCTCAAATAACGTGCGTCCGTGCGGCGCAAGCGCCGTGTCGAGCAGCATCATGTCGGAAGCGTAAGCGAGCACGCATTGGTGAATGGCGGGAAGATCCGGTAATTTTCCGGTGGTGCGGATCCACACGTTGAACTGTCCGCCGGGAATTTTCTTGCCGTAATAGCGTTCGAACTCGACCGGCCGCAATTCGATTGGCCGTTCGCGCTCGTAATAGCGGCGCACGGGATCGGGCATCGTCGGCAGCAACTTTTCGCGAATGTTGGCCTCGCTTGGCAATTTTTCCGGCGGCGGTACGTCCGGCATCTTGGCCTGATGATCAAGACCAGGCTCGTCGTTGTGAAACGACACCAGCATCGAGAAGATGGGATGCCCGTGCTGGCGTGCCGTCACGCGCCGCGTCGTGAAGCTCTTGCCGTCTCGCATTCGATCGACGTCATAGATGATCGGAATCTTGGGATCGCCAGGCAGCAGGAAGTAAGCGTGCAAGGAATGCGGCGGCCGGCTTTCAACCGTCCGCACCGCAGCGACGAGGGCCTGACCGATCACCTGTCCGCCAAAAACTCGCTGCCAGCCGACTTGCGGCGAACGGCCGCGGAACAGGTTCTCTTCCAGCGGCTCGAGATCGAGAATATTGAGCAAATCCTGGACGGCAGACGTCATGGCGGGGCAAGGCCTTGTATTGGGAATGGGTCAAAGAGCCTGCCCAACCTGCTATGCTGCGCCCGGTTTTACAAGGAATACGCATGAATAGAGGCGATTCCCGACCTCAGCGGGCGGACCTGGTTGTCGGCGGTGCGGGCTTTGCCGGCCTGGCGCTGGCGATCGCGCTCCGGCAGGGGCTGGGCGATACGTTCAGTGTGACCGTAGTCGACCCGGGCCTCGCGCACGCCACGTCAAAAGATCCGCGGGCGTCCGCGATTGCCGCGGCCGCCCGGCGCCTGTTTGAAGCGATCGAGGTCTGGGATGCGGTGGCGGCCGACGCGCAGCCGATCCTTGACATGGTGGTCACCGATTCAAAGCTCGACGATGTGGTGCGTCCTGCATTCCTCACCTTTGGCGGCGAGGTGGAGGAGGGAGAGCCCTTTGCCCATATGGTTGAAAACAGGAATCTGGTTGACGCGCTGGTGACCAAGGCAAGGAAACTCGGCGTTGATTTGCGTGCGGGGTCCGTGGCCAGATTCGATAATATCGGCAATGCAATCAATGTTGCGCTCGCCGACGGTGAAATAATCTCCGCGCGTCTGCTGGTTGGCGCCGACGGCGCCAGGTCGCAAATCCGCGAGCACGCGGGGATCGCGTCTCATGGCTGGAATTACGATCAATCGGCTATCGTCACGACGGTTGCCCATGAACGCGATCACAACGGCCGCGCCGAGGAGCATTTCCTGCCGGCGGGTCCCTTCGCGATCCTGCCGCTGACCGGAAAACGCTGTTCGATTGTTTGGACCGAGACGACACGCGAGGCCGAGCGGATTATCGCGCTGCCGGACGATCAATTCCACGCCGAACTGGAAAAGCGCTTCGGATTACAGCTCGGCGATATCACCGTCGCCGGTCCGCGCCGGGCATTTCCGCTGGGCCTATTCACGGCGCGCCAGTTTATCGCCGAGCGGCTCGCGCTGATCGGCGATGCCGCACATATCATTCATCCGATCGCGGGGCAGGGGCTTAACATGGGCTTGCGCGATGTCGCGGCGCTGGCCGAGGCGATTGCCGACGCGGCGCGTCTCGGGCTGGATATCGGCGCCCCCGACGTGCTTGAGCGCTATCAGCGATGGCGGCGTTTCGACACAATGACCATGGGCGTGGCGACCGACGGCTTAAACCGGCTGTTTTCCAACCATTCGGATGTGCTGCGGCTTGCGCGTGATGTCGGCCTCGGTCTGGTCGAGCGCATGCCCGCGCTCAAGCGCATGTTCATTCGCGAGGCCGCCGGTTTTACCGGCGAAGTGCCGAAGCTGCTGAAAGGCGAGGCGCTCTAAAAACTCCGTCGTCCCGGGCGAGCGACAGCTAGGCCCAGGACTTATACTCCGCAGCATATCGTTAGGGCACAGGTTATGGGTGCCCGCTTCGCGGGGACGACCGACTACGAAAGCAATCTCTGCACGATCGCGTCGATGTGAACAGCGGCGCAATCGATCATCGGAAATCCGGCATTGTTTTCCGTAAAAACCATCGAAAGATCGGTGCCGGCGATCAGCACCGACTGCGCGCTGTCGCGCGCAACGAAAGTCTGCGCCATCTTGCGCAATTCGTCCGTCTGCTCAACCGAACCGCGGCCAGTCACAAAATCCGAATAGGCGCGATGGATGCGCTCGATCTCATCCGTTTTCGGCATGACGACCTCGATCTCATTCAGGCAGCCGAACATGCGGGTCTCGATGGTGAAGCGGGTGCCGAGCAAAGCAACGCGTCTGAGCTTTCGCGCACGGACCGCACCCGCGACTTCGGTCAGCATGTTGACGAGCGGCAGGGGCGACAACGCGACCAGCCGATCGGCGCAGATATGCGGCGTGGCGGCGACGATGGCCGTGATGTCCGCGCCACCGTCCGCGAGTTGAGTGACAAGCCCCGCGAGATAACGCGCGAGGCCGTCGAAATCTTTTGCGGTCACCAAGGCGTAAACGCGGTGAACGTCGGCGTGCGCGATCAGCAGGCGCGGCACGCGCGCCCGCTTTTCATGAGCGGCAATCAGTTCACGATAATAGTGAACGGTTGCGCCCGGACCGAGGCCGCCAATCAGGCCAAGGCAGCGTCCTTGTTGCGCCGTTGCGCTCAAGACAATGGCACGCTGCCGACGTGATCCTGAAACGCCTTGCGGCCGGAAATCTGCGCGTACCAGCGATCGAGGTTCGGCATTGGCGGCCGATCCGGCACCAGCTGCACGAAGCGGTAGCACATGATGCCGACCGGAATGTCGCCATAGGAAAAGGCATCACCGGCGAGAAATCTAGTTTTCGCCAGTTGCGCATTCATGATCTGCATCGCCGCGGTGGTCTTTTCCTGCGACGCCTTGATTGCGGCCATGTCGCGTTTTTCCGGCGGCGTGCGGATGAGGCCCCAGAAGGCCCCGAAGATCGCAGGGCCGGCGACTGATAGCTGCCAGTCCATCCACTGGCTTGCCAGTGCGCGCTGCTTTGGATCTTTCGGCTCGAGCACGCCGCTCTTGTCGTGCTTGCCGGCGAGATAGCGCACGACCGAGTTGGATTCCCACAACAGGAAACCGTCTTCTTCTTCCAGGGTCGGGACCAAGCCATTGGGGTTCATCGCCAGATAGGCAGGCTCCTTGTTCTTGCCGAACGGCCCTCCGATGTCGATGCGCTCGTGTTCGAGCTTGAGCTCCCCGATCGCCCACATCGCTTTTTGCACGTTGGATGAGGTCTTGCGGCCCCAGATCTTGATCATCGCGTTCGCTCCCGATTTCTTTGCGATTGTTCTTAGTTTGTCATGGCCGGGCTTGTCCCGGCCATCCACGTCTTAATTCACCGCAGTTCTATTAAGACGTGGATGCCCGGCACAAGTTTACACTCGGGCCGGCCGAAGGCCGGGCCCGGGTGGCCGGGCATGACATGCAGCATTGCGGTGGCAATTTACTCCAGCTTGCGCGCTTCTTCCGGCAGCATGATCGGAATGCCGTCGCGAATGGGATAAGCGAGCCTGGCCTTGCGCGAGATCAGCTCTTGTTTTGCCGCGTCATATTCCAGCGGGCCCTTGGTGAGGGGGCATACGAGGATCTCCAGCAGCTTCGGATCTACGGTGCCGGTGGGCCGTTCGGTGGGCGGAACAGTGGACATAAGGTGGCTTCCCAGGAGTTCACTCCCGTATAACCCAAAATTCGGCTGGCATCATCCGCGAAAGCGGATGATCCAGTATTCGCACCCTCTCGATACACTGCGGAATACTGGGTCCCCGCCTGCGTGGGGACGACAAGAAGATCTACTGCAGCTGTGGCTCGCCTTCGGTGTTTTTCTTGGCGAGCTCGATCTCGGTGATGGCGATGAGGATTTCCGCCCGCGTCTTGAGATCGGGCGCCTCAAGCAGCGCCTGCTTTTCCGCCGTGCCATAAGGCGACATCATCGAAAGCGCGTTGACCAGCGCTTCATTGGGCGCCTTTTCGATACCCTCCCAGTCGGCCTTGAGATCATTGGCCTTGAGAAAATTGGTCAGCGCGGTCAGTAGTGCCGCGCGATCGACGGCATTTTCTCCTTTGCGCGCGATGAAATCATCGGCGAACGGCGCGTAGGTCACGCGGCATTGCCGGTACGGTGTTGCAACCTTGAGTTCCTCTTCGATACGAAAGCGCGCGACGCCGGTCAGTTCGAGCAGATAGCGGCCGTCGCCGCTTTCCGCGAGTTGAGTGATGCGTCCGACACAGCCGATCTTGTAGAGCGGCGGCTTGTCGGCAGCGCCGCTGTGCGAAACATCGGGCTGAATCATGCCGATGAGCCGATGGCCGTCACGCAGCGAGTCATCGACCATCGCGAGATAACGCGGCTCGAAAATATTCAGTGGCATTTGCCCGCGCGGCAACAGCAGGGCGCCCGGCAAGGGAAAGACCGGGATCACGCCGGGCATTTCGATCGGCCCGCGATATTGAGCATTCATCGGCATAGCATTCTCCCGCCCTCATCCTGGGGAGGCGCGAAGCGCCCGTCTCGAAGGAAGAGGGCGGCCCCATGCTTCGAGACGCGTCGCTGCGCGACGCTCCTCAGCATGAGGCCAAAAAACATGTTGCCGCGAGCAACGAACTGCTTCTCACGAGAACAATATTGAAGATAGACGCTTGCGGCCTTCCACGGTCGCCGGATCGGTGGCGCCCCAAGCCTCGAAGAATTGAACGAGTTGCTTGCGCGCGCCGTCATCATTCCATTTGCGGTCGCGCTTGACGATCTCGATGAGATGCTTGACCGCGTCGTCACGCTTGCCCTTGGCGTTGAGCGCGACGGCAAGATCGAAGCGCGCCTGATGATTGAGCGGATCAGCCAGCACCTTTTCCTCGAGTTCGGCCAGCGGACCGAGCGATTTGGCCTGTTCGGCGACCTCGAGCGCGGCGCGCGCCGCAGCGACCGGCGCGTCATTTCGCTTGGCTTCCGGAACAAGGGCGAGTGTCTGCTTGGCTTGCTCGAGCGCGCCGGTCTCGACGTAGCAGCGCGCGAGGCCCGCAAGCGCGTGGACGTTTGTGCTGTCTTCCGCAAGCAGCTGCGCGTAGATATCGGCGGCGGACGCAGGATTGCCTTCGACCAGCGCGGCATCGGCCGTCTTCAACAGATCTTTTTCTTCCGCGCCGACCGCGCCTTTCGTGATGCGCTCCAGGAATGCGGCCACCTGACTTTCGGGCAGCGCACCCATAAAGCCGTCGACCGGCTGGCCGTTGGAAAAAGCAATGACCGCGGGGATCGACTGGATGCCCATCTGGCCGGGAATGGCCGGATGTTCATCGATGTTCATCTTGGCGAGTTTGACCTTGCCCTTTGCAGCCTTCACGGCTTTTTCGAGAACGGGCGTGAGTTGTTTGCACGGCCCGCACCAGGGCGCCCAGAAATCCACCAGCACCGGCTGGCGCTTTGATTCCTCGATGACATCTTTCATGAAGCCTTGTGTGGTCGTGTCCTTGACCACATCGGCCGCCGTCATTGCCCCGCCGTCCTGCAACATTCGTTGTCGTCCCTAACCGCCAACCATCAATGGCCCATTAGCCCGGACCCTATACGGCTTAGATGGGCTATCCGGGAAGGTAACGCAATCATCAAGGCATGTTCGAGGCGCGGCCCGAAAGGCGCTCGATTCGCGGCATATGGCCGGTGGATTCAAGGAATTTGACCAGATCATCGCGCTTTATCGACGTGGTCATGACATTGACCAGCGGATGATAATTCAGCGTTTCGTGCTCCATCATGGCGGCGTCGAGCACCACGGTCACGCGGCCCTCAGTGTCGTTGATGGCTCCGAAGGGCGTGACCGCACCCGGTTCTACGCCCAGAACTTCGCGCAACAAATCGGCCGAACCGAATGAAAACCGTCCGGTCGCGCCGAGCCGGCGGTGCAGGCCTTTCAGGTCGATCTGGGCATCTTCAAGTGTAACCACCAGATAGATCGCGTATTTCTTGTCGCGCAGAAAAAGATTCTTGGTATGCCCGCCCGGTATCTGTCCACGCAGAGTACGTGACTGCTCAACTGTGAAAAGCGGGCGGTGTTTGACTGTCGAATACCTAACCCCGAGGGCGTCGAGCGCGGCGAATAGCTGGTCAGGGGTTTTCGGCATGCAATAACCGAGACGGGCAAGGTGTTATATTTCTTAGGCTGGAGAAAAGGTGAAAGATGACACGCATTTTAATGATTTCCGGCGCCGTCATCGCCGCGATGTCTTTATATCCCGCGTCGTTCAATGCCGCACGGGCAGCCGAAGCCCCGTGGTGCGCATTTATTGCGGTTGCGCACGGCGCGGTCTACGAGGACTGCCAGTATTACACATTCGAGTCGTGCCGGTCGGTAGTTCTGGCGGGCAATCGGGGGTTTTGTAACCACAACCCGCGCTGGACCGGACCGGTCCCGACCAAGCGCGGTCATAAGCGCCGTGTTCATCAAGATTAAAGCCAAGGCGTTTGAATATGTTGCGAATTGTTCTTGCGACCTGCGTGTTCGCTGCGATTGCGTCGGTGAGCCCAGGTCAGGCTCGTGCGTCCGAAGGGCCATGGTGCGCGTTGCGCAATTTTGGCAGCGACCTGTCCGAAGACTGCCAGTTCCGCACATTTGAAGAGTGCCGGGCCACCGTGGTTGCGGGATTCCGGGGGTTCTGCAATCCAAATCCACGCTGGCCGGCCGATGTTGAACCGCGGAAGCCCCGAAAGGGTTAAAGCTCCGTCCGGCTGTCCCGGTTGCTTTTTGGCTGCCCTTTTGGCTATAGGAACGGCCTTGGCGGCCGATAACGCTTTTCGGCCAGATATCTGACGGATGCGGGTGTAGCTCAGGGGTAGAGCACGACCTTGCCAAGGTCGGGGTCGAGGGTTCGAATCCCTTCGCCCGCTCCAAAGATTGGTCTGCTTTGGGCCAGCAGAACGCCGTTCTCACTCTTGACTATTTCATCAGCCTGTTAGCTGACGCGGAGGAACCGCGGCTCATTGGCCCGTGCGTCTGTCGGAACGATCGGCAATTCTCCCGCCACTGCGGCGGGTAGCGCCTGCAGATATTTCATGATCGCCTGCCACTCCTTGATCTCGACGGGGTCACTCTGGGCAGACGTTCCAACCATTTTCACCACATCGATCGACGTTCCCGCCTGGGGCAGCAAGTCGGGCGTCTCCTGGAGCGGTACCGCTACCGCCGCGACGCGGGATTGCAGAGGCTTGCCCTGCTTGTCCTTGGCAACCAGCGTCAACCTGCCATCGGTGAACTTCGGAATGGCAACGACCAGCAGGGCAAAGAACAGCGGAGATGTGATTCCGTATATCTGACTGTCCGCGCCAGTGATGTCGATGGCGCTGTATCCGCGATCCAGGTCGCCGAGTGCGACCTCGGTGACCATATCGAATTTCGGCCGGGCCGGATCGTAAGTGAAGCGCAACCCCGACGCACGGGGGAAATAGTCGCCGGGACGCGCGGGGCTGCCCGACAGACAGAATTCGAGTACGTTCTTGATTTCCTTCCCAGTCAGATATCCTGTCACGAGCGTGTTGCCTGGCGTCGTATCGAGCACGCCTGTGCCCAGCGGGGCGACCGCAAAGACGTCATAGACCGTCTGCACGCCCGTATTGCCCCGGCTCAGGCCGTTGCGCATCAGCCCGTTGGCGGTCAATGCGATCCGGGCTCCCGTGGCCTTGCGGAATGCATCCGTGCAGAGGTTCGCGAGAATAGTGCTGGCCGCAAGGTCAGAGGATGCGTTCGTCAGATCCGTTTCGATCCGCACCAGCGGCTGATCAATGGCAAACCCGCGTGGGGCAAAAACCAGCTCGGTCACGCGATTCTTGAAGCCCTCGATGACCTGGGAGATCGCGGCGTCACCGAGAATGGTGTCGTCGATCGAATGGACCTGACACGCATCGACAGCGAGCACACCGCCGTCGATCGTCACCGTCAGTTCGCCAAGAAACCGGCCGTTGTGGCCAGCCTGCACGACAGGCGTGCGCCCCTTGGCCATGATCGGGCTGGTCAGCACCGTGTGACTGTGCCCGCCGACGACAACGTCTATCCCGGGCACCTCGGCGGCAAGCGTCACATCCGCTCCGTCGGTATAGGTGCCGTCCGCATTCGTGTGCACCCCGCCATGGCTGAGCGCGATCACGACATCGACCTTCTCGGTATCGCGCAGCATCGCCACCGTTGCGCGTGCCGCATCAACCGGATCGGTAAAGGTGACGGGAGCCGCGCTGACGGCGTAGGTCGCCGCTTCGCGCCCAAGGACACCAAAAAGACCGAACCGGATTCCGCCGCGTTCAATGACAAGATACTTGCGAATTCGACCTTGCGCGCCGAGCTGCTGAAGTCCGGCAACGGCCTGCACCGGAGCGCTGAAATCCGTATTGGTGGCCAGTATGGCGGGCACTTGGCCAGCTTCGACCGCAGCACCGATGGTGGCAGCCGTGCCCTTGGGCCCGAAGTTGAAGTCGTGGTTCCCGAACGTCGTGGCGTCGCAGCCAATCATTGCCAACAGCCGCAGTTCGCCCCCCGTCTCGCGCGTTGCAGCGGCAAAAGCCGTTCCCGTGGTGAAATCGCCGGCATCCAGCACCAGAACCGGCCCCAGGCCCTCAGTGGCGGCCCTGCGCTCGCGGATCTTTGTCGCCAAGCGCGCGTACCCGCGACGCGTGTTGTCATCATTCAGAGTGAGCGGCGTGTAGTCGGCTGCGGGGGCCATGCCAATGAAGTTCGAATGCAGGTCATTCGTGTGAAGAATCGTGAACGTCTTTTTGCCTGTCGTCTGGGCCACCAGTGGCTCGGACATGGCAATCGTGGCCCCTGCCACGACCGATGTTACAAGAAACGCCCGGCGGTCCATTCCAGCGGCAATCTTGGTTTTCATGGAGAGTTTCTCCTGTCAGCTTGCTCCAGCATGTTCGAACTGGAGTGCTGCTTGACGGCAGAGTCTGCGGATTTCGAGGTGAACGCAGGATTAGATCAAGCCGGTGTCATCCAAACCGGGTGCAGACCGGAACGCCGTTCGCTCGCTACAGCGCTCCTTGTGGGCGTGCTTCGCGAACGGCTTCAACTTCCCGCCTTATACCACGCCTGCGGACACGACAACTACGCAGATGACCACTGTGCTGAGACAGTTTGTATTTGCCCATTCTTATTCGGAATTTGTCGGTTTCTGCAGGGCGGCGCGGA
>Ga0187765_10000664_pt1 | contig 12749 bp, 14 predicted proteins | sample 0216_QUI02_MP05__3_FD_133018 | JGI IMG/M metagenome (GOLD analysis project Ga0187765, IMG submission 133018) | Tropical peat soil microbial communities from peatlands in Department of Meta, Colombia - 0216_QUI02_MP05_10_MG | ecosystem: Environmental > Terrestrial > Soil > Wetlands > Peat ...
GGCCCATGGGCGACACCCGGTTCCCCTACGACGAGATCATCATCTCGTGGTTCGACCGGTTCCTCTGCGATGAGGCAGACGCCTGGCAGCCGATGCCGAAGGTGCAAGTCTTCCTGATGGGCGCGTGCGCCTGGCTCAGCGGCGAGTCGTGGCCGCTGCCCGAGACGGAGACGCGGACCCTCTTCCTGGCCAGTGACAAGTCCGCCCGCACGCTGTGGGGCGATGGTGCCCTGGTGCCGGCCGCCCGCGGCGCCGGGACCGACGCGTTCATCGCTGACCCGCACAACCCGGTGCAGTCGCTCGGCGGCGATCTCGCCACCCATAGCCCGGTCTGCGTGGATCAGCGGGTGATTGAGTGCCGGGCCGACGTGCTTGTGTACAGCACGCCCGTGCTGACCGACCCGGTAGCGATCGTCGGCGACGTCAGCGCCGAACTCTACGTGTCAGCCGACGTCGAGGACGCGGATGTCTTCGTCAAGCTCGTGGACGTCTATCCGGACGGGACCGCCTACAACCTGGCCGACAGCTGCCTGCGGCTCCGCTACCGCGAGGGCTTCGGGCAGCCAGCCAAGCTTGTGCCCGGCCAGATCCACCGGGTCCGGATCGGCGGCATCACCACCGCTAACTACTTCCCGGCCGGCCACCGGATCCGCATCGAGATCGCAGGCTCCAACTTCCCGCTCGCGGATCGCAACTGGCATGCCGGCGACCGCAACGACCTGGCCACCGACGGCCCGATCGCGCACCTCACCCTGCACCACGGAACGGGTCACGAGTCGGCGCTGCACTTCCGCGCCTACACCGGCCAGATCACGGTCAACACGCCGATGTCCGACACCCGGTCCGGCCGCCGGCCGTGACGGCTCCAGGGCCCGAACCACCACGTTCCGCCCCGCCAGCTTGACGGCCGGACATATGCTGTAATATTTTTCAATGAAAGAAGAATGTTCCAGTAATAAGCCGGCATCTCGCCACGGAGCCCAGCATGAGCGATGTCATCACCCAGCAGCCCGGCCCGGCCATCCGCGCCTCCGACGGCGAACGGGACCAGGTTGTGGCGCTGCTGCAGCGCCACTTCGCCGACGGCCGGCTGACCCAGGCCGAGCTCGAGGAACGGGCGGGCGCCGCCCTCACGGCGCGGACCAGGGAGCAGCTGCAGGCCCTGACCGCGGACCTCCCCGGCGCGGACGTGCGGCCCCCGCGGCCGGCGATGGCACTGGACCCGGTCCTGCTGTGCCTGCTGCTGTGTCTTTGCCCGCCCGCGGGGGTTGCCTACTGGCTGCTGTCCCGCCGCGGGATTGGCGCCGGGTGGCTGTCGCAGCGGCAGCTGGCCGGTATACCGAATTGGGCGTGGATCCTGATCATCGCCGGGGCGGCCGCTGCCGCTGTCCGCCGGTGAGCACCGGCGGCGGCACGGTCCCGGCCCGTCCGGCCGCGGCCAAGGCCTGGCATGGCGTGCACAAGGCGCTGGCCGACCCGCTGCGGATCCGGCTGGTGGAGTGGCTGAAGGAGCGGCCCCGGTCGGCGCGGGAACTGGCCGATTGCGCTGGCCTGCCCGCCGACCGGCTTTACTACCATCTCGGCCAGCTCGAGCAGGCGGGGCTGATCGAGGTCGCCGAGTACCGGCGGCTGGCCCGGGGCAAGGCCGAACGAGTCTATGCCGCGGCGGAGGTCGAGCCCCCCGGCGACGACGCCAGCCCGCAAGAGACCGCCGCATTCCTCGGATCCGTGCTGGAAGCCACCGCGATGGACATCACCGCGGCATACCAGGCCAAGGAGGCAGGCCGCCGCCGGGAGGTCGACGTAACCCGGGCCGCGCTGCGGCTGACCGACGAAGCGCTGGCCGAACTCCACGGCCACCTGGCCCAGATCGCCGCCCGGTTCGCCGAACCCGAGCCCGAGGGAACCTGGACGCGGCTGGTCCTGGTCCTGGCCGACCTGCAAGACCGCCCCGCCCCAGCAACCCCGCCAGCCAGCCCGGCATGAGCAAGGCAGCAGGCGCCCCCGGACCAGCAGCCCGTGGGACGTGAGCAACATCCCGATGCCGCCCCAGAACCACCCGCTGCGAGCGGCCGCAGCATCACGGCCGGTCAGGTGATAAACACTGCGATCGCGACGAACTGGCACGTCGCGGCGGCGCACACGAAGGCGTGAAAGACCTCGTGATAGCCGAACACTGATGGGAAGGGGTCGGGCCGGCGACGGTGATATGACAGGGCACCGGCCGTGTACAGCAGGCCACCGGTGAGCATCAGCAGTGCGGCCGCCACGCCGGCGTGGGCCCATACCCAGGGCAGCGCCAGACCGGCCAGCCAGCCCAGCCCGACAAACAGCGTGCCGGCCACTAGCTCAGGTGTGTTCATCCGCGCCATCCGGATCGCGCCCGCCGTGACCGTCAGTGCCCACATCAGGATCAGGCAGGCCAGCCCGAAGGCGCCGCGGACGGCGAGGAGGAAGGCGGGCGTTGCCGTGCCGGCGATGAGGAAGAAGATCATCGCGTGATCCAGCCGCTGCAGGCGCTGGCGCCACCTGATGCTCCAGGTGCCGCGGTGATACAGCGCGCTGGCACCGAACATCGCGCTCACACTGGCCGCATAGATGGCGCTGGCCGTGATCCGGGTGGCTCCGTGGGCCCGCGCCAGCAGGAGCGTCCCGAACACCAGCGATATCTCGAACCACAGCAAGTGCAGCCAGCCCCGCAGTGCGGGCTTGGTGTAATAGACGTCGCGCCGGGCGTCGTAGAACGCTTCTGCCGCCGGCGGCTCCGCCGTGGAATCCGTGGCCGTCACCGGCAGCCTCCAACTCGCGCCCGGACCGGCGACCCCACGGGTTGCCGATTCTCGCCGTCCCAGTGTCACCCAGACCCGGAAGTCCCCCGGCCACCGGGAAGGGCCATGGGTGAGGGCGGCGCACCAGCCCCATCTTCCGGGAAGCCGCAGGCCGCAGCCAGCCCGGCGGGCCCCAAGGTAGTGACGTGGCCCGCGCGGCCTCGGCCGCAGTGCGACGGGAGCGGGGCCGGCTCCCGGCCGGGCATGGTTGGGCCGTCGCCCAAGAAGGTGGGACGAGCGATTGTTTAGACCTTCCGCGCGTTGCGTGAGAGGCTGGCCAAGGCAATCGCAGGAAAACATTGAGGCCCCGTCCCCGTGGCGGGCGCCGCATCCAGAACCAAGAGAAGGTCAAGATGGCGCAGGGCACGGTGAAGTGGTTCAACGGCGACAAGGGCTACGGCTTCATCGAGGTCGGGGACGGCCCAGATGTGTTCGTACACTTCAGCGCGATCACAGGTGGCGGCTACCGCAGCCTGGAGGAAGGGCAGAAGGTCGAGTTCGACATCACGCAGGGCCAAAAGGGGCCCCAGGCGGAAAACGTCAAGGTCATCAGCTAACGCAACGGCAGCCACCGCTTCCCCGGGCTGCGGGCAGGTCCCGGTCCCGGTGGCGGCCGGGCTGCTGCGCGCCGGGCGGCCGGATCTGGGCTACAGCCGTTGGAGACGGCGGGCGTCCATCACGCTAGGAAATCCTCAGCGTGGCGCGGGCGCTTATCTCGCCCGGCCGCTGGAACGTTTCTGCCTCACTGCGCGGTCAAGGCCGGGTTGAGCCGTATGAGCCGCGCCGGGCTTGTCTCGTCGAGTTCAGCGACGCCTTCCCGTGACTTCACGAAGTCTGAGAATGACCGGTAGCCGAGCGCCCTCTCGCTGAAGGACGGGTCCATCCGCCTCATCTGGCTCTTCACCGCGGAGCTGTGGAGCCAGTCCGCGTCATCCTTTTCCTGGCCGAGCCGCAGCGCCCGCTCAAGGAGCTTGGTTGCTACCTCTTGCGGGTCTTCGGAATCGAGATCAGTCACCGGCCGCCGGGTACGTCGCGAGCCCTGCGCGGGCGGCGCGCTGCCGGACTCCTGACGTCCCGCCCGGGCGCCGGCCGTCCGCGCGGTGGCCTGCTGGGAAGCGTCGGTGGGTGTGATGCCGGGCAGTGCGTCGTACGTCACGAGCTCGTCACACGCCGCGGCGAGCGCCCGGCTGGTCGATCCGGCGACCCCCACCCCCACCACGTACCGGCCCAGACGCCGGCACCGCTGGGCGAGGGCGATGTAGTCCGAGTCCCCGGCCACGATCACCACATGGGTCAGGTCGGGAAGGCGGAACATGTCCTCCACCGCATCCACGGCCAGCCTGATGTCGGCGCCGTTCTTGGCGTAGGCGGCGGCGGGAAAGAGCTGCACCAAGTCCACTGCACGGCTGATGAGCTGGCCGCGGTAGTCAGCGTTCACCGGGGCTGACCAGTCCGCGTAGGCGCGGGTGAGCACGAGGGTGCCAAACGATGAGGCGAAGTCGATCACCGCGCCGACGTCCACGGTGGCGCGCCGGAGCTTCTCCGCGATGTCGGGATCGGCCGATTTGTCGGCCCGGTCGAACCCGCGCACCTTGTCACGCTGGAACTTGCCCCGGCCATGAACCTGGTCGTAGCGGGAGATCACGATGTTGTCGAAGTCGATGTAGACGGCGACACGGGTGAGGCCAGGGTCGTTCATGGTTGCTCTTCTCGTCGGGACGCCGTCGTGAGCCCAGTCTGCCGGAAACCTCGGGGTCACCGTCTAAGTAGTTACCAGTCCGTCCACCTGACGACGAAGATCACTCTCGCGGTGGCGGAGCGGCGGGTATTGATGATCTCCATTGTCAGACAGCAGCCGGTCCTGGTGAGCATCGTGGCATGGCATGGCCGGGGCTTGTGACACGGTCGTGACAGCCGGCGGACAGCCTCGTGACGTTAGCGCCGCACCGTCAGAGCATGCACAGCGCAGGCACTCCATCCACGCCCGGGCCGCGGGGAGCGCGGGCGGCTGATGGGGCGGCTGGGCGGTCCAGTGGGCCTGCGGCCGGACGGCCGCGGTCGGGGGCGGCGACATAATGGCGGGCGATGGCTACGGTGCTGCTAGTTGAGGACGACCCAGCTGCCCGGCAGGGCCTGGAGCTGGCGTTGCGTCGTCTCGGCTACGAGGTGCGCCTGGCCGAGACCGGTGAGGCGGCGCTGGACGGCCTGGGCGAGGCCACGGACGTCGTGGTGCTCGATGTGATGCTGCCAGGGGTGGACGGTTTCGAGGTCTGCCGGCGGCTGCGGCGCGACAGCGACATCCCGGTGATCATGCTGACCGCCCGCGGCGAGGATCTTGACATCGTGGTGGGCCTGGAGGCCGGCGCCGACGATTACGTGGTGAAACCGGTGGAGCCGCGGGTGCTCGACGCGCGGATCCGGGCGGTGCTGCGCCGGCTGACCCGGGCCGGCTCACCGGCGGAAACGTACGGCGAGCTGGTGATCGACCGCGGCTCGCTGGTCGTGCGGCGGGCCGGCCGCGAGGTGTCGCTGACCCCCACCGAGCTGCGGCTGCTGCTGGTCCTGTCCGGCTCGCCGCGGCAGGTATTCTCCCGCGAGCAGCTTCTCGACCTGGTGTGGGAGCAGGACTACCTGGGCGATTCCCGGCTGGTGGACGCGTGCGTGCAGCGGCTCCGGGCGAAGATCGAAGCCGACACGTCCGGACCGCGCTACATCCAGACGGTGCGCGGCTTCGGGTACCGGTTCGGGCCGGTGTAGAGGCAGAAGAGGGGAGACGGCCGATGCGCACGCGCCTGATCGTCGCGTTCATCGTGGTGGCGCTGCTGGCGGCGCTCGCGGCTTTGTGGTTCAGCAACCTGATAGTCCCGTTCTACGGCTGGCCCAGCTGGCTGCCCGGCTGGGTCACCTCGCCCACGCCACTTGTTCACGTGCTCTACAAGCATCACCGGGGGACCATGCCTCATCCGGGCCCCGTCGGCGTCATCGTCTTCAGCCTGGCCGCCGTCGGGCTGCTGCTGGCGCTGATTGCCGGTGTGGCGGTCGCCGCGTCGCGCCGGGTGCTGCTGCCGGTGCGGCGGCTGGCCCAGGCGGCGGAGCGGATGTCGGACGGTGACCTGTCGGTCCGGATCGAGCCCCAGGGCCGGGATGAACTCGCCCGCCTGGTCACCTCGTTCAACGAGATGGCTGCCGCGCTGGAGGGCAAGATGGGTGAGCTGCAGCGGATGGAGGCACAGGCCCGGCAGTTCGCCAGTGACGTGTCCCACGAGCTGCGGACCCCGCTCACCGCGATGACCGCGGTGACCGACGTGCTCGGCGAGAACGAGGACCTGACCGGCGATGCCGCGGCGGCCGGCCGGCTCGTCCGCCAGGAGGTGCTCCACCTCAACCGGCTGGTCGAGGACCTGATCGAGATCTCCCGCTTCGACGCCGGCACAGCCCAGCTGATGACCGAGGACACCGACGTCGCGGCCGCTGTGTCCGGCTGCCTGCGCGCGCGGGGCTGGACGAACGTAGGCACGGACATACCCGCCGGGCTGACCGTGCGGCTGGACCGCCGCCGCTTCGACGTCATCGTCGCCAACCTCGTCGGCAACGCCCTGTGCCATGGCCGCCCGCCGGTCGAGGTGACGGCCAGCATCCAGCCAAACGGCCTGAGCGGCTCGCAGCTGGCCGTGGAGGTGCGCGACCACGGGCCGGGGCTTCCGGCGGCCACCATCACGCACGTGTTCGACCGGTTCTACAAAGCCGACACCGCCCGCGCCCGCTCCGAGGGCAGCGGCCTGGGCCTGGCGATCGCCTGGGAGAACGCCCGGCTGCACGGCGGGCACATCGAAGCGCACAACCACCCAGGCGGCGGGGCCGTGTTCACGGTCGGCCTGCCTCTGACCGGCCACGCTCCGGTCAGCGCAATGGCGCCGCAAGCCGTACCCGCCGGGCGGTAACGCCGGCCGGGGCCGGTGGTCCGCCGGCCCGCGCCGGTGGCAGAGCCGGGCCCAGGCCCGGGCCCGGCGGTCCCTGGGCCACTTCGCTGTCGTGCCGGGGAGCATGACGATGGACGCGGTTCGTGTCCGGGGCGGTGGTGCCCTTCCGGCGGGTCAGCGCGGGTAGAGGGTGACGATCAGGCTGACCCCGCCGGCCCGGCCTTCTTCGGTGTAGGTGGCGTAGGCCGGAGCTGGCAGGGCGCCGGCCAGGTCCGCGGGCACGGCGGGCCGTGTTTGCCCGGTGCCGGCCAGTGCCTGGTCCAGGGCATCCAGCGCGCCGAGCGCCCGGGCGGCCAGCGGCAGGTCGCCGGCCGCGGCGGCCGTGGCGGCCAGGCTGGCCAGGACCCGGGCCTGCAGGGACGCGCCGCCAGCCAGCATCGCCGTCCCCAGTCCCTGCAGGAGCAGGTCGGCCGCGGCCGCGGGGTCACCGGGCCGGTGATGTCCGGCCAGCTCCAGCAGCGTCCGGGTGGTGCAGCGGAAATCGCCCGCCTGGCGGAACACCGGCAGCGCGCCGCCGAGAAGGTCCCGCGCACCCTCGAGCCGGCCTTGCGTCCGCTCGTACATGGCGCGGACCAGGTGGATGTGGGCCAGCTCGTGCCGGTGGCCGTGGCTGGCCGCGTACGACTCGCACTCGCGCAGCCAGACCGGCACCTCGGCGAGCCGTTCCCCGGTCTCGACGGCCCGGTGCGCCAGCATGTACCGCACGTTGCTGGCATGCATCATGTCCCCGGCGGCCACGAACCGCCCGGCCGCGTGCCGCCAGTCGCTGAACGCGTCGGCCGCCCGGCCGCGGGCCAGGCCGCGGGCCTGCCAGGCGGACGCCTCGAGCCAGGGCTCCGCCGCGTCCCGCGCGTAGGCGATGACCTGGTCCAGGCACCCGAGCGCGGCCGCCTCCTCACGCCGGTAGGCATGCACCCATCCGGCCGCCCATCGGGCGTAGGCCCGGTCCCGGTCACCGGCCGCCCGATGTGCGCTGCGGGCGGCCAGTTCCCCCGCCGTGTCCAGGTCGAGGTAGGTGGTGACCAGGCTGGCCCAGGCCAGCGCCTCGCTGCTCCAGCGGCCGTCATCGCGGCCCGCGACGGCGCCGATCACCTCGATGCCGCGCCTGCTCGGCCGCATCTCGATGAGCTGGGCCAGGCACCGCAGCAGCCGGCCGGCCATGGCCGGCTCGCCGGTGGCCGCCCAGGTCAGCGCGGCCAGGTAGTTGGCCTCGTCGAACGGCGGCGGGGGCGGCTGGGCGGGGCCGGGCCGGTAGCGGGCCCGGACCTCGGCCTCGGCCAGCTCGCAGCAGTACCGGGCGTGCGCCCGCCGCACCTGCGCGGCCACCGCGGGCGCGCGCTCGGCGGCGTACATCCGGATGGTGCCCAGCAGCCGGTACCGCGCAGGCTGGCCCGCGGCCAGGGCGACGCTGATCAGCGACCGGTCGGCGAGCCGCAGCAGGGTGGCGCCCTGGTCCGCCGCGGTCCGGCCGGGAGCCACCGCCTCCGCCATCGCCAGCGTGAACTCGCCCGGCAGCGCGGCCAGGCGGCCCAGCAGGTCGCGTTCGGCCTGGTCGAGAAGTTCCCAGGACCACTGGATGGCTGCGGTCAGCGATCGGTGCCGGCCTGCCCCGGCGGCCTGTTCCAGCAGCTGCAGACGCCCGGTGAGGCTGTCGGCCAGCGAGGCGACATCAACGGTGCGGACCCGGGCGGCCGCCAGCTCGACCGCCAGTGGCAACCCATCCAGGCGGCGGCAGATGTCGGCGACGTGCGGCGCCGTGGCCTCGTCCAGGCGGAACCGCGGTGACGCCGCCAGCGCGCGGTCGACGAACAGCCGTCCGGCCGCGGACCGCTGTACCGCGGCCGGCGCGGAGCCCGCTGGGCAGGCCAGCGGGGGCACCGGCAGCACCCGCTCCTCGCTGATGCCGAGCGGCTGCCGGCCGGTGGCCACGATCCGCAGGTCCGGCGCGGCCCGCGTGAGATCGGCGAGCAGGCCGGCGACGGCCGTGACGACCTGGTCGCAGTCGTCGGCGACCAGCAGCATGGTGCGCCCCGCCAGCGCGATCCGGGCCGCCGCGGCCAGGTCGCCGGCCTCGTAACCGATGCCGAGTGCGGTCGCGATGATGGCGCTGACGTCCCCTGCCGTCGCGGAGGCCAGTCCCGCGACCCTGGTCTCGCCCGCCCATCGGCGGGCGGCCTCGAGCGCCAGCCGGCTCTTGCCGCAGCCGGCCGGCCCGGTCAGGCACACCAGCGGGCCGGCGGCCAGCAGCCCGCGCAGCTGCGCCAGCTCGTCCTCCCGGCCGACAAAGCTGGTCGGCGGGGCCGGCGGCACCGGCTCGGCGGCCAGCTGCCGGGCCAGCTGGATCAGCTCCGGCCGCCCCGGCAAGCCCAGCTTGCGCAGCAGCGCGGACACGTGGCTCTCCACGGTCCGCACGGATATGCAGAGCTGGGCCGCGATCTCCTGGTTGGTCAGCCGGCCGCCGATCAGGGCGAGGACCTCTGCCTCCCGCGCGGTGACCCCGGCCGTGGCCAGCCTGGCCTGCCCGGCGGGCTCCATGTCCCGATCTTCGCAGACACCACGGAGAAAAGATCCGTGCCCGGCACGGATGCCAGCCGGGCCGCCCGGGCCGAGACTGGCCATCAGGAAGGCACGGGAGGCGGCCATGAGAACAGAGGATCATCCGGCCATCGGCGACGAGGTCAGCGGAAGGGATCTCGCGCGCCGGTTCGCGGCGGCGCTGGCCGCCAAGGACGCCGCCGCGCTCCGGTCGCTGTTCGGCAGCGAACTGGACTTCCGGGGCCTGACCCCGGGCCGCGTCTGGGAGGCCTCCACACCGGACGCGCTGGTCACCGACGTGATCCTCGGCGCCTGGTTCGAGCCCGGCGACGTGATCGACCGGATCGAGTCGGTGCAGGCCGGCCAAGTCGGCAGCCGCATCCGGATCGGGTACCGGTTCCGGGTGACCAACGCCAGCGGCAGCTACACCGTGGAGCAGCAGGCGTTCCTGGACCTGACCGATGGCAAGATCACCTGGCTGCGGGTGCTGTGCTCCGGCTTCGTCCCGTCACCGCAGCCGGTTCCCGCCTAGCCGCCGCAGCCCGCGCGGATAAGCAGAAAGAAGGCTGCGCCCACTGGCCTGGGGCTGCGTGCCGGAGAGCGCTCAACTTGAGCGGAAGCTGGCTTCCAGCACGGCCAGGTCGCGGACCGCGAACCGGTAGTGCTCGATCTCCTCGTCCATCACCACGCTGACGCAGTCGATCACGGTGCGCTCCTCGTCCGGGTAACCGGGAGCGGGCGAGCGCTGGCATAGCCGTCCCAGGCCGTCGCCGGTCAGGCCGGTCACGATGCGCCGCATCACGGTCATCCGGCCGGCGCGGGCGGCCAGGATCTCGGCGTAGCCGGGCCGCGCGGCCAGGTCGATGCCGAGCGCGGCCGCGTCCGCCGCCGGATACCAGCTCTGCGGCAGGCCGAGCGGGTGGTAGGGCATTTCCTCGTCCAGCACGGTCCGGCTGGCCCACGCGTCGGTGATGAAGACCAGATGGCGCAGTGTCTGTTCGAACGACCACTCCTCGTTGACCTGCTGGGCCAGCGCGGCCGCGGGCAGCCGCCCGGCCCGCTCGATGGCCTGCGCCCACAGCCGCTCGATGGTGTCCCACATCGCGCGGACGTCATCGGCCGTCTGGCCCTCGCGGAACTGCACCCGCTCCGGGTGCCGCCGGTCCAGCTCGGCGCTGACGAAATCGGTCACATCAACGCCGTTGACCGTGACGTTGCTGAGGTAGCCGGAGATGCTCACGTTCACCAGCCAGCCGTCCCTGATCGTGACGCCGGTCAGGTCACAGTCGGTGAACCGGGCGCCGCGCAGGTCCGCAACGTCGAACCGGGCGCCCCGGAACTGCTCGCTGCCGCCGCCCTCGCCGGCGTAGAACCGGTGCGGCCCGAACTGCGCCTCCATCGGTTCCCCGGGGGAGGCCGGCGCCGGGCCGGCCGGATCGTTGGTTGCTGCCATGGACCGCACGCTAGCGCTGATCCCGGACGATCCGCTTCCGGAGATGGGCGCGATGATGCGGCGGCCGCCCGCCGGAGCGGGCGATGCGGCGCGTGGGACACTGATAGTGCGCAGAACGAGCAGATCGCGGCGGCGCTGACGGCGTTCCTGGCCCCGGCCGGGACGGGCTGGCCGCAGAGCACAACCTGGGCCGCGTGCTGCCGGAGGTTGGGCAGATGGGGCTGGAAGAAAAACTCCCGAGCGGGATTCTGCTGACCACGGTCGAGAAGGTCGCCGGCTACGCGCGCATGAGCTCGGTGTGGCCGGCCACCTTCGGCCTGGCCTGGATCCTCAAGCTGCACGACAAGATCCAGAACATGAAGCTGGGCGCCAACCGGGAGGCGGAGATCGAGGAGCTGGAGCAGGCCCGGCTGCGGCGGCTGCCACTGGCGGTCCAAGGAGGTCCTGCGCTGTGACAGGGTCCGATCTGATCTACATTGTCATGCCGATCGTCGTCACGCTGGCCCTGGTCATCCTGGTCGGCCTGCCGTTCGCCGGGTCCAGGGGGACCACTGGGAGCCACCCCGCGGGCGGGGACCCGCACCGGCCGGAGTCCCGGGATGCCGTCGCCTCCGGCCGCGGCGCCCGCGGCGAGGACACCCGCAGGGTCACCGGCCAGCCAACCGACGGGCCCAGCGGCAACTGATGGCCGGGTCACCCACCTGACCCGGGTCAGGACGGGCCGCCGAAGCCGGCATCCTTGGTCTCGACCGTCCCGGCCGTCCGCCCCGGCGCGGTCTGGTAGGTCCAGTACAGGTTCGTGTGCGCGATGACCTGGTCCGGCGGCGGCGCCCCCCACGCCGTCTGGTCCTCCGTCGTGTGGGCGTCGCTGACCAAGGTCGCGTCGTACCCCCGGGCGAGCGCGCCATGCAGCGTCGAGCGGATGCACGCGTCGGTCTGGGCGCCGGCCACGACCAGCCGCCCGACTCCGAGGCCCGACAGCACCGTCTCGAGCGTGGTGTCCTCGAACGAGTCACCGTAGTTCTTGTGGACGAGCGGCTCGGCCTCGGCCGGAGCCAGCTCGGGGACGATCTGCCACTCCTCGCTCCCCTGGGCCAGCTCCTCGTCGGAGTGCTGGACCCAGACAACGGGGACCCCTTCCTGCCGCGCCTTGTCGACGAGGCGGCCGACGTTCGCGACGACCGCGTCGCGCTCGTGAGCCCCTGCGACGACGCCGTTCTGCACGTCGATGACGAGGAGTGCGGTGTTCGGCCGGTTCTCGAGTGTGGTCATGGCTTCCCCTTAACTGCGCCGGGCTCCTGCGCCCGCCACGGTAGACCTGCCCACCGACAGCGGGCCCGAACGAACCCGGCCGCCTATCACGGCATGATCAGCTGCGCCGCTCGCGGATCTGGCGCTTGATCCGGCCCAGCATCGCGGCCATGCCGCGCAGCCGCAGCGGGCTGACCAGGTCCTGCAGTCCGAGCTGGCTGGTGAACTCGCCCGGCGTGGCCAGCACCTCATCGGCGCTGAGCCCGTCCAGCCCGGCGTGCAGGATGCCGGCGAAGCCGCGGGTGGTCGGCGCCTCCCGGGGCGCGTCGAAGAACAGGTGAACGGTCGCGTCCGGTTCCAGTTCGACGGCCAGGAACAGCGGCGACTGGCACTCGGGCACGGGTTCCAGCCGGTCTGGGTGCTCCGCGTAGCGGGGCGGCAGGGACGGCAGTTCCTCGGAGAACTCGAGCAGCAGCTGCAGCCGTTCGGCATCCGGGAGCGCGTTGAAGTCGTCGGCGATCTCCTGCAGCCGCGGATGGAGCGTGGCGGCGGTCACGGGCTCCCCCCGCGGGTGATCGGCACCCGGACGCTGTTTCCCCACTCGGTCCACGACCCGTCGTAGTTGCGCACGTGCGGGTAGCCGAGCAGGTGGTGGAGCACGAACCAGGTGTGGCTGGACCGCTCGCCGATGCGGCAGTAGAC
>Ga0187765_10000666_pt1 | contig 12730 bp, 12 predicted proteins | sample 0216_QUI02_MP05__3_FD_133018 | JGI IMG/M metagenome (GOLD analysis project Ga0187765, IMG submission 133018) | Tropical peat soil microbial communities from peatlands in Department of Meta, Colombia - 0216_QUI02_MP05_10_MG | ecosystem: Environmental > Terrestrial > Soil > Wetlands > Peat ...
AAAGCCGCACTGGCGGCGCGCGCTGCGCTCGCTATAGTTCCGCCGTCCCGCCACCCGCTTGCCGGTTTTCAGGGGAGCTCGACGATGAGCCTTGCCGTCGCCATCCAGATGGACCCGATCGAGTCCATAAATATCGACGCTGACAGCACCTTCGTCATGGCGCTTGAGGCCCAGCGCCGCGCACATGCGCTATGGCACTACCTGCCCCAGCACATGATGCTGCGCGAAGGCCGGCTCTACGCCCGCGCGCGCCGGCTCGAGGTGCGCCGCAAAAAGGGCGATCACTATACGCTCGGCTCTTTCGAGACCCTCGATCTCGGCACGATGGATATCGTCCTGATGCGTCAGGACCCGCCCTTCGACATGGCCTATATCACGGCCACCCACATGCTCGAGCATATAAGCGCCAACGTCCTGGTCGTGAACGATCCGGTCCACGTGAGGAATGCGCCCGAGAAACTTTTCGTCACGCATTTCGAAGGCGTCATGCCGCCCACGTTGATCACGGGCGATAGGACCTCGATCGAGCAGTTCCGCGCAGAGCACGAGGATATCGTCATCAAGCCGCTCTTCGGCAATGGCGGGGCCGACGTGTTCCACATCGGCCCCGGCGACGAGAACTTCAATGCGCTTTGCGAGATGTTCACGCGGCTCTATCGCGAGCCCGTCATCGTGCAACGCTACATTCCCGAGGTGCGCAACGGAGACAAGCGGATCATCCTCATCGACGGAAAGCCCCTTGGGGCGGTCGCCCGCGTGCCCCAGCCGGGCGAAGCGCGGGCGAACCTCCATGCCGGCGCACGGGCGGTCAAGGCCGCGCTCAGCGACCGCGACAAGGAAATCTGCGGCGCCATCGGCCCGGTGCTGAGGGAGCGGGGTCTGCTTTTCGTCGGCATCGACGTGATCGGGAATTATCTGACGGAGATCAACGTGACCTCGCCGACCGGCATCCAGGAGATCGATCGCCTCGATGGCGTGGCGCTCGAGTCCGATCTGTGGGACGCGATCGAGGCCCGTTTCCGCGCACGGCACGATCCGCGGCCGATGTGATCGAAGTGCGTTCTTCGGCCGGCGAGAGCGCTGATTTCAAACGCTCGGTTCAACCGGCGATCGGCGCTTTCTGCGTCTCTCGATACAGAATGTAGAGCCCGGCCGCCACCACGATCCCGGCACCGAGGAGCGTCCACCGGTCTGGCAGATCGCCCCAGAGGACATATCCGAAAAGGATTGCCCACAAGAGTGCCGTGTAGTCGAAGGGGGCGACGCGCGCGACCGGTCCGATGGCAAGGGCGCGCGTAAATGCGATCTGCGCCGTGCTGCCGGCAAGTCCCATGCCCCCAAGAAGCACCCAGCCCCCGAGGTCGGGCGCACGCCAGCCGAAGGGCAGGAAAGCGGCACTCACCGCCACCGTCGTGAGCATGTAGTAGAATACGATCGTGGACGCCGGTTCGGTTCGGCTCAACTGACGGATCACGATCGTTGCCCACGCATAAGTTGCGGTTCCCGCGAGGGCCACGAGCGCCGCCGGCGCCAACACGCCCACACCCGGGCGCAGCATGATCCACACGCCGACGAAGCCCACCACCACCGCACCCCAGCGATGCCAACCGACCCGCTCGCCGAGGACGACGAGTGCGAGAAGTATTGAAAAGAGCGGCGCGGCGAACCCGATCGCAACCGCGTCGGCCAGCGCCATATGGCCGTAGGCATAGAAAAAACATGCAACCGTCGTGGTTCCAACCAGCGAGCGGGTGACGTGCCCGAGGGGGCGGCGCGTGCGAAGCAGCTTTCGTCCCCCACCGCGCGCGATGACCAAAGCCGTGAACGGCAACCCGAAGAGCCCGCGAAAGAACATCACCTGGGCGACACCGTAGCCCTCGGTCTCGAGCCATTTGACCGTCGCATCCATGATCGAGAACAGAAGGACCGAGAACACCATCCATCCGATCGCAGCGGTGGCGGTGGCGGCCCCCGGTGCCGCCTCCTGTCGCGTCGCCAACTGGTCGCTTGCAACCGGCATGCGATTTCTCCGCATCCAATCCGGGTTTCGCCATGCGGGCCCATCCATCCACGCAGGACCATAGCATGGAGGCACCGGCCCTCTTTAAGCGCGATTTACCGATCCTTCACGTCTCGCCTGTAAGCAGAAAATCGGATCGGCCTGCCCGCGCCGGTGGGTGGCGTGAACGCCGATCTCATGACAAAGGGGTATCGGATGGCGACCTCTCTCCGCGCGGTGCTGGCGGCACTTGGAGTCCTGTTCGTCGCCGCAACGTCGGCGCGCGCCGGGGACCCCGGCGTTTTTGCTGACAAGATCCTTTTCGGCCAGGTCGCGGCACTGACCGGTCCCGCCTCGGCCCTTGGCCTCGGCATGCAGGAGGGTATCGAGGCTGCCTTCACGGAGATAAACGCCCGCGGCGGCGTCAATGGACGACGGCTCGAACTGGTCGCCATCGACGACGGCTACGAGCCGGATCGGACGATCGAGGGCACCAAGAAGCTGATCGAGCAGGACAGAGTTTTCGCCCTCGTCGGCGCTGTCGGCACACCCACGGCCGCGGCGGCCCAACCCATTGCCACGGCCGACGACGTGCCATTCATCGGGCCGTTCACCGGTGCCGGCTTTCTGCGCAAACCCGAACTCAAGAACGTCATCAACGTGCGCGGCTCCTACGGCGAAGAGACGGAAGCCTGGATCGCGCACCTGACCGACGATCTCGGCTACAAGCGGATTGCGATCTTCTATCAGGACGATTCCTTCGGTCGCGCCGGCCTCGACGGGGTCAAGGCCGCGATGGCGAAGCGCGGGATCGAGCTTATCGCCGAGGGGACTTATCAGCGCAACACCACAGCCGTGAAAACGGCCCTCCTCGAGATTGCGAAAGCCAAACCGGAAGCGGTCGTGATGGTGGGCGCCTATAAACCCTGTGCGGAGTTCATCAAGCTCGCAAAGCTCGTAAGGCTGCAGGCGAAATTCGTCAATATCTCTTTCGTCGGGTCGGATTCCCTTGCGAAGGAGCTTGGCGCCGACGGTGCGGGCGTGATCGTCACGCAAGTCGTGCCGCTGCCCCAGGACACGTCGGTCCAGCTTGTGGCGCAATATCAGAAGGCGCTCAAGGCCGCCATCCCGACTGCCGAGCCGGGCTTCGTCTCGCTCGAAGGCTATATGGTCGGCCGGCTGATTGTCTCGGCCCTCGGCACGATCAAGGGCGAGCTCACGCGCCAGGCCCTCATCGATGCGATTTATCGGACGGGCTCGTTCGATCTCGGCGGCGTCACGCTGACCTACGGCCCGGGCCGAAATCAGGGCATGGACAAAGTGTTCTTCACGGTCATTCAGCCCGACGGCAGCTTTCGGGCGGTATCGAAACTGTCCTGAGCGCTTTCGGGATAATCGAGCGCGATGTTCGGTCGAAATTCCACTGAGGACGCCATGAGCGATAACAGCGCCACCGACCGCACCGTAAAGGCCGATGCTGGCCAGCGTTTCGGTATCGGGCCGCGGTTGTTCATGGCCTTCGGCGCCGCAGCACTCATGACCGTGATCGCCTCGGGCATCGCTTGGATGGTCTTTGGCGGAATCGGGGGTGCGCTTACGGAAGTGACGGGCAAGGGGGTGCCGGCGATTGCGAACGCGTTGCGCCTTTCGCAGGAGGCGTCGGCATTGGCGGCTGCCGCACCCGAGCTCGGTCACGCCGAAAACGAAACGGCACGGCTGCGTAGTGCGACAAGCCTTCGCGATCGCCTTGCAGCCCTCGGCAAGCTCATCGCGACGATCGAGGCCGTCGGTGGGGGTGGCGGGGAAATCGAGGGCATCAAGCGCGCACGGGAGGCGATTGCGGCCGGCCTTGACGCCCTCGACGAGAGCGTGAAGCGTCGCCTCGAATTGGCCGACAAGCGCGCGATCTTGACGCGTGACGTGACGGCCCGACACCAGGCCTTCATCGCCACCGTCGTGCCGATGGTCGACGACACGAATTTCGATCTCGCGATGGCCGGCGGTACCGTGACTGCCGACAGCGGAAAGGCGCTGCAGGTGTTGACGGACGACAGCGGCGCAATGGTCCAGGCCATCCTCGACACGCTTGCGACCGGCGATCTGATGGCGGCATTGCTCTCGGAAGCTACCCACGCCGATCGCAGCGCCAAACTCGACGAACTTGAAAAACGCTTCGCGGACGGTGCTGCCGATCTCGACAAGCGCCTCGGCGCATTGAGCGACACGGTGCTCGGCGAGCGGCTCCACTTCCTGATCGGAGGCCTGGAGGCACTTGGCTCGGGGCCGAACGATGTGTTCAAGGCACAGCATGGGGGTACGGGGCAGGCGACCTCGCCGACCGCTTCCAAGGAAGCGCCAGCGCCCGACAACGAAGACACTGCGAAAATCGTCGCGACCGCCCATGACGGTTTTCGCGCCGGCCTCAAACCGCTTGTCGACGAAATGAATCAGCGCCTGAAGCGCAGCACGGATTCGGCCGCGCAAAAATCCCAGGCGGCAATCGACCGGCTCCTGAACGATGGTGTTGAGTCGATCAGGCGCGTGCTCGAGATCCACGCGGACGGCAATATGGTTGCCGGCTTGCTCCTTGCGGGCCTCGACGCAGGCGATGCGGCATCGATCGAACCGCTCGTCGACCGCTTCGGATCCGTGGCCGCACACCTCAGAAGCAACGCCGACGCCCTTGTGCGCTTTGCCGAGGCCGAGCAGAAAAATGCCGCCGGCCCCATTGCCGGCCTCGATCGGGAAAAGGTGAAGCTGCTGCACGATGAAGTCGAGACGTTGCTCGGTTCCGGCGAGGGCGACCACGGTGCATTCCAGCTCCGCCGCTCCGAGCTTCAGGCGGCAGACGCCGCGCAAGCGTCCTTGAGCGCGAATCGCGAGCTTGCGGCGCGATTGAGCACGCAGGTCGAAAGCCTGGTCGCCGCCAATCAACGCGAGATCGACGGCCTTTCGGGGCAAGCGAGCGCGGCGATTGCCGGCGGCGACCGCGTGCTTCTCTTTATCGCCTTCGGCAGCTTGCTCGCGGCGGCCCTCATCGCATGGCTCTACGCCGGGCGCAATCTCACGCGGCGCCTGCGCCGGCTCGCACGCAGCATGAACGAACTTGCGACCGGCAATCTTGCGGTCGAGGTGCCGACCGGCGGCTCGGATGAGATCAGTGCGATGGCCGAGGCGATGCGGGTCTTCAAGGAGAACGCGATCGAGCGGCTGCGTTTGCGCGAGGAGCAGGCCGAGGCCGAGCGCACGGTCGCGGCCGAGCGCACGGCATCCGAGGCGGCACGGCTCGAAGCGGAGCGCAAGGCGATCGAGGCCCGGCGCGAGGCCGAGATACAGGCGATCGCCGAGAAGCGCGCGGCCATGCTGAAGCTCGCCGACGAGCTCGAGGCGAGCGTGATGAGCATCGTCGATCGGCTCGCCCAGGCGTCGAACGAGATGCATCTAACGGCCAAGACCCTGCGGGCGACCGCACAGGAGACGAGCCAAACCACGACCATGGTCGCCGCGGCGTCGGAGCAGGCGTCGGCCAATGTGCAAACCGTTGCTTCGGCGGCGGAGGAGTTGTTCAGCTCGATCGGCGAGATTGGCCGGCAGGTCGGCGAGTCGACCAAGATCGCATCCCGCGCCGTCGACGAGGCCAAGCGCACGAACGTCACCGTCAAGGGCCTTTCGGACGCAGCACAGAAGATCGGCGAGGTCGTGGACCTCATCAACGACATCGCGGGCCAGACGAACCTGCTCGCCCTCAACGCGACGATCGAGGCCGCGCGCGCCGGCGAGGCCGGCAAGGGATTCGCCGTCGTGGCGTCGGAGGTGAAAGCGCTCGCCAACCAGACCGCCAAGGCGACCGAGGAGATCGCGAACCAGGTCGGCGCCATTCAGCACGCGACCGGCGACGCCGTGGCCGCGATCCGCACGATCGACGACACCATCACCCAGATGAACGCGATCGCCACATCGATCGCGACTTCGATCGAGGAGCAGGGGGCGGCGACCCAGGAAATCGCCCGGAATGTCCAGCAGGCGGCAACCGGCACGAGCGACGTTTCGACGAACATCGTCGAAGTGACACGCGGCGCGGGCGAGACCGGCAAGCCGCCGAGCAGGTGCTCCACTCCGCCGACGCGCTCTCACAGCAATCCGAAAACCTCAGCCGGCAAGTGCGCAATGTGCTCGCCGAAATCAGGGCGATGTAGCGCCAAATCCTGCTCTGCGCTCGGTTCGCTTTGCACTCTGGCGCGGGGCCGAAGCCTCCCCTAAGATCGCGCATTAGTTGAATCGACAGGAAGCTCATATATGATCGCGCGTGTGAGCACGGTCGCCTTTCAGGGTGTGGACGTGCTCGACATCGACGTTCAGGTCCAGATGGCGAGCGGACTGCCCACGTTGTCTCTCGTGGGCCTGCCGGACAAGGCCGTGGCCGAATCCCGCGAACGAGTCCGTGCCGCCCTCGGTGCAATGGGCCTCGCACTCCCTAGCCGGCGCATCACCATCAATCTGGCACCGGCCGACGTCCTCAAGGAGGGCAGCCATTTCGACTTGCCGATTGCCCTCGGCCTTCTCGTTGCGATGGAGGTGTTGCCGAGGGACGAGATTGCGAACTATACGGCCCTCGGCGAGCTCGGGCTCGACGGCGCTTTGTCGGCCGTGGCGGGCGTCCTCCCCGCGGCAATTAACGCGTCAGCCCGAGGGCGTGGGCTGATCTGCCCCGCGGCGCAGGGTGGCGAAGCGGCATGGGCGGGCGAGCTCGAAGTGCTCGCACCCGCCGACCTCATTGCACTCGTCAACCATTTCAAGGGCACGCAAGTACTCTCGCGGCCCATACCGCGCGTGGCCGACGGACCCGCCAGCTATCTCGATCTCAGGGACATAAAAGGCCAGGAATCCGCAAAGCGTGCCCTCGAAGTCGCGGCCGCCGGCGGGCACAATCTCCTGATGATCGGGCCACCCGGCTCCGGCAAGTCGATGCTCGCGGCTCGCTTGCCCGGGATACTGCCGCCGCTCGATCCGGCCGAAGCGCTCGAAGTTTCCATGATCCATTCGATCGCCGGCCAACTCGCCGAGGGCAAACTGATTCGCGCGCGGCCGTTCCGCGATCCCCATCACTCCGCGACCTTGCCGGCCCTCGTCGGCGGAGGGACGCGAGCGCGCCCGGGCGAAATCTCCCTCGCCCACCACGGTGTGCTGTTCCTCGACGAGTTGCCGGAGTTCGCGCGCCAGACGCTCGAGGCATTGCGCCAGCCGATCGAAACCGCGCGCGCCACGGTTTCACGCGCCAATCATCACGTGACCTATCCCGCACGATTCCAACTCGTCGCCGCGATGAATCCGTGCCGATGCGGCCATCTTGACGATGCCTCGCTCGCCTGCGCCCGGGCCCCCAAATGCGCCGCTGAATACCAATCGAAGATTTCCGGCCCGCTCTTCGACCGAATCGATCTCCATATCGACGTGCCCGCGGTGACATCCGCCGACCTCAGCCTACCCCCACCCGCCGAAGGTTCGCCCGAGGTCGCCAAGCGCGTGAATGCAGCGCGCGAGCGGCAGCGGCAGCGCTATGCGGGCCGCGAAATCGGCGGGCAGCCGATCCGCTCGAACGCGGAAGTGGATGGGCAACTTCTCGAGGAGGTCGCAGCACCCGATGCGGAGGGCCGGGCACTTCTCGACAAGGCGTCGGAGCGGCTGAAGCTCTCGGCGCGCGGCTATCACCGGGTTTTGCGCGTGGCGCGCACTTTGGCGGATCTTGAAGCCGCGCATAAGGTGCAGCGCATTCACGTGGCGGAGGCGCTTGGCTACCGGCGCATCGCCCTCGGGAGATGAGTCGAGTCGTCGATATCGCACCCAAATCCCTGCATTTCGCGATCGCCGAAGTCATCCAGCGTCACAACAATGCCCGGGCTACTTAATAAGTTCCGCTAGGGTGTCGAGGACGATGGGAGATTTGAAAGCGCCGTTGTGATCTGCGCCGGGAACGAGTTCGAAGCTTGCCTGCACGTTGCGCTTTTGCAGATTCTCTATGTAAGTCCTGGCAAAATACGACCCCGTGTTCGGATCGTCCTCCCCGGTCAATGCGATGACGCGCACGGGAGGACGGACCGAGTCCAGCCATTTTGCGGGGTTCTCGCTACGGGACCAAGGATTCTTGCGACCGTTCGCGCGCCAGGCGACGAGATCGCAGGGGCAGGACACCAGCAGAGCGGCATCGACCAGCCCAGGCATCATGCCCAGCAGATTGGCCGCTGTGGCGGCTCCGCCCGAATGGCCCACGACGACGACCCGCTGGGGATGGTAATGCTGCTTGAGGCGCTCGATGGCCCCGCCCACGATCTCCATATTGTCTTTGGTGTAGTTATCGGAGCGGCCGTAGTTGCTGCCGTCCGATTGCCGGCCGTCTTCGTCTTCATAGCCCGGGCGGATGAGCCCGACGTTGAGCACGCCTTCGGCGGCGAAGCGCTTCGCTGCTTGTTCGGCGACCCGGTAATGCGAGGTGGCCGGGCCGCCGCCGGAGGTATCGCCGTGCAGCCAAACCACCAGCACCCTGGGGTCCGGGACGTTGCCGAAGCGCGCCATCACAACGCATTCGGATTCGCCTCCCATAACGGCATGCTCAAAATCTTCGGGGCCACAGGGTGTCGCGTAGGACTGGGAGGCCGAGGCCAGGAACAGCAGAAAGCCGCACAACCATTTGCCGCGCATAAAAGTCTTCCGTCTTTTGCAACGCCATGCGCTTCTAACCGCCTGTAGGGCTTTGGTAAAGCCGTTTCGGTGAACAATTCTCGCGGTGCTCGGGAGAAAGGTTCGGTCTCCGTCTTCGGCGGCACGCTCCCCGGCGCTGGAAAAGTCGGCGGCAGCGTGGAGGTGAGGCTCGTTACGCGACCGGGATTGGCCGGTTGCCGGGCGCACCGGGCACTCGTCGAGTATCTCAAGAGCGCCTCACCGAGCTTTGGCTGGTTTGACCTTTCGTGGGTACCGCCGCGATGGCGTTCCCCGTAACATGCTGCAACCTTCGCGGGGCACACCACGCCGCGCACCGCAACGGAGCACGGTATAGTGCCCGGCATAAGGAGGTGCCGCGTTATGCGATACGAACTCTATTATTGGCCGACCATCCAGGGCCGCGGCGAGTTCGTCCGTCTGGCGCTCGAGGAAGCCGGTGCGGCGTATGTCGATGTCGCGCGGGAGTCCGAAAAGCAAGGTGGTGGCATGGCGGCCATGCTGCGCCTCCTCGACGGCAAGACGATCGAGCGGCCATCCTTCGCCCCGCCTTTTCTGCGGGCGGGAAAGCTCATCATCGGTCAAACCGCCAATATCCTGCTTTATCTCGGCGATCGTCACGGCTTGGCGCCGAGGGCGGAGGCCGGTCGGTTATGGGCCAGTCAGCTCCAGCTCACCATCGCCGATTTGGTGCAAGAGGTCCACGACACGCACCATCCCATATCGAGCGGCCTTTATTACGAGGACCAGCGCGCCGAGGCGCGGCGGCGCGCGGGCGATTTCCTGCAATCGCGTGTCCCAAAATTCCTCGGCTATTTCGAGCGCGTGCTGAACCGCAACCCCTCGGGCGACCGCCATCTCGTGGGAGCAAGGATGACTTACCCAGATCTCTCCCTCTTTCAAGTCATGGCGGGCTTGCGCTATGCCTTTCCGCGCCGCATGGCCCGCCTCGGGAAAGCCTATCCGCGCGTTCACGCCTTGCACGACCGAGTCGCAGCACGTCCGCGCATCGCCGCCTATCTCGCTTCGGATCGCCGGATCGCGTTCAATGAGCAAGGCATCTTTCGCCAATATCGAGAGCTTGATAGCGGGGAATAGGGTTGATGTCGATCGCGCTCTCCGCCATCTGTTCGGCGAACGTCACTTCGGCGGAGCGATCATCCGGCCGAGGGGCCGGCCGCCGAAAATGTGAATGTGGAGATGCGGGACCTCCTGATTTGCATCCGTGCCGTTGTTGGCGAGGATGCGATACCCGCCCTCATCCAGTCCCTGCTCGCGCGCGATCGAGCCGACCGCGCGAAAGAGCGCCGCAATCTCGCCGTCGCTCGCCTTGGCGGAGAAATCGGCGAGGTTGACATAGGCGCCCTTTGGAATCACGAGGATGTGCGTCGGCGTTTGCGGCCTGATGTCATGGAAGGCGAGCACGTGCGCGTCCTCATAGACCTTCTTGCACGGGACCTCGCCGCGAAGGATGCGGGCAAAGATGTTGTTATTGTCGTAGGCCATGCGCGATTCTCCCGCTATGCCTTGTTGAGGCGCGCACTCTTCTCCTCGATCCCCGACGTGTTTTCGCGCCGTGCGAGTTCGGCAAACACATCCTCGGGCTTGACGCCGGTCGCCGACCACAGGACGAGAAGGTGATAGAGGAGGTCGGCACTCTCGCTCACCACTTCCGCAGGTTTTGCCTCGACGGCGGCGATCGCGGTCTCGACCGCTTCCTCGCCGACCTTCTGAGCGATCTTGCCCATGCCGCGATGGAAGAGGAGTGCGGTGCGCGAAACCGCCGGGTCCGCGCCCTTGCGGCTTTCGATCAGGGCAAAGAGTCGCGCGAGGATCGTGTAGTCGGGGGCGCCAGTCATCGTCGTCACCTCAAATCGCCGTCTCCGCCCGCCCGCCAAGGCCCGCCCCCTCCTTGCCTAGCAGATTTCCCGGACGCGGTCACGTCGCGAAGCGCCGACATCGAAGGCGTTGAATCAGGCCGCCTCGATCGGCACGTCGCGCACCGGAATGCCGTGGCGCCGGAGCGTCGCCTTGGCTTGCCGGATAGTGAATTCGCCGAAATGGAAGATCGAGGCCGCGAGCAGGGCCGAGGCATGGCCTTCCACGACGCCGGCGACGAGGTGTTCGAGTGCCCCGACGCCACCCGAGGCGATCACGGGTACGCTGACGGCATCCGAGACCGCGCGTGTAAGTGCGATGTCGAAGCCCTGGCGCGTGCCATCCCGGTCCATCGATGTCAGCAGGATTTCGCCCGCCCCATGCTCGACCATGCGCCGAGCCCATCCGATCGCCTCGATTCCCGTCGCCCTGCGCCCGCCATGGGTGAAGATCTCGAAGCGACCGGGCGCCACGCGCTTGGCATCGATGGCGACGACGATGCACTGGCTGCCGAACTTGTTCGCGGCTTCCTGGACGAATTCGGGCCGGCTGATTGCCGCCGTGTTGAGCGACGCCTTGTCTGCTCCGGCTAGCAGCAGCTTGAGAATATCGTCGACGCTGCGGACGCCACCGCCGACCGTGAGCGGCATGAAGCATTGTTCGGCCGTCGCCTTGACGGCGTCATAAAGCGTGTCCCGATTCTCCTGGCTTGCCGTGATGTCGAGAAAGGCGAGTTCGTCGGCACCCTCGCGGTCGTATAGGCGCGCCTGCTCGACGGGATCCCCTGCATCGCGCAAGTCGACGAAATTGACGCCTTTGACGACACGGCCATCCTTCACGTCGAGACAGGGAATGATGCGCACCTTAAGCATTGGGATCACGCCTCAAAAAGCCGCAATGCAGCACCGAGATCGAGACGGCCATCGTAAAGTGCGCGCCCGGCGATGACGCCCGCGATGCCGTCTTTCTCGTGCGCCTTGATCGCCGCGAGGTCGTCGAGCGACGATACCCCACCCGAGACGATGACGGGTGTCGCGATCGCGCGCGCAAGTGCCGCAGTCGCCGCAACATTCGGCCCTTCGAGCGCACCATCGCGATCGATGTCGGTATGGACGATGGCCGCTACACCGGCATCCTCGAACCTCCGCGCCAAGTCCCCGGCGGATATGTCCGACGTTTCCGCCCAACCCTCAACCGCGACCTTGCCCGCGCGTGCGTCGATGCCCACGGCGACGCGGCCGGGATAGGCCTTGCACGCCTCGCGCACGAGTGACGGGTTACGCACCGCCGCCGTGCCCAGGATGACGCGGCGCACGCCGGCGGCGAGCCACGCATCGATCGTCGCCATGTCCCGGATGCCGCCGCCAAGCTGCACCGGAATCGTCACCGCCCGAAGAATGGCGCGGACGGCGTTTTCATTGACCGGCCGGCCGGCGAAGGCGCCATTCAGATCGACGATATGAAGCCATTGACTGCGGCACTCGGCGAATGTCCGCGCTTGCGCCGCCGGATCGGGATTGTAAACGGTTGCATCCGCCATGCGTCCGCGCAGAAGACGCACGCATGCGCCGTCCTTGAGATCGATCGCGGGGAACAAAATCATGGCCGCCAGCGCAGGAAATTCGCGATCAGGCGGATTCCATTCGCCTGGCTCTTGTCGGGATGGAACTGCGTGCCGACCATGTTCTCGCGGCCGATCATGGCGGGATAGGATTCGCCATATTCGACACGCGCCAGGATGTGCGCTGGATCGCCGCCCGCGAGCGCGTAGCTATGGACGAAATAGACATCGGCGCCGCTTGAAATTCCATCGAGCACGGAATGTTGGCGCTCGACGATGAGATCGTTCCACCCCATGTGGGGAATCTTGAGTTTGGCGTCACGGGGCGTCATAGGCACGATGTCGCCGGGGATCCAGCCGAATCCTCGGTGGGCCCCGTGCTCGAGCCCGCGCGTCGCCATCAACTGCATGCCCACGCAAATACCGAGAAACGGGCGACCCTGTTCGATAACGGCTTCCTCAAGCGCTTCGCGCAGGCCTGGGACCTTTACAACACCGGCGGCGCACTCGGCAAATGCACCTTGGCCGGGCAGCACGATCCGATCGGCTTCGAGGACCGCGCGCGCATCGGATGCAAC
>Ga0187765_10000667_pt1 | contig 12716 bp, 9 predicted proteins | sample 0216_QUI02_MP05__3_FD_133018 | JGI IMG/M metagenome (GOLD analysis project Ga0187765, IMG submission 133018) | Tropical peat soil microbial communities from peatlands in Department of Meta, Colombia - 0216_QUI02_MP05_10_MG | ecosystem: Environmental > Terrestrial > Soil > Wetlands > Peat ...
CACTCTTTGCCGGCATCCCGCTCGGCGAGATGAACACGTCGATGACGATCAACGGCACCGCGGCATGGTTACTCGCCCTCTACCTTGCGGTCGCCGAGCGCCAGGGCGTCGATCCGAAGCGGCTCCAGGGAACGACGCAGAACGACATCATCAAGGAGTACCTGTCGCGGGGCACGCACATCTTCCCGCCCGTGCCCAGCCTCCGCATCACCGCCGACATCGTCAACTATACCGTCAAGCACGTACCAAAGTGGAATCCGGTCAACGTGTGCAGCTATCACCTGCAGGAGGCCGGCGCGACGCCGCTCCAGGAGGTGGCCTACGCGCTCGCAGCGGCGATCGCCATCCTCGACACCGTGCGGGCGACGGGCGAGGTCGGCGAGGCGGATTTCGGCGAGGTGGTGGGGCGGATCAGCTTCTTCCTGAACGCGGGCATCCGCTTCATCGAGGAGATCTGCAAGGCGCGCGCGTTCGGGCGGCTCTGGGAGCAGATCACCCGCGACCGCTACGCGGTGGCGGAGGCGAAGCTGCGGCGCTTTCGCTACGGCGTCCAGGTCAACTCGCTCGGCCTCACCGAGGCTCAGCCGGAGAACAACGTACCGCGCATCGTGCTCGAGGCGCTCGGTGTCACGCTGTCGCGCGATGCGCGCTGCCGTGCGCTTCAGCTTCCGGCCTGGAACGAGGCTCTCGGCCTGCCGCGGCCATGGGACCAGCAGTGGAGCCTGCGCATCCAGCAGATCCTCGCCTACGAGACGGACATCCTCGAGTACCCGGACATCTTCGACGGGAGCCGCGTGATCGAGGCCAAGGTGGCCGAGATCGAGGCTGGCGCGCGCGAGGAGATGGAAGCCATCCTCGCTCAGGGGGGCATGGTGCGCGCGGTCGAATCGGGTTACGTCAAGCAGCGCCTGGTGGCCTCACAGACCGCGCGCGTGCAGCGCATCGAGCGGGGCGAGCAGGTGGTCGTGGGAATGAACCGCTTCGTCGAGACCGCGCCTTCCCCTCTGGCTACGGGTGACGCGAGCGCGATCCTCCGCGTCGACGAGGCCGCCGAGCATGACCAGATCGAATCCCTGCGCGCGTTCCGCGCGGGCCGCAACCAGGCCGAGGTCGATCGCGCCCTGCGTGGGCTGAAGGACGCGGCGCGCGGTGCCGACAACCTCATGCCGGCCTCCATCCGTTGCGCGCAGGCGGGCGTCACGACCGGGGAGTGGGCGGGCGCGCTGCGCGAGATCTTCGGCGAATACCGCGCCCCGACCGGGGTCGCGGGCATCGCGGTCCGTACCGAGAGCGCCGGCCCGCGGCTCGGCGAGCTGCGCGAGCGGGTCCGGCAGGCGAGCCGGGTGCTCGGCCACCCGATCAAGGTGCTGATCGGGAAGCCGGGGCTCGACGGCCACTCGAACGGCGCGGAACAGATTGCCGTCGCCTGCTCGAACGCGGGCATGGAGGTGGTCTACGGCGGCATCCGGCTGACGCCGGCGGAGATCGCAGCGACGGCCTCGGACGAGGCCGTGGACCTGGTCGGGCTGAGCATTCTCTCCGGCTCGCACCTCACCCTGGTGCCCGAGGTGCTGAAGGGCCTGCGCGCGCATGGCGCCGAGGAGATCCCGGTCGTCGTCGGAGGGATCGTGCCCGACGAGGACGCGCGCCTGCTCAAAGCCCAGGGGATCGCCCGTGTCTACACACCCCGGGACTACGACGTCCTCGGAATCATCGCCGATATGATCGACGTCGCGGCGCATCGCGCCGCGGCCTGAACCCCCGGAGCCCGGATGCCCAAGAGAGGTGAGTCGCGCAGGCGGCTACGTGTGGCCGCTCGTATCGCAGACACTATGGCGTTCGCGGCGGGCAGTCGCCGTCGGCTGCTCGTCGCCCTGGCCGGCGCCGGCCTCGCGCTGCTCGTCGTTCGCTCGCAGGCCAGCGCGGACGACGCGGTACAACGCGTACTGATCACCTTTGCGAATCCCGCCGCCGAGGTTCCCGGGATGGCGTCGAGCCCGCGCATGACGCGCCAGCTCGATCGCCTCGCGGTCTCGCGCGGCATCTCGGCGGCGCGCGTCGCGCTCGGGCGATTCCGGCCCAAGGCAAGGTTCTCGATCATCCCCGCCGTGGTCGCCGACCTGCGCCCCGACGAGATCGAGCGCCTGAGGACCGACCCCGCGGTCGCGACCATCACGCCGAACTGGCGGGTACACAAGACCGGGGTCCCGAATCGCGACGCCCAGGACAGCGTCGGGGTCGGCCAGGCGCTGGTCGATTTCACGGTGAGCGGGGGCCTCTCCGTGCCGCCGACCATCGCGACGATCGACACCGGCTTCAACCCCGCACACGAGGCGCTCGCGGGAAAGCTCGCCAACATCGACGGGGATCCCACCCAGCCGTGTTACGCCGAGTGCACCTCCGGTCTCGGCTTCTGCTGGCAGAGTGAGCCGGAGGATCTCGACGGCCACGGGACCCACGTCGCGGGGATCGCACTGGGCGCGCCTCCCCCGCCCGACGACGTGTACTCGGGCGTTTGCCCGGCGTGCCGACTCGCGTCGGTGAAGGCGCTCGACGATACCGGCAACGGGTACGTGGCAGACGTCGTCGCCGCGCTCGATTGGGTGGTCAAGCATCGCGACAGCTGCGGCATCCGGGTGGTCAATCTCTCGCTCGCGAGCGACGGATGTGGACGAAACGACGATCCCGGCGTCGCGGCGGCGAATCGCGCCGTGGCCGCCGGCATCGTCGTGGTCGTGGCCGCCGGCAACGCCGGGCCGGACAAGAGCACGGTCGGCTCGCCCGGAGCGGCATCGAATGCGATCACCGTGGGCAGCGTCGCCGACGACGCGGATCCGCAGAGCGGAGGCTTCTACCTGTCGGGCTTCTCGAGTCGAGGACCAACCTGCGGCTCAACCCATCTCGCCAAGCCCGACCTGCTCGCGCCCGGAGAGCGCATCGTCTCCGCCGACGCCGCCAACCCGACGGGCTACATCGCCTACTCCGGGACATCGATGGCGACGCCGTTCATCTCCGGGCTTGCCGGGCTCATGCTGCTGGTGCGGCCGGCGAACCTGCCGGCGCTGACTCCGGCCGGGCTCAAGCGGACTCTGGTCTCGAACGCGCTCGCGTTCGACACGGTGTCGCGTCGCAACGACTTCGGCGCCGGCCTGGTCGACGGCTACCGGGCGATCGCCGGCGTCGGCGCCCTGTGCGACCGGCCCGGCGGATGCGTCGCGACGCACCGGGGGAACGTCGTCCGCCTGACCGGCAGCCTGCGACCGGGCAAGGCGCAGCGCTACCGGGTGAGCGTCGCCGACGGCAGCGAGCCGTTCGCGGCGACGCTGATCTTCGATCGCGCGGGAGCGGGCATGACGGGTGCGCTCCAGGTCTACGATGGGGCTTCGCTGGTCGAGTCGTCGTCGCACGGCCTGCGCCAGGAGCAGCTCGGCTACTGGCCGCCACATGCCGGCCCCTACGATCTGGTGGTGAACCCGATCTCGGGGACCGGTCGCTACCGGCTCTACGTGTGGACGGCTGGCACGGTGAAGCGTTTCCCGTAAGAATCCTCCGTTGAGGAGGAGCCAGTCATGCCCGCAAGCCCAGATCGGAGCGCCCAGACCCGAGGCGCCCTCGAGCGGCTCGACCAGGTGGTCGAGACGGCGCTCGAGCGCGGCCGCCAGCTGACGCACGGCGGGCGGGAGATCGACGCGCATCAAGCACATTGCGAGCGCCTCGCTTACCTCGCCACCGAGGTGGCGGCCTGCGCCGCGCTCGCCGACTATGCCGACGAGGCTGGCGAGAACGACCCCCACGCGGGCGAGGAGGCGGCGATCTTCACCGCGATGGTCGCGAGCCGTGCGCGGGCGCTGCTCGCCGCGTATCCGGATGAGCTCGGCGCCTCGAGCAAGCTGCTCGACGCGACCGTCGACCATCCCGGGATGCGCGACTTCATCCGCGCCGGTCTGGCCGACCGGCGGATCGAGGCGCTGGGTCGCGACATCGTCGATCGCCGCGGGACGCCGGATTCCTACCTCGCAGGTGACGAAGAGCGCCTGACCCGCGAGACCGTGCGCAGCTTCGCGCGCTCCGAGGTCGCCCCGATCGCGCAGCAGATCCACCTCAACGACGATCTCGTTCCCGAGTCGATCATCGCCAAGATGGCCGAGCTCGGCTTCTTCGGCCTTGCCATCCCGGAGGCGTACGGCGGGCAGGGGATGGGCAACGTGGCGATGATCCTCACCACCGAGGAGCTCTCCGCGGCGTCGCTCGCCGCCGCGGGGAGCCTCATCACCCGGCCGGAGATCCTGACCAAGGCCCTTCTCGCGGGCGGGACGGAGGCGCAGAAGCGCGCCTGGCTGCCGCGGATCGCGAGCGGCGAGCTGATGGTCGCCATCTCGGTCACCGAGCCGGACACAGGGTCCGACGTCGCCTCCGTCAAGCTGAGAGCGGAACGCGGCGCGCTCGGTGCGGCGCCGGGTTACTTCCTCTCCGGAAACAAGGCCTGGTGCACCTTTGCCGGGCGGGCAAACATCTTCGCCATGCTCGCGCGGACCGATCCCGACCCGGGCAAGGGGGCGAAGGGGCTCTCGCTGTTCATCGTGCCCAAGGACACCTTCCCCGGCCACGAGTTCGTCATGCGCCAGAAGGTGGGCGGTCTCGACGGCGGGACGATCCAGGGGAAGGCCGATCGCACGCCGGGCTATCGCGGCATGCACTCGTTCACCATGCAGATCGAGCGCTACTTCGTGCCCGAGGAAAACCTGGTCGGCGGGGAGGGCAGGGGCTTCTACCTGCAGATGAGCGGTTTCGCGGCCGGCCGCCTGCAAACCGGGGGACGCGCGACCGGGCTCGCGCAGGCGGCCCTGGAGGCAGCGGCCGGCTATGCCGGCGAGCGCAAGCAGTTCGGCCAGCCGATCGGTCGCTATTCGCTCACCCAGAACAAGCTCGGCCGGATGGCGGTCGAGATCGCCGCCGCTCGCCAGCTCACCTACCGCGCGGCTCGCGCCCTCGATCAGGACGAGAAGCGTTCGCTGGAGCCGGCGATGGCCAAACTGTTCGCCTGCGACGTCGCGGTCCGTACCACCCAGGAAGCGCAGCTCGTGCACGGCGGCTGGGGCTTCGCGGAGGAGTTCCCCATCTGCCGCTACGTCCTCGACGCCCTCGTCTTGCCGATCTTCGAGGGGGTGAAGCCGATCCTCGAGCTCAAGGTGATCGCGCGCAGCCTGCTGTCGGCCCAGTAAGCGCTCAAGCGGGCGCGCCGCCGCCTCTGGCTCGCCACTCTTCCGGCGTGAGCGTCTCCGCCGACAGGGCGTGGATCTCGCTGCCCATCAGGTCGCCGAGCGCCGCGTAGACCGCGCGGTGCCGCGCCACGCGACCCAGGCCGGCAAAGCGTTGCGCGACCACCGTGACGAAGAAATGCCCGCCACCGGCTCGCGCCCCGGCGTGTCCGGCGTGAAGCCGGCTGTCGTCGCGCAGCTCGACGTGGATCGCCTCGAGCGTCGTGCGCAAGCGATCGAGGATCAGCTCTGTTCTGGACATGATCGGCGAGTGTAGCAGCCGGGCGCGGCGCGACGCTCGTCCTTGCGGCAGTTTCCGGCCGCGCATATAACCCCTCTCAACTCAGCATCGGTCAGGATACAGATGGCACAGCTCCACGGTGGCCAGATCGTCGCTCGCGCGCTCGCGAACGAAGGCGTCGAGTTCGTCTTCACGCTCTGCGGTGGGCACGTCATGTCGATCTACGACGGCTGCATCGATCACGGCATCCGGGTGATCGACGTGCGTCATGAGCAGACCGCGGCACACGCGGCCGACGGCTGGGGCAGGGTGACCGGCAGGCCGGGCGTCGCGATCGTGACGGCGGGCCCGGGCCTGACCGACGCGGTGACCGGGGTCGCGACCGCACACCGCGCCAAGGCGCCGATGGTGATCATCGGCGGGCAGGCGCCGCGCGCGTTCCAGGACATGGGCGGCCTGCAGGACATGAACCACGTCGAGCTCATGCGGCCGATCACCAAGTGGTCAGTCGCAGTACCCGACTCGCGGCGGCTCGGCGAGTACGTCGCAACAGCCTTCCGCGTGGCGACGACCAACGTCCCGGGACCGGTGTTCCTCGAGATGCCGCTCGACTTCCTGTTCGACCAGGTACCCGAGGAGCGCTGCGTTTTTCCCACCCAGTACCGGACGGAGGCAGGCATCGCCGGCGATCCCCGCTTCATCGAACGGGCGGTCGAGCTGCTGCGCAAGGCCGAGCGCCCGGTCTGTCTGGTCGGCAGCCAGTACTGGTGGTCGCGTTGCCGGGAGGCCTACCTGCCCTTCATCGAGACCTTTGCCATGCCGGTCTTCGTCAACGGCATGGCACGCGGCTCGATCCCGCCGGGACACCCCTACGGCTTCTCCCTCGCGCGCAAGGACGCCCTCAAGCGCGCCGACGTGATCGTCGTTTTCGGCACGCCGCTCGACTTCCGGCTCGGGTACGGCCGGGCGACCCACATGGCCGAGGACGCGAAGATCATCCAGGTGGATCTCGACGGCAGCGAGATCGGGCGCAACCGGGCGATCGAGGTCGGCATCATCGGCGACACCGGCCTGGTCATGGAGCAGATGCTCGAGCTCGCGCGGCAGACCAAGTTCCAGGCCTCGCTGCACAAGCCCTGGACCGACGAGATTCGCCGCCTCGATGCCGAGAAGCGGGACGGCCACCGTGGTGAGATGGAATCGACCGCGGCACCGGTCAATCCGGTGCGCGCCTGCGCCGAGCTCGACGCCATTCTCGACGAGGACACCTTCGTGATCGGCGACGGGGGAGACTTCGTCGGTACCGCGGCCAACGTGCTGCGGATCCGCAAGCCGGGGCACTGGCTCGATGCTGGCCCGCTCGGCACGCTGGGGGCCGGACCGGGCTTCGCGATGGCCGCCAAGCTGGCAAATCCGAAGAGCCAGGTGATCATCGTCTACGGCGACGGATCGTTCGGCCTGCACGCCATGGAGTTCGAGGCGATGGCCCGCCAGAAGATCAACGTGGTCGCGGTGATCGGCAACGACGCCGCCTGGCAGCAGATCCGCCGCGGCCAGGTCCAGCTCTACGGCCCCGACCGGGCGGTGGCCTGCAGTCTCGACTACACGCGCTACGACCGCGTCGGTGAGGCGCTGGGCTGCCACGGGGAATATGTGGAGCGACCCGACGAGCTGCGCCCGGCCCTCGAGCGCTCCCTCGCCGCCGGCAAGCCTGCGATCGTGAACGTCAAGATCGGAACCAGCGAGTTCCGCAAGGACGCGATCTCGGTCTAGCCGCGATGCGCGATCGAACGGCAGGCATCGTCGTCATCGGCAACGAGATTCTCTCCGGCAAGGTCACCGACTCCAACTCGCCGTTCCTTGCCACGGAGCTACGCAAGCTGGGCGTGACCGTCCGGCGCGTCACGACCGTCCCCGACGAGATCGACGACATCGCTGCGACGGTACGCTGGTTCCACGAGTCGTTCGACCTGGTCTTCACATCGGGGGGAGTGGGTCCGACGCACGACGACGTGACCATCGAGGGCATCGCCCGCGGCCTCGGGCGGCGGGTGATCCGACATCCGGAGATCGAGGCGGCGCTACGCCGCTTCTACAAGAATGAGGTCAACGACGCCCGGCTCAAGATGTCCGAGGTACCCGAGGGAGCCGAGCTGCTGCACGACACGCACGTCGGGTTCCCCACGATCAAGCTGGAGAATATCTACATTCTGCCGGGAATCCCGGAGATCCTGCGGGCCAAGTTCCTGGCCCTGGCCGATCGCTTCGCGGTCGACCCCTACCACCTGCGCGTGATCTACACCCGCCAGGGGGAGGGGACGATCGCCGAATACTTGAACCAGGCGATGGCGGAGTTCCCCGATCTGATGCTAGGCAGCTACCCCAAGATCGGCGATCCCGAGTACGCGGTCAAACTGACCATGGAATCGAAGGATGGCGAGTATGTACAGCGGGCGTTCGATCGGCTGATCGCGCTGCTTCCCGCTGGCTCGGTGGTGCGGACTGAGTGAGTCGGCTGGACGCCCGAGTGGTGGAATCGTGGTGAGCGCGGAGAATGGGTCTCGCGCGGGGTTGGAGGTGCTGAGATGGGTGGTCTTCGGACGGCGAAGTGCTGGATGGTCGGGCTGGCTCTCACGGCGACGGTGTTCGCCTGGCCGGCAACGGCGCGCGCGGAGGAAATGGCGAAACAGGCGGGAATCGGAATCGGGACGGCGGTGCTGAACCTGCTCTACATCCCGGCCAAGATCACCTATGCCACGCTTGGCGGGGTCACAGGCAGCCTGGCCTATGCGCTCACCGGGGGGAGTCTCGACGCCGCCCGGCACGTGTGGGAGCCGAGCCTCGGCGGCACGTACGTTCTGACTCCGGAGATGATGCGCGGCCAGGAGCCGGTGCGCTTCTCGGGCAGCTCAGTGCCGACCGAATCCTCGACGACGCAGCTCAGCGAATCTCCGACACAGGGCTGAGCGCACTTGCTCCGGGCTCCTGACCCGGGCGGAGGGAGCATCTCTGATGAATGCGCGCAACGTGGCGATCGCGATCGCGGTCATTGTCCTGCTGGGCGTTCTCTGGATTGGCCTGAAGCTCCGGGGGGTCCAGCAGGCCGCGGTCAAATGGGAGGGCGCCGTACCGGAGATCACCTCCGAGAACATCACCAAGCAGGGTGACACCTTCCAGATCGAGCTCACGTCGCGCATCGACGCGCCGGTCGACGCGGTCTTCGACTCCTTCCAGCACCCGGAAAAGAGCCAGGGAATGGTGGAAGAGATCAAGATGGCCAAGGTCCTGTCCGGCGACGAGAAGAAGAAGACGGTGGAGTTTCACATCAACGTTCTCGGGCAGCTCCAGGTCCTGACCGTGGATCTGACCTACGACCCGGAGCAGAAGCGCATCGGAATCAAGACCGTCGAGGGCACGACCGACATCGATGGAACCTACCAGCTCACGCCCTCGCCGGACGGGAAGCGAACCCTGGTCACCTACAAGGCCACGCAGGTCGACAAGCTGCCGTTGCCGATCCCCGAGGCGGTCGAGAAGAGTGGCATCAAGGAGCAATTCGCCAACCTGATGAGGGCGATCAAGAAGGACCTGGAGCAGCAGGGCAAGCTGGTCGCCGATGCCGCCGGGGAGATCCGCGCCGCGGCCTGACGACGGCCGACGTCGGGCCGGCAGCCGCTCGGGTCGAGCGCGGCAAGGCCGCGAAGGGCAGCCCCGCGAACACGGCGCCTGGCGTTTTGCCGGTGCGGCTGCGGAGGCCACCGCGCTGCCGCACCTCGGCTTGCCGGAGATCGCCTTCGCCGGACGGTCGAACGTCGGCAAGTCGTCGCTGATCAACGAGCTCACCCGGACGCCTTCGCTCGCGCGCACCAGTGCCACGCCGGGACGGACGCAGCAGATCAACTTCTTCGAGCTGCCGGGAACGGTGGTGTTCGCCGACCTTCCGGGCTACGGGTTCGCGCGCGTGCCCGAGCGCGTCCGCGCTGCCTGGAAGCCGCTCGTCGAGGGGTACCTCGCCTCCCGTGAGACGCTGCGCGCCGTGGTCCTGATCGTCGACCCGCGGCGCGGCATCGAGCCGGACGACCGTCGCTTGCTGGCGTTTCTCGACACCTGCGGTCGCCCGACGGTCGTCGTCGCGAGCAAGGTCGACAAGCTCGGGCGAGCGGACCGCGAGCGAGCGATCGCCGGGATCACAATGGTGGTCCCGGAGGTGGTCACCTTCTCCGCGCGCAGCGGTGAGGGTCAGCGACAGCTCTGGCAGCGGTTGGCGACCCTCGCCGCTCTTCGCTAGCGTCGTTCTGGATGGCCACGCGCAGGGGTTTGACACGATCCGGCGTCCTCTCGCGCCGGCCGCCTCGGACGAGCGCGGTGACGCGCGCCCTGCGGCCGGCGACCGAGGAACAGGCGATCGGGGTATTCGACTCCGGAATCGGTGGCCTCACGGTGCTGAAGGCGATCTCCCGCGTCCTGCCACGCGAGCACCTGATCTATCTCGGGGACACCGCCCGCTATCCCTACGGTGCGAAGTCGGGGGACACGATTGCCGGCTACGCGATCGAGATCGCCGACTTCCTGGTCGAGCGTGGGATCAAGCTTCTGGTCGTCGCCTGCAACACCGCTTCCGCCTTCGCTCTCGAGGTGCTGGCGGAACGCTATGCCATCCCGGTGATCGGCGTGATCGAGCCCGGCGCGCGAGCGGCGGTCCGGGCGAGCGTGGCCGGTCGGGTGGGCGTGATCGGTACCGAGTCGACGATCAACAGCGGTGCGTACACCCGCGCCCTGCGCGCCGTCGACCCGGGAATCGCGATCTACACCCGCGCGTGTCCGCTCTTCGTGCCCCTCGCCGAGGAGGGCTGGGTGGAGAACGACGTCGCACGGCGGACCGTGGCGACCTACCTCGCGACGCTCAGGCGGAGCGGGCTCGACACCCTGATCCTCGGCTGCACCCACTATCCGCTCCTGCGCTCCCTGATCGGCGAGTTCATGGGTCCGGACGTGCGACTCGTCGACTCGGCCGAGGAGACCGCTCGCGAGGTGCGTCGTGCATTGAATGCCGCCGGGCTCGTGCGCCGGCGGGGCACGGGGGCGGCGAGCTTCTTCGTGACCGACGCGCCCGATCGCTTCAGCCGCCTCGGCGAACGATTTTTCGGCGCGAGCGTCGCCTCGGCGGTGCGCATCGTCCTGCGGGGTGAATCGCTTGCGAGGCCGGAGCCGGCTGCGCGAGCACGCTCGCGCGGCGGCGCAAGCCTGCTTTGAGTTCGACTGTCCTTTTCGATAGCTTCACCGTTTTGCGGGGCGATCGATGCTAGGCGCGCTGGTACGAAAGGTCGTCGGGACGAAGAACGAGCGCGAGCTTCGTCGGCTGTGGCCTCTGGTCGAGGAGATCAACGCGCTCGAGGAAGAGACCAAGGCGCTCTCGGACGACGGCCTGCGCGCTCGCACGGCCACCTTCAAGGAGCAGATCGAGCAGGGCGCCTCGCTCGACGACGTCCTGGTGCCCGCTTTCGCGACGGCGCGCGAGGCAGCCCGCCGGGCGCTCGGCATGCGACCCTTCGACGTCCAGCTCCTGGGCGGGATCGTTCTCCACCACGGCACCATCGCAGAGATGAAGACCGGCGAGGGCAAGACCCTCGTCGCGACCCTGCCGGTCTACCTGAACGCGCTCGAAGGCAAGGGCGTTCACGTCGTGACGGTGAACGACTACCTTGCCCGCCGCGACGCCGAATGGATGGGACGCCTCTATCGATTCCTCGGGCTCGAGGTCGGGGTCGTCGTCCACGGGCTCGACAACCGGCAACGCAGGCTCGCCTACGATGCGGACATCACCTACGGGCAGAACAACGAGTTCGGCTTCGACTATCTGCGCGACAACATGTGGGTCCCGATCGAGCGGGACGAGAAGGGCCAGTTCCTCGACGATCGCGTCCAGCGTGAGCTCCACTACGCGATCGTCGACGAGGTGGATTCGATCCTCGTCGACGAGGCGCGGACGCCGCTCATCATCTCCGGTCCCGCCGAGCAGTCGACCGAGAAGTACAAGATCGTCGATCGGATCATTCCCCGCCTCGAACGCGGAGAGCTGAAGGCCAAGGACGACCCGGGCGAGCAGGAAGGCGACTACACCGTCGACGAGAAGATGCGCACGGTCGTCCTGACGGAGCAGGGCGTGGCTCGCGTCGAGGAGCTGCTCGGCGTCGAGAACCTCTACGATCCCTCGCAGATCGACACGCTGCACCACGTCAATCAGGGATTGCGTGCCCACGTGCTCTTCAAGCGCGACACCGACTACGTGGTGAAGGACGGCGAGGTGATCATCGTCGACGAGTTCACCGGGCGCATGATGCCCGGGCGCCGCTGGTCGGACGGCCTCCACCAGGCGGTCGAGGCGAAGGAGGGCGTGAAGGTCGAGCGCGAGAACCAGACGCTCGCAACCATCACCTTCCAGAACTACTTCCGGATGTACAAGAAGCTCGCCGGCATGACGGGCACCGCCGATACCGAAGCGGTCGAGTTCAAGAAGATCTACAACCTCGACGTGGTCGTCATCCCCACCAACAAGAACATGGTCCGCGAGGACTACCCGGACGTCGTCTACAAGACAGAACGCGAGAAATTCGAGGCGGCCATCGACGAGATCGAAGAGTGCCACGAAAGGGGTCAGCCGGTTCTCGTGGGAACGATCTCGATCGAGAAGTCCGAGCGACTCTCGGAGCTCCTGAAGAAGCGCGGAATCCGGCATCACGTGCTGAACGCGAAGCAGCACGAGCGCGAGGCGGAGATCATCGCCCAGGCCGGTCGGTTCAAGGCCTTGACCATCTCGACCAACATGGCGGGGCGCGGCACGGACATCATCCTCGGCGGCAATCCGGAAGGCCTGGCGGCCGCCGAGGCCGGGACGCGCGATCCGGAGAACCCCGAGTTCCAGAAGGCGCTCGCCAAGTACCACGAGCAATGCGCCACGGAACGACTGCAGGTGGTCGAGGCCGGCGGGCTGCACATCCTGGGGACCGAGCGCCACGAATCGCGGCGCATCGACAACCAGCTCCGGGGCCGTTCGGGCCGGCAGGGCGACCCCGGTTCCTCACGCTTCTACCTGTCGCTCGAGGACGACCTGCTGCGCATCTTCGGCTCCGACCGCATCTCGGGCCTGATGAAGCGGCTCGGCATGCAGGAAGGCGAGGCGATCGAGGCGCGCATGCTCACCGGCGCGATCGAGCGCG
>Ga0187765_10000668_pt1 | contig 12708 bp, 13 predicted proteins | sample 0216_QUI02_MP05__3_FD_133018 | JGI IMG/M metagenome (GOLD analysis project Ga0187765, IMG submission 133018) | Tropical peat soil microbial communities from peatlands in Department of Meta, Colombia - 0216_QUI02_MP05_10_MG | ecosystem: Environmental > Terrestrial > Soil > Wetlands > Peat ...
ACCCTCGTGCAGATGGTCGACAACGGTCTCGGCACCACCCTGCTGCCGGAACTCGCGGTCAAAGCCGGGATCGCCCGCGGCACCGGGCTCGCGCTGCGGCCGATCGCCGGCAAGGAAGCCGGGCGGGAGATTGGCCTCGCTTGGCGTCGCGGTACCGGACGGCGCGCTGAATTCCTGCTGCTGGCGAAGGAGCTACGGGAACGCGCGCAGCCGCTCCTTGCTAATGCCAGAGACCGTTTGCGCCCATGATCATCGCCGGTACAACGGCGGCGATCATGACGATCCAGGTGAGCGTGATTCCGACAGCCCGACCAAAGGACTGGCCGGAACCGCGAGAAAGTCCCCAGCCGTGCAGCAAACGGCCGACGGTCAGCACCGCTCCGATGAAATGGAGACGAAGCGATCCCCCGCCACCAAGCTCCAGCAACAGCATGAGAAGCAGGATCAGCGGCACGTATTCGACGAAGTTGGCTTGCGCCCGGATCGCGCGTTCCAACGCTGGATTGTCGCCCGTGCCAAAAAGAATGCGGGTCTTCCGGCGCTGACGCACCACTTGGAATGCGAGCCCGAGCGCAATCAGCCCGTTGAGCCCGGCATAGAACAGCGTGATCGCGACCGGCATGAGCGGCGCCCCCATTGAGAGATGTGAGCGAGCAACTTAGGGCGGCGCGTGCCGTGGCGCCACTCGGCGGCAATCGTCAATGAGGCTCAAGATGGCAGGCCGGCGGGAATTTGCGCCGGGACCCCTAAGCAGCGCGCGTCACCGACGCGCCACCAGCATTTGCTTGATCGCGCCGATGGCCTTGGCGGGATTGAGACCCTTGGGGCAAGTGCGCGTGCAATTCATGATCGTGTGGCAGCGATAGAGGCGGAAGGGATCTTCGAGCTGATCGAGCCGCTCGCCGGTCTTCTCGTCGCGGCTGTCGGCGATCCAGCGATAGGCCTGCAACAGGATCGCGGGGCCGAGATAGCGCTCGCTGTTCCACCAATAGCTCGGACAGCTCGTAGAGCAGCAAAAGCAGAGGATGCACTCCCAGAGTCCCTCGAGCTTCTCGCGTTCCGCCTCCGATTGCGGGCGCTCCCGGTCGGGAGGCGGCGCGCTATCCGCCTGCAGCCACGGCTTGATCGAGCGGTATTGCGCATAGATATGCGTCAAGTCCGGCACCAGGTCCTTCACCACCGCCATGTGCGGCAGCGGGTAGATACGCACCTCGCCCTTCACCTCGTCGATCGCCTTCAAACACGCGAGCGTATTGGTGCCGTCGACGTTCATGGCGCAGGAGCCGCAGATGCCTTCGCGGCAGGACCGACGGAAGGTCAAGGTGGTGTCGATCTCGTTCTTGATCTTGATGAGTGCGTCCAAGACCATCGGTCCGCAGTCCGCCAGATCAACCTCGAAGGTGTCGAGGCGCGGAAGCTGCCCGTCGTCGGGGTTCCAGCGATAGATCTTGAAACGCTTGACGCGCTTGGCACCCGAGGGCGCCGGCACGGTCTTGCCGACGCCGATCTTGGAGTTGGTGGGAAGGGTGAACTCGGCCATCGGCGATCCTCAGTAGGTCCGCGCCTTCGGCGGGAAGGGCTGCACTTCGTTCGAGAGCGTGGTGAGGTGCACCGGCCGATATCCGAAGCGCACTTTGCGGTCCGCGTCGAGCCAGCTCACGGTGTGCTTGAGCCAGTTCACGTCGTCGCGTTGCGGGAAATCCTCCCGCGAATGGGCGCCGCGCGATTCCGTGCGATTGACCGCGGAGTGCAGACTGACGATTGCCTGCTCCAGCAGGTTTTCGAGCTCGAAAGCCTCGACCAGGTCGCTGTTCCAGATCATGGAGCGGTCGCTGATGCCGTGCTCGGCCATCGAGGCCGCGACGTCGTGAATCTTGCGCACCCCCTCCTGCAGGGTATCGGCGGTGCGGAAAACGGCGCAGTCGCTTTGCATGGTGCGCTGCATCGCGAGCCGAATCTCTCCGGTCTTGACGCGGCCCTTGGCATTGCGCATCCGGTCGAGACGCGCGAGCGAAGCGTCGTCGATCGAAGCCGCCAGCGGCTTGTGCTCCTGGCCCGGCTTCACGATCTCCTCGGTCCGATGCGCCGCGGCACGGCCGAACACGATGATGTCGAGCAGCGAATTGCAGCCGAGGCGATTGGCGCCGTGCACCGAAACGCAGGCCGCCTCGCCGATCGCCATCAGCCCCGGTACCACGCGCTCGGGGTCGCTCTCTGTCGGATGGATGACTTCGGCGTGATAGTTGGTGGGGATGCCGCCCATGTCGTAGTGCACCGTGGGCAGCACCGGGATCGGCTCGCGCGTCACATCGACGCCGGAAAATATTTTCGCGGTCTCGGAAATGCCGGGCAGCCGCTCATGCAGCAGCTTGGGTTCCAAGTGCTCGAGATGCAGCATGATGTGATCCTTGAGCGGACCGCAGCCGCGTCCCTCGCGGATCTCGATGGTCATGGCGCGGCTCACGACGTCGCGCGACGCCAGATCCTTGGCCGTCGGTGCATAGCGCTCCATGAAGCGCTCGCCCTCTGAATTGGTGAGATAGCCGCCCTCGCCCCGCGCACCCTCGGTGATGAGACAGCCGGCGCCGTAAATGCCGGTCGGGTGGAATTGGATGAATTCCATGTCTTGCAGCGGCAAACCCGCGCGCAGCACCATCGCATTGCCGTCGCCGGTACAGGTATGGGCGGAGGTGCAGGAGAAATAGGCGCGCCCGTAACCGCCGGTCGCGAGCACCACCATGTGCGCGCGAAAGCGGTGCAAGGTTCCAGTCTCGAGATCCCACGCGAGTACCCCCCGGCACACACCTTCGTCGTCCATCGTCAGGTCGAGCGCGAAATACTCGACGAAGAACTCGGCGTTGTTTTTGAGGCACTGCTGATAGAGCGTGTGGATGATGGCGTGGCCCGTGCGGTCCGCTGCGGCGCAAGCGCGCTTCACCGGCGCCTTGCCGTACTCTTTCATATGGCCGCCAAACGGGCGCTGATAGATCGTTCCGGCCTCGGTGCGGGAGAACGGCACGCCCATGTGCTCCAGTTCGACGACGGCGGGAATCGCCTGACGGCACATGTACTCGATCGCATCCTGGTCGCCGAGCCAGTCGGAGCCCTTGACCGTGTCATACATGTGCCAGCGCCAGTCGTCTTCTTCCATGTTGGCGAGTGCAGCACTGATGCCACCCTGAGCCGCCACGGTGTGGCTCCGGGTCGGAAACACCTTGGTGATGCAGGCGGTCTTGAGGTTGGCCTGAGCCATGCCGAGGGTTGCGCGCAAGCCGGCGCCGCCGGCGCCGACGACGACCACGTCGTAAAGGTGCTCGGTGATCGGATAGGCTTCCGCCATGACGCTCAACCTCCGAATGCGACGCGCAGCACGGCGATCACCGCCGCGGCAGCGAGCGCCCAGGCCGCGAACTTGACCACGAGGATCGACGCAAGCTTCGCGCCCTCGTGATGCACATAGTCCTCGATCACGACCTGCACGCCTAAGGCCATATGGGCGAAAGTGGAGATCACCAGCAGCACCACCCCGGCCGACACCAGCGGAGAGCGCAGCCACGCCGCGACCACGTCGCGATCGCCTCCCAAATGCCCAATCAATCCCGCGACGAACCAGAGCGAGAGCGGCACCAGCGCCACGGCCGTCACGCGCTGCAGCCACCAATGCTCCACGCCTTCCTTGGCGGAGCCGAGGCCGAGCGCGCGGCCGAGCGGAGATCGCAGCGGTCCGTTTGCCATGGGCTTAGCCTCCGAGCATCGCGAGGCCGACGCCCCAGGCGAGCACGGTCAGCACCGCTGTCGCCGTTACCACCGCCCAGCCGGAGGCGTAAGTCTCTTTGAGAGAAAAACCGTAACCCGCGTCCCAGAACAGGTGGCGAATGCCGTTGGCCAAGTGAAAGAAAAGCGAGATGCTCCAGCCCAGCAGCAGCAAACGCCCAAACCACGAACCCAGGAAGCCCTGTGCTGCGGTGAAGGCGTCCCTGCCCTGTGCCAGCGCCACCAGCCACCAGACCAGAACGAGCGTACCGACAGCGAGCGCCAGCCCGGTCGCACGATGAGTGATCGAGAGCACCGTGGTGAGCTGTGGCCGATAGACCTGAAGATGCGGGGAGAGCGGCCGTTGGACCGTCATGCTCTTAAGGCCTCAAGGGATGAAACTTAAACGCGGGGCAAACCCTCCGGGGGAGCCGAGGTTTAGCGCGCGCCACGCCATCAAGTCAACGCCGTGCGATACGCTCAATTGAGAGATAGGTGCTTCAACGGCCAACGAGTTCTGAATTTCGCGCAGGGGTGCCTTGTGGAACGGCATGGGGACAACTGGGGGATAAGTTGTGGGCGGTCCTTTCGGTTATGCACAAGATTTTATAGCGGCGGACGGGAAACCGCTTGTCATCGATTTGTCTCGGTTCGAGACTCACTTGCGAGGCTCGTGAGAGCGACGCCTCAGCGGAGTGGCCCGGTCCCGGCTGGACGGCAGGGAAAATGGCCGCAACGCGAGGCGATGCTTGTCCCATCGCCAGACCCGGTGGTGGGAGAGCCGGTGTGAGACGGTATCATCCGTCGCGAGATGGAAGATCCGTCGCGCGGAGGGGTTGACGGAGACCCGCGCCAGTGGTGCGCGCTCTCTCGGGAGCGCGGCCGCGCCGGCGGCGGATGACCCGAGCGTCGATCCCATCCGTGGTGCCCCCACGAAGGCCCGCACCGGTTGCGCTTGCCCATCCAGCCCGGGTGGGCCGGCCCGGAGGCCAAAGGCCTTCTCGCGCAGCCCGCGGGGCCGAGCGATCGGCTCCGGAGGCGCCGGGGGCGGTCTGACCGCAGCAAGCCCGCGATCCTTTCGGGGATCCGGCCCCTGGCGCCTCATGTTTTTTCCGCTGACAGACCACAAAAGCGCTGGCAAGAAACAGTGCGTGGGTCTTGGCGGAATCTCCTTGCTCGCGAGTGTGGCCGCCTGTGGCGTGCTGATCGGCATCGCCGTTGGCGCAACAGGTATCGGTGGCGTCCTTCTCGTCCCATTCCTGACGCTTACACTCGGCATTCCCGTGAAGAATGCCATTGCCGCTGCGCTCATGGCCTATTTGCCCGCGGGCACGGTCGCGGTCGTGCTCTATGCCAAGCGCGGATCGATCCCTTGGCGCGAAGCGTGCTGGATCTGTCTCGCAGCCATTCCGGCAGCCTATCTCGGTGCGCTGGGTGCAAGCATGGCGCCCGCGGCGCTGCTGGAAGCCCTTATCGGAATGTTGCTGCTCGCCGGCGGACTGCATGCGCTTCGCAGAGGCAGATCGATGCCGGTTACAATCCGCCCTTTGACACCGCTCGCGCTGACCGGACTCGGCGGCATCACCGCTCTCGCCTCGGCAATGACGGGCGCAGGCGGCGCATTCGTGCTGGTACCGTTGCTGCTGTTGCTGGATGCGCCGGTACTCAGCGCCATCGGCCTCGGCCAAGCGATTGCGCTGCCGATCGCCGCGACCGCCAGCGCCACGAACCTCGCAGCCGGCTTAGTCGATCTGCCTCTAGCCGCGCTTCTCACGATCTCGCTCGCGATCGGCGTCGCGATCGGAACTCCGATCGCGCACGCGCTGCCCCAGCATCGCCTTCGCTGGCTTCTGGCCACGGTGACCATTGTCGCGGGTGTCGCCATGTTGTGCCGCACAATGGTGACCCTAATAGCATCGGTAATAGCATCGGTTTGAGGGAGCGCTGCCTAGGGCAACGGCAGATGGGCTCGATCCTTGAGCCGCAGAATCACCAGCAGGCTCACGAATGCGCACGCCATCACGTAGAAGCTTGGGGCGCTCGGCGATCCGGTGGCGCGGATGAGCCATGTCGCGATGAACGGCGCGAAGCCGCCGAAGATCATGACCGCGCCGTTGTAGCCGAACGACAACGCGCTGTAGCGCACATGGGTCGGGAACAGCTCGCATAGCATCGCTGAAGCCGAACCATTAATGAGTGCATAGAGAAACCCGCCGGTCGCCTGGACCAGCACCAGCGCACCGAAGCTGCGTTCCGTGACGGCGAAGTGGAAGAGCGGATAGGCCAACAGGAGGAACCCGAGTGCCGAGGCCGCGAGAAATGGCTTGCGGCCGAAGCGGTCGGAGAGTGTCCCCACGATCGGCAGGCAGAGCACGTTGACGACCGCGCCGATGCTGGTGGAGAGCGATGCCGCGGACGCGCTCATGCCCAAGGTCTGCTGCGCATAAGTCAGCATGAAGGTCAAAAAGATGAACGTGCCGGCGGTCCAGATGATCGTGACGCCGAAGCCCGTGAGCACCGCGCGCCAATGTTGGGTGAGCGCAAGACGCATCGGCGATTGCACCACTTCGCGTTTCTCGATGGCACGCTCGAAGATCGGGGTCTCACTCACGCGCGAGCGCAGGTAGTAGCCGACTGGCGCCAGCAGAAAACCGACGATGAACGGCACGCGCCAGCCCCACTCGCCCAACGACTGCGGATCAAGCACCGAGCTCAGGATCAGCGCCATGCTGATCGAGAGAAGTTGTCCAAGCCCGGTGCTCACTTGCTGGAGGCTGCCGAACAGCCCGCGGCGTCCGGCCGGCGCATATTCGACCATGAATGACGCGGCCCCGCCCCACTCGCCGCCGGTCGAGAAGCCCTGGAGCAAGCGGCACATCACCAGCATGATCGGCGCGAAGATGCCGATCGACGCGTAGGAGGGAACGAGCCCGGTCAAGCCCGTGGCGGTTGCCATCAGCGCGACCGTGACCACCAAAGCCGCCTTGCGCCCCGCGCGGTCGCCGTAGCTGCCGATCACCAACGCGCCCACTGGCCGCATCAGGAATCCCACGCCCAAGGTCGCGAAACTGCTGAGCACGGAGGCGACCGGATCGGCCGATGGAAAAATTGCACGCCCGATCGGCGCCGCGAAATAGCCGTAGACTCCGAAGTCGTAGAGCTCGAAGAGATTGCCCACGAGGCATGAGAGCACCGCGCGGCGGCGCAGCTTCGCAAGCTGCACCTCATCGACGCCCACTGTCTCGCCCGCGGTGACGGCACTCATCACGCCCGCTCAAACATTGTACTGGAAGCCGTCGATCACGAAGTCCTGCCCGGTGATGAAGCAAGGCTCCGATGCCGCAAGGAAAAGCACCAGTTCCGCCACGTCATCAGGCTTGCCGAGCCGGCGGAGCGCAATCCCCGTCCGCGCGATCTCGGGACCGCGGCTGCGCGTCACCGCGTTGCCAAGTTCCGTCTCGATCAGCCCCGGGCAGATCGCGTTGATCAGTATGGTCGGGCCCAGTTCCTTGGCGAGAGCGCGCGTCATGCCGAGAATTCCGGCCTTGGCGGCGGCATAGGCGAAGCGGCTCACCGCCGCGGTGACGCCGCCCGAATAGGCGTTCAGCGACGACATCGAGGCGATGCGGCCCCCGCCCTGCTCGAGCATGATCGGCGCCACGGCGCGGATGTAGTTGAAGCAGCTCTTAAGGTTGATCGCGAGCGTGCGATCGAATTCCACCTCGGTGATCTCGAGGATGCCCTTGGGCATGGCTTTTCCCGCATCGTTCAGCAGAAAATCGATGCGGCCGAGTTTTCGGTGAACCTCGGCGGCGACTTCCTGCGCGCGGCCATGCTCAGCCACGTCCGCCTCGAAGATCAGCGCTTGCTGACCAAAGGTTTCGATTTCGCCCGCCGTCCGCTGCATCTCGGGCACCAGCAAGTCCACCAGCGCGATCGCGAACCCGGCCTTGGCGAGTTTGTGTGCGCAGGCGCGCCCGATGCCGCGCGCACCGCCCGTGACGATTGCCACTTTTGCCGCCAATTTTTCCTCCGTCGATGTTTCTCCGGCAGGCACTGTACGGTGCCGAACCGGGGATAGCCAATGCGGCTCGCCGCTAGCGTGGCGGAATCGCATCAGAGCGTGCCGATTGGACCTGCGAACTTCGGTATCGGGGCACTGGATAAAGTCGGGCGCTCGACGAGACCGCGGCGAGGCGCCATGCTTAGGCCGATGGCTATCCTCTCAGTCCAATCCGCCGTCGCCTATGGCAGCGTTGGCAATGCCGCGGCGGTTTTTCCGCTGCAGCGCTTGGGCTTCGAGGTTTGGCGCGTCGACACCGTGCTGTTCTCGAACCATACGGGCTATGGCGCCTGGCGGGGGCAATCGATCGATCCGACGGTCGTCGGCGAGATCATTCGCGGGATCGAGGAGCGCGGCCAATTTCCCCATTGCGAGGCCGTGCTTTCCGGATATCTCGGCACGGCGGCGCTGGGGGCGGTCGTACTGGACGCGGTTGCGCGCGTCAAAACCGCCAATCCCCACGCGATCTACTGCTGCGATCCCGTCATGGGGGATGCCGGACGAGGATTGTTCGTGCGTCCCGAATTGCCTGCGTTCTTCCGCGAGCAAGCGCTCACCCATGCCGACATTCTGACGCCCAACGGCTTCGAACTGGAAGTCCTGTCAGAGACGGCCGTCACCGACATGCTCTCGGCGCGGGCCGCCGTCGCGCGGCTGCTGGCGCACGGACCAAAGCTCGTGCTGGCGACGAGTCTCGCGGCGGACGGCATCGCCGGCGATGACGTGGCGATGCTCGCTGCCACGGCGGAAGCTGGTTACCTCGTGCGCACACCCCGCCTGAACTTGATCGCGAACGGTTCGGGCGATCTCACCGCGGCGCTGTTCCTGGGTCACTACTTGCGCCATCGCGATCCCGCTGCGGCGCTCGCAGAGACCGCCGCCGGCGTGCACGCGGTGCTGGCCGAGACGATACGGCTCGGCGCGCAGGAACTCGCAATCGTCGCGGCGCAAGGTCAACTGCTGAAGCCGCCGCAGCGCTTTCCAGTCGAGCGCGTGTTCTGATCCAAATGAAAGAGGCCGCCTAGGAGGCGGCCTCTATCCTTTCGGAGGGATGTATCGATCAGGTCTGGGGCTGCGGCTGCGGGCCCTCCTGGCTGCGACGGCGGCGCTCGGCCAGGAACTCGTCGAACTCGGCCTTGTCCTTGGCGACGCGCAAGCGATCCAGAAACTCCTTGAACTCGCGCTGTTCCTCCTCAAGTCGCTTCAATGTCTCGGCGCGATACTCGTCGAAGGCGCGGTTGCCGCTTGAACCGTGCCGGCCATTGCCGAACCAACGCGCGCCCGGTCCGCACGAGCCCGCGCCCCGCTGCCAAGGCCCTGCATATTGATGCTTCCAGCAAGCCATTCTTCCGCTCCATATGAGGTAGGTCAGGATCACGAGGCCGGCCGGCCAAAAGAAGATGAAGGCCAACACCATGAGCGCAATCCAAGCCGGCATTCCCAGGTCGTCGAGCCGTCCAACGATGCCCATTTTTGTGCCTCGTCTTGGGGTGTGTGAATGTAAATAACATTCACATAATTGGGTTAACCGCGCCCGTTGTCAAGGGCCATCAAGCGGGGCCTTGCGAACCCGTGCGCAGGCCGTGGAGATATGTAAGCACACCCGCTTCCAGCAAGTCCTCGGGGGTCATCGGCAGCTTGCGGCGCGCCGCATCGCCACGCCCGAACAATGAGGCGACCCCATGGGAAAGCGCCCATACGTGCAGCGCGACCATCAGCGGCGGCGGTCGTCCCTCCTGCGGCATGGTGGCGCAGACGGCCTCCGATGCGCGTCGGAGCACGGCGAAAGTGCGTTCGCTCAGCAGCAGCAGCTCGGGATTGAGGTCAAGCGGGACTCCCGCCTCGAACATCGCCGCATAGTAAGCGGGTTCCTCCCGCGCAAAGGCGAGATAGGCCTTTCCCAGGCGCTCGAACGCGTCCATCGGATTGGGGGCGCCGTCGTTCCAGGCCCGCACCAGCACCGCCTCGAACCGCTCGAACCCGCGCTTGGCTACATCGGCCATCAGTTCGTCGCGGTCGCGGAAATGCCGATAAGGGGCCGCTTGGCTAACGCCCGCGGCGCGCGCCGCCTCGGCGAAGGTGAACCCCAGCGGACCCTTAGCGGCGATCAGATCGAGCGCCGCCTTGATCAGCGCTTCCTTGAGATTGCCGTGATGGTAGCCCCGCTTGCCGTCCTGCCAGCTCATGTAATGAGCTTTTACATGAGTCCGAGATATCTGTCACATGGGAAGAAGAATTAGGGAAATGGTGAGGGTGAGCCGGGGTTCGCGCCCCTCGTCTCCGTGTCATCCCCACCTTCCCTTTGAATTTCGCGGAATCCACTTCGGCTGCGAATGCGATGCTCCCGCTGGCTACACCAGCGCCGCGACCGCCTCCCGCACCTCCGCAAAAACGGTGTCCCAATCGCTGGGCTTCGGCTGGCGGAAGAGACGGAGGCTCGGATACCAGGGCGTGTCCTCGCGGCAATTGAGCCAGCGCCAATCCGGCGTAAAGGGCAGCAAGAGGAAAGTCGGAATTCCGATCGCGCCTGCCAAGTGCACGATCGCGGTATCGACGCTGACGATCAGGTCGAGTTGCGGCAGCAGCGCCGCGGTCTCGGCAAAATCGTTGAGCTGCGATCCCAGGTCCTGCACCAGTGCTTCCGCGCCGGTGGTCTCGATGTCGGGCGTGCGCAGCCCTTTCTGCAGGCTGTAAAGCGCGACGCCGGGAATGTCGGCAAGGCAGAGGAAGCGGTCGAGGCTGAGCGAGCGGTTCTTGTCGTTGTTGTGCGTGGGCTTGCCGGCCCAGACGATGCCGACCGCGAGCTTGGTGCCGGAGGGACGCCGCAGCACCGGTGCCACCGTGTCCCTAGGCGCGCTCAGATACGGGACCTCGGTCGGAATGTTGGAAAGGTCGGTCTTGAAATAGCGCGGCAACGATAGCAGCGACACGTGGTAATCGCAGCGCGGGACTTCCTGGCCGAAGGGAACGATCTCGACCCCGTGCAAGGTCTGCAGCAGTCGCACCAGCTCCGGCTGGCTCTCGAACACCACGCGACCGAGGCGCGCCCGAAGCAGCGGCAGGTAGCGGCAGAAATGAATGGTATCGCCGAGCCCCTGCTCGTGATGCACAAGAAGCGACAGGGTGCGGCCCTCCTGCCCTTCCCAAAGCGGAAACGGAAATCGGCGCGTCGGATTGTGCGCGAGCCGGAAGCGCACCTCGTACTCGGTCCAGCCGCGTTCGTAATCGCCCATGGCAAGCCGAGTGAGCGAGCGGTCCCAGAGCACATCGACGGTGTTGGGTTTCGCCGCCAGCGACTTGGTGAAGCAGTCGAGGGCGCCCTCGTACTCCCCCATGCTGTGCAGAAGCAGGCCCAAATTGTGCAGCGTCTCGGGCCGCGTCGGCTCAATCTCGACGGCACGGCGAAATGCCGCGGCGGACTCCTCGAAGCGCAGCATCTGCCAGAGCACGTTGCCGAGGTTTGAAAGCATCGAGGCGCTGTCGGCGCGGAGCGCGAGCGCGCGGCGAAAGCAGGCCGCCGCTGCCGGCAGCTTTTCCTGGGCGCGTAGGATCACGCCGATGTTGTTGTAAGCGTCGGGGAATTCCGAATGCAGCTCCAGCGCGCGCTGGTAAAGTTTGAGAGCTTCCGCCTGCTCGCCTTTTTTCTGGGCCTGCGACGCCGCAAGAAAGGCTTGGCGCGCATTCTCGGGAATCGGCGCCGGGGCAGTGGGCGCCGGGGGCCGGACCGGCAACTCCGCGAGATCAGCCGGCGTCACTGCGCGCCCGTTGCCGCTGACCTCCGCCCGCTCCCGAGCGCAGGTGATCGCGGATCAGGATCTCCGCAATCTGCACCGCGTTGAGCGCCGCACCCTTGCGCAGGTTGTCGGCGACGACCCACATGCTGAGCCCATTGCGCACGGTCGGGTCCTTGCGGATGCGGCTCACGAACACGGGATCCTCGCCCGCCGCCTCTTGCGGCGTTACATAACCTTCGTCAACGCGGTGATCGACGACGCTGACGCCGGGCATGTTCTTGAGCGCGGTGCGTGCGTCCGCGACCGAGATCGGCCGCTCGAACTCCACCGTCACCGCCTCGGCATGGCCGATGAACACCGGCACGCGCACGCAAGTCGCCTGCACTGCGATCTCGGGATCGAGAATCTTGCGCGTCTCGACCGCCATCTTCCACTCCTCCTTGGTCGAGCCATCCTCCATGAAGATGTCGATGTGCGGAATACAGTTGAACGCGATCTGCTTGGTGAATTGCTCCTTGGTAATGGCATCGTTCACGTAGATCGCGCGGGTCTGATTGAAAAGCTCGTCCATCGCCTCGCGGCCCGCGCCGGAAACCGACTGATAGGTCGCGACCACCACGCGCCGGACCCGCGCGAGATCGTGCAGCGGCTTAAGCGCCACCACCATCTGGATCGTCGAGCAATTGGGGTTGGCGATGATCCCGCGCTTTTTGTATTGGGCGATGGCGCCGGGATTGACCTCGGGGACCACCAGCGGCACGTCGGGCTCCATGCGGAACTGCGAGGTATTGTCGATGACGACCGCGCCTTCCTCGACCGCGCGCGGCGCGTGCACCGCGGATACGCGCGCGCCCGGAGAGAACAGCGCGATGTCGATCCCCGTGAAATCGAAATGGTCGAGGTCCTCGACCCGAAGCACATCGTCCTCGCCATAGGAGACTTCGACGCCGATCGAGCGCTCGGACGCGACCGCGGTCACGTCACGCGCGGGAAAGCCGCGCTCGGCTAAAATCGACAGCATTTCGCGCCCGACATTGCCGGTGGCGCCCACCACCGCTACTTTAGAGGTCATGAGATCGGACTCCGGGTAAGCTTGCTCGCCTGGGAAACGCCACTTAACGCCGGAGCCCCCGAGAGATCAAGGAGTTCCGCCATGGC
>Ga0187765_10000669_pt1 | contig 12694 bp, 9 predicted proteins | sample 0216_QUI02_MP05__3_FD_133018 | JGI IMG/M metagenome (GOLD analysis project Ga0187765, IMG submission 133018) | Tropical peat soil microbial communities from peatlands in Department of Meta, Colombia - 0216_QUI02_MP05_10_MG | ecosystem: Environmental > Terrestrial > Soil > Wetlands > Peat ...
CCGATGACAGCGCGTTCCTTATCCAGGTGACCAGGCGCGCAATCATCAGCGCAATGTGGCAGGACGATTGTGCCGGTGGTGGCGGAATAATGGCCCGGGTCCAGGCCGAAGCATTCTTCCGAAAAGTAATTCCTTCCACGAGTCAGTTTAGGCCGGGCAAAGAAGGCATCACCATGATGGTGTATAAGTATGAAAGCGAATAATTTAATCACGCTCAACTATTATTTCGGCAGAGCCCGTGCCCTGTTCGAAAATACTACGATAGCGGTTCCATGTCGCCTTCTCAACCGTGATGGCCCCAACCTGGGCGCCATGCAATGATGCACCATCCAGCCTGGCGCGAAGCAATATAGCGCGACGAAGGTCGGCGTTGCTGAGGTCGACATTCACCATCGTGGCTTCGCTCAGGTTGCAACCAACGAAACCCGCCTCTTCCCCACGGGCGTCACTAAGATCCGCCCGTATGAGCAGGGACTCGGTGAAATCAGCACCACGGAAGCTTGCTCCTGTCATGTTAACTTCGCTGAGATGGGCCTTTTTCAGTATAGCCCGATCGAGGTTAGCATTAGATAGGTCAGATCCTGTGAGCTTAGCATTCGACAGTTTTGCTGACGACAGGTTGGATCCGCTCAGGATCGCGGTTCGAAGGTAAGAATCAGAGAAATCTATTCCAGTCAGCTCCAGGTTGGAGAAGTCGGAATTGCTGAGCTCAATATGATGACGGTCTTGACGCCATTGATTAAAGCGCTCAACCTGCTGCTTTTTGATGATTATCTGCGGTGATGAGCCGTACTCTAGCGCTTGGATCCATTGCGGAAGTCGTTCTCTTAGAACCTCATATCCGTCAGCGTTATCCTCGTAGAAAAGCGCACGGAACGGCTGTTGGTCGAACGGCAGCTGCGAATGAGTTTGCAGTATCGGAATTATATCTTTACCGAGGGTGTGGGCAATACCCAGCTCATAAAAGACATTCGGATTTAGTGATGTCATGTCCGCAATTATGAAAGCTGCTTCATTTATCCTGAGCCACACATCCTCTAGGACGACTCGCCCATAGTAATCATCCGCTCGGTGACATGTATAACCAAGCGGTTCTACAACTTCCCGTATTAGCCGGAATATGCGTGTCGACCATGGCTCCATAAAAGGCATAAGAACGAAGCATGAATTCGGATCTACCTGATAAGGTCTATCCTCAAAGAAACCCGCAGGATGGATGTACATGACACTCTCGATCAAAATATAAGGGATAAGGCATTAGCAGCGGGTACAAGCATATAGCGCCTTGATGCAGTCCCGCCCCAGAACCTGGCTGGAAGTCATCATGACATGCGATGGTAGGCCGCTGAGGTCACTGCCGAGCCTCCCTGTCCTCCTTGGCAGGTGCCGATCCCTCGGGGCCATCCAAGACGATGCCTCAGTGCGCGTCCAGCAATGAGGTCCCCTATCGTGCCGCGGCCACCTACCCAGCCCGATATGACGGTCGGCCGCGCCAGCCTGCATAAGTCAGCATTACACCTAGTACCAAAGATGCCCGCTTCTGCCGCGATCCGCGCCCGTAGACCCTCGCAGATGTGCGACATGATGGTTCCGAGGTGCATTGGCCGTACGACTGCTGATCGTGGCTGCGTGCGCGCGTCATGAACTCAGGATCGCCACTCGGTGGGCGGTGATTTGAGAAAGCGCCGCCGGGCCGGGTCAGCGTACGATGAAAGAAGGCCGTGAGGCGTCGCGACCGCGACAAGATGATCGCAGTGCCATCGAGGGGGGCCCATGGCCGACAGCAGCGATGGCCCAGGCGTCATCAAGCGTCTGGTCGACACAGCGTGGTCAGCCGATGTGGCTGCGGCAGACCCAGATGATCCGCGAGTTCGAGGGTTCGCTGAGTTCGGCCTGCCTTCATATTCACCGCTTGCCAAGGAGAAGAAGCTTCGCAAACTGGGAGCGTGGCGGGACAGCCTGCGGATCCCTGCCAATAGTGCCTTCGTGGACGGCACGATGCTTTCGATGGTCAGGTTGCTCCTCGACGGGCGGCCGGAAATGCTCACGCCGGTCACGTTGTGGGAGTTGACTACCTTCATCGACGCCCTGGTCTGTTTCGACCGGCTGTACTGCATAGCCAGCCCGTACATACCTGTGGCCGGTTACAACAACAGACTGGGGGCGGACGTGCTGACGGCCATCCCCGACCCGGACGATGGGATGCTCCGTCGGCTCGCCGCGCAGGCGGCCACCAATGGGCTGGTAGAGATGCGAAGCCTGCGCCGTCACGCCGGATCCGATGACGCCTTCGGCCAGGAGGTCCAGGCGGTGGCAGAAGGGTGGCGCGCCGTATTCGGCCCAGACTTCCCGAGTTCCGGACCGTTTGACGACGCCCGGCCCGATCTGCTGCTCGCCGAGATGGTCGTCCCAGAAGCGACTCCCGATCCCGGGGCACCGCCCGCACCATTCGATCCGGGGATCAACTTGTCGAACTCGTCAGCGGATTTGATCGCAGGCAGGGTGACCTCTGGTAAAGGAAAGGCGTCTGGTAAAGGAAAGGCGTCTCGTAAAGGAAGGGTATATTCCCGTCAGCCACTCGCCAGGTTGCCGGTCCTCGTCGAGGCCACGCGCCTGCCGTACACTCCGGCGGACGCTACTGACCCCCCACCGTTGCAGGAGCGTGTGGAGGTCGCCGCCTATGAAACCTACCGTACGTACGTGAACCAGGGCATCGCCAATGCTCTGGCCCTGCCGTACCTGCCCAGCACGTTGCGGATGCCCTTCCGTCGGCTGTTTGTTGAGCGTGCGGCTGAGGTCCAAGACGAACTAGTCAGCGTCGCCCTTGCCGACCAGATCTTTGCCCAGCAGCAGCCGTCAGCGCCGCTCATCCTGCCCTTCTTCACCGCGTCTGTGCTGCAGGGCGCGGCCACCAGGAAGGATGTCTGGGCACAGATGGGGCGTGTGCGCGATCAGTCGGCCGCGTTCCGGCGAGCCCGGGCGGACCTAGACCGGATGCTGGAGCGTTCCCAGGTTTCTCCCGACGCCCTGCGGGTTCAAAACGCCATCCGCGATGAGGGCCTGAAGCTGGCTGACCTGGCTGGTGCTACCCAGCAAGCTGCCAGTGTGGCCCTTGGAGTCGTCGCCCAAACCGGAATCGTGCCGCTGGCAGGTGTTCTCAAGACCGGGGTAGACGCCGCCCAAGGTGTTGGCCGCAGCAGTAGCTGGACGCGGATTTGGCGTCGGCTCTTTCACCACCACGAGTACTTCCTGACTCAAACAAACAGCCAGGCAATCGCCCTGACCAACGCCCTCCCGCAGATTCAGCAGCTCTGGGAAATGCCCAAGATCGGCGGCTACCTGGAGCGATTCGCCAGTACTACTCAACAGATAGGCCACACGCTGCGCGACTGACGATGCTGGGCCCTCCACCGCTACCACGGCGGCATCTGGCCCCCTGCCCAGCCACGATCGCTTGCGCCCGGCTGGCAGGGCACGCAACACCCGCTCATGCCGCGATGATGTTCTCCGACGGCCCAATCGAGTGCCTCGTCGTCGGAGTCACGGCCTAGCACATGCCTTAGCTAGCGGCGAGGAGCTTCCTCGCGAACGCCGACTCGGCGCCCGCATGCACACGACCACTGATCGCAAGGCGTATCTGTCGGCTGACGCAGGTAGGGCGGGCGCTACAGGATGCGCTTCTTTACCTCTCCAACTCCAGGACGGATCGCAGTGCCGCTGCGCCCCTTGCGATATGGCTCAGCACCGCGCCCCGGGATACCCCCATGGTCGCAGCGATCTGCGCCTCAGAAAGCCCGGCGTAGTACTTCAGAACCACGGCCTCACGCTGCCTTGGTGGGAGCGTGCGGAGCGCGGAGATTACCGCCGACCGCTCCAGCGCCGAGATCGCCCCCTCCTCCGCGCTGGGCATGTCTGGCGCGGGCTTCGGCGCGTTCCTGTCCACCACCACTCGATGCCGCAGCACCGACCGGGACCGGTTAACCACCGACTGTCGCAGGTAGGTCAATGCCTTGTCGGTGTCCCTCAGCCCGTGCCACGCCCCGTGCATGGCGATGAACGATTCCTGCACTACGTCCTCCGCCGTGGCGACGTCACGGACCAGCAGGAGCGCCAGACGCAGCAGTGAGTCATAGTGCGCGGTGTAGACCGCGGTCGCTTCCCTAGCTGCGTCCCATTCTGCCGAGGCCGACCCGGGTTCCCGCCTAGACGGCGTGGCTGGATCGTCACCGCCGGGCTCTCGCGATGGTGACCCAGTGGGGGGCACAGCCGTCATTTCAGCTCGTCAATCCCCAGACAGCAGATAGCGCAGTTAAAGCTGATCGTACCCAGGCACGATGAACACCCCGGTCAGTATGTGCCACGCATTTTCCATAGCCGAGGGAAACAAGCGTGACACGGTACTAATCCAGAAGGTTTCCGGCACGTCCATGACGAGTACTGTGGCCAGAAGATGTGCCGCGTGGGCGAAGTCTCCGGCCTGGGCAGCGGCCGTGACCAGGTCAACGAGTGCCTCGGCCCGATTCTCTGGGTCAGCGATAGAGCGGGCAAGAGCCTCGGCGCGATCAAGATCCCCGGCCGCAGCGACCGCACTGACCAAGCCGGCGAGCGCCTGTGCCCGGCGGTAAGCGTGGCTAATGGCGCGAGCGAGATCCTCGGCGCGGTCCAGATCTCCGGCCTCGGCAGCGGCAGTGACCAAGCTTGTGAGCGCCCAGGCCTGGCTCGTGGGGTCGTCGATGCTGCGGGCGAGATCCTCGGCGCGGTCCAGATCTCCGGCCTCGGCGGCAGCAGCGACCAAGCCCACGAGCGCCCAGGCTTGGCTGCCTAGGTCGGCAATGGCGCGGGCGAGAGCCTCCGTGTCGGCAGCCAGCTGAGAAGCACGATTTCGGTCCCCCGCGTCGGCGATCGCCTTGGTGAGGCTGGCCAGCGCCCGAGCCTGGTGAGGAGGGTCGGCGATGGCGCGGGCGAGAGCCTCAGTCTCGACAGCCAGCCGAGAAGCACGGCCCCGGTCCTCCGCCTCGGCGATCACGGTGATCAGGCGTGCGAGCGCTAGTACCTGAAGGTAGGGGTCGGCGATGGCACGGGCGAGGGCCTCAGCACGATCCAGATCCCCAGCCGCAGCGACCGCACTGACCAAGCCGGTGAGCGCCCAGGCCAGGCGACCAGGGTCGGCGATGGCACGGGCGAGGGCCTCAGCACGATCCAGATCCCCAGCCGCAGCGACCGGACTGACCAAGCCCGCCAGTGCCCTGTCCTGGCGGTCAGAGTCGGCGATGGAGCGGACTAGAGCCTCGGCCTCCGCCGCTAGCTGATAGGCACGTCCTCGGTACCCGGTTGCAGCGACCACCGTGACCAAACTCGCGAGAGCCTGGGCCTGGCTTCCGGGGTCAGGCATCTTGCGGGCGAGAGCTTCCGCGCGGTCCAGGTCCCCAGCTCTTGCGGCCGCAGGGACCAGGCTCAGGAGCGCGTTGATTCGGCGGGCGGGGTCGGCAACGGTACGGGCGAGGGCCTCAGCGCGATCCAGATCCCCAGCCCCAGCGGCCGCGGTGACCAGGCCCATGAGCGCATCAGCGTGGCGGTCGGCGTTAGTGGTAGCGCGCGCGCAGACCTCGGCGTCGCCGGCCAACTGATAAGCGCGGTCCCGGTCCCCTGCCTGGGCGATCGCGGTAGCCAGGCTGGCCAAGGCTCGGGTCCGGCGCCGGGGGTCGGCGATGGTATCGGCGAGAACCTGCGCACGGCCCACATGTCCAGCCCCGGCGACCACAGTGGCCAAGTCGGCCAGGGACCGGGCCTGGCGGCCAGGATCGTCGATGGTACGGGCGAGGCCCTCAGCGCGGTCCAGGTCCCCAGCCGCAGCGGCGGCGGTGACCAATTCCGCCAGCGCCCAGTCCTTGTGGCTGGGGTCGGCAACGCTGCTTGCGAGGCCCTCCGCATAGTCCAGGTCTCCAGCCCTAGCGACCGCGGCGACCAAGGCCGCCAGCGCGGCGTCCTGGTGGTGACGGTCGGCGATGCTGCGGGCGAGAGCTTCCGCGCGGTCTACATCGCCAGCCGTGGCGACCGCGGTAACCAAACCAGTCAGCGCAGCGGCCTGGTGGTCAGGGTCGGCGATGGTGCGGGCGAGGGCCTCGGCATCGGCCGCTAGCTGATCAGCGCGTCCCCGGTCCATGTCCCGGGCGGCCACCGTAACCAGGCCCGCAAGAGCGTCGGCCTGACCGTTAGCGTCAGCGATCATATTAGCCAGAGCCTGTGCGCGGTCTACATCTCCAGCCGCAGCGGCGGCGGCAGCCAAGCCCGCCAACGCCCAGTCCCGCTGGTCGGAGTCGGCAATGGCATGGGCCAGAGCCTGCGCTCCGTCCAGATCCCCAGCCCCAGCGACCGCGGCGGCCAAGCCCGCCATCGCCCGGTCCTGGTTATCAGAGTCGGCGATGGTACGGGCCAGAGCCTGCGCGCCGTCCAGATCCCCAGCCCCAGCGACCGCGGCGGCCAAGCCCGCCAGCGCCCAGCCCTGGCTATCGGGATCAGCGATGGTACGCGCGAGGGCCTCGGCATCGGCCGCCAGCTGATGAGCGCGCCCCCGGTCTCCGGTTCCAGCGACCGCAGTGACCAAGCCGGTCAGCGCCTCGGCCTGACGGTCGGGATCGGTAATGCTGCGCGCGATGGCCTCGGCGCGGTCCAGGTCCCCGGACTTGGCGATAGCGATGGCTAGCTCAATGAGCGCGTCGGATTGACGGTCCGGGTCGGCGATGGTGCGGGCAAGGGCCTCAGCGTGGTCGAGGCGGCCGAGTAGCGCCCACATGGCGGCCAGGTCAGCCGGGATGGATTCATTGCGGCTGTAGATAGCGACCCGGTAGGAAGCCAGCTCGACCAGAGCCTGGAGGTCCAGATCTTTTTGATGGGCGATCAGGTCCTGAGCGGTCCTGATCTCGGTGAGGGCCGTATAGTCGCTTCCGGTGGCATCGAGAAGGAATGCGTGTCTCCGCGGGTCGCGAGCGAGCACCGACAGCCGTGTCACATCGGCAGTGGCCGCCAGCAGGCGCGCGTAGCCGCGGATGGCGTAGCCGGGGGTAGTGTCGGGCCAGCCCTCCGTCGCGTAGGACTCGATCCAGCCGTGCACCTTTTCCCTGTAGCGCGTGAGTTCATCGCCGAGTTGCTCCTCCGCCGTGACGCGCAAGGTTTCGTGAGCGAACAGGTAGACGCGTGTCATCGGGTCCGCCTGGGGATTACCCGGCTCTGTGGGGACTCGCGTGTACAGGCTGCGCCCGAACACGCCGCGCAAAACGGGCTCGAGCTTATGCGGCGGGGCGCCGGTGAGAGCCGACAGGTCTCCCCGGGTCAGGCCGCCCCCAGAGGCTGCGATGTAGCCAACCACGTCGATCGCGACCTGATCACCCGCAAGCAGGTCCCGCAGTTCCTGCTTAGCCAGCAACTCGATGCTCTCGGCCACCCGCGACATCGGCAGACGACGCCGATCGGAGGCGCGTAGCGGGTGATCCGCTGGCAGATCGTCCGGAAGACCGGGATCGGTTCGGCTGGTAATGATGAACCGGACACCGGAGGGAGGCCGACGAGGGAGCAGTGAGGCGATGCTGGGGCGCCCCCGGGGCGGGGTGGCGCCAGCCTCGTCCTCATCAAGCCCGTCCACCACGACAACCAGCCGACGTCCCCGTCCCTCTGCTTCAACGGCCGCCGAGGCCAGCAGGTCCCACCAAATGCCCGTCCGCGCTCCCGCCACGGCGGCGGACCTCCCGCCCGCCGGGTACAGCGCATTAAGTTGTTCGATCATGGCCGTAAGGAACGCGTCACTGTCAGCTTGGCCGATAAGACGGCCCGTTATGAAGAACGAGACAACGTCGACACCCGCGGGAGGATGCAGCACGAACCACGACGCCAGGGCGCTCTTACCGGCCCACGGGCGAGCCCGCCACCACGCATACGCGTCAGGACCTGCGCAAAACTCCGCCCATTCCACCAGCGCGTCCTCACGGCCTATGAGCGCGTCAGGCGCGATGTCGCGAACCTGCGCCAGATAGGCCGATCGCACAAAATGCTCAGCCTTATGCGGCACGACATCAAGCAGCCTGCCAACGGACGGGGCCAGCCCGAGCAGTTCCAGTAGCTCGCCGGCATCAGCCGCCGGCAGTTCGTCGTAAGCCCGATCGATACGACGCGCCGTGAGCCGTCCGGTCCCTTCGCTGGGATGATGTTCAGCCACCACACCAACGATCCGGCCCGCAGCAAGTACGGGGCCGCCCGACATCCCTTCCCACGGTGACGCCTCTCCCTGAGCCGGCTGCCTAGGGGGAGGATCGTCCAGGTAGACGGCGAGGGTACCTTGACGGCGGTTGGCGGCCACGGGAGCATGACCAGTCACCTGCTCAAAGTCCCGTACCACCACGCGTCGGTCCGCATTGGCCGGGTCGGCCCGGAGCTTGAAGCGGGGAAAGCCGAAAGCCTCTACGGCAAGCACGGCCATGCCATCGCTGATGCGGCCGAACTGCGCCACCTCGACAGTCCGCCTTGCGGTTGCGGTCTCCGGGATGGTGATCACAGCTAGGTCAGTGGCTTCGTGCCCCGCAGGGTCGACCCACCAGTTCTCGGCTCGGACGTCGATCTGAGCGTCTTGCCCGACATCCAGCCGTACCCGGACCGCTGAGGCCCCGGCCACCACGTGCGCCGCGGTGAGTACTCGGCCAGGCGCAATCAGATACCCCGACCCGCGCGAGCCCTCTTCCCTCTGCCCCCGCTCAACGGCAATCTGGGCAACCCGCCAGGGATCGACCGTCACGTCTCACCTCGGACTACACCACCATCGGAGTTTCAATCTTCTCCCTCAACGGGCTTCCCGCCCACCAGCGGAGGAACCGGCCTCCCGTCAGGACCAAGCGCGGCCTTCATGTCCACGGGGGTCAGTACAAGCTTGATCTCCTGGAGCGCTTCCCGCGAGATCCTCGCATCTCCCCCGGCCTCGATAACCCAGAAGCGGATCTTTGCTCCCGGCTTGGCCTCCCGGCCGACAGTCACCGTCAACGAAAGCTCAACGGGCCCGAGCTCGAAACGCAGCCGCTCACCTTTGGCGTCATCCATAGCCTCATTCAGTTCCGCGCGCAGCTGCCGCACCACCGAGGCCAGCTCCAGTCCACCCACGCCTGCCACCCCACCAACAGCCTCTTTACATCCACTGATTCGGCCACAGCGGCCTGTGATCAAGATTCTGCTCCGGTCTCCGGAGTTCCCACCGCCGCCGAATCTTGCTCTACCACCTCGATAAGGTCCGCGCCAGTTAGCTTGGGCCTCAGGTGGGTCACGGCGAAGAGACCAGCACTGGGCAGGCGCAGGTTTGCGTCGCGGGCTGTATGCAATAGCCCAACCTGTTGCGCAACCAGGACCACCTCGGTATAGGCCTGACGAACAGGGCCACGAGCGCGCGAGCGATTGCCACAGTCATCGCTCTCGCGCTCTACCTGACCGCGCGATTCACCACTATGGCGATCTGCCTCGCTGCCAACAGGAGCGCTACGGTCTGGAGCCTCTAACCGAACCGACGGAAACACCGTTGGGAGATAGACCCAAACCTGCCACGGCCGAGTGGGCGGGGGGCGGCGAGACCGTATATTTATGCGTCGTCGGCCTCGAGGTGAACGTCCGCACATGCCGCTCCCTGAGCGCGCCGGACGGAGAGTTCTCTCCGCCATACGAGAGAGCCATCGGATGCGGCCGGTCGGTATGGTGGGATGTCACGACCACGCGTTCCAGGGAGTTCTGCATGACTGAGGTCGTTTCTTTCACCAGGATGCAGGACGGCACTGCCGAGGACTACGCCCTGCTGGACCGGATCGAGGCCGGGGAGCTCCGGTCGTTCCCCGATCGCGTGCTGGGCTGGCTGCTGGCGATGAAGGACTCCGCGGGCTACCAGATCTCCCGGCTCGACCACTCACTGCAGGCAGCCACCCGTGCCCACCGCGCCGGTGAGGACGAGGAGACCGTCGTGTGCACCTTGCTGCACGACATCGGCGACTACCTTGCTCCGGCCAATCACTCCGAGGTGGCGGCCGCCATGCTCCGGCCCTACGTCAGCGAGAAGAACTACTGGATCGTCAAGCACCACGGGGTGTTCCAGGGCTATTACTACTTCCACCACGCCGGGATGGATCGCAACGTCCGTGACCGCTGGCGTGACCACGAGCACTACCAGGCCACTGTCGACTTCTGCGCGAACTACGACCAGAACTCCTTCGATCCCGGCTACGACTCCGAGCCATTGTCGTTCTTCGAGCCCATGGTTCGCCGGGTTCTCGACGAAAGCCGCCGGCACGACCTCTGAGGTCGACTGCAAAGTGGGGTTGCGCCCGCTATGCCGCACTGTGCGCGCGGAGACTCCCGTCTGTCCCGGCGGATCGGCGTCCGGCCCGGTGGGTCCCGCCTGGCAAGGTATGGGTATGGCCGATGATTCTGTGCACCGTTCCGTCACCGTCGAGCGCATCACCCAAGGAGTATTCACGGTGACCAACACCCGCGGCGGTCAGCTCATGTTCGGCACCGGCAGCGGTAGCGAGTTCACCCCGACCGAGCTGCTGCTGGCCGCGATCGGCGGGTGCACCGCGATCGACGTCGACATTCTCACCTCCCGGCGAGCCGAACCCGGCAGGTTCCAGGTACGGGCCGATGCGGCCAAGGTCCGCGACAGCGGTGGTAACCGGCTGAGCGATATCCAGGTGACCTTCCAGATCACCTTTCCAGCCGGCGCGGACGGCGACGAGGCCCGGGCCATCTTGCCGGACGCGGTCAAAAAATCGCATGACCGGCTGTGCACGGTCGGCCGCACCGTGGAGATCGGCACACCCATCGCCACCAGGATCGAGTAGGCACTAGCGGCCCGGGGGCCAGGACTCGCCGCTGAGGTGCCCAAGGCGGAGCTCATTGCCGAGTTGCCGCATGCGTGTGGGTGACCCACACACGGCCCGCTTCGGATGGCGATCACTGAGGTCGGTCCGGCGAACGTCCGGTTCTGGCTCTCTTCGCGTGTTCAGGTCTGGGGGTACCTTATCGGCGGCGACAAGCCCGCGCTGAGATGCTTGCCTTCGTACTGCCTGGTGAGGGCTGCCCTTAGTGGCCTGCGGGCCGTGCTACTGGTAGCGGAAGCCGTCGAGGAAACGGCGGAAGACGCCGCCTTCGCGGGTCAGGGCAGGGCGGGGCGGGGGTGTGACTGCGCGCTGTGTGGCGATGGGCTGGTCGTAGTCGGTGCGGGCGATGGCGTCGATGATCTGGGGTTCGCTGAAGTCCTCAGAGGCTTCGATCTGGGGCACGTAGCCGACGAGCATGCCGTCGCGCATGACCTGGGCCTCCAGGCCGGCTGTGCCGTCGGTGTCCCATTCAGCTTCGCGGCCGCCGGGCAGGGATACGCGGACGCCGAACTGGCCGGAGCCGCCGCGCAGCAGGTGAGCGTTGATGCCACGGTCACGAAGGGCGTCGGTGACCCGGCGGGCCCGGAACTCGTCCACGCCCAGAAGCTAAGGATCGTTCCTGAAAGATCGCTGACCGCTGGCTGAGCACTTGCGCATGCCGGGCATGACCGGGCCTGGCAATCACAAATAACCGTCACCACCAGCGGCCACGGCAGGAGACTCCACAGCGCCTGATGAAAGACCTCTACCGGCCGTACCACCGCGCACCGTGTCACGCACGCCAGAGCTGGTGGTCATGAAGCCTGTGGAGCTACATCCGGCATTGCCGAAAGTAATGCATTATCCGAACACATTCCTATGCGCCGTTCAGCATGGTCATTCGTGGTAGGTGATCATGTTGGCGCGTCCCGACCAACCGCCCTGATCTACTTGAGCGGCGGCCGATTACGCCCCTGATTTCCTTCCGATTGGCTAGCTGGTCGCGCCCAATATTGGGGTGGGGTACTTTCCCGGGTATGCAGATCGCGCCGCCGGATGTGGGACGGCGGTTCCCAACCGTGCCGCCGTCACCTTGGTCACGACCGTTCACAGGGCATTGGGAGCCGGTCAACGGCCATCAGCCGCTGCGTTCTTGATCAGGCGCCTTCACGGGGATACCTGTGGGTTTCCTGGCTGGCCGCCGCTGCAGCCCTGATCGCTGAATATGGTCAACTGGCACGTTTGCTGCGATCATCTTGTTACGTGACCAGGGTTTAACTTCCTTTCACCCGTCACGAGGGCGCGGTGGCAGTGCGCAGCGGTCGAGATACCGCTGCGAGGCGATTACCACAGATCGCCGCCAGTAAGTACGTACAGGAACGGTACCAGCGGGATAAGGGCGAAGATCCCCCATGCCAGCTTCCCGCCCCGACCCAAGTCCGGCCGGTCGGCGGCCAGGTCGAGCCACACCAGCACCACCGCGATGGGATGCAGAAAACAGACCAGGAGCTCAAGAAGCTTCTTCATCGCCTAAATCTACTCGCGCTCGCGAGGGCCACCCCGGCCCGGCCATCCGCCTTCGTCCGCATGCCGCCGGGAGCGCCAGCCATGCTGATGCGCTGTGGAGAAACGATTTCCAGCACGTACTACCCCGCCACCACTGAAGATGATTAGACAACTGAGTCGCCGATAGCGCCGCCGATAGCGGCTGGCAGCTCTAGTTGCTGATCAGGGCGGCGATGATGTCGCTGACTCGGTCCGGCTGCAGCGCGCAGGTGGCGTCGCCGACGGAGAACTCGACCCGCTGGATGCCAGGA
>Ga0187765_10000670_pt1 | contig 12691 bp, 12 predicted proteins | sample 0216_QUI02_MP05__3_FD_133018 | JGI IMG/M metagenome (GOLD analysis project Ga0187765, IMG submission 133018) | Tropical peat soil microbial communities from peatlands in Department of Meta, Colombia - 0216_QUI02_MP05_10_MG | ecosystem: Environmental > Terrestrial > Soil > Wetlands > Peat ...
ACCGCCAGCCCCGCAAACATCCACAAGCCAGCCGCTCAATCTGGTGCGTCATGCTCCGCTGCAATAGTCTCTATCCGCCTGGTCCAAAATATCCGTCAGGTCATGCGTTATCGGCTGTAACGAGCAGCGCCACTCTATAATCGCCCTTCGTCATCCCAAGGTCTTCCAGACGCCAACCCGATGGCTGTACATCAAAATATCGGCGCGCCTGACACCCTTCTTGGGGTTTATCAAGTTCAACCATTACCTGACCATTCACTGGCGTAAAGACCGACGTGTGCAAGAGGTCAACAAATCGATGGCCGCTGCGCGCTAGGTTGAATGCCGTTTGTTCCGTTCCGGCTAATTTTAGGTCGAAAATTTCCTCGGAAAAATCCTTTTCGCCTGTACCGGGTGCTCTAAATGACAACCTTGTAATCGAAACGGTCACATTTTGAGCGGACGTTCGGCCCCTGTTGAGCAGCTTGATACGTAAGAATCGGTTTTCAGATGAAGCAACAGAATACGGCGTTACTGTTTGCCCTACGATATTGGTAAACGTCACCGCACCTTTCGTTTCCACCTCGCACCCGTGTTCATCGCGGTCAAATCGTATTGAGAGCACAGGCTGATTCCACCAATTCTTTAAAGATTGACCGGCAAGAGCGATAAGGGCTCCCATAACACCGCTCGAAAGCGCCAACGTCAAAATGCTGTAGTCATTTGCAACTGCCCCCATAACACTATCTCCCGCTTTTGGGACGCGCACCCGTCGCTATCAAAATCATCTGCGTGATCTAAGCAGTTCCCTTGATTTTCCCTTGGAGAAATTACGTCGGGCATGGGCAACATATGGGCGACGTCCATGGCCGGCGACGTTAGCAGATCGCGGCGAGGCTTTCACCGCAGCAGAACGGACAGCTGTGGACTCGAATGGTCTCATGGTGAGGAGCGCCGAAGGCGCGTCTCGAACCATGAGGACGCCTCATCCTTCGAGACGGCGCTTCGCGCCTCCTCAGGATGAGGGCGGAGACGCGGGCTATGCCCGCTCCTCAGGATGAGGCGGATCGACTGGTGGTCCGGCGTTCCGGCGCTTACTACGTCAGCTTCTTTCCGGTGATCTTTTCCAAATTGCCCGACATGATCGCCGTGCGCTTGGCCTTGGGCATGTCGATGCCGTCGAGGATTTTCAGCGTCTCGCGGATGTACATGGTGCCCTTCTCGGGATCGAACGGACAGTCGGAGGCGAACACGATCCGGTCGTTGGGGAAGAAGGCGAGGCCGCAATGGGTCGCGGGCACGCCGCCGAAAACGGCGGTGTCGGCGTAGAAATTCTCCTTGAAATATTTCAGCGGGCGCTTCTTGAGGCTCTTGAGCACGACGCGCAAGTCTTCGTCGGACGTGCGCGCGCCGAGCTGATCCCAGCCGGGGCCGATGCGGCCTTCCAGCATCGGCACGATGCCGGCGAAGTGGTGAGTGATGATTTTCAACTTGGGATGCTTGTCGATGACGCGCGAGAACACCAAGCGCGCCATGGCGGCGGCGGTCTCGTATGACCAACCGAAGGTCCACCAGATTTCGTATTTGGATTTCTTCTCGGACAGATAATCCGGGAAGTTGGCGCCGCGCGCCGGATGCATCCAGACCGGCTTGCCGAGCTTGTTCATGGTCTCGAAGAACGGCTCGAAATACGGATCGTCGAGCGGCTTGCCGGCGATGTTGGTGTAGATCTGCACGCCGAGCGCGCCGTTCTTGATCGCGCGGGCGCATTCGCGCGCGCCGGCGTCGGGCGCGGCGAGCGGGGCCTGCGCGACCCAGCCGGGGAAATGGTCGGGATGGCGGGCGCACATCTCGGCGAAGCCGTCGTTGACGATCTTGGCGTATTCCTCCACCTGCGCGGGATTTTGCGTCATGATCTCGAGCGGCGGCATCGGATAGGACAGGATCTGCGCGTAGTCCTTGAACTTGTCGACAACTTTAAGTCGTACGTTGACATCATAGATGGAGGGAATTTCGCGTACCCGCTTGCCGATATCGGCGTGACCACCGCGCTCGATGACCTCGACGAAGAATTTCCTCGGGATGAAGTGGGTGTAGGCGTCGATACGCATCAAGTTCCTCCGACTTTACGCATTTGTTCTGCGTTGAATTGCAATCATGGCTTTAAGGCAGGAAGCAAGTGGCAGCGTTGTTAGCCGGTCATGAGGCGGGTGTCCACGACAACGAGTCCGACCCGCGTGCAGGGCGGCATGCATTCGGCGGTTGGGCCAGCCGGGCCGTGATCGCGGCGGGATTCGAAGGTGGGCCAGGGCGCGCCGTTTCAGGCCGCGGCATTGTCAAAAACCCGCGAATTTAGCGGCTTCCAGACCGTTCGGTGAATTGGCGGGGAGGGATGCTTTTTTGGTTCAAGATGGTAGATTGGTCGCAACAGAGATCCGCGCCGCGATCGAAACTTCGTCGGGGGAAATGGTGAAAGTCGAAAGCGTCAGACCGCCCAAAGCCGCGGCCGATCCTGCGTCATTGCACAAGAAAATGATGATGCTGCTCTCGAGCCTTTGGGTGACGAGGGCGATCGGAACATTTGCGCGGCTCGGTTTTGCCGACGTGATGGAAAGCGGCGTCGAAGAGCCCGCCGCCATCGCGGCGAAACACGGTCTTGATGCCGCGCGGGTCTACCGACTGCTGCGTGCGCTGTCGACGGTCGGCATCGTGGCGGAAAATGCGCAAGGCCGTTTCACGCTGACGCCGCTCGGGCGGCTGCTGGGGTCGCAGTCGCCGCATTCGATGCGCACGGCGGCCATCCTGCTCACGGAGTATCACGCCGACATCTGGGGCAAGCTCGACGAGGCGCTCGCCGGCGGCACGGCGTTCGAGGCGCTGAAGGGGCAGCCGCTGTTCGACTGGCTCGCCGACAATCCGAAGGAAGGCGCGCGCTTCCAGCGCATGATGCAGGAGGTGCACGGTCCGGAAACGCCGGCGATCGTTGGCGCCTATGACTTCTCCCGCTATCGGCACATCATCGACGTGGGCGGCGGCAACGGCTCGTTGCTTTCGGCGATTCTTGCGGCATATCCCGGCCGCAGCGCGACGCTGTTCGATTTGCCGGAGGGGATCGCGGCGGCCAAGCGCGGAGAAGGCGGACCGCTGCCCGGCGTGACGCTCGCGGCCGGCGATGTGTTCGTTTCGGTGCCGGCGGACGGCGACCTCTATCTGCTCCGTCATCTGATCCACGATTATGACGACGCGCAGGCGACGGCGATCCTGAGCAACGTGCGCAAGGCCATGCGGCCGGATGCCCGCGTGCTGGTGTTGGAAAAGCTCGTTCCGCCCGACGACACGCCCGGCCCCGGCCGCTGGCTCGATCTGCATGTGATGCTGCTGACCGGCGGCGCGGAGCGCACGCTCGACGAATATTCGGCGCTGTTTGCACGCGCGGGCTTGCGGCTTGAGCGGACCTTGCCGACCGCGCATCCGGCGATCGAGGTGATCGAAGCGGTTGCCGCCGACTCGCGCCGTGGCTGAAAAGCAATGCGCGTCTTCCCGGAGGCCGGCGGAAACGCAGCACAATCCAGCGTGCCGCAAAGCAGGCAACCGACGATGAATGCCGCCGAATATTGCCTGCTGCAGGGGCTGAAAGTCGCCGGCCCGGCGCATCCGGCGCTGGTGAGCGCGGAAGAATCGCTGAGCTACGGCGCGCTCACCGCGCGCGTGGCCAAATACGCGGCGGCATTGCGCGAGCGCGGCGTGCGTCCCGGCGACCGCGTCGCCATGGTGATGCTGGATACGCCCGACATCGTGGCGCTGCACCACGCGGCGATTGCGACCGGCGCCATCGCGGCTGCGCTATCCAATCGCGCGAGTGTCGAGGAACTCAAGCAAATCCTCGCGATCGTGCGGCCGCATACGCTGGTTGCCGAGGAAGAATTCGCGGAGACGGTGAAAACCGCAGTGGCCGCAGCATCGCCGGCCACCGAGGTGCTGTCCCGGCAGTACGATCTGCGCGTCTGGAAGGGGCGGCCCGAGACCGAGCTTGTGGTCACGCCGCGCCGGCCGACCGATCCGGCATTCTGGGTCATGACCTCGGGCACCACCGGGACGCCGAAGGCGGTCGAGCACCAGCACGACAATGTGCGCATCTGCGGCGAGTACTACCAGCACATCCTCGGCACGACTTCGGCGGACCGGCTGTTCGCGACCTCGCGCTTTCATTTCGCCTACGCGATCGGAAACATGTTCGCGGCTCTGCGCATCGGCGCGACCAACATTTTGCACGAGCATTGGGCCACGGTCGGCGGCATTGCCGATACGGTCGAGCGGTTCAAGCCGACGGTGTTTTTGAGCGTGCCGGCGCTCTACCACAAGCTCTTGGATGCCGGACTGGCGTCCACGCCGGCGTTCCGTGCGCTGACGCACTACGTGTCGGCCGGGGAGCGGCTGCCGCCGAAAATCTGGACCGACTGGGAGGCGGCGAGCGGGCTGCCCATTCTCGATGGGCTGGGCTGCTCGGAATGCGTCTACATGATCATCGGCAACACGCCTTCGAAGCGCGCGCCGGGCTCCTCGGGCATCGCGATGCCGAGCGTCGAGCTGCGCATCGTCGATGAGAGCGGCGCCCTCGTCGCCGAGGCCGGGCGGACCGGTCGGCTCGAAGTGCGCATGCCGTCGGTGTGCGCCGGCTACCGCGCGGCCGACTCCAAGCTCGGCGCGCCGCCGCAGCGGCCGGCGGAGCGGTTCAAATCCGGAGAATGGTTTGCGACCGGCGACGAATACATCCGGGATGAAAATGGTTTCTATCATCACCGCGGCCGCAGCGGCGACATGCTGCGGGTCTCCGGCATCTGGGTTTCGCCCTCGGAGATCGAGGATCCGCTTGCCGGCACGCCCGGCGTCACCGAGACGGCGGCGGTGCTGGGCGAGAATTCGATCGGACTTGCCGAAATCGCGCTGTTCATCGTGCTGGCACCCGGGGCCGACGACAGGGCGGCGGTGGCGGCGGCGCGCGATCGGCTGGCGCACATCCTGCCGCACTACAAACTGCCGCGGCGGTTCGAGATCGTCGCCGATCTTCCGCGCACCGCCACCGGCAAGGTGCAGCGCCATAAGTTGCGCGAGCGCTTGCGCGGCAACCGCGGTTGATGCCACCTCATGCCGGCAATCTGAGGGAAGGCATGACTCCCATCCGACGGCGACACGTGATCTATGTCGAAGGCTATGACCCGCAGGGCGCGGAGGGCTATTACGACATCTTTCGGCGGTCGTGGGATCGATTCCTGAAGATCTGGCCGCTCAAGACGAAGCTCGGCGCGCTCACGATCGATTCGGAATATTTCGCGCATTGGGACATCGAAACGTCGGCGCCGAATTGGCAGGTGCAGACGCGCTACGAGTTTCTGCGCCAGGAGCAATTCATCCGCGCCAATATGGCCGAGCCGATGCCGCGGCAGGTGCGCCGGGCGTTATGGTGGACATTCGACTATCTCTTCAGCGGAGCGATATTCCGCGTGTTCCGGGCGTCGTGGCAGTACGCGCTCGCGCTCATCCATTTTCAAATGTTGATGCTGTGGTGGCTGGTGTTGTCGGCGGGCGGCGGCGTGTTCGCTGGTTATCTGTGTGCCGAATTTTTCGGCTGGCCGGTCTATGTCAGCGTGCCGATCGGCATCGTGGCGGCGGTTGCGTTCTTCAAGTTGTTACGGCCGCTGGCCGACCGCTGGTTCGTGGTGCAGATCAACAGCCATTGGCCGTATTTGTGCGAATTCTCGCGCGGCGAGCCGTCCTGTTTCGATCCGCCGGTCAACGCGGGCGCCGAACGGCTGATCGCGGTGGCGCGGGCCAATGCGGTGGACGAGATTCTCGTCATCGGCCACAGCGGGGGCGGAGTGACCGCGCCGGCGGTGGTCGCGCGCGCGCTCGAGCTCGATCCCGATGTCGGCCGGCACGGGCCGCGCGTGGTGCTGATGACGCTCGGATCGATCATGCCCGGCGCGGGCGTTCATCCCAAGCACAAGCGGTTGCGCGCGATCATCGAACGGGTCGCAGTCGAGCCGTCGGTGCTGTGGATCGATGCGCAATCGAGCAAGGACGTCTTGAACTTCGAGAATTTCGATCCGGTCGCCGGCATCGGCATCGATGCCGGTCCGCGCCGCTGCAACCCTTTGGTCTGGCAGGTGCGGTTCCGCGACATGCTGTCGGAGAAATTCTACGACAGCCTGCGGCTCAACTTCTTCCGGCTGCACTACCAGTTCATCATGGCAAACGACATGCGCGCGCCGTACGACTATTTCATGCTGACGTGCGGGCCGGCTAGGCCGGAGGAATGGGTGAGGCGACACGTGGATCTGCTTGCGGATTTCGCACCGGACGGCAGCTACCAGGCGCGCGCCGTGGCGCCGGCGCAGGGGTAGAACGATTCACGCCCGGTTATCTGACCGGTTTCGAAGGCTCCGACCTGCGGCCACGGACGAACCGGAGCGTCAGCGCGCGGGGGAGCAGGCGGGGGAGAAAAACGGTTATCTTGTTTTCTGTCCCCGGCACGACGAGGCGGCGCCCGCGCATCAGACCATCGTAGCCCTCGCGCGCAACTCGCTCAGCAGAACGCGCCAGAAGCTTCGGGAAATAGCCTTCCGGAATTCCGGCGCGGAGATTGAACTCCGTTGCAACCGGCCCGGGACAGAGCACGGTGACGCGCACGCCGCGCGGGGCAAGTTCGTGATGGAGCGCCTCGCTGAAGGAGATCACATAGGCCTTGGTGGCGTGATAGACGGCCATGCCGGGGCCGGGGAAGAACCCCGCGACCGAAGCGACATTGAGAATGCCGCCGCGCAGCCGCGCAAGCGTGTCGACGAAGCGCAGCGAAAGATCGGTGAGCACGCGCACGTTGAGATCGATGATGGTGAGCTGCTGATTGCGGTCGAGCTCGGCGGCCAGGCCCAGCAGGCCGAAGCCGGCATTGTTGACGACGTATTGCGGCTCGACGCCGCGCTCGCGCAGCTCGTTTTCGATCCAGGCCGACACGTTGGCGCGCGTCAAATCGACCGCGAGGATGTGCGGGCGCTTGTAACCGGCGGCCTCGAACGAGTCGGCGATCGCGGTCAGCTGCAAGGCGCGGCGCGCAACCAGCACGACCTCGTGGCCCTTTTCGGCAAATACTTTGGCAAGCGCCGTGCCGATGCCGGCGGATGCGCCGGTGATCAAAGTCACGGGCCGCAGCATCGTCACCTCCCGCCCAATCGCGCGACGACTTCGTCGGGGATTGGATGGGCCTTGATGCTTTTTGAGTCTGCGGACTGGCGGCGGACCCAGACGCGCGTTTCGGAGCCTTCGACCGCGAGCTTGCCGTCCTTGGTCAGACGATGATGCACCTCGAAGCTTGAACGCCCGATGTTCGCGATGGTCGACTCGACGACGACGTCGTCGCCAAACCGCGTCGGCAGCAGAAAGCGACCGCGCGTCTGCACGCAGGGGTGGCCGCTGAAATCGTAGGCGATCAGATAGTCACGCTTGTTCATGCCGATCGCCTGTTCGAGCATGCTGGTGGTGCAGCGATCGAACATTTCAAAATAGTTCGGATAGTAGATAATGCCGGCCGGGTCGCAGTCGCCCCAGTGGATCCGTTCGTTTCGCTTGACCGTGAGGTTGGCCACGTCTCGCCAGCTCCGAAAGCTTGTCGCGCGGTCGTCGGTGACATGTCTGTCCGGGCGGGTCAACAATCGACTGAATGTCATACCGGCCCGCGGGTTCTGCTGCGCGCCGACGGCATTTGACCCTGCCGGTATTGGCCCGTAAAAAGCCTTGCCATGTCGCGATTTTTGACCCTCAGCGAGGCTGTGGAATTTGCCATCCGTGACGGCGATGCGGTGGCGCTGGAGGGGTTCACCCATTTGATCCCGCATGCAGCGGGGCACGAGATCATCCGCCAGCGCAGAAAGCGGCTGACCATCATCCGCATGACGCCGGATCTGATCTACGACCAGCTCGTCGGCATGGGTTGCGCCGAGAAAATGATTTTCTCCTGGACCGGCAATCCGGGCGTCGGCTCGCTGCACCGGGTGCGCGACGCGATCGAAAACGGCTGGCCGCAGCCGCTCGCCTACGAAGAGCATTCGCACTCGGCCATGGCCAACGCCTACGAGGCGGGTGCGGCCGGGCTGCCGTGCGCGATTTTCCGCGGCTACGTCGGCGTCGATCTGCCGAAGGTGAATCCGAACATCAAGCGGGTCGCCTGTCCGTTCACCGGCGAGATGCTTGCCGCGGTGCCGGCGATCCGGCCGGACGTGGCGGTGATCCATGCCCAGAGGGCGGATCGGGCCGGCAACGTGTTGCTCGAAGGCATCGTCGGCGTGCAGAAGGAGGCGGTGCTTGCCGCCAAACGCTCGATCGTCACGGTGGAGGAGATCGTGGAGGATTTCGGGTCGCGCAGTCCCAATGCGGTCATCCTGCCGGCGTGGACCGTTGGCGCCATTGCACAAGTGCCGGGTGGTGCATATCCGTCTTATGCATTTGGTTACTACAAGCGCGACAACGCCTACTACAAAGCCTGGGATGCGATATCACGCGAGCGCGAGAGCTTTCTTGCGTGGATGAAGGCCAATGTGCTTGAGCAAGGGCCGGACTCCTTTGCCAAGTACGCGCGCAAGAACTCGATCGCGGCGGAGTGACGATGACCGATCATACGCCTACCGAAATGATGACGATCGCGGCGGCGCGCGCGCTGAAGTCGAGCGATGTGTGCTTCGTTGGCATCGGCATGCCCTCGGCGGCGGCCAATCTGGCGCGGCTTACGCATGCGCCGGACATCACGCTGATCTACGAGTCGGGGACGCTCGGCACTAAACCGTCGGTATTGCCGCTCTCGATCGGCGACGGAGAGCTGTGCGAGACGGCGCTCACGACCGTGTCGGTGCCGGAGATGTTCCGCTATTGGCTGATGGGTGGGCGCATCACGGTCGGATTTCTGGGCGGCGCGCAGATCGATCGTTTCGCCAATCTCAACACCACGGTGGTCGGACCTTATGCAAAGCCGAAAGTGCGGCTGCCGGGCGGCGGGGGCGCGCCGGAGATCGCGATCTCCTGCGGCGAAATCTTCATCATCATGGCGCAGAGCAAGCGCAGTTTCGTTCCGAAACTTGATTTTGTGACATCGCTCGGTCACGGCGAAGGCGGCGATCATCGCGCCAGGCTCGGAGTCAAGACCAAGGGGCCGACGAAATTGCTGACGGATCTGGCGGTGTTCGAGCCGGATCCCCGAACCAAGGAAATGACGATCACCTCGATTCATCCGGGTGTGACGCGGGCGCAGATCGCGGACAGCACCGGCTGGCAGGTGCGTTACGCCGACACCGTGACGGAGACGCCGGCGCCGAGCGCGCGCGAGCTGGAAGTCTTGCGCGCGCTGCATGCGCGCACGGCCCGCGCGCACGGCGCGGCGGCGTAGGGGAATTCGACGATGCCCGAGGCCTTCATTTGCGACGGAATCCGCACGCCGATCGGCCGCTATGGCGGCTCGCTCGCCAAGGTGCGCACCGACGACCTCGCCGCGGTGCCGATCAAGGCGCTGATTAGGCGGCACGCATCGGTCGATTGGGCGGGGCTCGACGATGTGTTCTTCGGCTGCGCCAACCAGGCGGGCGAGGACAACCGCAATGTCGCGCGCATGGCGCTGCTGCTGGCCGGACTGCCGGAATCGATCCCCGGCGTCACCGTCAATCGGCTGTGCGCGTCGGGGCTCAACGCGGTGGGGGCGGCGGCGCAGGCCATTCGTGCGGGCGAAATCGACTTCGCGATCGCGGGCGGGGTGGAGTCCATGACGCGGGCGCCGCTGGTCATGGGCAAGGCGCAGGAAGCCTTCCAGCGCGCGAACGAAATCCACGACACCACGATCGGCTGGCGCTTCATCAATCCGCTGATGAAGCAGCAATACGGCGTCGATCAGATGCCGGAGACGGCCGAGAACGTGGCCGAGGAATTCCAGGTGGCGCGCAAGGACCAGGATGCATTCGCGTTTCGCTCGCAGCAGCGCGCCGCAAAGGCGCAAGCCGCGGGCTATTTCGCCGAGGAAATCGAGCCGGTGGTGATTGCCGGCAAGGCCGGCGCTGTGACGGTGGAGAGGGATGAACATATCAGGCCCGACACCACGATGGACGGCCTCGCGAAACTCAAGCCCTTTGTGCGCAATCCCGGCACCGTGACGGCGGGCAATGCGTCGGGCGTCAACGACGGCGCCGCGGCCATGCTGATTGCCTCGGAAGCGGCCGCCAAGAAGCACGGGCTGACCGTTCAGGCGCGCATCGTCGGCATGGCGGCGGCGGGCGTGCCGCCGCGCATCATGGGGATCGGCCCGGTGCCGTCGACCCGCAAGCTGATGGAACGGCTGAAACTCAAAATCGGCGATTTCGATGCGATCGAACTGAATGAGGCGTTCGCCTCGCAGGCGCTGGCGTGTTTGCGGCAGCTCGGGCTTTCCGACGACGCCGAGCATGTCAATCCGAACGGCGGCGCGATCGCGCTCGGCCATCCGCTCGGCATGTCGGGCGCGCGGCTTGCGCTGACCGCCACGCACCACCTGCTCAAGAGCGGCGGAAGGCGCGTGCTCGCCACCATGTGCGTGGGCGTCGGACAAGGCGTGTCGCTGGCGATCGAACGCATCTGAAAACTTGCAATAACTTAGGAGGAATATTCCGTGCCGATGAGTGCAGGTTACATTCCGTTTCATCCCAATCCGTCGAAGCCGAAATACAAGCCGCCGGCGGGCGCGGTCGACGCGCATTGCCATGTGTTCGGACCGGAAGCGGTCTTTCCGTACGCGCCGGAACGCAAATACACGCCGTGCGACGCGCCGAAGGAGAAATTATTTTCGCTGCGCGATTTTCTCGGCTTCGACAAGAATGTGATCGTGCAGGCGAGCTGTCACTCGAAGGACAACCGCGCCATGGTCGACGCGCTCGATGCGTCGCACAACAAGGCAAAGGGCGTGGCGTTCGTCGGCGAGGAGGTCACCGATACCGAGCTGAAATGGATGGATCGCGCGGGGGTGAAGGGCGTGCGGTTCAACTTCATCAAGCGGCTGGTCGATTTCACGCCGCGCGACGTGCTCGAGCGCATCGCGGCGCGGGTGGCGAAGCTCGGCTGGCATATCGTGGTCTATTTCGAGCAGGCCGATTTGGCGGAAATGGAATCCTTCTTCGTGTCGTTGCCGACCACGGTGGTGGTCGATCACATGGCCTGCCCGGAGGTGAAGCGGGGCGTCGACAATCCGAACTTCCAGCGCTTTCTGCGGCTGCTCGCGGCGAACAGGAATTTTTATTGCAAGGTCACCTGCCCGGAGCGCTTTACCGTCGCGGGGCCGCCCTACGACGATGTCGTTCCGTTTGCCCGCACGATCGTGGAGCGATTTCCGGACCGCGTGCTGTGGGGCACGGACTGGCCGCATCCGAACATGCCGAAGGAGGCGCCGGACGACGGCGTCATCACGGACATGATCCCAAAAATCGCACCGACGGCCGCCCTGCAAAAGGCCCTGCTGGTGGATAACCCGATGCGGCTCTATTGGAATTGAAATAATGTAAAAAAGTCGGGGTGCGGCAGCACGGCCCCAGGCGCCAACGCTATACAGCGCGGGCGTTGTTGCTATATATCAAGAAAAAGAACCCCGGCGGACATGGAGGCAAGCCCGATGCGCCGCGAGCAGCATGACTACGACGACATTCCCGGCACGTTCGTGTTCGACGCGGAGCGTTCGCGGCAGGGCTACGGCATCAACATGTTCTGCATGTCGCTGATGAAGGACGCGAACCGCAAGGCCTTCAAGGCGAACGAAGCGGAGTATCTGAAGAAATTCCCGCTCACGCCCGAGCAGCGCGACGCCATCCTCAACCGCCAATACAACCGGATGCTCGAACTCGGCGGCAACATCTATTTCACAGCCAAACTCGGCGCCACCGACGGACATTCGTTCCAGCATCTGGCGGCGCTGATGACCGGCTCCACGCAAGAGTCCTATGCCAAGATGATGCTGGAAGGCGGCCGCTCGGTTGAAGGCAACCGCAGCAAGACGGGCAAGGGCGCACCCAAGGCGAAAACAAAACCGAAAACGGGCAAAAAGTCAGGATCGAAACGTGGCTAAGATCATCGCAGGAGTTTCGTCGTCGCACGTGCCGGCGATCGGCGCGGCAATCGATAATCACAGGACCGAGGAGCCGTATTGGAAACGGGTGTTCTCGGGATTCGAGTGGTCGAAGAAGTGGATGGCTGAGACCAAGCCGGACGTGGTGATCGCGGTCTACAACGATCACGCGTCGGCGTTTTCGGTCGAATTGATCCCGACCTTTGCGCTCGGCTGCGCCGCCGAATTCCCGCCGGCGGACGAAGGCTGGGGACCGCGGCCGGTGCCGGTGGTCAAGGGTCATCCGGAACTCGCCTCGCACATCGCGCAGTCCGTCATCCTCGACGAGTTCGATCTCACCATCGTCAACAAGATGGAGGTCGATCACGGGCTGACCGTGCCGCTCAATCTGCTGTTCGGTTCGCCAAAGGAATGGCCGTGTCCGGTAATTCCCCTGGCGGTCAACGTGGTGCAATACCCGCCGCCCACCGGGCACCGCTGCTTCATGCTGGGCAAGGCGATCCGCAAGGCGGTCGAGTCCTATCCGGAGGATTTGCGCGTGGTGATTTTCGGCACCGGCGGCATGTCGCATCAGATTTCCGGTCCGCGCGCGGG
>Ga0187765_10000671_pt1 | contig 12688 bp, 9 predicted proteins | sample 0216_QUI02_MP05__3_FD_133018 | JGI IMG/M metagenome (GOLD analysis project Ga0187765, IMG submission 133018) | Tropical peat soil microbial communities from peatlands in Department of Meta, Colombia - 0216_QUI02_MP05_10_MG | ecosystem: Environmental > Terrestrial > Soil > Wetlands > Peat ...
ATCATTCATCCCGGCTGCAAGATCGGCCAGGATGGCTTCGGCTTCGTTATGGGGGGAAAAGGCCACCTGAAAATCCCGCAGGTTGGGCGCGTCATTATTCAGGACGACGTGGAGATCGGCGCCGGCACAACCATCGACCGTGGCGCCATTCGCGATACGGTGATCGGCGAGGGCACAAAGATCGACAACCTGGTTCAGGTCGGCCACAATGTCTCAATTGGCCGCCACTGTATATTGGTTGCGCAAACAGGCATTTCCGGCAGCTCAACGCTGGAAGATTTCGTTGTTCTGGGTGCCCGTGTCGGCTTGGCGAATAACGTAACAATCGGCGAAGGTGCGCAGATTGCGGCTATAAGCAACGTCCATGGCGACGTGCCTCCCGGTGCGCGTTGGGGCGGCACGCCGGCGAAACCGATTAAGCTTTGGTTCCGTGAAATGAAAGCCCTTGCAAGACTTGCGCGCGATGGTGGCGAAACGGCTACGGACGAATGAGATTGTGTCATGGACAAAGCCGTAACGAAGATTGAAGCGGTCGACATTGAGACGGTGTTGAAAATGCTGCCGCACCGTTATCCATTCCTGATGGTCGACCGCGTCATCAACATTCAGGGCGACGAAGGCGGCATCGGCATAAAGAACGTGACGATCAACGAGCCGCAATTTCAGGGACACTTTCCGGGTAATCCGGTTTTTCCAGGTGTGCTTATGATTGAGGGAATGGCGCAGACGGCAGGCGTGCTGTGCATTGCTGCAACCGGCGCGCAGCCGAAATCAGTGTTTTTTCTCACGATCGACAAGGCGAAATTCCGCAAGCCTGTGCGGCCGGGCGACACCATTGAATACCATATGAAGCGGATTGCGCGCCGCAAATCCATGTGGTGGTACCGCGGTGAAGCGAAGGTCGCCGGCCAGATCGTCGCGGAAGCCGAAGTCGGCGCCATGCTTTCGGACGCATGAGCGCGCGCATGATTGATCCTTCGGCCCGGATCGAGGCCGGGGCTGCGATCGGAAGCGACGTCGCAATCGGGCCCTATTGCACGATTGGGGCGCACGTTCGCATTGGCGATGGCTGCCGCTTGATTGCGCACGTCAATCTCACGGGCCACACCACGATCGGTCCGCGCACCGTCATCCATCCATTTGCATCGCTCGGCTCGCCGCCGCAATCATTTGGTTATCGTGGCGGCCCAACCACGCTCGAGATTGGCGCTGCTTGCGATATTCGCGAAAATGTAACCATGAACACCGGCACGGAGGACGGTGGCGGAAAAACCACTGTCGGCGATGGCTGTTTTTTCATGGTCGGAAGTCATGTCGGTCATGATTGTCACGTCGGCGACAAAGTAGTGCTTGCAAACAATACGGTGCTCGGCGGGCACGTCACGATCGGCAATGGTGTCGTCTTTGGTGGCGGCGTTGCGGTACGCCAATTCGTGCGGATCGGCGAGGGCGCCATGATCGTCGGGCTCAGCGGTGTGCGGGCTGATGTGATCCCGTTTGCAATGGCACAGGGGCCGCTTGCTAACCTGGTGGGCCTCAATGTCGTCGGCATGCGGCGGCGCGGGCTTTCGAAATCAAACATTCACCGGGTGCGCGCCGCATACGAGTTGCTGTTTTTCGGTGGCGGCGAGTTCCGCGCACGCGTCGACAAGGTTGCCGCCGATTTCGGCGACGACGCGTTGGTCAACAAGATCATTTCGTTCATCCGCGCCGGAAAGCGTCCGTTCACGATGGCCGTCAAGCGCGGCGAGGCGGACGAGGACGCATGAGCGCGCCGGCAGCTTCGGGGCAGGACGGCCCGCTCGCGCTTATATGCGGAGGTGGCTCGCTTCCTCTGGCGGTGGCCGACTCCGTTGCAAAGCGTGGACGGCCGGTCGTGCTTTTCGCGCTTCGCGGCCATGCCGACCCGGAGAAGGTTGCGCGTTTTCCGCATCACTGGCTTCGAGTCGGCCAACTGGGTGCCTTTACGCGAATTGCCCGCGACGCCGGCTGCCGTGACATCGTGTTTATCGGCTCGCTGGTGCGGCCGACGCTGTGGGCTCTCCGCCCTGATTTGAAGGCGTTGATGCTATTGCCACGAATTGTGGCTGCGTACCGCGGTGGCGACAACCATCTGCTATCCGGCGTGAGCCGGATTGTCGAGGATCAGGGTTTTCACCTCCTTGGTGCCCACGAGGTTGCTCCGGAAATATTGGTGCCGGTCGGTACGCTCGGGTACACAAAAGCGGCGGAGCAACACCTGGAGGATATCGATTTTGGCTTCGGTTATTTACACGCAAGCGGCGCCTTCGATATCGGCCAGGCCGTCGTGGTGGCCGGCAAGCGCGTACTGGCGGTAGAAGCCGCCGAGGGTACCGACCAGATGCTGGCGCGCGTCGCCGAGTTGCGTATTGCCGGGCGAATTGGCGCTCCGCCAGGAATTGGCGTGCTGGTGAAGGCGCCAAAACCGGAGCAGGATCGCCGCTTCGACTTGCCGTCGATCGGGCCAAATACCGTGGCCGGCGTAGCGCGTGCGAAGCTTGCCGGTATCGCGGTTGTGGGCGGCGCGACCGTCGTTGCGGAGCCCGAGCGCGTCGTCGTCGAAGCTGACCGCGCCGGAATTTTTGTTGTCGGCGTTCCGGCCGGAACAGAACGATGAATCCCCATATCTTCCTCGTCGCTGGCGAAGATTCGGGCGACCGGCTTGGCGCAGCGCTGATCGCCGCCATCCGGCACCGCACGGACATGCGCGCGCAGTTTTCATGTGTCGGCGGTGCTCACATGGCTGCGGTGGGCGTACCCAGTCTTTTCCCCCTCGGTGACCTTGCGTTGATCGGTTTTGGCGGGATTGTGACGCGTCTGCCGAAGATCTTGCGGCGCATCCGCGAGACGACCGATGCGGTCATTTCGGCGAAGCCGGACGCGCTGGTCATCATTGACAGTCCGGAATTTACTCATCGCGTGGCGCGCGCTGTGCGCGCCCGCGCCCCTGACATCCCGATCGTCGATTATGTTTGTCCTTCGGTCTGGGCATGGCGCCCGGGTCGCGCACGTGCCATGCGCGCCTATGTCAATCGTGTGCTCGCACTGCTGCCGTTCGAACCGAAAATTATCAGCGAGCTTGGTGGGCCGCCTTGCACTTATGTCGGCCATCCGTTGATCGAGCGGCTAGACGATTTGCGTCCGAACGAGCTTGAAAAACGTTTGCGGATGGCTGGCCCGCCGTTGCTTTTGGTGATGCCCGGCAGCCGATCGGGCGAGATAAGGCGCATGGCGCCCGTTTTTGGTGCGGCGGTTGCTCGCGTAGCCGAGCAGTTCGGGGACATCGAGGCGGTGGTCCCGGCGGTTCCAAGGCTTGCCGATACAGTGCGGGCCGTAGTTAGCTCATGGCGTGTGCCGACACGCGTGATTACCGACGCCGGTGAAAAAAGCGAAGCCTTTCGCACGGCGCGCGCGGCGTTGACCAAATCGGGCACCTCGACGCTCGAGCTCGCGCTCGCAGGCGTGCCTATGGTAGCGGCATACAAGGTGAGTTTGATCGAAGAACTTGCGGCACGACTGCTCATCAACGTCCCGTCGGTCATTCTCGCGAACCTGACTCTGGGAGAAACTGTTGTGCCGGAATTTCTCCAGCGGGATTGCACGGCGGAACGGCTCGCGGCCGCTATATTGCCGCTGCTGGCAGACACACCAGAGCGGCGGCGGCAAATTGAAGCCTTCGCCCGCCTTGATTCAATTATGGATATCGGGACAGCGCGGCCGAGCGACAGGGCTGCCTCGCTGGTGCTCGATTGTGCTACCAATAGGGCCAATTAATGCACGAAACCGGAATATCAGCCCTGTCACAATCCTGGCTTGCTGGGTCGTCCCGGATAGGCGTATGTCCTTGTAGCAAACCGGATTCCAGCCTTTGACCCTTTCCCCACGCGCATCGATCACAGCCGTTCATGGCTACGTGCCGCCTGATCTCCTCACCAATGCGGAGCTGGCGCGGTTGGTGGACACCAGCGATGCGTGGATCACCGAACGCACGGGCATCAAGGAGCGCCATATCCTGAAAGGCGAGGGTCTCGGGACTTCACATATGGCCGCGGAAGCGGTGCGCGGGCTGCTGGAGAAAACGGGCACGAGGCCTGAAGAGGTGGACCTGCTCATCTGCGCGACTACAACGCCGGACCTTCAATTTCCATCCACCGCCAATTTGATCTGCGACATGGTCGGCGTGCGCAATATAGGCAGCTTCGATGTGCAGGCAGCCTGCTCGGGCTTTCTTTATTCGCTCACCATCGCAGCACAATTTATCGCCAACGGTACGGCGCGAAAAGTTGTTGTCGTCGGCGCCGACAAGATGTCGTCGATCATCGACTATACCGACCGCGCCACCTGCGTTTTATTCGGAGACGGTGCAGGAGCGGTGCTCCTCGAGCCGAACGATAGCGGCTACGGCATCATGGATGCGCTGATTCATTCCGATGGTTCAGGCATGATCCACCTTCATCAGAAGGCCGGTGGCAGCCGCATGCCGGCAACGCCCGAGACCGTGGCAAAACGATTGCACTACGTCCATCAAGAAGGCGCTGCAGTCTACAAATTTGCGATCGCTAAGATGGCTGAAGTCGCCGGTCAGATTATGTCGCGAAACAATTTGCGCGCCGAGATGATCGACTGGCTGGTTCCACATCAGGCCAACAAACGCATCATCGAGTCGACGGCAGAGCGCATGGGTATGCCGATGGACAAGGTGATGGTGACCATTCACAAATACGGCAACACCACCAACGCCACAATCCCGCTCTGCCTGTGGGATTATGAGCCAAAGTTAAAGCGCGGCGACCGTATCGTGCTCGCTGCGTTCGGCGGCGGATTCACCTGGGCAGGAATTTACGCTCAATGGGCTTATGACGGCGCAACGGCGCCGAAGCTCAACGGCAAATCCAACGGCAACGGTCGGTAGCGAAATTATTTTCGTCGTGAAATCGGCGCGTAGTCCCTGCGCGTCGCGCCCGTATAGAGCTGGCGCGGCCTGCCGATCTTCTGGTGCGGATCTTCAATCATTTCCTTCCACTGGGCAATCCAACCAACGGTGCGGGCGACTGCAAACAGGACGGTGAACATTGTGGTCGGGAATCCCATCGCCTTCAGTGTTATGCCCGAATAGAAATCGATATTCGGGTAAAGTTTCTTCTCGATGAAATAATCGTCATGGAGCGCGATTTTTTCGAGTTCCATGGCGACGTCGAGGAGCGGGTCGTCCTTGATGCCGAGTTCAGTCAGGACCTCATGACAGGTCTTCTGCATGATCTTGGCGCGCGGATCGTAGTTTTTGTAGACGCGATGACCAAAACCCATGAGCCGGTAGGAGTCATTTTTATCTTTGGCGCGCTTGATGAATTCCGGAATTCGGTCGACCGAGCCGATCTCGCGCAGCATGTTGAGTGCGGCTTCGTTGGCGCCGCCATGCGCCGGACCCCACAGGCAGGCGCAACCGGCCGCAATGCAGGCGAAAGGATTGGCGCCGGATGAACCGGCAAGCCGGACTGTTGAGGTAGATGCATTCTGCTCGTGGTCTGCGTGCAGGATGAAAATACGGTCCATTGCGCGTGCGAGCACCGGGTTAGCCTTGTATTCTTCGGTCGGCACCGCAAAACACATGCGCAGGAAGTTAGAGGCGTAGTCGAGTTCGTTTTTAGGATACACGAACGGCTGACCGATTGAATATTTGAAGGCCATGGCGGCAAGGGTCGGTACCTTTGCGATCATGCGGATCGACGCGATCATTCGCTGATGCGGATCCGAAATGTCGGTTGAGTCATGATAAAATGCCGAGAGCGCGCCAACGCAACCGGTCATAACCGCCATCGGATGCGCGTCGCGACGGAAGCCCTGAAAGAACCGCATCATCTGCTCGTGCACCATCGTGTGCCGGTTGACGCGGTAGTCGAAGTCGGCCTTCTGCGCCGTTGTAGGCAATTCCCCGTAGAGCAGCAGATAGCACGTCTCAAGGAAATCCCCGTGTTCCGCGAGCTGTTCGATCGGGTAACCACGGTAGAGCAGAATGCCCTCGTCGCCGTCGATGTAGGTAATCTTGGACTCGCAGCTTGCGGTCGACGTAAAGCCCGGATCGTAGGTAAACATTCCGCTTTGGCTGTAGAGCTTCGAAATGTCGACGACGTCAGGGCCGATCGTGCCGGGATAAACCGGCATGTCCCAGTTGTTATTGCCGACCGTCAGGGTGCCGGTCTTGTTCTTGGCGCTGGTCTTGGCGTCCATGGTCGAGCCCTCGAATTGGCCGCGAGCGATGCGAGCAAAGCGCTCTGGCCGGCAGGTGGCGCCGTGTGGGCGTCAGGGTTTCCGACCGCTTTGTGCGTATCCCATTCAAGTGTGCGCTGCAAGATAGCGCCATAGCGCGGGAATAAAGGCATTGGCCGTGCTTTGTACGATATGAAAATTTTAAGGTGCTGCCTGGTCCCGCAACCGGATAAGGCTCTCGTCCCGGCCCAACACGGCAAGCACGTCAAAAATTGGCGGAGATGTAGTCCGGCCGGTCAGGGCAGCCCGAAGCGGTTGCGCCACAGCGCCCAGTTTGAGGCCCGCGCGTTCGGCATAAGGCCGCACGACCGCCTCAACGGACGCCGCATCCCACTCCGTGACGGCCGCAAGTTCCGGCAGCAGTGCGGCAATGAGCGTCCTGGCTTCGGTTGTCAGCAGGGCCTTGGCCTGCTCGTTGATATCGAGCGGGCGGCTTGTCCACAGGAACCGGGAGGCGTCGAACAATTCGACTAAGGTCTTGGCTCGTTCCTTCAATCCCGGCATGGCAGCCAGAAGTTTGGCGCGTAACGCCGGGGTCATTTTGCTTGCGAGTTCCTGGCCGCCCGCGATGTGGGGCAACAGCTGCTCAAGAGCGGTAATCAGGTCGGCGTCTTCGGTCGAACGGATATAGTGGCCGTTGAGGCTCTCGAGCTTCGTAAAATCAAAGCGTGCCGGCGAGCGCCCGATCTGCGGCAAGTCGAAAGCCGCAATCATTTCCTCTGTGGTGAATATCTCCTGGTCGCCATGCGCCCAACCGAGCCTCACTAGGTAGTTTCGCATAGCAGCCGGCAAATATCCCATTGCCCGGTAGGCATCAACGCCGAGCGCCCCGTGACGCTTTGAAAGCTTGGAACCATCCGGGCCATGGATGAGCGGGATATGGGCCATGACCGGCACCTTCCAGCCGAGCGCCTGATAAATCTGGGTCTGGCGGGCCGCGTTGTTGAGGTGATCGTCGCCGCGAATGATATGGGTCACTCCCATATCATGGTCATCGACCACGACGGCCAACATGTAAGTGGGCGTGCCGTCGGAACGCAGCAGCACGAAGTCGTCGAGGTTTTCGTTCTGCCAGACCACGCGTCCCTGAACCTGGTCCTCCACGACGGTTTCACCCGACAACGGAGCTTTGAGACGGATGACCGGATTGATGCCGGGCGGGACATCCTTCGGGTCGCGGTCGCGGCATCGGCCATCATATAGACGCGTGCGGCCCTCCGCGCGCGCCCTTTCCCGCATCGCGGTCAGTTGGTCAGGGCTGCAGTAGCAGCGATAGGCATGGCCTGAAGCCAGAAGCTGCTCGGCGATCTGCCGATGGCGGGCGGCACGAGAAAACTGGAAGACAATCTCGCCGTCCCAGTTAATTCCAAGCCAGGTCAAACCGTCGATGATGGCGTTGATGGCCGCGGCGGTCGAGCGCTCGCGGTCAGTGTCCTCGATCCGCAGCAGCATTTTCCCGCCATGCCGGCGTGCGAATAGCCAGTTAAACAAGCCAGTGCGGCCGCCTCCGATATGGAGGAAGCCGGTCGGCGAGGGCGCAAAGCGGGTAACGACGGGCTCACTCATCGGCGGCGATCTACCACAGTTGCCGGAAAAGGTGTCAGCGCGATTGACATTGAGCTGGGCGTTCCGTCATGGCATAGGCCGCCGCTCGTGGAGCCGGATGGATTAAAACGGAATTTGAGGAAGCATGGCGACGAACGATAATGCAAGAGGTGAAGCGGCTACGGAAGAGCCGGGGCGCGATTTCATCCGCGACATCGTTAAAGCCGACTTGGACGCGAATCGCGCCAGGAGCGTGGTAACGCGCTTTCCGCCCGAACCCAACGGTTACCTCCATATCGGGCACGCCAAATCGATCTGCCTCAATTTCGGGATCGCGGAAGAATTTGGCGGGCGCTGCCATCTTCGTTTCGACGACACCAATCCGACAAAGGAAGAGCAGGAATATATCGATGCCATAGAGCGCGACGTACGCTGGCTTGGCTTTGATTGGGGCAAGCACCTCTATTACGCCTCGGACTACTTCGAGCGGCTCTATGGTTGGGCCGAAGACCTGATTCGTGCGGGCAAGGCCTATGTGGACGATCAGAGCCCGCAAGACATGCGAACCAATCGGGGCACGCTGACCGAACCGGGCAAGAACAGCCCATTCCGGGAACGTAACGTCGAAGAGAATCTCGACCTGTTTCGGCGGATGCGCGCCGGTGAATTCCCGAATGGCGCGCGCGTGCTGCGGGCCAAAATCGACATGGCCTCAGGCAATATCAACCTGCGCGACCCCGTGATGTACCGGATCCTTCACGCCAGTCACCCGCGGACCGGTACGGAGTGGAAGATCTATCCCAGCTATGACTATGCCCATGGTCAGTCGGACGCGATAGAGCACGTCACCCATTCAATCTGTACGCTGGAATTCGAGGATCACCGTCCACTGTACGACTGGTTCATCGCGAATCTGGATGTGCCATCAAAACCGCGCCAGTACGAGTTCGCGCGCCTCAACCTGACCTACACGGTGCTTTCCAAGCGTGTGCTGACTGAATTGGTACGCGGCAGACACGTAGATGGATGGGATGACCCGCGCATGCCGACGCTGGCAGGTTTGCGCCGTCGTGGTGTGCCGCCCGAAGCTATTCGTGATTTCGTAAAACGCATCGGTGTCGCCAAAGCCAACAGCGTCGTTGATATGGGCATGTTTGATTTTTCCGTCCGCGAAGTTCTAAACAAAACCGCTTTGCGTCGAATGGCCGTGCTTCGCCCGCTCAAGATTGTGATCGAGAATTATCCGGAAGGGCAGGTCGACGAATTGGAGGCGGTCAATCACCCCGATAATCCAGCCGCCGGTGCGCGCAAGCTCAAATTCGGACGGGAGATTTATATCGAGCATGATGACTTCATGGAGAACCCGCCGAAGAAATTCTTCCGGCTTTCTCCGGGGTCTGAAGTCCGCTTGCGCTATGCCTATTTCTTGACCTGCCGCGAAGTCGTCAAGAACGGGAAGGGTGAGGTTACTGAATTGCGCTGCACTTATGACCCGGCGACTCGCGGCGGCAATGCACCTGACGGACGTAAGGTGAAGGCGACAATACACTGGGTCTCGGCGACGCATTCCATACCAGCGGAAGTGCGACTCTATAATCCGCTGTTCACAAAGCCTGATCCTACCGGCGGCGAAGGATTTGCTGCCGATCTCAATCCGAATTCGCTGGAATTGCTGGCTGAAGCGCGTCTCGAGCCGGCACTCGCCGAGGCCAGGCTTGAACAGCCGATCCAGTTCGAGCGCCAAGGGTATTTCTGTCTCGATCGAGATTCAAAAACAGAGAAACCCGTATTCAGTCGGACGATCGGACTACGCGATACATGGGCCAAGGAGAAGCCCACAGGCTGAGCGTGAAGGTACTGGCCACAACCTATGGATGAGTTAGAATAAGCGCGGTTGTAGCGATCTGGCGTCGGGGAGGCGCCCCCGCGCCTTGGTCAGGCAAAGCCCCCATAACGAGCGTTCACGCGCACGGGCCAAAGTTTGGGCGCCCGCATCCGATGCCGCCCGCCGCCCGGCCGGACTGTTGCTGCCAGATGGAATTGTCGATGCGGCCGGCTCGATAAGCGGGCTGCTGTCCGGGTGGATCGCGGCTGAGGTTGCACCGGGGCGGTTGATGCCGTGGCTGCCGGCCGCTTTCGGCCTCGGCATCGTCGCCTACTTCAGCGCAGATCGTGAGCCAGCCTGGTGGGCAGCAGTGCTGACGGCAATCGCAGGCTTCGTCGGAACAATCCTGGCCCGCCATCGCCCGATCGGGTTTCCGCTTGCGCTTGGGATGACGGCGATCGCGGCAGGTTTTGCGACGGCGACACTACAGACGGTGCGCATCATCCACCCAATCCTGCAGTCGCCTGCCGCAAGTGTGCTCGTGTCCGGTTTTGTTGAGGTGCGCGAAGAACGTGAGCGCAGCGATCGTATCGTCGTGCGGGTTCAATCCATTGACGGTGCGCTCGCAAAACCTGCGCCAGAGCGCGTTCGAGTCGCGGTGCGCAAAGGACATGCCCCGGCAGTTGGAAGCTTTATCGAATTCAAAGCGCGTCTGTCGCCACCAATGCAACCTTTGCGGCCCGGCGGCTACGATTTTGCGCGCGACATGTTTTTCCAGCGCATCGGGGCGTCCGGATATGCGCTTGGCGCAATCAAGGCAAAGACACCTCCGGTCGCGCGCGGATTTTGGCTGCAATATGCCACGATTATCGATGATATCCGGGAGGCCATCGACAAGCGCATTCGTGCGGTGATGCCTGGCGACAATGGCTCCATCGCTTCGGCGCTGATCACGGGAAAACGCGACGCGATTTCAACGCCGGTCAACGACGCCATGTATGTGTCGAGCCTTGCGCATGTCCTGTCAATTTCGGGTTATCACATGGCCGTGGTCGCAGGGATCGCGTTCTTTTTTATTCGCGCCGGGCTCGCGCTATTTCCCTCTTTGGCGAGCCGTCATCCGATCAAGAAATGGGCGGCCCTCGGCGCGCTCGTCGCGGCGGCGTTCTATTTGTTGCTTTCAGGCGCGGAGGTTGCCACTCAACGCTCCTTCATCATGATCGCAATCGTCCTCATGGGGGTCCTGCTGGATCGCTCGACGCTTACCTTTCGCACACTCGCCGTTGCAGCGATCGGGGTGCTGGTGTTTGCGCCACAGGCGGTCATACATCCGAGTTTCCAGATGTCGTTTGCAGCAACGCTCGCGCTCGTGGCGGCGTATCAATACGGACTGCCGTGGCGTCCCGACAAAGATAGCTCGCTCGGAATGCGCGTTGCGCTTTGGGGTGCGCGAGAAGTTTTTGGATTGCTCCTGGCCTCACTGGTCGCCGGTTTGGCAACGACCCCATATGCGGCTTACCACTTTCACCGGCTTGCTCCGTACGGAGCCTTGGCCAATCTGCTTGCAATGCCCGTCGTATCCGCGCTGGTCATGCCGATGGGCATTCTTGGCCTGGTCGCGATGCCTTTCGGGTTCGATGCCCCGTTCTGGCGACTGATGAGCGGCGGGATCGATTGGATGAACGGTGTTGCGCTTTGGGTTGCGAGCCTGCCCGGTGCCGTGGGACGGCTACACGCCTTCGGGACCGGCCCGCTGTTGGCAGGGACAGGGGGGATTTTGCTGATCTGCCTGCTGCGTACACCATTGCGTTGGGGCGGGGCAGTTCTGGTCGTTGGCGGCAGCCTTTGGGCCGTCCTCTCGCCCCAGCCAGACATCCTGATCGCCAGTGATGGTCAATCGGCTGCGTTTCGCGGGATCGATGGACGCCTCGCAATTCTCCACAACGGTCGCGACACCTTCGCCATCAAGGAGTGGCTCGCCGCGGATGCTGACGCGCGCGTTCCGAAGGATACAAGTTTGGCCAATGGGGTCAGATGCGACGCTATTGGCTGTATTGGCACGCTTAACGACGGCCGTCTCATCTCAATGGTGCTTGGAGTCGAAGCCGTCGCCGAGGATTGCGCACGCGCCGCTGTCGTCGTCAGCGCGCGCGAATTGTCAGCAAGGGGCTGCGCCGCGATTGTTGTTGACCGGCAAACTTCTCGCGAAAATGGCGCGGTGACGCTGCGCAATGCGGGAGATCACTTCCAGCTCGCCCTCGCGCGCCCACCCGGGTCCGAAAGGCCCTGGATGACAAACCCGCTGCGCTCAACGGAAGGCACACCAGCGACTACGACACGGACCTCGGTCGATGCAGCGCCGCGCGAAAGCGACCTGTCCCCTGATGACTAGTACCTGCGGAAAAGCCCGACAAGCTTGCCCTGAATCCGCACCCGGTTCGGCGGGAGGATGCGCACCTCGTACGCAGTGTTGGCGGGTTCAAGCGCAATCGAAGCGCCGCGGCGGCGGAAACGTTTGAGGGTTGCCTCCTCATCATCGATTAGAGCGACAACAATATCACCGGTATCGGCGGCCTCCGACTTTCTGATCAACGCGATGTCACCGTCGAGAATGCCAGCCTCGATCATGCTGTCGCCGCGCACTTCCAGGGCGAAATGATCGCCAGCGGAAAGCAGGTCAGGCGGCATGTTGATGACATGGCTGCGGGTCTGGATTGCTTCAATCGGCGTGCCAGCGGCAATGCGGCCCATAACCGGCACGGCAACCGGGCGGCCACCCTCATCCTCGGAATTAGTGCGGACGCGACCGAGATCACCCTCGATCACGCTCGGCGTAAAGCCGCGCGACCGTGACGAACCAAGTCCATGCCCTACTGAATCCGGCAGTTTGATTACCTCAATGGCTCGGGCGCGGTTGGGCAAGCGCCGGATGAAACCGCGTTCCTCCAGGGCCGTGATAAGCCGGTGAATGCCGGACTTTGAACGCAGGTCGAGGGCATCCTTCATTTCGTCGAAAGAGGGCGGAACCCC
>Ga0187765_10000672_pt1 | contig 12682 bp, 9 predicted proteins | sample 0216_QUI02_MP05__3_FD_133018 | JGI IMG/M metagenome (GOLD analysis project Ga0187765, IMG submission 133018) | Tropical peat soil microbial communities from peatlands in Department of Meta, Colombia - 0216_QUI02_MP05_10_MG | ecosystem: Environmental > Terrestrial > Soil > Wetlands > Peat ...
CAAGCTCGGCGATCGCGGCCACCGGCACCGGCCCGCGGTGGTCGATGCCCTCGTGGAAGGTCGGCGTTCCGCCCTTGAGGCTCACGCGCTCGCGGTCGCTCCAGGTGTCGTCGCCGGTGTACGCGAGCGGAGCCACCGAGACGTCGGGACGCGAGGAGGTCGCGGCGAGAATCGACTGGGCGACCGGCAGGATCGCCGGCGGCGCCCCGGCGTTGTTCAGGATCTCCTGATTGAAGTAGGCGATGCGGGGGACGAAGCTGTCGCCGCCGAAGAAACGGTTGCGCTCGTCGACGATCAGGTCGTTGCCGCATTCGATGCCGTACCCGTGCAGGTAGTCGACCAGATGTGCGGGCGCGCCCGCCTCGAGCAGGAGGAGCACGCCGCCGCCGCGCGCCATGTGGGCGTCGAGCGCGGCGAGCTCGTGCTCGGTCCAGTCGCTCGACGGCGCGACCGAGACGACCAGGGAAACGTCCGGCGCGATGCCCGCACGCAGGTCGTCGCTGCGCTCGACGCGATAGTTCTCGGCCTCGAGCCCCTTCGCGGCCTGCGAGAGACCGCTCCGCGGATCGTTGTTGAGCGGGTCCCGCTCGCCGTGACCGACGCTGAAGAGCACGATCCGCTCGCGCCGATCGATCAGGCGGATGAGGTTGGTCGTCACCTCGTTCTCGCTCACGTCGCGCAGGACGAGCGTGCGATCGGACGTCTCGAGGACTCCCGAGTTGTAATTGACGATGCCGTAGCGCTTGGCGAGACCGGGATTGCGATCGAGATCGTACAGCCGGTAGCGAATCCGCGGCGAGGCCTCCTCGAACCGGCGCAGCAGGTCCTCGAGCGCCCAGCGGCGCTCCTGGTCCTGGTTGTTGAAGAACACGGTGATGGTCGCGTCGCGGTCCAGGCGGCGGGCGGTACGCTGGGCGAGGTCCGAGAGCGTGTGCTCGCGGGTCGGCGTCAGATCGAAGCGATGATTGCCGCGCGCGGCGAGCACCAGCGCCAGGATCGCGATCACCGCGACGAGCCCGAGCTCGAGCGCGGCGAGCAGCGCGTGCCACGCGACGTGGCGGGAGCTCAAGCGACGCCCCGCCAGACGCGGCTCTGCAGCGAGCGCAGGGCGACGAAGAGCGCGACGAGGATGAAGATCGCGAAGTACGCCACGTCGCGCGTGTCGATCACGCCGAGCGTGAAGTTGTAGTAGTGATCGAAGAGCGAGAGCAGCAGGAGCACCTGGACGAGCGCTTCGCCGCTCACCGACTCGTTCCAGGTCATGAACCAGAAGAGAACCAGCGTTCCGTAGGTGAGCATCGCCGCGACGACCTGGTTCTCGGTGACCGTCGAAGCGGCGATCCCGCACGCGATGAAGGAGGTCCCGAGCAGCACGAGCCCGAGCAGCCCCGCGAGCGGAGGGCCGGGAGCGAAGCGGTAGAAGAAGTAGAAGACGACGAACGGAACCATCGCGATCACGACCAGGATCAGGAAGAAGACCCAGGCGGCGAGGAACTTGCCGAGGACGAGCTGGCGGTCCCGCACCGGGTAGGTCCAGAGGAGCTCGATCGTGCCGAGCTTTCGCTCCTCGGCGAAGAGACGCATGGTCAGGAGCGGCAGCACGAGCAGGGTGACGAGCCGGAAGTCGAGGAAGACGTAGCGCCAGAGCCCGGTCGGCGGCAGGTAGCCGCCGAAGGTGACGAAGAAGACGACGTCGCTGTAGAAAAAGTAGCCGGTCAGGAGCACGTAGACGGCGACCAGGACGTAGGCGGTCGGCGACCCGAAGTAGGTGCGCAGCTCGCGCAGGGCGATCGCCTTGACGGCCCTCAACGCGCCGCTCCCGCCCGGGCCGGATTCACCCCGTCCTGCGCCGCGTCGCGCTCGCCGGCGCTTGCCGACGTTTCGCCCACCAGCGTCAAGAAGATCTCCTCGAGCGTCATGCTGAGCGGGCGCAGCTCGCGCAGGCCGATGCCGGCATCGGCGAGTGCCCGGGCGATGGCCTGCCGCACGTCCGAGCCATGCTCGGTCCGCACGACGATCACCGCGACTCCTTCGCGCGGCTGGTCGAGCAGGTCGGTCGCGACGACGTGCTCGATCGCGCCGAGCGTGCTCAGGGTCTGGGCGACCGGGCCGACGGTCTCGACCACCACCTCGCGATAGGGACGCAGGCGCTCCTCGAGGCGAGCCGGTGCGTCGACCGCCAGCACCCGGCCACGGTGCATGATGATCACTCGCGAACAGATCGACTCCACCTCCGAGAGGATGTGCGTCGACAGGATCACCGTCCGCTCGGCGCCGAGGCCGCGGATCAGTGCCCGGATCTCCGTGACCTGCTCGGGATCGAGGCCGGAGGTCGGCTCGTCGAGCAGCAGGACGGGAGGATCGCCGAGCAGCGCCTGGGCGATGCCGACTCTCTGGCGGTAGCCCTTGGACAGGGTCCCGATCAGCCGCTGCGACACGCGTTCCACGCCCGCGTCGGCCATCGCCCGGGCGACGGCGGCGGGAACGCCCCTTGCCGGCAGATCCTTCATCTCCGCGACGAAGCGCAGATAGGAGCCGACCGGCATCTCGCCGTAGAGAGCGGCGTTCTCCGGCAGGTAACCGAGCGAGCGGCGCGCGGCGAGGGCGTCGGTCACGACGTCGTGCCCGGCGACCGAGGCGCGGCCGGAGCTGGGCGGGAAGACCCCGGTCAGGATGCGCAGCGTGGTGCTCTTGCCGGCGCCGTTCGGACCGAGAAAGCCGACCACCTCGCCGCGCGCAACGCTGAACGACACGTCCACGACCGCGACCGCCGGGCCGAAGCGCTTCGAGAGACGCTCGGCGACGATCTCGCCCTCGCGGAACTGGGCTCGATCCGCCATGGACGGACCGCCCTGGGCGGCATCGACGGCCCGGGGCTCGACAGTCGAACGTCGGCGGATCGAGGTCTTCACGCGGCTCGTCCGCGGCCCTTCGCTCGCGCCGAGAGCTCCGCCCTCAGCCCCCCACCGCCGGTATCGACGTCCGCGCCGGCTCCCCCTCCCGGTCGAGCTTGCGCCGGGCGAGGTCGCGACGCTTCAGCAGGAACCTCGGCTGGATCACCTTGACGAACGCCGGAACGACGATCAGGCCGCCGAGGGTATTGAGCGCCATGAGCAGCGACAGGAGCAGGCCCATCTCCGCCTGGAACTTGAGGCTCGAGAACCACCAGAAGATCGTGCCCGCGAGCATCGTGCTGGCGGTGAAGATGATCGCCTTGCCGGTCGTCGCGGTCGCGTAGTCGACCGCGTCGTCGACGTCGCGGCCCTCGTCGAAGGCGTCGATCATTCGACTGAAGTGGTAGATCCCGTAGTCGACGCCCACGCCCGCGCCCGCCGCCGCCACCGGCAGCGAGTTGACGTTCAGGTCGATGTGCCACAGCACCATCACCGCCTCGCAGATGAACTGCGAGAACACCACCGGGATCATCAGGATGAGCGTGGCCATCAACGAGCCGTAGGTCAGGTAGAGGCACAGACCGACGACGCTGAAGACCAGCACCAGGTTCGTCCAGTAGGAGCTCTCGACCTTCTCGTTCACCGCCGCCAGGATGCCGAAGAGGCCCCCGGCGAGCTTGAACTGGACGTCGTCCGAGCCGTACTCCTGCGCCAGCTTCTTCGCCTGATCGATCGCGTTCATGATGATGTCGTGCGAGTAGCCGCGGAAGAGCGTGATCACGGTCCCGTACTGGAACGACGGATCGATGAAGCGATCGAGGTCTCCAGCCTGCGAGGACTGGGTGAACGTGTAGAAGAGCTCCGCGACGTCGCGCGGCTTGTCGGGAATGAAGCCCCACTTCGGCTCGCCCTCGTGGTAGAGGCGCGCGAGCTGCTTGACGATGTCGACCACCGTGACCGAGATCGCGGCGCCTTCGACGGTCTCCATCCGATCGCCGAACTCCTGCATGGTCTCGAGGGGCTCGTGCTTCTTGATGCCGTCGGGCTGCTTGGTGTCCGCGATCGCGATGAGCTGGCTCGCGCCGAGGAACTTCTTGTTCAGGACGTCGTAGGCGACGTTGTACGGGTGATTGGGGAAGAGCAGCGCCGCTCCGGGTGTCATGTCGCCGACCTTGAGCTGCCGGCCGATGCCGAAGGAGCTGATCCCGACGATCGCCGTGACGACGATCACCACCCAGCGCCGCCACCCCTCGCTCGCCCAGATCACCGCGTTGGTCACCGCGGTGTAGAAGCGTTCCGAGAGACGCTCCTGCTCGTCGGCCGTCGGCTGCGGCGGGGGATCGATGTACGACAGGATGATCGGGTGCAGGGTCACGACGCTGATGAACATCGACACGATCCAGAAGCTCGCGAAGAGCGCCACCTTCTGGATGAGCGGGATCGGGGCGATCGCGACCACCAGGATGCTGAGCCCGTCGGCGACGATCGACGCGATCGCCGGGGGGAAGAGCGCGCTGTAGGAGACGACGATCGCCTGATGCTTGTCACCCAGCCGGTAGTACTCCTGATGGTAGCGGTCCATCGACTGCACCGAGTGGCTCAGCGCGCGCGCGGTGAGGAAGATCGGGATCACGAGGACGAGCGGATCGACGTTGAACCCGAGTAACGCGCCGAAGGCCAGTCCCCAGATCGCGGAGAGCGTTCCCGAGAAGAGCGGTACCCAGATCCCCGTCCAGGTCCGGAAGTAGAACCAGAGCAGCACGCCCAGCGTGAAGATCGTCGCCATGAACACGTACAGAACCTGGGGCGCGTAGCGCAGGACCGACGTGAACAGGAACGGGAACCCGGTGATGTAGATGGTGTGGTTGTCGTCCTCCTCCATCTGCTTGAGCTTCATCAGACGGTCGTAGAGGTAGTTGAAGTCGAGCGATTCCTCCCAGAAGCCGGCGTTGACCAGGGCGGCGGTATCGTCCTCCGCGACGTAGAGCCCACGGATGCCCTTGGTCGAGTAGACCGCGAACTTGACGTGATCGGCGTCTTCCTGGGTCTGCGGCACTCCGGGGTAGTACACCTCCCGGATCTGGATCGACCCGTTCGCGTTGGTGATGCTCTTCATCTTCGGGCTGGCGATCGACAGGATCTGGTAGGGCACGACGCCCTTGGTCTCGATGATGTACTTGGTGATGCGATCGAGCTTCTGCAGCGTCGTCGGGTTGTAGATGTCGCCCTTCTTGACCTCGAGGATCACCGTCAAGATATTCGCCGAGCCGAACATCTTGCGGAACTCCTGGTAGATCTTGATGTACGGATGCTGGCGCGGATAGAAGTCGAAGAAGTCCGTGTTGAGACGCATGTCCTTCAGCGAGTAGGTGAAGAACAGCGTCATCAGAGCGATGACGACCGTCGTGCTCTTGCGAAACTTGAGGAGGAACCGGAGGTAGCTCTCGATGAATCGCTGCGGGATCATGAGCGCCGCTCCGACTGCGCGTCACGCAGGAGGACCGCCGAATCCCCCGCGGTGGTGTAGATCAGCCCGCTCCCGCCGACGAGAAAGCCCCGGTCCCCGACCAGGCTCAGTCCCCGGAACCAGTCGGCGGCATACTTGATGGGGACCGACTGTGCTTGCCAGGTCCGCCCGCCGTCGCTCGACCGGAGCAGCGTGCCCTGGCCGCCGACGATCCAGCCGTACTTCCCCGAGATCGCGACGTCGTAGTAGGAGCGCTCGGCGAAGGGCGCGGGAAGCCTCTTCCAGCTCTGGCCGCCGTCCTCGGTCGCGAGGATCACGCCATCGATCCCGACCGCGATCCCGTGCTGGGCGTCGGCGAAGCCGATCCCGAACAGGGTCGACTCGAGGCCCGAGGGCAGCTGCCGCCAGCTCCGACCGCCGTCCGTGGTCGCGAGCAGCGTGCCGAACTCGCCGGCGATCCAGCCGTGGTCGGCGTCGGCGAACGAGAGCCCGTAGAGGATCGCGTCGCCGGGGTCGACGCCGGTGTCGAGGACGGAATCGGGAAGCTTGAAGTCGTCGGGCAGCGAAATCCTCTCCCAGGTCGCACCGCCGTCCTCGCTGTGCACGATCACACCGAAGTCTCCGACCGCCGTGCCGCGGCTCGGCGTGGAGAACACGACCTTGAAGAGGTTGCGATCGACGGGAGCGGTGGCGACGGCCCAGGTGCCGCCCCCGTCGCTCGTCCGGTAGATCCGTCCGTGACGCGACGAGAGCCAGGCGTGCTGCCCGTCGGTGCAGCTCACGCTGAGAAACGGCTCGCGCGCCGCGACCTCCTGCTTGATCCAGGTCCGGCCCCCGTCGCTCGTGCGCAGCACGCGTCCCAGGTCGCCGACCACCCAGCCCTCGGTCGGCGAGACGAAGCAGGCGCCGAAGAGGTTCTGGCGGATGTCGCGCGCCGACAGCGTCTGCTCGCCGGCGGCGGCTGTCGCCGGCGCGAGCATCCACAGGGTCGCGGCGACGACCAGCGCGGCCGCCGACGAGACCGGGAGAACTGCTCCCACCCGCCACCGGCCGCGGCGCCGACCTTCCTGCCGCAGCCCGGCTGCGCGGGGGATCGCTCGTAGCACTTGCATTTTAATCTTGGCCCCTACTCCGGGAAAATTCCGAGGTTCTTTCCGCCTATCATGCCAGCGCCGCGCGACGCACGCGAGCCTCGAGCCGACGCAGGCGCCGCCGGCCAAGCTGTCGGAAGTGCGGCCTCAAAGCACGTATTCGAGCTGCACGCGGACGTTGTCGCGATCGCGCAGCAGGCCGACCTGGGTGCCCCGGAAGACGCCGCTGTCGATGATGGTGTAGTCCAGGATGAACCGCCACGGGTCGCGGGTGATCCGGACTCCCGGCTGGAACAGCAGGGCCCCCACCCAGTCGTAGAACATGCTGTAGCTCGGCGTGATCTGGACCGTCGTGTTCGTGAACGGCAGCGCATGGTTGTAGGTCGTGCTGATGTTGAGGGTCTGCAGGAACTGATCACCCTGGAGCGGGATGACGCGCTGCACGTCACGCTTGGCGTCGGGCACCGGGAACGCCTGCAACGGATCCTTGTCGAAGATGTGCTTGTAGAAGAACTGCGTCGTGATGAAGAAGCTCTGCATCGGGTTCAGGAAGCGGATGTTCTGGTTCATGTCCCAGCCGAGCGACATGTTGAAGGTGTCCTTGCGGCTGACGGTGTCATACTGTCCGGTGAGCACCTGGGTGACGAGCTTTACGAAACCCGGGTCGGTCAACCCTTTTTTGGGAAACGCGCTGGCGGTCGCAAAGCGGAAGAGCGGCTCGTCGCGGAAGAACGCGATCTCACTCCGCACCACGCTCTGGATGCTCGGCAGGGCGGTCGTGGCCGAGCCTCCGGTCACCTGGACGTGCGGTCCGTACTGGTCGGCGACCAGCTGCGTCACGCCGGGGACGATGAACGGATTTCCCTTGTCCTGGCCGTTGAACTGCGGCGCCCGGAAGCGCACCGCGGGGACGTCGAAGATCGTGTAGTAGTGGGCGAAGCTGAACGTGAAGTCGGCGAGGTTGAAGACCAGCCGGCCGCCGCCGCGCACGTTGTTCAGGCTCACCGGGTTGTCCTTCTGCGTACGGCCGAGGATCCCGCTCGGAGGTCCGAGCGGGGGATAGAAGGCGGTCCCGGGCGCCGATCCCGGGATATATGACACGCTGTTGTCGTCCGCGACGTAGCCCTCGAGGAACGCTTGCTCGGCATAGCCGAGCGTGCCGATCTGGTAGCTCGCGCGCAGCATGTCGAGCGGAACCCGCCGCTCGTCGAGGTCGATGAAGAAGCCGCCGAAGCTGTTGTCGATCGGGTTGATGTTGTCGAGCAGGCGGAAGACGTCGGTCTCACCCCAGGCCAGGTTCTGTCGCCCGAAGCGCGCGAAGAACGGCCCGACCTCGTAGTCGAGGAACGCCTGGAAGAGCCGATTGCGATCGACAGAGATCGTGCGCAGCTTCTGCCGGTTGGCGAGGCTCAGCGGCCCAGCCGTCCGCTGGATGGTCGCCGCGGAGACCCCTCCCTGGGCCATCGCGTTCTCGATCTCACGCAACGATTCCTGACCGTTGCGGTACTCGCTCGGTCCGAAGTCGTAGATCCCCTCGTACTCGCCGCGGTACGTCAAGTTGTAGGAGAAGACCTGCGTATCGCCGGGGAGCCAGTCCTTCACGTACTTGAGCAGGTCGTGCTCCCACTTGACCTCCAGGAAGTAGCGGTTCTGCTGGAGGTGCCCGGCCGGCGAGCAGGGGAAGGTCGCGCCGTTGTAGCCGGTGCCGTCGGGGCGGATGCACTGATACTCCTGCGTGTGGACGCGGACGTCGCTGTAGGCCCGCACACCCACGTTGATCGTCCCCGCGTTGTCGACCTGAAACGCCCTCGAGCGGGTCGCGCCGGCGGCAAGCACTGCAACCGACGCGAGCAGGGTGAGCGCCAAAGCATTGCGTGTCCGCGGCATCTCGGCCCCTCCTTGGGTTGTGTTGCCTTCTCGAACGCACGAGGGCGAGGCGGCACGAGCCGCAACGGCCAGGGCGGCCTGCGTTCTACGCTCGGAGAATTTCCGCTGTCAACGATTTTCAAGTCTCGCCGGTTGATTTCGGCGGGCGAACGACCACCCACGCCTCGCGTGCGGGTCGGCACGAGCTTCGACGCGCTGCAGTATGGGCCCGATCTGGGCCAGTGAGTTTTGACTCACGCCGCGGCCCCGTGTAAACGCGGCGCTCCTCGCTATTGTCGGGCCGCGGCCTCGAGCTGCGGGACTGAAGTTCGGAGGCGATGCATGAAGGAGGACGAGCCCCGCCGGGGGAGGGCGCTCTGGACGATCGGAGCACTGATGGTCGCCGCAATGCTCCTCGACACCGGGCAGGCGGCGGCGGAACCGTACATGGCAATCCGCGAGGGACGCCGGTGCAGTACCTGCCACGTCAACATGTCCGGCCCCGGCAAGCGCACCGAGCTCGCCATCACCCATCTGCAGGAGATCACCCATTACAAGGACCTGTTCCCCGAGCTCGCGAACGCGACCGACAACTTCAACGGCCAGATCACGCGCTTCTTCTCGATCGGCTCCGATCTGCGCGTGACCGACAGCGTGGTGCTGCAGGATGCTCCGGACGCGAACGGCGACGTCAAGCATGCGTTCGGGCGCAGCCGGGTCGAGGAGAACATCTTCGAGCTGCGCCGCGGCCTCGCCTACGCCGAGGTCGACCTGATTCCCGACTACCTCCTCCTCTACGGCGACTTCCAGGTGACCTCCGGCGGCAGCTTCGTGGACCGCGAGGCTTTCGGGCTGGTCAAGGGGCTCCTGCCCTGGAAGGGCTACTTCAAGGCCGGCCGGTTCATGCCGGAGTACGGCCTGCGTACGGAGGACGACGACCTGTTCGCGCGCGACAACGACCAGAACAAGCTCTTCGTTCGCGGTCGCACCGGTACCGATTTCACCGACTACCAGGAGGGCATCGAGTTCGGCTTCGAGCCCGGTCCGTTCCACTTCTCCACGTCGGTGACCAATGGTTCGTCGGGCACGAATACCGTCCGCGTCACCGCCGACGTCTACACGGTGCTGCGCGACCTTCCGGTGGTGAACAACCTGCTCGTCGGCGGCTCGATGCTGCGCAACGCGCCGACCGGAAGCGAGCGCATCGCCTTCGGTTTCTTCGCCGGCTCGAACCTCGGCCCGCTCGAGTACCAGGGCGAGGTGGACTTCATCGACGACCACACCGACGCGACCACCGGCATGAACGCGCAGCCGGCCAAGACGGTGGGCAGGTTCGTCACCTATGGTGAGCTCAACTACCTCGCCTTCGGTTGGGTCAACTGCAAGGCGTTCGGCGAGTACTCCGACCACGACGGCGATCCCGCGACGATGGGCGACGACGCGCAGAACCGATTCGGCGTCGGCGTCGAGCCCTTCATCGGGCGCTACCTGCAGCCGCGGCTATTCTTCTCGGTCGCCAACGGAGTCCATTCGCGACCCGAGGACAACCAGGACCGCGTCGTGATGGAGTTCCATTTTTTCTTCTGACGAGGACACCGCGCGAGCGACGGTCCCCCGTCCTCACGGCTTCTTGACGGCCGAGACGACGAGCCCGGAGATGCCGCCGCGGCTGATCTTCTTGCCGCTGACCTCGACCTGCTGGCCGGCGAGCTTCTTGACGTCGCCGTAGGACGCGGGCTTCTCGTGGTCCTCGAGCAGCAGGAGGACCTGCCCGCCCGCGTCGAGCACCCCGAGCGGCAAGCCGCCCTTGGCACACATGTCGGCGCACTCCTGGTGCGCCGGGCCGCGTCCCCGCTCGCCGCGCGGCAGGTAGCACGACATGTCGACGATCTCACCCTTCACCGTGACGTCCTCACCCTCCGCCTGGGCGAGCGCCGTGCGCGGCCCCATGCTCAGCAAGAGCCCCAAAGTGAAGAGCAAGAAAATCGGAAACTTGCGCATCTGCATCCCTCCGAACGACGATCGTTCCGCGACGCCGCTCGATGATCTTCGCTATGCCGCCCGGAGCGCGCAGGCAAATTCCCGTCGAGCAGTCGTTCGCCACGTCCTTGCCGCTCCCATCATCTTTGAACGGTTCGCCTCTTGAGTCCCTCGTGACCGTCTGATTGACTACCGGCCGGACCAACCGACCCTCGGAGGAGCTCATGCTCAACAGCATCCCCCGGAGGCGGCGAATCTCTTTCCTGTTGTTGGCGGGTTGCTGGCTGGCGGTAGCGGGCGCGACGAGCGCACAGGCAAAAACGCCGTCCCTTCATTTCGAGCCGGGAATCGACATCCCTTCGGGTCTCGAGCCCCGGGTACGCTTCTGGATCGACGTCTTCAGCCGGTACTCGCAGAACGAGGCCGTGGTGCACGACCGCGAGCAGCCGATCGTGCTCGCCGTCGTCCCGCTCCGGACCGGCAGCCCTGAAGAGCTGGAGCAGATCGAGGAGCGCTTCCAGTCGCTCGTCGCCCAGGTCGCGACCGTCTCGCTCGACGACGACGACACCCTCCTCGCCGCCTTTCGCGCGCCGCTCGATCCGCGCTGGATCGCCGCGGCGCGTGATCGCATCCGCGTGCAGCAAGGCCAGCGAGAAGCCTTTGCCGCGGGGCTCGTCAACTCACAACTTTACTTGACACAGGTGCGCAGCGCGCTGCGCTCGGTAAACCTCCCCGGGGCGATCGCCTATCTGCCGCACGTCGAGTCGTCCTTCAATCCGGGCGCAACCTCGCGCGACGGAGCGGCCGGCATCTGGCAGCTCATGCCCGACACCGCCCGCCGCTACCTGCGGGTCGACGGGGCCGTGGACGAGCGGCGCGACCCCTACAAGGCGACGATCGCCGCCGCACAGTACCTGCGCGACGCGCACGACGTGCTGGGGACCTGGCCGCTGGCGATCACGGCGTACAACTACGGGGTGGGCGGAACGCGCCGCGCCGTCGACGCGGTCGGCTCGTCGGACCTGGTCGAGGTGATCGATCACCATTCGAGCCCGGCCTTCGGTTTTTCGTGCAAGAATTTCTACGCCCAGTTCCTCGCGGCGGCGCACGTCGCGGAGAACCAGCACTACTACTTCCCCGCGCTCAAGATGCCGCCGCAGACCGAGTACGTGGTGCGCAAGGGCGACAATCTGTGGGACATCGCCCGGCGCCACGGCGTGACGGTCGCTGCGATCCGCTCGGCGAACAATCTCGCCAAAGAGACCCGCCACCTGCAGCTCGGCCAGCGCCTGATCATCAATGGTTGAGGGCGACGCCGCGATCGCGGCGGCCGCCCGGGCGCTCGTCGGCGCGCGCTACGTGATCGCTCTCACCGGAGCGGGCATGTCGGTGGAGAGCGGGATTCCGCCGTTCCGCGGACCGGGCGGGTTGTGGACCAAGCACGGCGAGCCGCCGATGAACGGCTATCAGATGTTCCTCGCCGATCCGAAGCGGGCCTGGACCGAGCGCCTCCATCCAAAGGGCCCGATGCGCGAGCTCGCGGAGAAGCTCGACGCAGCCCGGCCCAACGCCGGACACCACGCGCTCGCGGAGCTCGAATCGCTCGGCCTGCTGCGTTGCCTGATCACGCAGAACATCGACAACCTGCACCGCGCCGCCGGCCACCGCGAGGTCGCCGAGATCCACGGCAACACGAAGCTCGTCCGCTGCATCGCGTGCGTGCGGCGCTGGCCGCGCGAGGAGATCTCGCTCGAGGTGCTGCCGCCGCGCTGTCCGGTCTGCCAGGGCATCCTCAAGTCGGATACGGTCTCGTTCGGTGAGCCGATCCCGCCCGACGTGCTCGCGCGCTGCGGAGAGGAGGCCGCCGCGGCCGACTGCATCATCGTCGCCGGCACGTCGGCCACGGTCTATCCCGCGGCTGCGCTGCCGCACGAGGTCCTCGACCACGGCGGCACGCTGATCGAGGTGAATCCCTACGAGAGCGAGCTCAGCCCCTACGCGTCGGTCGTGCTGCGGGCCACATCGGGAAACGCGTTGCCGGCGCTGGTTGCGGCGGTGCGCGCTCTGCAGAGCGAACGAGGCTAGAGTTTCGCCGGACGCTAGGCGAAGAACTCCTCGATGCTCCCCGCGGTGACCTCGATCGTCTGCGTCCCGTTGTTGCGGAAGACGCGCAACTGCAGCCGCTCGCCGGCGTGATGGCGCCAGAAGCGCGAGTAGAGTCCGCGGCGGTCGCTCACCGCGGCGCCGTCGAGCTCGAGGATGACGTCGCCCGGCTTGAGCCCTGCGCTCTCCGCGGGGCCGCCCGGGATCAGGCTGGCGATCACCACGTGGTGGCGTAAGGTGTAGCAGGTGAGCCCCAGCCAGGCGCGCGGCGTCGGCTGCGC
>Ga0187765_10000673_pt1 | contig 12677 bp, 10 predicted proteins | sample 0216_QUI02_MP05__3_FD_133018 | JGI IMG/M metagenome (GOLD analysis project Ga0187765, IMG submission 133018) | Tropical peat soil microbial communities from peatlands in Department of Meta, Colombia - 0216_QUI02_MP05_10_MG | ecosystem: Environmental > Terrestrial > Soil > Wetlands > Peat ...
CCGGCGCGAGATCGGACACGGCGCGCTCGCCGAGCGCTCGATCGAGCCGGTGATTCCCGCCGATACCAGCTTCCCGTACACGATCCGCATCGTCAGCGACATCCTCGAGTCGAACGGGTCGTCTTCGATGGCGTCGGTGTGCGGCGGCACGATGGCGCTGTTCGATTGCGGTGTGCCGATGCGCGCTCCCGTCGCGGGCATCGCGATGGGCCTCATCAAGGAAGGCGAGAAGATCGCGGTGCTCACCGACATCCTGGGCGTCGAGGACCACCTCGGCGACATGGACTTCAAGGTGACCGGCACCCGCGAGGGCGTCACCGCGTTCCAGATGGACACCAAGATCGGCGGCATCTCGTTCGAGATCATGAAGAACGCGCTCGAGCGGGCGCGCGTCGGCCGCATGTTCATCCTGGACCGCATGCACGAGTGCCTGTCGGCGCCCCGCCAGGAGATGTCGCCGTTCGCGCCGCGCATCACCATCCTCAACATCCACCCGGACAAGATCCGCGAGGTCATCGGGCCCGGCGGCAAGGTGATCAAGAAGATCACCGAGGAAACCGGCTGCCAGATCGACATCGAGGACAGCGGCGAGGTGCGCATCGCCTCCGTCAACGCGGAGGGCAGCCGGCGCGCCGAGGAGCTGATCCGGAACATCACCGAGGATCCCGAGGTCGGACGCGTCTATCAGGGCAAGGTGCGCAGCGTGGTCAACTTCGGCGCGTTCGTCGAGATCGTGCCGGGGCGCGACGGCCTGCTCCACGTGTCCGAGATCGACTGGGGCCGAACCGAGCGCGTCGAGGACGTGCTCAACGTCGGCGACCTGGTGATGGTGAAGGTCATCGGCGTGGACCGCGACGGCAAGATCAAGCTGTCACGCCGCGCGCTGCTCCCCGAGCCCGAGGGCTACGTGGGCAGCGGCGTGGGCGGCGGTGGCGGTGGGCGGCGGGAGCGGGATCGAGACCGCGACCGCGGACCGCGTCGGCGCTGAGACGCCGGTCGAGAACGGCGGACGGCCCCCGGGCCGCCCGCCGTTTGAGTTTTCGCCCCTTCGATGTCAGCTTGCCCCGTTCCCGCCCGCCCTCGCACACGGAGCCGTGCATGAACTCCCGCGTCGACAAGATCGTGCTCCCCGACGGGCTGACGCTGCTGGTCCAGCCCATGCCCGAACGCTACAGCGTCTCGATCGCCGTCTGGGTGCGGACCGGCGCACGCGACGAGGACGGCGAGCGCGCCGGCATCTCGCACTTCGTCGAGCACATGATGTTCAAGGGCACCGAGACGCGCGACGCGCGGGCGATCGCCGCGAGCCTCGAGTCGCTGGGCGGGCACCTCGACGCCTTCACCACGCGCGAGCAGGTCTGCTACACCGCGCGCGCGCTGAGTGAGCACCTGGCCCAGGCCGTCGACGTGCTCGCGGACATCGTCTGCCGTTCGCGCTTCGACGTGCACGAGATCGAGCGCGAGAAGTCCGTGGTGAAGGAGGAGATCCTCTCGTACGAGGACAGCCCCGAGGAAAAGGTGGCCGACCTGCTGGGGTCGCAGGTCTGGGGCTCCCACCCGCTCGGCCGTCCCATCCTCGGCACCGCCTCGAGCGTGGACGCGCTGGACCGCGGCAGCCTGCGCGAGCACTTCCGGCGCCGCTACCGCGCCGACCAGCTGGTGATCGCGGCCGCGGGCGGGCTCACGCCGGACGCGCTGCTGGCGCTGGTCAAGGCGGCGTTCACCCCGCCCGAGGGGCCGGAACCGACGCGCGACGGGCCGCCGCCGCCGTTCGCACCCGCGGTGCACCACGAGGCGCGCGACCTGCAGCAGCTCTACCTGTCGCTGGGCACGCGCACGCTGCCGTTCTCGGACCCGCGCCGGTACGCGCTCATCGTGCTCGAGACCCTGCTCGGCGGCGGCATGAGCTCGCGTCTGTTCCAGAGCATCCGCGAGGAGGCGGGGCTCGCCTACTCGGTGTTCTCGGCGCTCGATTTCCTGCGCGACGACGGCCTGCTCTCGATCCACCTCGGCGTCTCGCCCGAGCGCTCGCGCGAGGCGCTGGCGCTGCTGCGCGCGGAGCTCGATCGCATCGCGCGCGAGGGCCCCGACGAGGCCGAGGTCGACGCCGCGCGCATGCAGCTCAAGGGCTCGGTCATGATCGCGCAGGAGAGCACCTCCGGCCGCATGTACCACATGGCGCGCCAGGAGCTGTACACCGGCGGCTACACCGCGCCCGAGGAGCAGGTCGAGCGCATCCTCGCGGTCACGCGCGGTGAGGTTGCGGCCATGGCGGCCACGTTCGCGCGCCCGGAGCGCTTCGCGCTGGCGGCGCTGGGCCCCGTGGCGGGCGGAGCACTGAGCGAGGCGGACTGGCCACTGGCCGCGCCGGCCTGAACGGCCCTCGGGGGCGCGCGCACCGGGCCAACGCGCAGGCGGACACGGCGTTCGCCGCGACGCCGAGCCGCCGGGCACTTGACCGGCACCCTCCTTGCGGTGAGATTGGACACGATGACCCGTCCGCGGCCGGCACCGTTCGTTCCTCCCAGCGCCCGGCGGCGCGCGCCCGGCGGCCGGGCGCGGCTGTGGGTCGCGACGCTCGCGCTGCTGGCGGCGGTCCCGGGCCGCGCCTCCGACGAGCTGCCGCCGCCCGCCGGCGCCGACAGCGCCGCGGTTGCGCGCGACACGCTGGCCGCTTCGCCCGAGCCGTTCCACGCCGGCGAATCGCTGCGCTTCGCGGTGCAATACGGGTTCATCCACGCCGGCTCGGCGTGGCTCGAGGTGCCCGAGGTCGTGGACTGGAACGGCAAACCGTGCTGGCGGCTGGTGGCGCGCGCCGAGTCGAATTCGTTCTTCGACCACGTCTACCGCGTGCGCAACCGCATCGAGTCGCTGTGGGACGAGAACGGCCACTTCAGCTGGCGCTACTTCGAGGACCGCCACGAGGGCCACTTCCACGCCAATGACACGATCGCGTTCGACACCACCGGGCACTTCGCGCGCTACAAGAACGGCGACACGCTCAGCGTGCCGTTCCTCGCGCAGGACGCGCTGTCGGCGTTCTACTACACCCGCTTCCAGGCGCTCCCGGTCGGCGGCAGCATCGTGTTCGACTATCATGCCAGCCGCAAGAGCTCGCCGCTCGAGGTCAGGGTGCTCGGGCGCGAGCAGATCAAGACGCCGGCGGGCCGCTTCAACTGCGTGGTGATCGAGCCCATCCTCAAGGCGGGCGGGATCTTCAAGAACAACGGCCGGCTGGTGATCTGGCTCACCGACGACGCGCGGCGCATGCCGGTGCTGATGCGCAGCAAGGTGGTGGTGGGCTCGATCAGCGTGGTGCTCCAGGAAGCCAGGGCGGGGACCTCATGACGCGATACCGGGAGGCCGACCTGTCGCGCCTCGCCATCTCGTCGGTCCGCGATCGGCCGACCAAGGTGACGGTGGCGGAGTTCGCGCGCCCCCTCGTGCCCGCCGCGGCGCGGGCGCTGCTCGACTCGCTTCCCGACCAGCTGGGCGCGCGGGCGCTGCGTGAGGTGGTGGCGCGCACCGTGGCCGCGCACCGTGACCGGCGGCCGGTGGTGGCGATGCTCGGCGGGCACGTGATCAAGGTGGGCGCCTCGCCGGCGCTCATCGCGCTCGTCGATCGCGGCGTGGTGACCCATCTCGCCATGAACGGCGCGGCGGCGATCCACGACGTCGAGATCGCGCGCGTCGGCCGGACCTCCGAGGACGTCGAGGCCCACCTGCACGAGGGCCGCTTCGGCATGGTGGACGAGACCGGCGACTTCATGAACGGCGCGATGCGCGAGGGCGCGAAGCGCGCCGAGGGGCTGGGCGAGTGCTGGGGCCGGGCGCTCGAGGAAGAGCGGGCGCCTCATCGCGACGTGAGCCTGCTGGCGGCCGCGTGGCGCCGCGGGATCCCCGCCACCGTGCACGTCGCGATCGGCACCGACACCATCCACCATCACCCGGCCTGCGACGGGGCGGCCCTGGGCGAGACCACGCTGCGCGACTTCCGCATCTTCGCGGCGACGCTGGCCGAGGCGCGCGGCGCCGTGACGCTCAACTTCGGTTCCGCGGTGATCATGCCCGAGGTGTTCCTCAAGGCTCTCTCGGTGGCGCGCAACCTCGGCGCCGACCTCTCCGGGCTCACCACCGCGAACTTCGACCAGATCCAGCACTACCGGACGCGGGTCAACGTGGTCGAGCGCCCGACCCGGGGCGCGGGAGGGCGCGGCTACGCCCTGACCGGGCACCACGAGATCCTGCTGCCGCTCTTCGCCGGCGCCGTCCTGGCCGCGCTGGAGGCGTAGCGGCCGGGCCCGCGCCGGGCGCGTGGGCCAAGGGGCGGCGCCGTTGACAGTCCGCTGACCACCCCTGTATCCTTATCGCTCCTTTCGCCGCGATTTGTGCACGCGGCTTCGCCTCAGGTGGAGGACTCTCCGCGACGCGTCTTGCTACTGCTTCGGGAAGGGCCGTGGAGTGGGCGGGCCCTGCCGTCGATAAGTTAGCCGGGTGAGAGCCATCGATCCCGAGATGCGTGCGGGCCCAGCCGTCGGCCAGAACCCCCTCTGGCTCCGCGGGTTGCCGGCGCAGCGGGTCGGCTGGCTCCCCGATCGGGAGATCACTTGAAGCGTCGCGTCACCTCGTTGCTGGTCGCCCTCGTGCTCGGGCTGTGTTTCGCGCCGGGCGCACGCGCCGCGGACGTCAATGCCGCGGACAGCTCCGGTATGGACTGGAGCCGCGTCCCCGAGTACCGGATCGTGCCCGGGGACCGGCTGTCGATCGACCTCGGCCCGCGGCCCGACCCCAACTACGAATACCTCCACGAGGTCGTCGTGCGCCCCGATGGGCGCATCACCGTCTATCCGATCGGCGACGTGATCGCCGCCGGCCGCACCATCATGGAGTTGCAGAAGGAGCTGATCACGCTGTTGTCGTCGGACCTGCGCTCGCCGCGCGCCACCATCGAGCTGGTGTCCTCGGCTGCGAACGAGGTCCACATCCTCGGCCAGGTCCTCAAGCCCGGTCCGGTGCCGGCGGGCGCGTTCATGACGGCCTCGCAGGCCGTGGCGGCCGCGGGCGGGTTCACCCCCGACGCGGCACGCAACAGCGTGCTGCTCATCCACCGCGAGGGCGCGCGCACGGTGCGCGTCGCCCGACTGCGCCTCGATCGCGTGCTCAAGGGCGAGTCGTTCGACGACCCGATGGTCGGACGCTTCGACATCGTCTACGTGCCGCGCTCGACGGTGGGCAACCTGAACCTGTTCCTGACGCAGTTCTTCCAGGGCTTGCAAGCGGCCGGCGACGCCACGCTCACGGGCTGGGAGCTGTTCAACCTCGATCGCATCTACGTCACCCGCAACATCCATTAGCGAGTTCGCACCCATGACCACGCCTCCGAACGGCTTCTCCCCGGCGACGCCGTCGCCCGCGCGCCAGGCGACGATGCGCGAGTTCTTCGCCGTGTTCTTCCGCCGGCGGTGGATCATCATCGGCCTGTTCCTGATCGTGACTGCGACGGTGCTGGTGATCGCGCTGTCGACGCCCGCGCTGTTCGTGTCGTCGGGCAAGGTGCTGATCACGCGCGGCGAGCGCGAGAGCGCCCTGAACGGTCGCGTCCAGGTGCTGAACGAGTGGGAGCCCGAGCTGGCGAGCGAGGTGGCGAAGGTGCACAGCGCGCCGGTGCTGCAGCGCGTGCGCGCGCTGCTCCGGGCGCGGGCGCTGCGCGCCGGCGGCAAGCCCCGGATCCTCGACCCCAAGATGCTCGACGTCGAGGTGATGGGTAAGAGCAACGTGCTGGCGATCGGCTACAGCGATCTCGACGGCCGCGTGGCGCAGGACGTCTGCGACGCCGTGATCACCTCGTACGTCCAGTACCGGCAGGAGCGCCCCGAGAGCGCCGCCGACAGCGCGTTCGCCAACCAGCTCGCGCACACCTCGACCGAAATCCAGAAGCGGCTCGACGAACGGGCCCGGCTGGCCGCCACCATCGGGGTGCTCGACCCGCAGGACCAGAGCCGGGTGTGGACCTCGCAGCTGTCCGCGCTCGAGGTCCGGCGCGACGAGGTGGTCGCCGACCTGGCGGACCTGCAGAGCGCGCAGCGCGCCATGGAGGAGATGCAGAAGCATCCGGACGTCGACCTGCCCACGCTGACCAATTTCGTCTACACCAACGAGAACGCGCTGGTGCAGCTCAAGGAGGAGGTCACCAAGCAGCAGTCCAAGATCGCCACGCTGCGCGAGCGCTACCAGGACGACTCCCCCGAGGTGCAGAACGCGCTGACCACGCTCGAGACGCTCCGCGCGCTGCTGCGCAAGGAGGTGGAGTCGCGGATGCTGCTGACGCAGGCCCGCATCGCCTACCTGCAGGCCCGGCTGGCCGTGCACGATCGCGACATCGACGACCTGCACCGCCGCCTGGTGGAGCTGCCGGCGAGCGAGAAGCGCATCAACGATCTCGACGACGAGATCAAGCAGCTGCGCACCAGCTACCAGGGCTACATGGAGGCCCGCGACCAGGCGCGCATCACCGCCTCGACGTCCGACCTGGTGATGGTGACGCTGCTCAATCCCGCGGGCGTCGCCGTGCGGCAGAACACGCGCGACGTCGTCCGCCTCGGCCTCGCGCCGGCGTTCAGCCTGGTGGTGGGCGTGGGCCTCGCGTTCTTCGTCGACGGCCTCGACGTCACCGTGCGCACGCCGAACCAGGCCGAGGAGTACCTCGAGCTGCCGGTGCTCGCCACGCTGTCGGAACGCAGGAGCCGCCGCGGCTGAGCACGCCGCCCGACCCTCGGAGACCCGCATGACCCGCATCTTCGACGCGCTGAAGAAGGCCGAAGCCGCCCGCGAGCCCGCTCCGGCCCCGGTGGCGCCGCCGCCCGCGGCGGCCACCCCGCCCGCAGCGCGCCCGATGCCGCACCCGCGCGCCGGCGAGCTGGCCCGCACCGCGCTGCCGCTGCTGGGCGCGGTCGAGCTCGACGAGGGCATCCAGCGCGAGATGGCGGCGCTGCGCGTCGGCCTCGAGGCCGCGCTGCGCGACCGCTCGCCCCGCATCGTGGCGTTCCACGGCGCGCAGGGCGGCGAGGGGGCGAGCACGGTGGCGCTGCAGTTCGCGCAGTCGCTCGCGCGCGACGGCCAGCTCCGCCCGCTGGTGGTGGACTGCCACGCGCGGCGGCCCGCCTATAGCCCCGAGCCCGGCCATCGCTGCGCGCTCCTCGAGCGCCGGCTGATCACCGGCCCGCCCGAGCAGGGTGCGGTGGTGACGGCGAACCTGTTCGTGGTGCCCGTCTCCGACGAGCTGCGGCGCGCGGGACTCATCCAGCCGGCGACGCTCCGCCAGCTGCTCGACGTCAACGTGCCCGGCTTCGACTGGGTGATCCTCGACGGCGCGCCGGTGCTGGAGTCGCCCGACGCGGCGTCGCTGGGCGCGGTCGCGGACGGCGTGATCATGGTCGTGCAGGCGGGCCGCACCAAGCGGCCGGTGCTCACCCGCGCGGCCGACCTGCTGACCAAGGCCGGGGCGCGCGTGATGGGCAGCGTGCTCAACCGCCGCGTGCACGAGATCCCGGAGTTCATCTACCGCCGCATCTGACCCGCGACGCCTCCGCGCCGCATCCCGGCCGCGCCCCGCTCGTTGAGCATCGCGGAGGCCCCCCGATGGAGCCGCGTACGAGAATGACTCCCACCCCCCCCGCGCCGGGAGCGCCCGCGGCCTCGCCCGGTTCGCCGGACGCCTCCGTGCGTGAGGGAGCGCTCGCGGCGGCGCTGGAGATCGCGCGCGGGTGGGCGGGGGAGCGCGCGCAGGCGCTGGTGCTCTCGGGGAGCCACGCCGCGGGGCACGCGGTGTGGTGCGCGCTCGACGGCCGCGAGGTGACGCTGTCCGACCTCGACGTGTACGCCGTGCTGCCCGACGACGCTGCCTGCCGGGACGCCGCGGCGCGCGCGCGCGCCGGCCGCTCGGGCCTGCGGGCGCGGCTGCTCGCCCTCGGGATCGCCGCCCCGCTCGAGGTGGGGTTCCTGACGCGCTCGGGGCTGGCGCGCATGCCCGCGCGGCCGGGCGTGCTCGAGCTCGTGCGCCGCGGCCGCGTGGTGCTCGGCGACCCCGACGTGATGGCGCTGGTGCCGCGCTGGAGCCCGCGGGACGTGCCGCGCGAGGAGACGCTCCTGCTGCTCGAGAACCGCGGCTTCGAGCTGCTGCTCGCCGGCGCGGCGCTCGCGAGCGTGGAGCCGCTGCGGCGCTACCAGGCCTGCCACGCGCTGCGCAAGACCAGCGCCGACCTCGCCACGGTGCTGGCGCTCGCCGCGGGCGAGCTGCCCGCCGACGCCGCCGCGCGGATCGCGTGGGCGAGCGAGCACGCGCTGGGCGCGCTGGCGGCGCTGCCGCTCGAGCACCAGGCCGCGCCGGGCGCGTTCCAGGCGCTGTGGGCCTCGGCGCTGGCGTGGCGAAGCGGCGAGACCACGCTGCCCGCGCCGGCCGCGCTGGCGGCGGAGTGGCACGCCACGGTACGGGCGTGGTGCGCGGTGTGGTGGGCGCTCCACGGCGACGGCCCGCGCGAGCCGTGGGCGCGGGCGCTGCGCGTCGCCGCCCGCGCCCCCATGCGCCGCCGCGCGAGGCAGGCGCTGCTCGCGGCCTCGCGGGGCGGCGCCACGGCACCGCTCGGGTCGCGCCTGCGCTTCGCGTTCGCGGGCACGCCCCAGCACCGCGTCAACGGCAGCGCTGCCGTGCTGCTGCTCGCGGCCGCGATGTCGGCCCCGCCGCCGGCGCGCCCGGCGCTGCCGGTGGGCGCGCTGCGCGCCCTGCGCGCCCTCGACGTGACCGGGGCCGCGGACTGGTCGGGCGCGGCGCACGACGTGACCCGGGCGTGGGACCTGTGGGTGCTCGACGGCCAGCGCACGGCGGAGGAGCCGTGAGGCCGATCATGGTGGTGCTGTTCGTCGATGCCCTGGGCTGGCGCCTCGCGCGCTCGCGCCCGGGCTTCGCCGCGGAGCTGCCGCACCGGCGCGAGATCGCGACCATCCTCGGGTTCAGCTCGGGCGCGCTGCCCACCGCGTTCAGCGGGCGGCTGCCGCGCGAGCACGGGCGCTGGCTCATGTACCGCCGCGCCGGGCTCGAGCCCTCGCCGTTCTCGCACTTCGAGCACCTGCGCTGGCTGCCGCCCCGGCTGCGGCGGAGCTGGCGGCTGTCGCGCTGGCTCACGCGCGTGGTCGAGCGCCGCGGCGTGCGCGGCTACTTCAACCTCTACGAGGTCCCGGTCGAGGAGCTGCCGCGCTTCGACCTGGCCGAGAAGGCCGACCTGTTCGCGCCGGGCGGGTTGCCCGTCGAGACGCTCTGGGACGTGCTCGCGCGGCGGGGCGTGCGCTGGCGCGGCTGGAACTGGCGCACCCCCGAGGAGCGCGCGCTCGCGGAGCTGCGCGGGCGCGTCGCGGCGGGGGAGGAGGACTTCCTGTTCCTCTACACCGCCGACCTCGACGCGCTGCTCCACCGCGAGGGCTCGCGCGGCGAGGGCGTGCGCGCGCGCCTCGACCGCTACGGCGCGTGGCTGCGGGAGCTGCTCGCGGCGCCGCGGCCGCACGGCCGTCCGCTGTGGATCTACCTGTGCTCCGACCACGGCATGGTGGACGTGGTCGAGACCGTGGACGTGCGGGCGCGGCTGCGCGCGCTGCCCGAGCGGCCGGGCCGCGACTACGTGGCGTTCTACGATTCGACCATGGCGCGGTTCTGGTGGCGGAGCGCGGGCGCGCGTGCGGCGGTGCAGGCGGCGCTCGCGGCCGAGCCGCGTGGGCGCTGGCTCGGCGCCGACGAGCGCGCGCGCGAGGGTGTCGACTTCCGCGCCGCGGAGTACGGCGACGACGTGTTCCTGCTGCGTCCCGGCGCGCTCGTGCTGCCGTCGTACATGGGCTCGCGGCCGGTCGCGGCGATGCACGGCTACGACGCCGCGCACCCGGACATGACCGCGCTGCTCGCCTCCAATCGCGAGCTGCCCGAGGACGTGCGCCACCTCGCCGACCTGCGCGGGTTCCTCGAGCGCGAGCTGGACGCGCAGCGCGCGGAGGCGGCGTGAAGCGCGGCGAGGTGGCGCGCAACTTCTCGCGCGGCGCGTTCTTCCTCGGCCTCGAGAAGGGCATCGGACTGGTCTCGACGCTGTTCTACTCGGCGCTGATCGCGCGCTGGCTCGGCCCCACGAAGTACGGCATGTTCACGCTGGCCTTCTCGATCGTGACGCTGGCCACGGCGTTCACCGGCAACTTCGAGGTCTACCTCGAGCGCTACGCCGCCGAGTACCAGGTGCGCGACCGGCTGCGCACGCTGCGCCACGCGTTCGGCCTCGCGCTGGGGCTGAAGCTGGCGCTGGGCCTCGCCGCCAGCGTCGTGCTGGTCGGGCTGGCGTCGCGCTTCGCCGCGCTCTATCGCATTCCCGAGCTGGCGGTTCTGCTGCCGCTGCTGATCGCGTTCATCGCCACCGATGGGCTCGCCACCACCGGGCGCTCGCTGCTGTTCGGGCTGCAGCACTTCGAGTGGGTGAGCGGGCTGTCGCTGATCCTCAACATCGGCCGCACGGTGCTGGTCGCGGTGCTGTGGCGCGCCCGCCAGGGCCTGCCCGCGCTGGCGATCGGGCTCTCGGCGCTCACCGTGCTGCAGGCGGCGGTGATCTGCGTCGCCGCGTTCGCGCTGCTGGCGCGCGCCCGGCGCGCGCGCCCCCCGGACCTGGGCGCGGAGCCCGAGCCCGAGCGCGGCCTGCTGCGCCAGATGCTGGGCTACTGCGCGCCGCTCTACGGCGCCAACCTGTCGTTCCTCTCCGGCCAGAACCTCGGCAAGCTGGTGCTCGGGATGGTGATCGACCCCACCTCGCTGGGCTACTTCTCGTTCGCGTTCGGCACGCTGGAGAAGTTCGTCGAGATCGCGCACGCGGTCCCTCGCGCGCTGTTGCCCTCGCTCACACAGCTCGTGGCGCTCGGTGACCGCCAGCGGCTCCACTACGTGTTCGACCAGGCGTACCGGCTGGTGCAGGTGCTGTCCTGCGCGCTGAGCTTCGCGCTGTTCGTGTACGCACGCGAGATCACGCTGCTGGTCGGCAGCCCGCTGTTCGAGCCGGCGGTGCCGCTGCTGCGCGTGCTGGCGCTGGTGCCGCTCGCGCGCACCGCGCAGCAGCCGCTGACGATGCTGTTCCAGGCCGCGCGGCGGCCCGGCTACGTGCTGTCGCTGGCGCTGGTCAAGCTGCTGGCCGAGGTCGCGGGCTACTTCGCCCTGCTGCTGACGTTCGGGGCGGTGGGCGCGTGCTGGGCCAACGTGGGCGGCGCGGTGGCCTCGTTCGCGGGCGCGCTGCTGCTGGCGGCCGCGGTGCTGCCCGAGGGCACCGCCGAGCGCGCCTCGGTGGTGCTGCGCAGCCTGCTGCTCATGGCACCGGCGCTCGGCCTGTCGATGGCCGCGTCGCACTGGCTCGGTCGCGACGCCTCGGTCGCGGTGCGCGTGCTGCTCGCGGCGCCCGCGGTGCTGGGCGTGTTCGCGCTGGGGCTCGTCAACCGCTACGACCTCGAGAAGCTGAGCGGCCTGCCGCTGCCGTCGGCGGCGCTGGGACGCGCGCGCGACGCGGTGGTGCGCGGCGCCGACCAGCTGATCCGGGCGTTCGAGCCACGGGGCGCAGCATGAGCCCCCCCCGCGTGCTGGTCATCGTGCCCGCGCTCGACGAGGAGGAGAGCCTGCCCGTCACGCTCGCCGAGCTGCGCGAGCGCGCGCCGCAGGCGGACGTGCTCGTGGTGGACGACGGCTCGCGCGACGGCACGTCGCGCGTGGCGCGCGAGTGCGGCGTGGCGGTGCTCCGGCACGCCATCAACCTGGGTGTGGGCGCGGCGCTGCAGACCGGCTTCCGCTGGGCGGTGCGGCGCGGCTACGACGTCGGCGTGCAGCTCGACGCCGACGGCCAGCACGATCCCGCCTCGCTCGAGCGGTTGCTGGCGCCGGTGCTGGACGGGCGCTGCGACGTCGCCATCGGCTCGCGGTACGTGGCCCGCAGCGGCTACCACGCGCCCCCGGGCCGCCGGCTGGGCATGTTGCTGTTCTCGGGCGTGGTGCACGCCGCGATCGGCCAGCGCATCGCCGACACCACGTCGGGCTTCCGCGCCTACCACCGCCGGGTGATGGAAGCCTGCCAGCGCGACTTCCCGCGGGACTTCCCGGACGCGCCGCTGCTCATCGCGCTCGCCCGGCGGGGCTTCCGCCTGCTCGAGGTGCCGGTGGAGATGCGCGAGCGGCGCGCGGGCCATTCCTTCTATACGCTGGGCAAGAAGCTCTATTACCCGTACAAGAACCTGCTCGCGTCGCTCATGGCGCTCATTCGCCGTCCGGCGTGAGAACGGAGGTCGCCGTGTACTTCCTGTCGAGAACCCAGATCATCATGGCCATCGGCGCGGTGCTGCTGGTCCTCGTCGTGCTCGACCTGGTGCGGCGACGCCAGCTGGCCGAGGAGTACTCGTTGCTGTGGGTGGTGGCGACGGTGTCGATCGCGCTGCTCGGCTTCGCCACGCCGCTGCTGGTCGGGCTGTCGCGGCTGCTGGGCGTGGTGCTCGAGGTCTCGACCGTGTTCGCGATCGGGCTGGCGTTCGCGGTGGCGACGCTGCTCTACCTGTCGGTGCGGCTGTCGCGCCTCGGCGTCGAGAAGGACGAGCTGGTCCGCGAGCTGGCGCTGCTGCGGCACGAC
>Ga0187765_10000676_pt1 | contig 12673 bp, 10 predicted proteins | sample 0216_QUI02_MP05__3_FD_133018 | JGI IMG/M metagenome (GOLD analysis project Ga0187765, IMG submission 133018) | Tropical peat soil microbial communities from peatlands in Department of Meta, Colombia - 0216_QUI02_MP05_10_MG | ecosystem: Environmental > Terrestrial > Soil > Wetlands > Peat ...
AGGAGAACGACGACAATGCCAACGACGATTGCCAAGAGTGCATAAGGATCCGATTTCTCGCTACCGCCCCTGGCGGCATGCCAGCTGCCTGCCATAGGATATGAGTCTTCGGCCATCTTTAAGGCGCTACCGGTGACGCCGGCCGGCGAAACCAGGCGGTCGGATTTTTCTCGGCGGAACGAGGGTGCGACGATGTTCACGGATGCCCTCACTCAAAGTGCCCACTGCAAGCTGGATGTAAGTGCGAACCCCCTAAAAATTCCATTCGATTTTTCCGCGCAAAAAATAAAGGAACCATCAAAAGTCAGCTTCGAGAAAATGAGAGAAAAGTAACCCAGCCAAAGGAGGGTTGAGGCGCAGACTCGAAGCGTCTGTAGCAAGTGGGCGGTATGGTGGAGGCGGGGTGCGAAGCGCTACACTAGGCTTCGTACGCGAACGCGATCGACGCAATCGCCCCAAGATCCGTCATCGCTGCCGATTCGAACGCATTATGGTGCCGGGTCGTCATGAATATTTTGACAAGCCGTCACCGATCATTTTGGCTTCCACTCCTGCACCAACTTCTTCGCCTCCGCGATCTGGGCCGGCGTCATTTTTGCTGCCACGACGTCTCGGTTTCGGATCGCTCCATTGCGGCTCTCTGGCTCCGCCGCGGCGTATTTCGATGCGGCAAGGTCGAGCCACATGTATGCCCTTACAAAATCCTGCGGCACACCCTCGCCCTTGGCGTACATGCCCCCGAGATTGTATTGAGCGAGCGCATATCCCTGGTCCGCCGCTTTTCGATACCACTTCGCCGCCTCGGCAAAGTCCCGCCGCGTGCCGCGGCCATTCTCATATATGAAGCCGAGATTGTTCTCCGCCACAACCAGCCCCTGATCCGCAGCCTTCCGATACCATTTTAACGCCGCAGCATAGTCCTGCGGCGCGCCCTGGCCCTTGCTGTACATGATGCCGAGGTTCGACTGCGCCAGCGCGTTACCCTGATCCGCAGCCTTGCGGATCCATTTGAAGGCCTCCGCGTAGTCCTGCGTTACACCATTGCCGAGATAATACGCCGTGCCGAGGTTATATTGAGCGACCGCATATCCCTGGTCCGCGGCTTGTCGATTCAACTTGGCCGACATAGCAAAGTCCTGCGGCACACCCTCACCCCTGGCATACATGGCACCGAGATTCGACTGAGCCACGTCGTAACCTTTATCGGCGGCCTTGCGATACCAATCTGCGGCCGCCGCGTAGTCCCGAGAAACACCTTGCCCATTCTCGTACATCACGCCGAGGTTGCATTGTGCCAGGGCGTATCCCTGATCGGCTGCCAGGCGATTCCACTTCACGGACTCTGAGTAATCCTGCGGCACCCCTCGACCGATGTAGTACGCCGTGCCGAGATTGGATTGAGCCACGGCAAAGCCTTGATCGGCGGCTTTGCGGTACCACCTTGCCGCCTCGGCATAGTCCTTCTTCACCCCGTGGCCGGCCTCGTATAAACCTCCGAGATCGTTCTGACCGAGTGCATATCCCTGGTCCGCAGCCTTGCGATACCATTTCGCGGCCGCCGCATAGTCCTGGGCCACGCCCTGACCTTTAGTGTACATCACACCGAGATTGGTCTCGGCGCGAGCATCGCCCTGCTCGGCCAGCGAGCGAAAGAGCGGCAACGCAGTCGCGTAGTCGCCACGATCGTACGCGGCGTTCGCGTCCTCCAAAGGTCCCGCCCACGCAGCAGTGATAATCAACGAGTAAGCGATCAATGCCTCGCACAGCAATCTGGAAGCGGTTTTCTTCATGACACCTCGCGCCCGTGCTGCCATAAAAGCGCGTCCCAATGGAAAAGGGCAACACGTATCGCGCATCCCACCCGCCGCGATACCCACGCAGTCGATGCGGATATTTTGGCTTCCATTGGACGTAATCACGCGAGACACTGCAACGTGAAGGTGGGCTACGTGTCGGGACTTTGTCCTTGGAATTTGGCGTTTCCGGCCGCTTGCGACTGCGGGCCGAGCGGACGGCTGAGGTTGATTGTTCGGTTTGATTCGGTGCGGAACGTGTTTTCGATTCTGAACGCAAATTAATGGCCGACATGGAAGTTGAACTCGGAAAGAGAACGCCCGACCCCAATGGCGGAGGCAATAGGCCATGAGCGAGGCGCGCCGCTTGGGTCAAGCGGGGCCGCATGCCAGTGTTGCGGCGGCGCGGCCAGGGGTGGCCGGCGCTGCGGGGCGCGCGGCGGACGCATTGCAGACTCTGGGTCCGGCGCTCCTCTTCGGACTGAGGCTTTGGGCTTCGGTCTGCCTCGCTCTCTTCGTCACGTTCTGGCTTGAACTCGACAATGGTTATTGGGCCGGCACCTCCGCGGCGATCGTTTGTCAACCTAATTTGGGTGCATCGCTGCGCAAGGGCTGGTTTCGCATGGTCGGGACATTGATCGGCGCCGTCGCAATCGTGGAGCTCACAGCACTCTTCCCGCAGGATCGCGGCCCGTTCCTCGTGGGATTGGCCCTATGGGGCGGCGCCTGTGCATTCGTTGCAACGATCCTGAAAAATTTCTCGGCCTACGCCGCGGCGCTGGCCGGCTATACGGCCGCTATCATCGCCAACGACCAGCTTGGCGCGACAGGCGGCCCCAATGGCGATGCCTTCATGCTCGCAATCAATCGCGTCAGCGAGATCGGCATCGGCATCGTCTGCGCCGGCATTGTTCTCGCGGGGACGGATTTTGGGGGCGGCACACGGCGATTGGCGGTTCAGTTTGCGGCTCTCGCCGCCAATATTGCGAATCTGTTTACGCGCACTTTGTCAAACGCAGGTGCTGGATACGTAGAAACACAGAGCGTCCGGCGAGAATTCACTCGACGCGCAATCGCCCTCGACCCGGTGATCGACGAGGCGTTCGGCGAATCCTCCTCGCTGCGCTATAACTCGGCCGTACTCAAATCCGCAGCCGACGGCTTGTTTGAAGCGCTCAGTGGATGGCGAGGTGTGGCCGCGCTGCTGCTGCGTCTGCCGGAAAGCCAAGCTCGTCAGGACTCTGCTGCGGTGCTCCGACGCCTGCCGCAGGATTTGCAATCCGTATCGGTATCCGGGCCGGCAGCCTGGATGGACGAACCCGTCCGGCTCCGGCAGTATTTCGAAGCAGCGGCAAGTTCGTTGATAGCGATGGCCGCTGGAACGCCCTCGCTCAGGCTGCTCGCGGATCAAACAGCCAGGACGTTGACCGGGATCTGGAAGACGCTCAACGGTATAGCGCTCCTGAAAGGCGATCCCGATTTTCGAACTCCACCACCGGGCATACGGCGGTTCTATGTGCCCGATTGGCTGCCTGCGCTCGTCAACGGTACACGCGCGTTCGCGGTGATAGGGTCCATGGCGATTCTCTGGATTGTCACCGAATGGCCGAGTGGTGCCTTGGCGATGACGTTTGCCGCGATCGCCGTTATCTTATTTGCTCCGCGCGCCGATCAGGCGTATGCGATCGTTATGGGATTCATTGCGGGCACGACAATCGCGGCGATATTGGCGGCGATCGTCGCGTTCGCAGTGCTTCCGGGATTGGAAACCTTCCCCGCGTTTGCCATCGCAATTGGCGCCGTTCTGGTACCGTCGGGCACTCTAATGGCCCTTCAGTGGCAGCCCGCGGTTTTTTTGGCGCTCACGGCCAATTTCTGTCCCCTCCTGGCGCCCGCGAATGTAGAGAGTTACGACACGGTTCAATTTTACAATTCGGCAATGGCGATCATCGTCGGCACAAGCATCGCAGCGTTGTCGTATCGTGTGCTGCCGCCACTATCCGCAGCCCTGCGAACGCGCCGTCTTTTGGCACTGACGTTGCGCAGCTTGGGCCGTCTCGCGACGGGCCCCATCCCGCGAGCGAGCGACAGTTGGGAGATTCGGACGACCGTGCGACTCGCGGCCCTGCCCGACGAAGCGACCGCATTGCAGCGCGCGCATATGGTCGCTGCCCTATCCGTAGGCTGCGAGCTGATCAAGTTGCGCCGAATCGCACCTGAGCTTGACCGAGTTTCGGAACTCGACGCTGCCCTTGCGGCCCTTGCGCGGCAAGAACGCGCAAATGCATTGGCCCACCTTGCCCGACTCGATAGGACGCTCGCCTCCGGTTCCGGCGGGCCGCTGTCGCTCCAGGCGCGCAGCCATATCCTTGCAATCACTGAGGCGCTTACCCAGCATGCCGAATTTTTCGGTGCGGGAGACTCGCGATGAGATTCACCGAGATCGATCTTTTCGGGGTCTACGTAGCACCGATTTCGGCCTTGCTCGTCGCGGCCTGGATCGTCACGGTCGCCCTACGGCGGGTCGCGACCCGGTTTGGCTTTTTGCGTTATACATGGCATCCGGCTATTTTCATGTTCGGCGTCTACCTGATCGTGCTCTCATCGATGGTGCTTTTCCTGGCGCGCTGAATTCGCCATGTCCGAGGCCGAATCGAAGCTGAAACGCGACCCGACCGCCGATGGCGGTGCAGAAGTATTGACGCTTGAGCCGCCGGCCCACGCGACGAGACGACGCGTCCGCATTCTTCCCTTCGTGATTACGCTGGCGACACTTGCAGTCGGTGGCGCTCTCGGTTGGGAAACGTGGAAGGCCTATATGGGCGCGCCATGGACGCGCGACGGCACCGTTCGCGCTTATGTCGTAACGATGGCGCCCGAAGTCACGGGGCACATCGTCGAGTTGCCGATTGCGGATAACCAGTTCGTACACAAGGGCGACCTGCTGATGGTGATCGACCCGACCAACTATCGAATCGCCGTCGACAGCGCCGACGCTGCACTGAAGCAGGCGGAGGCCAATGCGAAGAACGCTGAAACCGAGGCGACGCGTCGGATGAAACTCAGCGAGCTTGCCGTTTCCAAAGAGGAGCAGCAGATTTACGAGACGAGCGCCATAGCCGCCCAGGCCCAAGTCCTAGAGGCCAAGGCGAACCTCGACCAGGCGCAAGTGAACCTCGAGCGCACGCGGATTGTGTCGCCGGTCAATGGCTGGGTGACGAATCTGGCCGCCCAACTCGGCGACTACGCCAATATCGGCCAGATCCTGATTTCTCTTGTAAATGCCGACTCCTTCTGGATCGACGGCTATTTCGAGGAGGTCAATTTGCGCTCGATCCGCGAGGGCGACGCCGCGACGATCAAGCTCATGGGCTATGACAAACCCCTTCGCGGCCATGTCGCCAGCATCGCACGCGGCATCAATGTTGCAAACGCGCAGCCCAATACGCAGGGTGTCGCGACAGTCAACCCGATTTTCACGTGGGTGCGCCTCGCCCAGCGCATTCCAGTGCGCATTGCGATTGACGAGCTGCCCGACGGCATAACGCTTTCGGCGGGGATGACCGCCACCGTGCAAATCGAGCCCAGACCCCAGCCACCCGCTAAGTAAGCCGGTCACGCCCCTCCCGACGTGCCATGCGACGCCGGATCTGTTGTGCTCCTCAGGCGTCACGAAGCTCGAACAACTCGTGTATTCGATCGGAAAACCACGCGGTCACGTTCCGTGTCGATATGTCCTTGTCGAGCTCGACCGCCGAAACCGCGCGGCCCGCGGCTTGGCGTTGGGCAAGTACGCGGCAGAGCTCCTGGGTGACCTGCGGCCGAGCTTTCAAAATCGGCGTCAGATCCTCCTTTGCAAGTTCGTACATGGTAACGGGGGTGAGCGCCGTGATCGTCGATATGCTTGGGTTGCCGGCCAACAAGCCCATCTCGCCATAGTAATCGCCTGGCCCCAAGCGCAACTTTTCGACGTTGCCACGGTTTGTGGCCTGCGTGAGCGAAAGAACACCGGAGCCGACAATATTAAGCGATTGCACCACTATTCCCGGCTTGATCAACACTTCGCCCGCGTCGTGGAGCGTTTGTTTCAGCTTTGCCGAGACTCCCGCCCGTTCCTCCCTGGTCAAGGTTGCGAAGATTGGTACCTGTTCGAGTAATTTTTCTGGAATGCTCTTCGTGTCGGGCGAGGCCGCTTTGTCCGAAATCTGATGAGGCTGGCCCTCGGCTCGGGCCAAACGCACACCGGTCGCCGCGAAGTGCCGAAAGATCAGGTCGAATAGATCGTTCTGCGCCTCAGTAGCATTGCCCAGTTCCTCAACGTAGAACGTTATTTCATACGCGATGGCCGTTGCGCTGATGGACTTTACGACAATGGACGGCTCCGGCGTGCCCATGACCAGCCGGCAATTTATGATTGCATGCCCGAGGATTTCCATGCCAAACGATGGCGGCGTGGCGGTATCGACCTGAACATTTATGGTGACGCCGTGAACATTCGAAGGAAAGTTCATATTCACGAGCCTCGACTTCGCAATCGTGCTGTTCGGCACGATTGAAAGGTCCCGGCGGGAGGTCAGGATGTGGGTCGCGCGCCAGTTCATCTCGACAACCCGGCCCTCGGTTCCACCTTCGATATTCACCCAGTCGCCCGGATGGAATGGCCGGCTGAAGTTGAGTACAAGGCCGGAAAAGACGTCGTTAAGCGTGCTCTGGAGCGCGAGCCCCAGGACGATTGCGATTGCGCCCGAAGTTGCAAGCAAGCCCTGCACCGGCAGATCGAAGACATAGGCGATAATGCCGAATGCGGCAGCGAGATAGCAGATACCCGCGAGAAGATCGTGAACGAGCTTACCTTCGCGCGGCCGGCGTTCAAAAATGAAGAGGCTGCGCAGCAAACCTACCAAAAGCCAGGCCGCCCAAATCCACCAGGCCACCTTTGACGCCGCAACGATTGCATCACGGAGTGGCGAATCGGTCGACTGCAGCGGCCGATAGGGTATGATGCCGCCCTGCACGAGAACGATGGTAAGAAGCACCAAAAACGCCGCCCGCGCGATGGCGCGCCACATCGGCCTCTTCTTGAATAGAAACCGCGTCACGACGATGCCCAGGGCAATCAGGCCTAGGGCGATCACAACCGGATCGCGGGCGGTCGACTCCGCCGTGGCTATTATTTCACTCATTGTTTTCCATCCGCCGTCCAACTCTTCCTGCGATCCAGGTTCCAAGTCAATCCTGCAGGAGATCGGGTAGGACCACGGACAGGCGGAATTGCACGACCGAGTATGTCGCCATGTCCGAGAAGATTGGGGCGCGGAGACCGGGGGTCAGATATGGAATTTTCTACCGCCGCTCACCGCCGCACCCCTTCCAATGTTGGCCCCTCGCGTTCAGCCCGTGCGGTAGTCGTGGCTCGCAGCGTCGTCGTTGAGCCTGACGCCAAGCTGATCGACCCACGGTGAAACTGCGCCCCAAACAATCCGGCAAACAGGTGAGGCTCTTCCTCGGATCGTACCCTTATTTCTCCGAGCGAGTGTCCGGTACCGGAACATCGAATCCATTCAGGGTCACCGAAACCATGCAATAGAGCCCGACGAGATTGATGAACTCGCCAGTGCCTTCCTCACCGAAAGCCGCAATCGATTGCCGATAGCTTAACTCCGGCAAAACGCCCCCGGAAACGAGGGCGGACGCGAGGTCGTAAGCCACGGCCTCGTCGCCCGTCAAGCCGTTTGGGCGTTGGCCTGCAACGATCGTCGCGATCTTGTCATCCGAAAGGCCGCGAAGTTCCGCAACGAGTACATGAGCGTATATCTCATACGCGGAATGGAATTTGGCGCCTGTAACGAGTATCGCGATCTCCCGAACGGGCCGCGGCAACTTGGGTGATGTCGACAAGGCTTTGACCAATTCCCAGACCGGGCCGCCAAACTTTGGAAAACGTATCCAAGGATTCCATGGACCGATCAACTTGCCCGCTTCGTCAATCGCGGTGAATCCTTTGAAGTTCGTTTCGATGCCCTTTCGCATGTCTTCGTAAAGCGAGCGCTGCTGTGGGCTCATGGCCGACGATGAGAGGAGCGGCAAGCGCATTTGCGTCTCCATATTGTAAAGATTGGGAACGGCGCAAGCCAAAGCGCGACACGTATCGTCACCGAAACAACAATATCAGTGGCAGCGCCGCTGGCGGACGTAGCGCATCGTACGACACAAATACGCGAACGTCGATAATCCGTGGCTTCCAAAATTTTGTGACGAGGATTCGCGCTGAGGTTCGCTTATTCGACTAAATCCCAGTATGGCCGCGGTCCAAACCGCTGCACGAGAAAGTCGATGAAAACTCGGATCTTCACGGAGAGATGGCGGTTCGGCGGATAGATCGCGAAGAGCGAAAGCTCCGGCGCCTTATAGTCGGGCAGTATGCTCCGTAGTGTTCCTTCCTGAAGCTCGGCTCCGGCAATGAAGGTCGGAAGTAGTGCGATGCCACGTCCCTTTATAGCTGCATCCTTCAGGATTTGGGCGTTGTTGGAGCACAACATCCAGGCGGCGTGGATCCAATGGTCGCCATCGCCACCCGTGAGCTTCCACTGGTTTCCGGTTGCAAGATGCCCGTAATTGAGGCAATCGTGATTCCGTAGATCGTTGGGGTGTTGCGGCACGCCTCGACGCTCGAGATATGCCGGCGACGCGCATAAACTGCGGTTGGCCGGTGCGATCTTCCGGGCAATGAGGCTCGATGACGGCAGGTCCCCGATTCTGAGCGTCACGTCGAACCCCTCTTGCACGGGATCGATCAGCTGATCCCCCAATATCAGCTCGATGCGCAATGCCGGATACTGTTCCATGAATTCGGCGAGAACGCGACCGAGATGCAAAGTGCCGAAGGACATCGGCGCATTGATCCGCAGCAGTCCACGCGGCTCGACCTGAAGACGGCTGACGACGCGGTCGGCTTCGTCGACGTCGCCGAGAATGGTTAGACAGCGCTCGTAGTAGACGGCGCCGTTCTCCGTCGGGCTCGCACTCCGCGTCGTGCGGTTGAGGAGCTGAACGCCAAGCTCATCTTCGAGGCCGGTTACATATTTGCTGACCGCGGACCGGGAAAGCCGCAGCTCTCGCGCGGCCTCGGAAAAGCTGCCGTGCGCTACGACTTTCGTGAAAGCCCGAATGCTCGCGAGCTTGTCCATAGCCCTGCGCCCTCCAACCGAACGTGAATTTGCAATCAAAATGGCGCATTATTTTAGCCGGATTGTCGACGAAATGGCGACACAGTGGTGAAAATTCGGTGGATTGTCCTCGATCCGCATCGGGAGCAAATTTACGAACTGGTAAATCGATTGCGGTGGGCAAAAATGATTTCCATCCGGCGGGCCGATGAGCGTGGTGCCAGCAATATTGGATGGCTCGACAGCCGCCACACCTTCTCCTTCGGCCATTATTACGACCCAAGGCACATGGGCTTTGGCCCGCTGCGGGTAATCAACGAGGATCGCGTACTGCCGGGTGCTGGTTTCGACACCCACGGGCATCGGGATATGGAAATCATCTCCTACGTGCTCGAAGGCGCGCTCGAACACAAGGACAGCATCGGTACGGGGTCGGTCATTCGCCCGGGCGAGGTGCAGCGGATGTCCGCGGGCACTGGCATTCGCCACAGCGAATTCAATCACTCAAAAAAGGAGCCCGTCCACTTCCTTCAAATCTGGCTGCTGCCCGACAAGGAAGGCATTAAGCCGAGTTACGAGCAAAAAAAGTTCGAGGAAAGGGAACGGCGCGGCCAACTTCGCCTGGTCGTCTCTCCCGACGGGCGCGATGGGGCCATTCGCATTCACCAAGACGCCGCGATGTATGTATCAAGCCTCAATAGGAACGAACTCGTCACGCACACAGTGACAAGGGGACGACGGGCTTGGATTCAGGTGGCAGGTGGTGCGGTCGAGTTGAACGGTCACGATCTGCGTGCGGGCGATGGAGCCGCCCTAACGGATGAGACAAGTCTGACCCTTACTGCAACATCGAATGAAACGGAAATCGTCCTTTTCGATCTGCCGTGATATTCGGCCGTGACATTTAAGCAATGAGTGGGCGGGCGCCAACAGGACCTCGATCCGATCAAGTTTGTTTTAGCCAACCGCCTTCTCTTCAGGCTGCTTCAGGCCTATTCATATTTTGCTTTGCGCGTGAGCCGAGGAAAGGAGATCCACATGCCGAATTACCATAAGCTCTACACGGCGCAGGACAGCGCGATCGCATTCATCGACCACCAGCCGCAGATGACGTTTGGGGTGGCGAACACGGACCGAGCCACGCTAATGAACAACGTGGTACTCCTCGCAAAGGTCGCGAAGGAATACAAGGTGCCCACGGTTCTGAGCGCCGTCGAAACGGAATCCTTCAGCGGCTACATCTGGCCACAATTGCTCGACGTGTTCCCGGGACAGCCCATCGTCGAGCGCACCTCCATGAATGCGTGGGACGACGCGGGATTTCGCAAGGCCATAGAAGCAACCGGGCGAAAGAACATCATTATGACGGGCCTTTGGACCGAGGTGTGCGTCACGTGGCCCACCATCGAGATGACCGGGGCCGGCTACAATATCTACGTCGTCGAGGATTGCTGCGGTGCGACATCCACGGCCGCTCACGAGGCCGCCCTTTCCCGCATGGTTCAGGCCGGAGCCACGCGGTTGACGACCATCGCGGCGTTACTTGAATGGCAGCGCGATTGGGCGCATCGCGAACACTATGATGCGTTGATGGGCCTGCTCAAGCAACACGCAGGGGCCTATGGCAGCGGCGTGGAATATGCCTACACCATGGTCCATCACGCCCCGCAATCGGCGAAAAAGCCGCAGATCGTTTCGAAAAAGGCGGCGCACTGAGTCTAGACGGGCGCGCGCGAGCGCGATAGCGCGTGTTCAATTTGATATATGGATGCTCGTGACCGGCGCGGCGCGACCATCCTCATCTTCTCCACGGAGGTTCGCGATGGTTTCCCCCAAGGATGCGACTGCGGATTTGATCCTCCACAACGGGCGGATCACAACGCTCGATCGTTCCAACCCCGACGCGACCGCCGTCGCCATTTCCAGCGGGAAGTTTATTGCGGTCGGCGGCGACAAAGAGGTCATGGCGCATGGAGCCAAGGATGTGCGGAAGATCGATTTGGGCCGCCGGCGCGTCATTCCCGGGCTGATCGACAACCACCTACACATCATTCGAGGTGGATTGAATTACAACATGGAGCTGCGCTGGGATGGGGTGCCGAGCCTTGCAGACGCGATGCGGATGCTCAAGGAGCAAGTCCGGCGCACCCCCGCACCTCAGTGGGTCCGCGTCGTCGGCGGATTCACCGAGCACCAGTTCGCGGAGAAGCGGTTGCCGACGCTTGAGGAAATCAATGCCGCCTCACCGGACACGCCGGTATTCATCCTGCATCTATATGATCGCGCCCTGCTCAATCGGGCAGCCCTCAAGGTGTGCGGCTACGGCAAGGACACGCCGGAGCCGATCGGCGGCTCGATCCAGCGCGATTCCCGCGGCGAGCCCACAGGGCTGTTGCTGGCCAAGCCCAATGCGATGATCCTCTATGCAACCCTCGCCAAGGGACCCAAGCTGCCTGTCGAATATCAACTGAACTCGACCCGGCATTTCTTGCGCGAGCTGAACCGGCTCGGCGTCACCGGCGCCATCGACGCGGGCGGCGGCTTTCAGAATTACCCCGACGACTACGTGGTCGTCGAAAAGTTGGCTGCCGCCGGCGAACTGACGGTGCGCATCGCCTACAATCTCTTCACCCAGAAACCGAAGGGCGAGACGGACGATTTCCTGCGCTGGACCGGCTCTGCGAAGTATCAGCAGGGTGACGATTATTTTCGCCTGAATGGTGGAGGCGAAATGCTGGTCTTCTCGGCCGCCGACTTTGAGGATTTCCGGGTCGAGCGTCCGGATATGCCACGCGAGATGGAGATGGAGCTTGAATCGGTCGTGCGCATCCTCGCGCAGAACCGTTGGCCCTTCCGCCTGCACGCGACCTACGACGAGACGATCAGCCGCTCGCTCGACGTGTTCGAGAAGGTCAATCGCGAGGTCCCATTCGATGGGCTTCATTGGTTCTTCGATCACGCCGAGACGATTTCCGACGACAATATTGCACGCGTGGCCGCCCTGGGCGGGGGCATCGCAGTGCAGCACCGAATGGCCTACCAGGGCGAATATTTTGTCGAACGCTATGGGCCTGGTGCTGCGGAGCACTCGCCGCCGATCGCCAAGATGCTGGCCATGGGTGCAAAAATCTCCGCTGGCACGGACGCGACGCGCGTCGCCTCGTACAATCCGTGGGTCTCTCTTGCCTGGATGGTCACGGGCAAGACTGTCGGCGGTCTGGCGATCTATCCCGCCCGCAATCGGCTCGATCGCGAGACCGCACTCCGGATGTGGACCGAGAACGTGACCTGGTTTTCCAACGAGGAAGGCAAAAAGGGCCGCATCGAGGCTGGGCAATTTGCCGATCTCGCGGTGCTCGATCGGGACTACCTTGCCTGCCCCGAAGCTGAAATCCGCGATATCGCCTCGCTTCTGACCGTCGTGGGAGGCCGCGTCGTTCATGGTGCGGGCCATTTCAGGGTGTTGGCGCCCCCAATGCCGCCGGCCATGCCCGATTGGTCGCCCGTCAACACCTTCGGCGGGTATCATCTCCCCACTCTTGAGCCGTACACGGCGAGCCGGTTCAGCGCATTCGAATGTGGAGCGTCGTGCAATGTCCACGGCCACAGCCATGTGCCAGCCCGGCAGTCCAATGTGCCGGTTTCCGATTTACGCGCCTTCTGGGGTGCGCTTGGCTGTTCCTGCTTCGCCTTTTAGCGAGGAGAGCATCATGA
>Ga0187765_10000677_pt1 | contig 12666 bp, 9 predicted proteins | sample 0216_QUI02_MP05__3_FD_133018 | JGI IMG/M metagenome (GOLD analysis project Ga0187765, IMG submission 133018) | Tropical peat soil microbial communities from peatlands in Department of Meta, Colombia - 0216_QUI02_MP05_10_MG | ecosystem: Environmental > Terrestrial > Soil > Wetlands > Peat ...
ATCGAGGCGCGGCTCGAGGATCTCGGCCACGCGCTCGCCGATCCCTCCCTCTACGCCGATGGTGAGCGGGCCCGGGCGGTGGCGCTCGAGCGGCAGCAGGCGGAAGAGCAAGTTGCGTGGCTCCTCCACGAGTGGGAAACCCTCTCGGAGTCGCTGGCCGCTCATGAGTGAGCGTGCGGCCGGGCGTCCCGTCTAGACCATGCCGTACGGGGCGGCCAACGGGATCCGGCTCTACTACGAATGGCACGGTGTCGGGCAGGGGCTGCCCGTCGTGCTCGTGATGGGGCTCGGCGGGGACACCACCGCCTGGCCGTACCAGCTCGCCGCGCTCGCGCCCCGCCATCGCGTGCTCGTCTTCGACAACCGCGGCGCCGGCCAGAGCGACGCGCCGGACGTCGAGTACACCACGCGAGGCATGGCCGAGGATCTCCTCGCGCTCCTCGATGGGCTCGACGTCCCTCGCGCCCACCTGCTGGGGCTGTCGCTCGGTGGGGCGATCGCGCAGGAAGCGGTCCTCGCCGCGCCGGCGCGCTTCGCGAGCCTGCAGCTCCACGCGACGTGGGCGGGTCCGCATCCGTACTTCCATGCGCTCGTCACCGCGGTGCGCGCCGTGCGGAGCCAGCTCGATCGCGAGAGCTTCTATCGCGCGCTCAGCGTCTGGCTGTTCACGCCCCGGGGGTTCGCGACCAAGCCGGAGCTGGTCGAGGCTGTCATCCAGGCGGCGACCCATCAGCGGCATCCCATGGCGCTCCATGCGTATCTGCGTCAGACGCAGGCCGTGCTCGCCCACGACGCGCGGGACCGGCTCCACTTGGTCCGCTGCCCCACCCTCGTCGCGGTCGGCAGCCAAGACCTGATCACGCCGCCCTTCCTGGCCGCCGAGCTGGCGAGCCGCATTCCGGGTGCGCGACTCGAGACCTTGTCGGGCATGGGGCACGGCGGGCTCTGGGAAGAGCCGGCGACGTTCAACCGAGCGTGCCTGGACTTCCTGGACGGGCTCCCGGCGTGACCGCGACGAGCCGGCGCTCGAAATTGACACCCTCGGACCGGCAAGGCTATCATCCAGCCTCGTTCCCCGGCCACGGATCACGTCCTCGGTTCCGCCTCTCGAAAGGGGTCACCAGGTGAGCGCCACTCCCGCGGTCGCCGCGCGGTATGACCGCGCTAGGATCGCGCGTGCGTTCCCGGGGGGCCGGGGCTAGGAGGCGGCGCGGCGTGCGCGAGATCGGGATCGGAGTCCTCGGCGTCGGCACCGTGGGGGGCGGCGTGCTCAAGATCTACGACCAGCACCGGTCGGATCTCGAGGCGCGAGCGGGCTGCGCGCTCCGGATCGTCGCGGTGGTGGCGCGCGACGTCGCCGCGCCCCGCGAGGGCCTCGAGCCGCGCGCCTGGCCGCTGAGCGCCGATCCCGAGAAGGTCCTCGCCGATCCCGCCGTGTCCCTGGTCGTCGAGGTGATCGGGGGGCTGGAGCCCGCGCGCACCTATGTCCTCCGCGCCCTCGAGGCCGGCAAGCACGTGGTGACCGCGAACAAGGCGCTCCTGGCTACCCACGGGACGGAGCTGTTCGAGGCGGCCCGCCGGCGCGGCGTGCTCCTCGGGTTCGAGGCCGCGGTCGCCGGCGGCGTGCCGATCATCGGCGCACTCCGCGACGGCCTGGCCGCGAACCGGATCCTCTCGCTGCAGGGCATCGTCAACGGCACCACGAATTACATCCTCACCAAGATGACCGATGAGGGGCGCGACTTCGCCGACGCGCTGCGCGAAGCGCAGGCCGCGGGCTACGCGGAGGCCGACCCCACCTTCGACGTCGAGGGAATCGACTCGGCCCACAAGCTCCAGATCCTGGCGTCGCTCGCCTTCCGGACCCGGGTCGATCTCAAGGACATCTACACGGAGGGAATCGCGCGGCTCGAGGCGATCGAGATCGCGTATGCGCGGGAGCTCGGCTACCGCGTCAAGCTGCTGGCGATCGCCAAGGCGACCGACGGCGCCCTCGAGGCCCGGGTGCATCCGACGCTGATCCCAGCGGTCTCACCCCTCGCGGCCGTCTCCGGAGCGTTCAACGCCATCTTGGTGAGCGGCGACGCGGCCGGCGATCAGATGTTCTACGGCCGGGGTGCGGGGCAGATGCCGACGGCGTCGGCGGTCTGGTCGGACGCGATCGAGATCGCCCGGCGCATCGCCCACCAGCACGCGACGCTCGCGGAGGACTTCCCGCTCGGCGGCGAGCGCCGGCTCCGGATGCGGCCGATGAGCGAGGTCCGCTCCGCGTACTATCTCCGCGCGATGGTGCAGGACCGGCCCGGCGTGCTCTCCCAGGTGGCGGGCATCCTCGGCCGCCACGACATCTCGATCGCCACGGTCATCCAGAAGGGGCGCGCCGGCGCGGTACCGATCGTCATGATGACGCACGAGGCCCTGGAGCGGAACATGGCGGCGGCGCTGGACGAGATCGATCGCCTCGGGGTGGTGGCATCCCCGACCGTGCGTCTGCGGGTGGAGGCCTAGCCCGCCGCCTCGCCGGCCGGGCGCCGGACCGTAGGGCCCGGCCGCTCCCCCACCGCCTTGAAGAACGTGTAGCAGAACACGCCGTCGTCCTCGGTGGTCCGGTGGAGCGCGCGGACGCCGGCATTGAAGACCTCCGGCGTCACCAGCCCGCCCTGGATTGCCCCCTCCCGCACACCCTCGATCATGGCGGTGAACGTCCTCCGCGTGAACCCCTCCACCAGCTCGGGTCGGCTCGAGTCCACGTAGACCATCCGCGGCGAGACGCGGACCGGGTCGAGCCCGGCTTCTCGAAGCAAGGGGTAGAGCTGGCGCCCGATGAGCGCGTTCCCGCCGGCGGCGCGCTGGAGCTCCACCTGGCACTCGACGGCCTGGCGGGCGGCGGCGCTGTCGGGATGGAAGTAGGCGGAGCCGTGGTCTCCCTCGATCACGGTGACGGTGCCGCCCGGCCGGACGAAGCCACGCAGCGTCGCCACGGCGTCCACGGGACGCGCGAGATGCTCCAGCACGAAGCACACGAAGACGTGGTCGAACGACGCCGGACGGAAGGGCAGCGCGAAGAGGTCGGCCTGCAGGAACGCCACGTTGCCGAGACCGGCCGCGCTCACCTTGGCCCGGGCCACCGCGACGGACTCCCGCGAGAGGTCGAGCGCGACGATGCGCGCCCCGGGGCTCCGCCGCGCCAGCGACACCGTCTGGGCGCCGACGCCACATCCCGCCTCGAGCACGAAGCTCCCGTCGGGGTACGCAGTGTCCGAGTGGAGCAGCGTCACCAGGGCGTCGGCCTGGTCCTGGAGGCGTGCGCGCTCCCGGCCACCGTAGCCGTGCACGTACGGCCGGCTCATCGCCGTCGTCTCGCGGCCTCTCGGGTCATGCGCTCCACTATCCGCCCACCCGCGTGAACTTGAGATGCGTCACCCCGGGGGCGCTGACCGTCCGCACGAGCGCGAGCCCGCGGAGATCGTCCCCGACGCCCTCGAACAATCGCTGCCCGCTTCCGAGGAGCACGGGGACCAGATTGATCTCCATCTCGTCCACGAGCCCCGCTGCGAGGTACTGCTGAGCGGCGCGCGCGCCACCGGCCAGCGAGACGTCCTTGCCTCCCGCCGCGTGCCGAGCCTCCCGGAGCGCCGCGTCGATGCCCGCGGTCACGAACGTGAAGCTCGTCCCGCCGTCGAGCACCAGGGGCTCCCGGGCGTGATGGGTGAGCACGAACACCGGGTGATGGAACGGCGGGTCGGCGCCCCACCAGCCGTTCCACGGACTCCGGGCATCCCAGGGCCCCGGGTGACCACCGAACATGTTGCGGCCCATCACAGTCGCGCCGATGTTGGTTAGGGACTCCTCGACAACCCGCGCGCTCTCGTTGACCTCTCCGCCCGGAAGCCCATGCATCCGCCGCCAGGCGGCGAGCGGAAACACCCACTCGTGGAGCCGCATGCCGCCCAGGCCAAGCGGGTTCTCCACACTCTGGTGCGGTCCGGCCACGAAACCGTCGAGCGACATCGAGATCCTGAGTCTCAGCTTGGACACGTGATGCCTCCCCGGAACAACGCGATCGCGCGCCCCCCGCCCTGGAATCGGCCGGTGGCGAGAGGCGACCGGCGAGCCTTCGACGACCGAAGACCATCATCGCACGGGCGTCGGATCCGACGGCGGCCGCCGGCCTCGCGGCAGAGCCGGCGCGTTTGAACGCGCGCGGCGCGATGCGGTAGCATGCCCGCGCGAACCTTGGACGACCGCTGGGCGTGCGGCCCGGGTCTGGGTCACCGATCGGGAGGCGGCGGCACCGAGTGGACGATGTGAGCCGCAGGATCGCGCCCGAGGCGGGCCCGCAAGGTCAGGAGGATCGGCGATGCGCGCGATGCAGATCATCGAGTGGGGTCAGCCCCTGGAGTCTCGCGACTATCCCACGCCGGCGCCCACGGGAGACCAGGTGCTCCTGCGGGTCGAGTCCGCCGGTATCTGTCACAGTGACGTGCACATCTGGGAAGGCGCCTTCGATCTGGGCGGCGGGCACACGGTGACGCTGGAGCAGCGGGGGGTTCGACTGCCCTTCACCATGGGCCACGAGATCGCTGGGGAGGCGATCGCCCACGGGCCCGGCGCGACGGGCGTCGAGCTCGGCCGGCGCTACGCCGTCTACCCGTGGATCGGCTGCGGCGCCTGCGCCGTGTGCCGACGTGGCGACGAGCTGCTCTGCCTCACTCCGCGGACGCTCGGCACCCGGACCGCCGGCGGCTATGGCAGCCACGTCGTGGTGCCGCATCCGCGGTACCTGGTCGACTACGGAACGGTGTCCCAGCCGCTGGCCGCGACCTACACGTGCTCGGGCATCACCGCCTTCAGCGCCCTGAAGAAGATCCAGCCGCACGTGGACGTCGACGATCCCTTCCTGATCATCGGCGCCGGCGGTGTGGGCGGCCAGGCAGTGCGCATCGCGCCTGCCTACCTGGGCGGCCGGATGCTCGTCGCCGACATCGACGGGGCCAAACGCGCGCACGCGCTCGAGGCGGGCGCCGCCGGCACGATCGACAACGCGGCGCCCGATGCAGTCCAGCAGGTCCTGCAGCACTCCGGCGGCGGCGTCGCCGGGGCGATCGACTTCGTCGGCTCGCCGCGGACCATGGAGTTCGGGGTCGGCGCGCTCCGCAAGGGCGGCAAGCTCGTGATGGTCGGTCTCTACGGAGGCGCGGCCTCCATCTCCACCGTGCTCTTCCCGTTCAAGATGATGTCGATCGAGGGCTCGTACGTCGGCACCCTGCAGGACCTGACCGAGCTGCTCCAGCTAGCCCAGGCCGGGAAGATCACGCCGATCCCCATCGAGACGCGCAGCGTCGCGCGCGCCACCGAATCGCTGATGGATCTCAAGTCGGGAGGCAAGGTCTCCGGACGGGTGGTCATAACGCACGAGCCCTGTCGGTGAATCCGTGCGCCAGCGGCGAATCCGGCCGGGGTCCGTCCGAGGTACCGCCGGCGCGCATCATCCGGCGGCGCGCCCGCGGACGGGCATCGACCGCAGCTGCGCTTGAAGGCCCGCGGGCCGATGGGGTAGCATGGCCCGCGCGATGAGCCGCCCATGGGTCTGATCGTCCAGAAGTACGGCGGATCCTCGGTCGCCGACGCGCAGAAGATCCGGAACGTCGCCCGGCGCGTCGTCAAGACGGCCAAGGCCGGCCACGGCGTGGTCGTCGTGGTCTCGGCCATGGGGAAGACGACCGACGGACTGATCCGGCTCGCCCAGAGAGTGACGGCCACCCCCCCCGAGCGCGAGATGGACATGCTCTTGTCCACCGGGGAGCAGGTCTCGATCGCGCTCCTCGCGATGGCCATCCACGGGCGCGGGCACAAGGCGCGCTCGTTCACCGGCGAGCAGGCGGGGATCCGCACCGACGCCGCGCACACGCGGGCGCGCATCGTGGGGATCGATGGTGACAAGGTCCGCCGCGTGCTCGACGACGGGTACATCGCGATCGTGGCCGGGTTCCAGGGGGTCACCCAGGAGGACGACATCACGACGCTCGGCCGGGGGGGCTCCGACCTCACCGCGGTGGCGCTGGCGGCGACCCTGAGGGCGGACGTCTGCGAGATCTACACCGACGTCGAGGGCGTCTTCACCGCCGATCCCAACATCGTGCCGGAGGCACGGAAACTGGAGCGAATCTCCTATGACGAGATGCTCGAGATGGCGAGCCTCGGGGCCAAGGTGCTCCAGTCCCGCTCGGTCGAGTTCGCGAAGAAGTACGGCGTGCCGGTGCACGTGCGGTCCACGTTCAAGCAGAATCCGGGCACGCTCGTGACCCGGGAGGACCCGAACATGGAAGCCGTCGTCGTGACCGGCATCGCGCACGACCGCGGCCAGGCCAAGGTCACGATCCGCGGCGTTCCGGACCGGCCGGGCATCGCGGCCCAGGTCTTCGGCACCGTCGGCGACCACGGGATCGTGGTGGACATGATCGTTCAGAACGTGAGTCGCGACGGCATCAGCGACATCTCGTTCACCGTCCCGCGGCCCGATCGGCCCACGGTCGTCTCGACGCTGGAGGCGGTGGCCAAGAAGATCGGTGCGGAGAGCGTGACCTACGACGACCGGATCGCCAAGGTCTCCATCATCGGGGTCGGCATGCGCAGCCACTCGGGCGTCGCCGCCCGGATGTTCCGGGCCCTCTCCCAGGAGGGCGTGAACATCCACATGATCTCGACGTCGGAGATCGCGGTGTCCTGCGTCATCGAGGACAAGTACGTGGAGCTCGCGGTCCGCGCCCTCCACGACGCGTTCCAGCTGGCGGCCTGACCGCGACGCGGATTCAGGGCTTCGGCGCGGGGGCGCCGCCGGCGGATCCGGCCGGCGCCGGGCTCGCGGCGGGCCCGAGGCGCGCCAGCGAGTCGCGCGCCCACTGAGCGAGCGCCGGGTCGACGCCCGGTCGCGCCGCGAGCTTCCGGAGCACGATCGCCGCCTCGCGCGGCATCTGGCGCGCGACGTACGCTTGCGCGGCCCCCTGGAGTCCCTGCGCCGCCCACACTGCCTGATCCCCGTAGGCGTAGGTCGCGCTCAGGTAGTGGGAGAGGGCCCCCGGATAGTCGCCGCGCGCCCGGAACACCTCGCCGAGCCGGAACTCGGCCTCTGCCGCCACCGCCGGATCGTCCGCCCGCCGCGCCACCTCGAACGCCTGCTGGGCCAGGTCGAAGCGCCGCGCATCGGCCAGCAGGTGGCCGCGATTCAGCTCGAGCGTGGGCGTGGCGGCGTCCTTCGGATACTGGCGGAGGAACGTGTCCATCGCGGTCAGCGCCCGGTCCGCCTGGCCCTGGGACTGAAAGGCCTGGACCAGGATGAGCTGCGCCTGCACCGCGCGGGGATCCCCGGCCGGCGCGTCCTTGAGGAACCCCTCGGCGGCTCGTTGCGCTTCGGCGGCGTCGCCCGCCGTCAGCGACGTGCTGGCCAGACCGAGCCACGCGTCGGCGCGGACGTCTGCCGGTGTGGTCCGGGCGAGCAGATCACGATAGGCCTGCCGTGTCACATCGGGTCGGGACGCCGCGGTCTGGGTCAGCCGGATCAGCGCGTCGGTGCCGTAGTCGCTTGCCGCATACTCCCGGAGGAGCCGCTGGGTCCACGCCTGCGCCTCGACCGCGTCGTTCCGGTCCAGCGCCGCGACCATGAGCCCGTAGAGAATCGCCGGCGCGGCCGGATGCCGCGGGAACCGGTCGACGAAGCTAGTCCCGCGCTCGCGAAACACGTCGCGGTCGCCCTTCTGCACGGAGACGAGGACCAGGCCGTACCAGGCCGACATCGCCACGTCGGTGGCCGAGTAGCGCGCGCGCGTCAGGGCGTCCTCCGCCTCGGCGAGCCGGTTCTGCGCGAGGGCCGACAGGCCGGCGCCGAGCCAATTCGAGGGCTCCTGCGGCGCGGCGGCGGCCGCGAGGCGGAACTGTCGCTCGGCCTGGTCGTAGTGGCCCAGCTGGTAGTGGGCGACGCCGAGGGCGCGGCGGGCGAGAGCCTGCGTCGGCAGGTCCACGACCCGGGGCGCGAGGGGCTCGAGCGCCTGGACCGCGTCGGCAGGGGCGCCGGTCCGGATCGCCAGGATGCCCCGGTTGATCATCACAGCATCGGCGTTCCGGAGCCCCGAGGGCGGGGCGGTCACGCCGCGCAGCGCTTCGAGCGCTTCCGCCTCGCGACCCTCGCGGAGGGCGACATCGGCAAGGGCCAGGAGCGCGAGCCCCCGCGTCTCGAGGTCGCCCTTGGCCGCGACGTCGCGCCACTCGCGGATGGCGCTCTCGGCGTTGCCGTCCCGGAGGATGGCCCAGCCCAGAGCGAGCCGCGTCTGGGCCGCGAGCGGGGAATCCGGGAAATCGCGGAGGGCCGTCCGCAGCACGGCCGCCGCGCGGTTCGGATCGTCCCCGCGCATGGCACTCTCGGCGACCAGGAGCAGCGCACCCTCCCGGAGCTCGGGGAGGATGCCCACCCGGAGGAGCGCCTCGCCCTCGCGCCGCGCAGCCGCGGTGTCGTTTTCACGGAGCGCGATCAGTCCCAGGCGGTACGACGCGCGCTGGGCGACGGCCTCGTCGCGCCCCTTGTCCCGGAGCTCCCGGAAGTGATCCTTCGCCTCGAGGAGACGGCCATCCCGCTCCAGCTGCTCGCCGAGCCGGTACCGGACGTAGTCCTGGGTGCCCGGGGGCAGCGGCAGGAGGAGGATCTCGCGGTAGATGTCGGTCGCCTCGCCCTGAGCGCCGCGGGTCCGGGCGGCGTCAGCGATGCGCAGGAGCGCCGCCGGCACCAGCGGATCATTGGGAGATCCGGCCTTCAGCTGCCGGGCCGCGGCCGCCGCCCGTCCGGTGTCGCCGAGATCCAGGTACGCGCGGACCAGCCCCGCCTGGATCTGCGGGCGCAGCTCGGGCCGCGGGCTGGCCGCGTCGGCCTCGAGGAAGCGCGCGGTCGCCTCGGCCGGCGCGCCGCGCTCGAGCGCGATCCAGCCGGCCTGCACCAAGGCGTCGCCCCGGAGCGGATGGTTGGCCGGCGTCGTCGCGGCGAAGCGCGTCAGGAGGTCGAGGCCGCCCTCGAGATCTCCCTGCCGCGCAAGCGCCACGCCACGCCAGAACGGGATCTCCGTGAGGATCGCCCCCGAGGCGCCGCTCTGGACCACCTCGTCCCAGGCCGCGATGGCCTCCGCCGGTCGATCCTGCAGGAGTCGCGCGATGCCCAGGAGGTAGCGGGTCACGAGCGCAAGCTGCTGGGGCGGCACGGCCTGGAGGGCGCGGCCGAGGGCGCCCTCCGCTTCGGCGGCGTCGCCCCGGCGGAGCGCCAGGAGCCCCAGGCCCACCTCGGCGTGCATCGCGAGCGCCGGGGGCGGCCCGATCTGGAGAGCGGCCCGGTACGCGCGCTCGGCGCGGGCGGCCGCCGGCGAGCTCGGGCCCGTGGCCTCCATCAGGGCGAGCTCCCCCAGCCAGACGTAGGCGGTCGCCGCTTGGGCGCCGCGCGGATCAATGGCCAGGCTCTCCTCGAAGGCCTCGCGTGCCTCTCGGTAGTTGCCGCCGACGACCCGGGCGACTCCGCACTCGGTCAGCGCCGTCGCGCGCCGGAACGCGACAAAGGCGCAGGCGAACCCGCCAGGATCCGCCACGGTCGGCAAGGGCTTGCTGACGGCGGAGACGAAGCGTGGCGCCGGCGCGTGACCGAGATCGAGGGCCGGGGCCGGAGCCGGCGGCGGCGCCGGCGGATCCAGACGGGGCCGCTCGAGTCCCGACGCGACGGGCGAGACCGTTACACTGAGCGCCGGCGGGGGGAACTCGACGGGACGCGGGGGTGCCGCCGCGGCGGGCGCCGCCTGGAACGTCGCGGCGATGAGCACGAAGAGGCCCGCGCACGTCCGCATCTCAGCCTCCCGATCCCTTGGGCTTCGCCTTCGGACGCGGGGCGTCCCGGGGCGGGGCCGGAGCCGGCGTCTCCAGCACGGTCAGCCGTCCCTTGGCCCACCGCACGAGGTCCGGGTCCTGGCCGGTGTCGACGATCTCGCGATACGCGCGCTTGGCGCCCTCTTTGTCGGCGGCGGCGTCGAGCGCAGCGGCGAGTCCGGCGAGCCCCTCGAAGTACCGCTTCGACGCCGGCGACGCCTCGGCGACCACTGCGTGGTAGGCCTGGGCAGCCTCGGTGTTCCGTCGAAGCTGCAGTGCGCTCTGTCCGACGATGAGGAGCGCGTCGGATCGGGTCTCGCCCCTGACGTCCGCGACGGCCTGGGCAACCTGCAGCGCCGGCTCCCACTGCTTGCGCTTGGTGTAGAGGTCGGCGAGCGCGAGCCCGGCCGGACTCGCTTGCGCGTCCTGTGGGAAGTCCCGGCGGAGGGTCGTCCAGGCGGCCTCCGCGTCGGTCGGACGGCCGAGCTTGAGGGCCAGCTCACCGCTTCGATAGAGGGCGCCCGGCGCGAGGACGCTCGTTGGCGCCGTGCGGATCAGGGTCTGGTATTGCTCGAGCGCCTCGCGGAGCCGCCCTGCCTTCGCCTGGGCGTCCCCGACGAGCACGCGCGCGGCCGGCACGAGATCGCTCGTCGGCGCCTGAGCGATAAACTGCTCAAGCGTCCGCACCGCCTCGGGGCGTCCGGCCTCGAGCTGCGCCATGCCGAGGAGATAGCGCGACTCCGCAAGGTAGGGGCTCCCGGGATACCGGGTCGCGTACGGCGTCAGGAGCGCAAGGGCGTCGTCCCAGCGCTTGGCCCGGATCAGCTCGCGTGCCGCACTGTAGGCGGCGAGGGGCGCCCGCGGATGGTTCGGGTAGTCCTTCAGAAAGTCGCGGAACGTGTCGATGGCGCCCTCGGCCCGGCCGCTCTCGAGCTCGGTCAGCCCGCGCGCGTAGAGCGCCTCTGCCGCGTAGGGGGCCGCCGGCTTCAGCGCGAGGAAGCGCGCATAGCGCTCCCGCGCCTCCTCGCGGCGGCCCAGCCGAAACAAGGTCTCGCCCTGCCAGTAGATGGGCTCGCCCGGCGTCGCGAGCGTGAGCGGGAAGGTCTCGGCCGTCTCGAACTCGGTGAGCGCCTCGGCATAGCGCTCCATCTGGAACGCAGCCTTGCCGCGCAGGAGGGCGGCGTCGCCTCGCCGGGGATCGGTCGGCGCCACCTGGATGAAGCGCCCGAGCTCGGCGTACGCCGTCTCGTAGAGGCCGTCGTCGAGCGCGCCGGTGCCGACCAGCCAGAACCGATCCGCCTCCGACTTCGCGGCGGCGCCCGGAATCGGGACCGCGAGAACCGCCAGCCCGGCGAGGGCGACGTGAAGCCAGACGGGCGCGAGGTGGCGTCGCCGTCGCATGAGGTTACCCTACCAGATATCGCGGAGGTTCTCCGAAATCCAGCGACGCCGGGGGCTATACTGCCTTCCGTGCGTCCGCTCTGCGCCTTCGACCTCGACCACACCCTCGTGCGCTCGCCGCTCGACCTCCCCCGCCTCAAGGTGGAGATCCGCGCCCTCGTGGAATCGGAAGGGGTCCCCCTCACCGAGTCCGCGCGGACCTGGACGATCGGCCAGATCATCGAGGCCGCCACCCAGCACCGCCAGACGCTCGGCGACGCCTGCTGGGCGCTCTGTACGGCTCACGAGGAGGAGGCGGTGCACCACGCCGAGCCGGAGCCTGGCGCGCACGAGACGCTGACCGCGCTCCGGACCGCCGGCTACCCGCTCGCGGTCTGGACCAACAACACCCGCCCGGTCGTGCACCGCGCCCTCGAGATCTGCGGCCTCGAGGGCTTCTTCACGACCTTGGTCACGCGGGACGAAGCGGCCCTCAAGCCCGATCCCTCCGGGCTCCGGCTGCTCGAGGCGGCCTTCCCCGAGCGGCGCATCTGGGTGGTCGGGGACTCGTGGGTGGACGGCGCCGCGGCCCACGCGGGCGGCGCCGCCTTCATCGCCTACGGCGCCGATCCCGTGGAGCTCGCCCGCCGGGGTGTGGCGCCGCGCACGGTCCTGCGGGACCTGCGCCATCTCCCGGAGTGGCTCCGCACCGCCGCGTGGTAGCGATCCGCTCGCGTCGGCGACGCGCGCCGATCGTTTGGTCGCCCCTCCTGTCTGTGGCATCCTGACCCTGAGTCAGACGCGCGCGCGGCACGCGCTCCCCGGGACGCGCGGCCGGGCGGAACCCGCGCCGGTGAACGACGGGCCGGGTGACGAGGGGGCGGACGGCGTGGAGCTGTTCGAGCAGGCGGCGCGCGAGAGCCAGCGCGAGGCCGCACCGCTCGCCGAGCGGATGCGCCCGCGGACCCTCGACGACTTCGTCGGACAGGCGCACCTCCTCGGCCCCGGGCGCCTCCTCCGCGTCGCCATCGAGTCCGGCGACCTCCATTCCATGATCCTCTGGGGGCCGCCCGGCACCGGGAAGACGACGCTCGCCTCCCTGCTCGCAGCGCACGCCAAGGCCCACTTCACCCCGTTTTCCGCAGTGCTCACCGGCGTGAAGGAAGTGCGTGGCCTCGTCGCCGAGGCCGAGGAGCGCCGCGCCCTCCAGGGCCAGGGCACCATCCTCTTCGTGGACGAGATTCACCGCTTCAACAAGGCGCAGCAGGACGCGTTCCTGCCCCACGTCGAGCGGGGCACCGTGACCCTGATCGGCGCGACGACCGAGAACCCGTCGTTCGAGGTCATCTCGGCGCTGCTCTCGCGCTGCCGGGTCTACGTGCTCGAGCGTCTGGG
>Ga0187765_10000678_pt1 | contig 12656 bp, 14 predicted proteins | sample 0216_QUI02_MP05__3_FD_133018 | JGI IMG/M metagenome (GOLD analysis project Ga0187765, IMG submission 133018) | Tropical peat soil microbial communities from peatlands in Department of Meta, Colombia - 0216_QUI02_MP05_10_MG | ecosystem: Environmental > Terrestrial > Soil > Wetlands > Peat ...
ATCTGCTCGAGGAGCGCCAGCCCAGTCGCCCGGTCCACGCGTCCCTGCGCCGATCCCGCCGTCGCCACGCTCCGCTCCCCCCTTTCGACCGCGCCGTTCGGGCTCACCAGCGCATCAGCGCCAGATCGTCGACGTTGATCCGGAATCGCGCCCGGAAGATCGCCACGATGATGGCCAGCCCGACGGCAACCTCGGCCGCCGCCACCGTCATCACGAAGAACACGATGATCTGCCCGTCGGCGGCGCCGTGGGCCCGCCCGAAGGCGACGAACGCCAGGTTGGCGGCGTTCAGCATGAGCTCGATGGACATGAAGATGACCAGGGGGTTCCGCCGGACGAGAACGCCCACCACCCCGATCGTGAAGAGGATGGCCGACAGGCCCACGTAGTATGCGGGGGGCACCACGCTCACCGGCCCTCCGCCGCGACGCGCGAGTCGATCGGCCGCGAGCCCCCTGCCTCGCGCCGCTTGGCCAGCGTGAGCGCGCCGACCAGGGCCGCCAGGAGCAGGAGCGAGGTCACCTCGAACGGGAACAGGTAGTCGGTGAAGAGCAGCCGCCCGATGGCGCCCACCCCCCCGGGAGCCGCGCCCGGCGCCGGCCCGCCGGTGTAGCCGGCCACCAGGACCACCACGATCCCGAGCACCGCGGCCAACGGTAGCGCGAGCCGCCGGGCGCGCACCAGGGGATCCGGTCCTTCCTCGGCGCGGCCGGGGATCAGCAGCATGATCGCGAAGATGAAGAGCACCATGATCGCGCCCGCATAGACGATGACCTGGGCGAGGGCCAGGAACTCCGCGCGGAGCATGAGGTAGAGCACCGCCACGCAGAAGAGGTTGGCGACGAGGAAGAGCGCCCCGTGGAGCGGGTTCGGTCGGATCACCAGGCCGAGGGCCGAGGCGATGGCCGCGAGCGCCACGACGACGAACACCACCCACTCCATCAGCGCGCCCCCGCCGGGACCCGCCGCCGGCTCATCCCTCGAACCCCCGCCGCACGAGCGCCGCGGGCGGTGCCACGCTCGGGAGGCCGTCGGCCCCGGCGGGCTCGAGCGCCAAAAGCACGTCCTTCGAGTAGACCAGCCCCTCGCGGCTGTACGCCGAGAACTCCAGGATGCCGGTGTCCATGCGGATCGCGTCCTCGGGGCAGGCCTCCACACAGAACCCGCAGAAGACGCACTTGCCGAGATCGATGTCGAACCGCGTCGGGTACTTCTCGATGTCCGGATTCGGATGCTCGCCCGCCACGATGTAGATGCAGTGCGCCGGGCACACCGTCTCGCACATCATGCAGGCGACGCAGCGGGGCGAGCCGTCGGCGCGCCGCACCAGCCGGTGGAGGCTCCGGAGCCGCGGCGCCAGCGGCCGGCGTTCTTCCGGCCACTGGTAAGTGACGGCGCCCTTCTGGCCGCGCACCCACCGCCCCATGTTCCGGAAGAAGTGGCCGGCGGTTACCCGGAGACCGACCAGCACCTCGGCGAGATAGAACCGCTGGCTCGGGGTCGCGACGACCTGCCGGCGAACCGGGAGCACCTTGAGAGTCGGCGGAGTCGAAGGGGCACTGGCCACCGTGGTCGCCTCCCTAGAGCAGCAACACCGCGGCCGTGAGGATGATATTCAGCACCGCCAGCGGCAGGAGCCCGAGCCACCCGAGTCGCATCGCCTGATCGTACCGGAACCGCGGCAGGGTCCAACGGATCAGCATCAGGAACCAGACCATGGCGACGACCTTGGTCACGAAGGCCCCGACCTGGAGCAGCACCACCAGCAGATGCGGCAGGGCGAGCGCGAGGCCGCCGGGCAGATGGAAGCCGTCTCGGAAGAGCCACGGCACCTGCCAGCCGCCCAGGAACAGGGCGGTCGTCATCCCGGCGATCACCACCGTCTCGACGAAATCGGCCATCAGGAACATGCCGAATTTCATCCCGCTGTACTCGACGTTGTAGCCGATGATCTCCGACTCGCCCTCCGGGAAGTCGAACGGCGCCCGCTTGGTCGTGGCGATACCCGCGGTCAGGAAGAGGAGGAACCCGAGCGGCTGCGTCAGAATGCCCCACTTGGGAATGATGCCACCCCAGTAGGCGCCCTGGCCGCGCGCGATCTCCTGGAGGTCGAGCGATCCATAGACCATGCAGACGCCCATGATCGAGGCCCCGATGGCGACCTCCGCTGAGATCATGAGCGCCGCGGCCCGCTGGCCGCCAAGGAGCGCGTAGTTGTTCGCGGACGCCCAACCCGCCAACACGACACCGTAGACGCCCATCGACAGCATCGCGAAGACGTAGAGAACGCCCGCGTTCAGCTCCACCGCCTGCAGCGCGACGTCGCGGCCTCCGACATGGAGGACGTCGCCGAACGGGATGGTCGCGAAGCCGGACAGTGCGAAGAACACCGACACGACCGGCGCCACCAGGAAGAGCACCCGATCGGCGCGGGCCGGCATGAAGTCTTCCTTGGTCAGCATCTTGATCGCGTCGGCCAGCGGGTGGAACAGCCCGTAGAGCCGGAGCCCCAGGATCGACGCGCGGTTCGCGCCGACGCGGTCCTGCATGACCGCGGACTGCTTCCGCTCGACCCAGGTCAGGAGCCCGCCCAGGTTCAGGACGAACCCCATGATGAACGCGACCCGGGCGAAGGCGATGCCGAGGTCGACCATGACGACGCTCATCGCGCCCGGCCCGGAGCGGTCGGCACCTGCCGCAGCGTCACGACGTCCCGCCGGGGATGGAGGTCCCGTGGTCGGCCAGGCCGGCGTAGCTCATCCCCCCGAACGCAGGCACCGCGGCCACCAGGTCGCGGAAGATCCGCTCCGCGCGGACCGGCGACCAGTCCTGCCCAAGGGCCCGTCCGACCGCCGCCAGGATCTCCCAGTCGGGGCGCGCCTCGCCGCGCGGCGGGACCGCGCGCCAGAAGCGCTGGACCCGGCCGGTCACGTTCGTCCAGGTGCCCTCCCGCTCGACGTACGCGGCACTCGGGAGCACGAGATGCGCGCGGGCGCTCGTGGCATTGGCGTTCGGTCCCTGGAAGATCACGCCCTCGACGCGCCCGAGCGCCTCGTCTACCTCCGCGCGGGGCCAGCCCGACTCGAGGAGGTCGTGGTCGAAGACCCAGAGGAGTCGGAGACGTCCGGCGCGCGCCGCGTCGAGGACGTGCCGCCCGTCGGCGGCGCCCGCGCGCCCGACTCCGAGCAGCTCGGCGCCGCGCGAGTTGGGCGCCTTGTCGGCCACCCGGAGCAGGTCGTCGTGCGACCCCGGCGCGGCCGGCGGGATCCGGAAGTCCACGTGGGCCCCCCCCAGCGTGTCCTGGAACAGGCGCCGCGCGAGCCAGAGATCCTCGTTCGACAGCCGGGGGGACAGGAGCACGCCGGTCCCCTCGGGCCCCGCCGCCCGGAGTCCCTCTACCACGGCGGACACCGCCTCGTCCCAGGTGAGCGGGCGCGCGGTCCCACCCTCGCGGAGCTCCGGTCGCTCGAGCCGGGTGGGCGCGTCGAGGTCCCCGAAGCCGTAGCGTCCGTCGTCGCACATCCACCAGTGGTTCACGTCGGCGTTGAAGCGGGGCTTCAGGCGAACGACTCGGCGGCCTTGCGCGTGGTGGACGCGCTTCGTGTTCGTGTGGACCTCGATGTTGCAGCCGCGGGCGCACCCCGGGCAGACCGACTTCGCTCGGTCGAGATACCAGACCCGGGCCTGGAAACGAAAGTCACGGTCGGTGAGGGCGCCGACCGGACAGATGTCGACGACGTTGCCGGAGTACGCGTTGTCGAGCGAGGTCCCCGGGAACAGCCCGAGCTCCGAGTGATCGCCCCGGTTGAAGATGCCGAGCTCGCCCGTCTTCGTGACGGTGTCGCAGAAGCGCACGCAGCGCGAGCAGAGGATGCAGCGCTCGGCGTCCAGCATCACGTGGGGCCCGATCGGGACCGCCTTGGGCTTGTGGACCTTGTCGTCGATCATCCGGGGCTCGTAGAGCCCGTGCTGCATGTAGTAGATCTGGAGCCAGCACTCTCCCGCCTGGTCGCACACCGGGCAGTCGAGCGGGTGGTTGACGAGGTGCCACTCCATGACCGACCGCCGGAGCTCGAGCACGCGGGGCGTCTGCGTCATGACGACCATGCCGTCGGCCGCCTGCGTGTTGCACGCGATGGTCGGGCGCGGCGCCTTCTCGAGATCGACCATGCAGAGCCGGCACGCCCCAGCGATCGGGAGCCCCGGATGGTAGCAGTAGTGAGGCACCTCGACCCCGGCCTGGCGCGCCGTCTCGATCAGGTTCGTCCCGGCGGGGACCTCGATCTCCTTGCCGTCGACCGTCAGCTTCGGCATCCCGCTCTCAGTCGGTGCGGGCGGGCGCCTTCGCGCCCGGTCGGACGTCACAGGCTCCGTGACGCACGTGGTGATCGAACTCGGCCCGGAACTTCTCGACGTACGAGATGTACGGCCCGATCGCCCCGTCGTAGAAGGCGCAGATCGTGCTGCCGGCCCCGCGCTTGGCGACGTCCACGATGGTGTCCGGGTCCGGGGGGACGCCCTTTCCGGCGAGGATCCGCGCGGTGATCTTGTAGATCCACCCCGTGCATTCGCGGCAGGGCGTGCACTGGCCGCACGACTCGTGCGCGTAGAAGCGCGCCACCACGTGGAGCGCCTCCGGGATGCAGGTGGTGTCGTCCATCACCACGACCCCCGCGGAACCCGCCATCGTCCCGGCGTTCCGGAGGCCGTCGACGTCCATCGTCACGTCGATCTGATCCGCGGTGAGGATCGGCGCCGACGAGCCACCGGGCACCACCGCCTTGAGGCGCCGCCCGTTGGGGACGCCACCCGCGCGCTCGATCAGCTCGCGGAGGGTGATCGCCACCGACGCCTCGTAGACGCCGGGGTGATTGACGTGGCCCGACACCGAGTAGAGTCGCGTCCCCCCCTGGGTCTTCGAGCCGAGGCCCGCGAACCACTCCCCGCCGCGGGTGACGATGTGGGGCACGGCGGCCAGCGTCTCGACGTTGTTGACCACCGTCGGCTGGCCGAAGGCACCCTTGATCGCCGGGAAGGGCGGCTTGACCTTGGGCCATCCCTTCTTGCCCTCCAGGGACGAAATGAGCCCGGTCTCCTCGCCGCAGATGTAGGCGCCGGCGCCGCGGTGGACGATGATGCGGTGCTCGAAGCCCGAGCCGAGCACGTTCGCTCCCAGGAAGCCCTCCGCCTCCGCGGCCCGCACCGCCTCCGAGAAGACCCGCCACGGCTGGACGTACTCCCCCCGGATATAGATGAAGGACGTGTGGCAGCCGATCGCATAGGCGGCGATCAGCATCCCCTCGATCAGCGCGTGGGGATCCCGCTCGAGAATGTAGCGGTCCTTGAAGGTCCCCGGCTCGCCCTCGTCAGCGTTGACGACGAGGTAGACCGGTCCCGTGCGTTTCTGCGGGATGAAGCTCCACTTGGTCGCCGTCGGGAATCCCGCGCCCCCCAGGCCGCGGAGGTTCGCCTTCTTGACCTCAGCCGCGATTCCCTCCGGCCCGAGCGTCAGCGCCTTCCGGAGGGCGTCGTACCCCCCGAGCGCGCGGTACCCCGCCAGCGTGCGCGCCTCGGGCCGCTCGAAGTGCCGGGAGAGGACGGCCTCGCTCACCGGAGCCCCTCCAGCACCCGATCGACGCCCGCCCGGTCGAGCGGCCCCACGTAGGCGTCGTCCACCTGCATCATCGGCGCCGCCTCGCACGCGCACAGACACTCCACGCGGAGCAGCGTGATCCGTCCGTCCGCGGTCGTCTCGCCGGCTTCGATCCCGAGGCGCGCCTCCAGGTGGGCCACGATGTCCTCCGCGCCGCGCAGCGAACACGAGAGGTTGTGGCAGACCGCGATGACGTGCTGCCCCACCGGCCGCTGGAAGAACAAGGTGTAGAAGGTGACGACCTCGTGGACGTGGGCGGGGGAGAGCTCGAACAGCTCCGCCACGTACACCTCGACCGCGGGCGAGACGAAGCCGAAGGTCTCTTGGGCCATCCGGAGTACCGGCAGGAGCGCGGCCTGCCGCTCCGGGTAGAGGGCCTGGAGTCGGCGCACCTCGGCGACCTGGGCCTCCGAGAAGCGGACCGGCCCGGTGGGGGGCCGGGTCGCGGGGGCCGGCGCGCTCACCGGTCGAGCTCCCCGCCGATCATGTTGACGGACCCGAACGTGGGCACGATGTCGGCGACCATTCCGCCCTCGAGCATCCGGTGGAGCGCCGCCATCGGCGGCAGGCACGGCGGCCGGCACCGCACCCGGTACGGCCGGTCGGTGCCGTCGGACACGACGTAGAAGCCGAGCTCGCCGTTGGCGCCCTCGACGGGGAAATAGGCCTCGCCGCGGGGCGGCCGGATACCGTAGCCGTCCATGATCAGCATGAAATGGTTCATCAGGCCTTCGATGGACCCGTACGTCGCTTCCTTGGGCGGGAGCACCGCGCGCTTGTCGGGCGCGTTCACCAGCACGTGGTGCCGCCGCTCCTGGCCGGCCAGATTCGGCGAGAGGCGGATGTCGGTGATGAGGAGCCCCTCGGTCTTGCCGAGCTTTCCCCGATCGACGTACTCGGCGGGCACCGCGAACGGGCGCCCTTCGTGGTCCACGTTGACCGGGCCGCCCGGCAGGTCTCGGAGCGCCTGCTCGGCGATCCGCATCGACTGCTCCATCTCGGCCATGCGAACCAGGTAGCGGTCATAGTTGTCGCCCGCGTCGCCGACCGGGATCTCGAAGTCGAGCCGGTCGTAGACCCAGTACGGCGTCGCCCGCCGCACGTCGAACGGCACGCCCGAGGCACGGAGGAGCGGGCCGGTCACCGCGTACGCGATCGCTTCCTCCCGCGAGAGAATGCCGACGCCCTGCATCCGGTCGACGAAGATCCGGTTGCTGGTGAGGAGCTTGTGCGACTCCTCCAGCACGGTCCGCGTCTCCGCGAACGCCCGGTGCATGCGCGCCTCGAAGTCGGGCGGGAGGTCCGCCTTGAGCCCGCCGACCCGGCCCTGGGAGATGGTGAGGCGTGCGCCGGTAACGCCCTCGATCACCTCCCACAGGAACTCCCGCGCCTTGATCATGTAGAGGAACACGGTGAACGCGCCGAGCTCCATGGCCGACGCACCGACGCATGTGAGGTGGTCCGAGATGCGCGAAATCTCGCTCAGGATCACCCGGATGTACTGGCACCGCTCGGTCGTCTGGATCCCGAGGAGCTTCTCGATCGCCGAGCAGTAGCCGAAATTGTTGATGAGGGGCGATACGTAGTTCAGGCGATCGGTGTACGGCATCGCCGCGTTGTACGGGCCGATTTCGCACTCCTTCTCGAACGCCCGGTGGAGATAGCCGATCTCGACGTCGGTCTTCACGACCTGCTCGCCGTCGAGCTCCGTCACGATCCGGACGATGCCGTGCATCGCCGGGTGGGACGGCCCGAGGTTGACCACCAGGTTCTCGGTCCCGCCCTCTGGCACGCCTTCGCCCAGGAAGAACTCCTGGGTGCGGCGGGCGGGGACGGCCGCCGCCCCGGGCACACTCGCGCGGGTTGTCTCGGGCGTGGGGGTCATGCGGGGGCCTCGGCGCTCAGTTCCGGGGGCCGATCAAGGGTTGCCGTCGGCTGACGGGATAGTCCTTGCGGAGCGGGTGCCCCTCGAATTCCTCGTAGAGCAGGAGGCGCCGGAGGTCCGGATGCTCCGCGAAGCGGAGCCCGAACATGTCCCACACCTCGCGCTCGAGCCAGTTCGCGATCGGCCAGAGCCCGACCGCCGTCGGAACGACCGGCTCGTCCTCGTCCACCCCCGCCTTGATCCGCACCCGGTGGTTGTGCGGGACCGAATAGAGATGGTAGACGACCTCGAACCGGGGACCGGCCTCGCGGCCCGGGTACGTGAGGTAGTCCACGGCGGTGAGGTCCATCAGCATGTCGAACCGGAGTGCCGCATCGTCGCGGCAGAACCGCAGCACGTCGGGCAGCACCGCCAGGTCCACCAGCACCGTGTGGTCCTCGTGGTCGGCATGCGCCACACGGACCCCAGCGCCGAAGCGCTCCTGGAGCCGCGCGATGATGTCCGTCCCGTCCATGGCCGAGGCGCCGACGACCGGTTCCTAGTACCGCTGCCGCCCGACGGCGATCTTCTCTTGGAGCTTCATCAGGCCGTCGAGCACGCTCTCCGGCCGGGGCGGGCACCCCGGGATGTAGACGTCGACGGGAAGAATCGTGTCGATGCCCTGGACGGTCGCGTAGTTGTCGTAGAACCCGCCGGTGCACGTGCAGACCCCGAAGGCGACCACCCATTTCGGCTCGGTCATCTGATCGTAGATGCGGCGGAGCACGGGCGCCATCTTGTGGCTGATCGTCCCCACCACGAACAGGACGTCGGCCTGGCGCGGCGAGAAGCGCGGCAGCCCCGCCCCGAACCGGTCCACGTCGTAGTGGGAGCAGGCCGCCGCCATGTACTCCATCCCGCAGCACGCCGTCACGAAGGGGTACTGGAAGATGGAGTACTTCCGGGCCCAGCCGAGCGCTTCGTCGAGCTTGGTCGTGAAGAAGTCCGCTACTCCCACTGGAGCCCTCCCTTCCGCCAGACGTAGAGCAACCCCAGCATGAGGATCCCGAGGTACACCACCATCGTCACGAACCCGTAGAGCCCGAGGCTCCGGTACACGACCGTCCACGGGAAGACGAACATCAGCTCGATGTCGAAGATGATGAAGAAGATCGCCGTCGTCGAGAACTTGATCGCGAACCGGCCCTCCGGCCGCGCCAAGACGTCCTTGCCGCACTCGAACGTTTCGAGCTTGATCGGGGTCGCGCGCCGGGGACCGAGGAGCGCCGGCAGGTACGCGAGGAGGCAGGCCACGCCGAGGGCGATCGCGAACACCATCACGATCGGCACGTACTGCATCACTCCGCTCCGGGGGCGGCGCACGCCGCCTCGACCTGGCGCTTCGCGTGATAGGACGACCGCACGAGGGGCCCTGCCTCGACGTGTCGGAACCCGAGCGCCCGACCATCGGCCGCGAGAGCATCGAACTCCGCGGGCGGCACGTAGCGCACCACCGGGAGGTGCGCTGGCGAGGGCCGGAGGTACTGGCCGAGGGTGAGGAGCTGGACGCCGGCGGCTCGGAGGTCCGCCATGGTGGCGCGCGCCTCGTCCAGCGTTTCGCCGAGACCCAGCATCATGCCCGACTTCGTGACGGGCTCGGTGGCGTGTCCGCTCGCCCGCCGGAACAGGTCGAGGCTCCGCGTGTAGCGGGAGCCCGGCCGCACCGGCCCGTAGAGCCGCGGCACCGTCTCGATGTTGTGGTTCAGGACGTCCGGTCGGGCCTGGAGCACGGTCTCCAGAGCCGTGGCCGACCCCTGGAAGTCCGGGATCAGCACCTCCACACGGCAGCTCGGCGCCTCGCGGCGGATCGCCGCGATCGTCCGCGCGAAGATCTCGGACCCGCCGTCGGCCAAGTCGTCCCGGTTGACGCTCGTTACCACGACGTGCCGGAGATCCATCTCGGCGACCGTGCGGCCCACCCGGTCCGGCTCCCCCCAGTCCTCCCACTCGGGGCGGCCGTGCGCCACCGCGCAGAACCCGCACCGGCGCGTGCACACGTCCCCGAGGATCATGAAGGTCGCGGTCTGCTCTTCCCAGCACTCGCCGATGTTGGGGCAGCGGGCTTCCTCGCACACGGTGTGGAGGTTGCGCTCGCGCATGAGCACCTTCAGCCGCATGTAATTCGGACCGCCGGGCGCACGGACCTTGAGCCAGGCTGGCTTGCGCGCCTGGAGGTCCCGAAGGGCGTCGGGCTGGATGACGGGAAGCGTCAGCGTCATTCGCGGCAAGGGCTTGAGTCGATGGTCATTATGCCACAGCGCCGCAGGGTCGCCCCTCCCCCTCAAATCACAACGGGGCTCCGGTCCGGAGCCCCGTCGCTCCCCGCGCGTGGGGAGAGAAGTGGTGCCGAAGGGGGGACTCGAACCCCCACGGGTTACCCCACACGCCCCTCAAACGTGCGCGTCTGCCAGTTCCGCCACTTCGGCGCAGGGCGTATGATGCCGATCCGTCGCGCGCCTTGTCAAGGCCGGCGCGGCGTTACACGGCTCGTCACCGCGCGCCGACGCGCTCAGCCCTCGCGGAGCCGCGGGTTGAACGCCTCCCGGAGTCCCTCGCCGAACAGGTTGAACGCCAGCACGACGATCAGGATGGCCGTCCCCGGGATGAGGGTGAGCCATGGGGCGTCGAAGATGAACCGCTTTCCGTCGGCGAGGATGTTCCCCCAGGTCGCGTCGGGCGGCGGAACGCCGAAGCCGAGAAAGGACAGGCTCGACTCCGTCAGGATGGCCCCCGCCACGCCGAGGGTCGCCGAGACCAGGACCGGCCCGACCGCGTTCGGGACCAGATGCACGCCGATCATCCGGGCACCGCGCGCCCCCGCCGCCTGCGCGGCCTGGACGAACTCCCGCTCGCGGAGCGAGAGGATCTCAGCGCGGACGAACCGTGCGGTGCCCTCCCAGCTGGTGAGGCCGATCACGATCATGATGTTCCAGATCGACGGCTTGAGGATCGCAACCACGGTCAGGATCAGGAAGAACGTGGGGAAGGACAGCATGACGTCGATCAGCCCGGTCACCACGGTGTCCACGGTGAGGAGCCGTAGCCGGCCGAGACCGAGGCGGGTCGGCCCATAGTAGCCGGCCAGTCCGCCGACCACGATCCCGATGACCACGGCGAGGCCGACCGCCACGAACCCGACTGAGAGCGAGACGAACGCGCCCTCCAGCATGCGCGCGAAGACGTCCCGGCCGAGCTCGTCGGTGCCGAAAAGATAGATCCCGAGACGCGGTAGGCTGGCCGCCGGGACAGAAGCGCGGTTCGGCCGCGCGAAGGGGCCCTGGAGCCGGTCAGGCAGCCGCACCTCGCGGGGGTCCAGGATCGGATGGGCGCCCTTCGTCAGCACGAGCCCGATCAGCGCGACCACGAAGAACGCGAGGACGACGGCGAGTCCGATCACCGCGGGCCGGTTCCGGCGGAACGCCCGCCAGATCGCGCGTCCCGGAGCGTCGCCGCGCGGGTCGGTGGTCACAGCCGGATCCGGGGATCGACCAGCATGTAGAGGACGTCCGAGAGCAGCGTGCCCAGCACCGTGAGGAGGGCCGCGATGAAGTTGAGCGCGATCACCACCGGGTAGTCCCGCGCCAGGATCGCCTCGTACCCGAGCCGGCCAATCCCCGGCCACGCGAAGATGGTTTCGAAGATGACGCTCCCTCCGATCAAGCCCGGAATGAGGAGGCCCAGCATGGTGACGAAGGGGAGGAGCCCGTTCCGGAGGGCGTGGCGGTACAGCACCGTGTCCTCCGGCAGCCCCTTGGCCCGCGCGGTGCGCGTGTAGTCGGAGCTGATCACCTCGAGCATCTGAGAGCGCACATAGCGCGAGAGGACCGCGATCCCGGCGGCGGCGCCGAGGAGTGACGGAAGCACGAGATGCCACGTGCGGTCCATGACCGGAGGCCAGAACCCGGTCGGGTCGCGCCCGAACGTCTGCATACCGATCACGTCGACCTGGAAGGTCCGGACCACGAAGATGATCCCCAGATACGAGAGGTAGAAGCCGGGAATCGAGATCAACGCGAACACCAGCACCGTCGTGATCCGGTCGAACCCGGAGTCGCGGCGGACCGCGCTGGTGATCCCGAGGGGAAACGCGAAGCACCACACCAGCACCGTCCCGACCACGAAGAGTGGAAAGCTGTTCCACGCGCGCCCGAGGATCTTCGGCAGCACCGGCTGGTTGTCCTTGAACGCGCGCAGCTGGCCGGTGAACAGGCGCGTGTAGAAGAGACCGTACTGGACGTAGAGCGGCCGGTCGAGCTCGAACGCGGTCCGGTAGCGGGCCAGCTGCTCCTTGGTGAACCGGGGGTTCAGGGGATCGATCTGGCTCGGGGCGCCCGGCGCGAGATGGATCACGAGGAAGGAGACAATCGAGATCAGGAACAGGCTCCACAGCTTCCGCCAGCACGCCCGGGCGAGGAACGGCAGCACTGGCTACCCCGCGGTCAGCTCGGGTCGGAAGGGCGGGAGCACCGGCCGCGGCGTCTTGATCCACTGGTTGAAGTGGAAGTTGATCCGGCCGAGACGGTTCGGCTCGAACGGCAGGTACTCGGACGTGCCGTCCGGCCGGCGCACCTCCCGGACGATCTTCCCGTCGAGGAGCGTGAGGGCCCGCCGGACGTACAGGAACGTATACGGCTGATCGTGGGCGATGAGCCGATGAAGCTCGCGGGCCATCGCGATTTGGCGAGCGTCGTCGTATTCGCGACGGATCCGCACCATGAGCTGGTCGGCTCGCGGGTTCGCGTAGCCCACGAAGTTCAGCTGTTGGGGACCCGTCTGGCTCGAGTGGAAGATCTGGTAGATGTCCGCGTTGAGATCCATCGCCCAGCCGAGCACGACCGCGTCGAAGTCGAGCTTGTTCACCCGCTCGCGGATGAAGACCGCCCACTCGAGCGCCAGGATCTCGACCTTGACCCCGAGGCGCCGCCAGGCATTCTGGACGATCACCATGATCGCCTGGCGTTCGTCGTTTCCGGAGTTCGTGATGAGCGTGAACTCGAGGGGCTTCCCGTCCTTCTCGAGGATGCCCGCCGCGTTCTTCCGCCACCCCGCCTCGGCCAGGAGCCGCGCGGCCCCGTCCGG
>Ga0187765_10000679_pt1 | contig 12655 bp, 14 predicted proteins | sample 0216_QUI02_MP05__3_FD_133018 | JGI IMG/M metagenome (GOLD analysis project Ga0187765, IMG submission 133018) | Tropical peat soil microbial communities from peatlands in Department of Meta, Colombia - 0216_QUI02_MP05_10_MG | ecosystem: Environmental > Terrestrial > Soil > Wetlands > Peat ...
ATCCTTGCGCGGATCGTAGGGAAGCTCTTTGTAGAGCGTCGGACTGATCGCCATCGAGCCGCTGCCCGCCATCACGAGCGTGTAGCCATCGGGAGCTGCTTTGGCGCCGTCGGCGGTACCGATAGTCGAACCGGCGCCCGGGCGGTTCTCGACCACGACTGGCTGCCCAAGCAGATCGCCAACACCCGGAGCGAGCTCGCGGCATGCCGTATCAATCGCTCCAGCCGGCGGCCACGGTGCGATCAGGGTGATGCGTCGCAGCGGATAGTCATCGGCATGTGCTGACGCGAATACGAGCAAGAGACCGGCGACAACAAGGAAACGTTGGAGAATACGGCGCATGATTTGCCCCGATCTGTATTTTGCAAACTGGGCAGACGATCCACGGACAGCATAGTTGCGGTCGGGTGCCCGCGGCAATGTCTTTAAAGGAAAACCTTATTCGTTGCTGGTTCCTCGTCTGTCGCTCTTGCGCACCGGAAGCTCGCTGACTTCGTGGCGCCGTCGCGGCAAGGCCTGTGGACATTCGTTCTGCAAAAACACAATTAGTTTTTCGCGCAATTCAGCACAGAAATTGGCGGTGTCGCCGACGCTGGCGGCGGTCACCAGAATGCGCAATTCGATTGCCACAGCGCTGGTGTTTGTAACCTGCACATTCACGAGCTTGCCGCCGGGCTGTTTTGTTTGCTCGGCAAATTCAACGGCTTTGGCCCGAATGCGTTCGATCGGCGCGCTGTAATCGAGGTAGAGCAGTACGCTGCCGATATTAGCGCCAGCTTGACGCGTCCAATTGTAGAATGGCTGCTGAATGAAATAATTGAGCGGCACGATCAGCCGCCGCAAATCCCACAGCCTGATCACGACATAGGTGGCGGTAATTTCCTCGACCCATCCATATTCGTTCTGCACCGTTACCGCATCTTCGAGACGAATCGGTTGCGTGAGGGCGAGTTGAATCCCGGCAATCAGATTGCTCAGCACGGGCTGGGCGGCGAGCCCGAAGATCACTCCTGCAACGCCGGCGGAGGCAAAGACGCTGATCCCATACTGGCGCACGGTATCGAAGGTCATCAGGGCGAAACCAACGGTCACCAATACGATTATGATATCGAGCACGCGGAGCAGCACGCGCACTTGCGTCACGTGCTTGCGCGCCAAGAGATTGTCGGGATCATCGAGGCGGAAATTGCGCAAGTACAGATTCGCGCCGATATGCAGCACCTTCAGCGCGGTCCACCCGATCAGACAGATCGTGGCCAGTATCAGACACCGCACGAAGACCAGCCTGCCATCCGACCCGAGCGGGGCAGTGGGCAGGGCGATAGCCAGCGCGATCAGCAGAAGCGCCAACCGCACCGGATTTTTGGTTGCCGCCAGAACGCGATCAAGATAGGGGCGCCGCTGTCGCAATAATCGATCGAGGAAGGCGAGTGCGCTAGCGTGCACCAAAAGTGCCAAGGCAAATACGCCGACCAAGAGCGCCGCCCAAATCGCCCACGCCGGCGCAAAGGTGAACGTTCTGCTGAGATCGTTCAGCCCCTGCTGAAAGCTCTGCAATATGTTTTGCCACATGACACAAAATATAGGACAGAAACGCCTGATGAGACCCGCGGTTTCATTGTGTTCCGCTCTGGACAGCCAGGTGATCAACTGGCAATTACTAGTCAACCAATCTATTCGCGAGCGGATTGGATCTTTGCGCGATAGAATCTACGGCTTGGCTTTCTGAAGGATATGGTCTCAGGCCTCCGCCAATGAAAACTTTCCTGTTACGTGTCTTCACCTGGTGGAACGGTCAGACCTTCGGAACACAATTGTGGACCTGGTTGTACGGCGAGTTCGTGGGCGAAGACGAGCTCGGCAACCGTTATTATCGGACCCGGAACGGCAAGATCGACCCCGCACTCGGTTTTGACCGCCGCTGGGTGATTTACAAGGGACTCGCCGAGGCGTCTCTCATTCCGCCGGGCTGGCACGGCTGGTTGCACCATATTGTCGATACTCCGCCGACCCTGGAAGCTTCAAAATCTTATCGCTGGGAGAAGCCGCACGAGCCCAATTTGACCGGCACGCCAGCCGCCCGCCGGCCGAGTGGTTCGATGCTGGCGCAAGGCCGCAGACCGAAAGCGACAGGAGACTACAAGGCCTGGAATCCGGGCGATCAGTGACGGTCTGGACGCATACCAGCAATCGCCCCGGGGCCTTTATCGCGCGCCCGCCTTTTCGCCGCATTCCAGATGTTAACCAGCACTGCCCAAAAGCGGCCACCGCAAACGCAAAAGCCTACTAACAACTTCGTCATGGCTCGAATCGCCGCACTCTTGGTTGTGATCGGTGCCACGCTCGCGGTTGGGCCGGTTGCGGCTCAATTCGGCGGCACTTTCGGTGATGCGCCGCCACGGCCACCGGCTGACGTGCCCAGCGGACCTTTTCCGCCGCAGCCGCCGCCGGTGCAATATCCGGGACAGTACCCAGCGCCGCAGCAATATCCCGCTCAGCAAAGCCGCCCGCAGCCGAATGCGCCGCCACAAGGCATCACGCGTGCGCCGACTGGGATCCAATCGCAACCCTTGGCGCCGCCTGCGGGCGCGTCGGCTGCGCCAGCGCCACCGGACCGCGCCGCGACTGCACCCGCTAATCCGCCGCCGCCGCAACCCGCCGATACCTCGGCGCGGCCTGATGACACGGTGGTTACGGAAACACCGACACAGAAGATAGAGAACGCCCGCGCCGTTTTCGCCGGGCTCGATAAGATCACCGGACGCACTATCGCGTTTGACGCAGCGATCGGGGAAACCGTTCAATTCGGAGCGCTGCAGGTCACCGCGCGCGCCTGTTACACGCGGCCGCCGACCGAGGCGACAAATACAGATGCTTTCGTGGAAGTCGACGAGGTGACGCTGCAAGGCGAGATAAAACGAATTTTCACCGGCTGGATGTTCGCCTCGAGCCCGGGGCTGCATGCTGTCGAGCATCCTATCTACGATGTATGGCTCACCGATTGCGCGCAGCCGGCCGGCGGCGCGCTAGCTCAGGCACCTGCGCCTGCGCCGCCGTCTGCCGCCACAGCGTCGGCCGGTTCGGGGCGCAAACCTGCAGCGCCGCCCGTCCCAGCCATCCCACCGGCGCGCGCGCCGGCTCCGGCGACCGACGATTAAGCCTGATCAGCTCTGCCGAGCCATGCCAGGATGGCCTCGCCCGGGATCGGGCGATCGACCGGTAAGACCGCGAAGTCCGCTTCCCCGACCAGGGCGGCATCCAGCAATTTGTGATAAATTGGCCGTGACACTTCAGTTGCGCCGAAGCTTCGCAGATGCTCGGTAACAAACTGAGTGTCCAGCAAGCGATAACCGCCGGCCTTGAGCCGCGCGATCAGATGCACCAGGGCAATTTTTGAAGCATCGCGCGCACGGTGAAACATGCTCTCACCGAAGAACGCGCGACCGAGGCTGACGCCGTAGAGACCGCCCACCAAGCTTTCGCCATCGTAGACTTCAACGGTATGACAATCGCCGCGCTCGTAGAGCTTGCGGTAGAGCGTGTGGATGCGGGCGTTGATCCAGGTACGGCTGCGCCCCGGCTGCGGTTGGGCGCAGCCCTCGATCACCGCGTCGAAGTTCCGATCGACGACGACCGTGAAGTTCGTGGAACGGACGGTTCGCGCCAATCGACCCGGGAGGTGAAACCGATCCAATGGAATGATGCCGCGACGCTCCGGCTCGATCCAATAAAGCGCCGGATCGTCAGCGCTCTCCGCCATGGGAAATATGCCGCAGGAATAAGCCTTCAGCAGCACCTCGGGCGTGATGTCGATGAACGCGGACTCGCGACTTGCCATGGATTCGTTTAACCGGCCGATGCCTTCGCCTTCAAGAGGTTGGCGCTTCGTGCATTGTTAACCGCTTACAAAGCATAATTGGTTACGGTTTTTGCCAATTTGAACGCTTTTGAGCGCAACGCATTAGGCGGCTATGGAAGGGTAGGTGGCTGCCATGGGCTTACAGACAGGCATAGCTACTGCGGACGCCAAGCCGGTCCGCGTTCTGTTCGTTGAAGATGAATTCTTCATCCGTGAGTGGATCGCGCAATCGCTCTCGGAACAGGGTTTCGCGGTTGAGAGCGTCACCAACGCGGCTGACGCCCTTTGTCATATCAGCCGTGCGCCGATTGACGTCCTGCTGACGGATATCAACCTGCCCGGCGAAATGGACGGCGCTGCACTGGCACGGCGCGCCCGTGAATTGCGGCCGGACTTGGCAGTCATTTATGCGTCCGCGCACGCGGCCTTGCTCAAGCAAGAAACGCGTGTGCCGGGATCAGTGGTGCTGCCGAAGCCTTACGAGCCTGGTGTTCTTGGCCGCTTGCTCGTCGCGACAGCACGCACGATGCCAGCACCAGTGTCGGCCTGACCGAGCGGCTTAGCCGGGTAAGCCGCCGCGGGCCAGGAATTCCTCAAGCCAATGAATATGGTATTGGCCGTCGATGACTTCCTTTTCTTGCACCAGCGCCCGAAATAACGGCAACGTGGTCTCAACGCCATCGACGACAAATTCGTCCAAGGCACGTCTTAATCGCATCAGACATTCGCTGCGCGTCTTGCCGCGCACGATAAGCTTGCCGACCAGCGAATCGTAGTACGGCGGAATCGTATAGCCGTTATAAACGGCTGAATCGACGCGGACCCCCAAGCCGCCGGGCGGGTGATAATGCACGATCTTTCCCGGTGACGGTCGAAACGACACCGGGTTTTCTGCATTGATCCTGCACTCGATGGCGTGGCCGTAAAACTTCAGTCCGTCCTGCGTCATTTGCAGAGCGCCACCCGCTGCCACGCGCACTTGCTCGAGAATGAGATCGATATCGGTGATCATTTCGGTCACCGGATGCTCCACCTGGATCCGCGTGTTCATCTCGATGAAATAGAACTCGCCGTTCTCGTAGAGGAATTCGACCGTGCCCACGCCAAGATATTTGATGGCGCGCATCGCCTTGGCGACCGTTTCGCCGATCTCGTCGCGCGTATTGCTATTGAGCGCAGGGGAGGGGCCTTCCTCCCAGATCTTCTGGTGACGACGCTGCAACGAGCAGTCGCGCTCGCCGAGATGGATCGCGGCGCCATTGCCATCACCGAGCACCTGGATCTCGATATGCCGTGGCCGGGTGAGATATTTTTCGAGATAAAGCGTGTCGTCGCCGAATGCCGCTTTGGCTTCGGCGCGCGCCGATGCCAGCGCCGAACCTAGTTGGGTCGGCTCGCTCACCACACGCATGCCGCGGCCGCCGCCGCCGGCAGCCGCTTTGAGCATCAAGGGATAGCCGATTTCCTGTGCTAGGCGCTGCGCTTGCGCCTCGCTACCGACGTCGCCGTCGGAGCCCGGAACCACCGGAATTCCAAGCTCTTGGGCGGCGCGCTTGGCAGCGATCTTGTCGCCCATCAGCCGAATGTGCTCGGGGCGTGGGCCGATGAAATGCACGTTGTGCTCGGCCAGAATTTCGGCAAACCGGGCGTTCTCGGACAGAAAGCCGTAGCCGGGATGCACCGCATCGGCTCCGGTGATCTCGCACGCCGCGAGCAGCGCAGGGATATTGAGGTAGCTATCTTTTGCAGCCGGCGGGCCGATGCAGACGCTTTCGTCCGCCAGACGCACATGCATCGCGTCCTCGTCCGCAGTGGAGTGCACCGCCACCGTGGCGATGCCCAGCTCCTTGCAGGCCCGCAGCACCCGCAATGCGATTTCCCCACGATTGGCAATGAGGATCTTGTCGAACATCCTCGCCGCTTATCTTCCGCGCCGGCTCAGGCTTGGCTTCATTCGATGATCATGAGCGGTTGGCCGTACTCCACCGGCTGACCGTCATCGACGAGAATCTGGATTACCGTTCCCGCCCGCGGCGCCGGGATCTGATTCATCGTCTTCATCGCTTCGATAATCATCAGTGGCTCGCCCGTTTTTACAAGCGTGCCGACTTCCACAAAGGGCCGCGCACCGGGTTCGGGCGCGAGATACGCCGTTCCGACCATCGGCGAGGCGACAACTCCCGGATGCTGCGCCGGATCGACCGGCAGCGGTGTGGCGGCAACTGTCGTCGGTGGCGCCGCGGCTTCGACGCTACGCCCCCTCGCGACAGCACCGCCGGAATGTCGGGCGACACGTATCGATACGCCGTCGCGCTCGACGGCGATCTCAGTCAGACCGGTTTCGTCCAGCAGCTTCGCCAGCTCGCGGATGGCCTCATGATCGATTGCGGGCGTCCCCGGACTGTCGGACTTGCGCGCCACGATTACTCCTTGGCGCCGAGCAGGCCGGCGAGACCGGTTATAGCAAGCGCATAGCCAGCGATACCGAAGCCGCAGACCACGGCTCGTGCAGCGCGGGAAACATAAGAGTGCCGGCGAAACTCCTCCCGGGCATGGATATTGCTGATATGCACCTCGACGACCGGCGCTTCCATCGTCAGCAGCGCATCCAGAATGGCGACGGATGTCGTCGTATGACCCGCCGGATTTATGATGAGCCCGGCTGCTTTTTCCGCCCGCGCCTCGTTGATCCAATCGATGATCTGGCCTTCGTGATTGGATTGGCGGAAGACCAGCGCAAATCCGTGCCGCTCGGCCGTGCTGCGGCAGAGTTTTTCGACGTCAGCAAGCGTCGCGCGGCCATAGATATGCGGCTCGCGCGTGCCGAGCAAATTGAGGTTCGGTCCGTTGAGGACATAAATCGTTTTGGCCATGCGCGCTTAAGCCGACCGTTGCTGCGGGCCATCCCGCGTGAACTCGTTATAAGGAAGGCCCTCGCAAAGTGGAAGCGGGATCAGCCAAAAGCCGGCGTGCTTGCCACCGATCATAAACGGCGCAGGCCGCCGCAGCCGAAACAATTATTTCCGTTCGTTTTTGATTTTAGCCCGCAATTCGTCGAGACCGACTGCCCCGACCACAACCTCGTCACCGACGACGTAGCTCGGCGTTCCGCTGACGCCAAGCGCGTCGGCCAATTTCATGTTCTCTTCGATCGTGGCCTTTACCTCGTCGCTATTCATGTCCTTTTCCAGCCGCGCCATATCGAAGCCGACGTCTTTGGCCACCGCGAGCGCACGCATTTTGTCGGCAGGACCGCGACCCCCGAGCAGCTTTTGATGAAATTCGAGATATTTCTTTCCTGACGGATCTTGCATGCGCGCGGCAACGGCGACATGTGCGGCTTCGACCGAGCCCGGACCCAATACGGGAAATTCCTTGAGAACAAATTTGAGATCGGAATCTGTCTTCAACAGTTCGAGCATGTCGGGCATCGCGCGCTTACAGAAGGCGCAGTTGTAGTCGAAAAATTCGACCATGGTCACTTTGCCCTGCGGATTGCCAAGCACGACCTGGTGCGTCGAGTCGAATATGGCGGCATTGTTGTCTTTGATCGTGATGCGGGCTTTCTCCGCGTCCGCTTCCTTCTGACGGCGGTCCAGGGCGTCCATGGCGTCTTGCAGCACCTCAGGATGCTGCACGAGATAATTTTTGACGATATTCTCTATTTCACGAGTTTGGGCCGCCGAAAACGCTTCGGGTGCGCCTGTCGCCGGGACGGGACTCGTCGTGTTTGCTTGTGTGCTGCGATCCTGCGCGATGGCAAGCGGCACGAATAATGTAATGGTCAAGATCGCAAACGCCGTGCGTGGGCTCCACGCCATATCAATCGTCCTTTTCTTACTGACCCGGAAAAAGCGGATTCTGCTTCTGGTTCCTGTTGAAGGCAACGATATCGTCCGCGCGAACCCAGCCCGGCGAGCCAATCGGAAAGCGCTGTTTGGCGCGTTCGGCAAGTTCGCGCGCAGTCTTGTTGTCACCGCGTGCGAAGGCGGCCTGTGCCGAGGCAAGGTCCGCGTCGGCAAGATTGTTCTTGCGGGCATAGGCCATTGCCAGCGTCGTGTAGGCGTCGGCCGCTTCCGGTTCCTTGGCAATGGCTGCGTGCAGAAGTGAAACCGCCTCATCAGCCGACTTCGCGTCATTTGCTGCGACCAGCGCCTGCGCCAGCAGAATCTGAATAAGGGCGGGATTTGGCGCAAGCTGCACAGCATGGCGCAATGGCGCGATCGCATCCGCCGGATGGCCACCCTCCAGCAATGCTTGTCCCTTCAACTCGTAAAAATAGGGATTGTTCGGCATGGCCTGGAGCAAGCTGTCGATTTGCGCGATCGCGCTGCGCGGTTCACCGAAGCGGTAGGTGGAAATAGCGCGGGCATAACGTGCCGGTAGGCTGGTGTCGGTCGACGGATAATGCGCCAGAACGGTTGCCGGCCGTTCGGTGAAGCCAAAAAGCTTGGCCCGCATCATATCATGCCGCAATTGCAATTCCGGCGGATCCTTCTTTGCCCAATATGGCGTCTTCACCAATTCGGTGAGCGCCGCCATGCGCTCTTGCGGCATGGGATGGTTCTGAAAATAAGGATTCACGCCTTGCGCCGAGAACAGCGATTCATCGGCAAAGTGCTTGAACGTGTCATACATGCCTTTGGCCGATTGGCCCGTCATGGTCAGGAAGCGCACGCCGGCGCGATCGGCGGATTCTTCCTGCGCACGCTGGTAGGCAAGCAATCTGTTCAGCCCGAGCGCCTGCGGCGCTGTCATGGCCGCCATGCCGACATTGCCGGTATCGACGCTGTTACCGGAATGCGCCCCAGCGACTATGGCTCCGACACCAAGCAGCATCCCGACCAGGGCAGCCGTCTGCACATTCGCCAGTTCTTGCCGCATTTTCGAGAGATGACCGCCAACGATGTGGCCGGTTTCGTGCGCCAGTACCCCGATGATCTGATTGGGCGTCGTCGCCTGCATCAAAGCACCAACATTGATGAAGATGCGGTGCGCATCCATGACGAAGGCGTTGAAACTTTTATCGTCAATAATGACAGCGTGGATGTTTTGATCGGTCAGACCGGCGACACGAAAGATTGGCGCCGTGTAATCGCGCAACAGCTGTTCGATTTCGGCATCGCGAATCATCGGAATGCCGGCATTGGCGCCGGTCTGCGGGCGAGCCGGAAAGCTCGCAAGTCCGAGCGCCGCGGCAGTCAGCGCCGCGACGGCGCGCATCGCTGGCCTCTGCCGCCGCGTCTTGCTAGGAGATTGAGCAACCATCATGTGAGGCTGAATCGGGTCGTTCCGGCCGCAACCTATGGACCGAACGGGTTAGGGTCAACACACGCGCTTGCGATTATCGCGACTACGCACCAGACCCGCGGAATACGGCATCAGCGGGGCGTAAACCGATCATTCAAATAGGGAATTGACGACGCCTCATGTTGGAAAAAGCAAAAACATTGCTGCAGCCTTCGGCCCGCAGCGGCGTACCGCCATTCATGGTCATGGACGTCATGGCGGCGGCTGCCCGGCTGGAGGCGCAAGGCCGCACAATTGTGCACATGGAGGTGGGCCAACCGGCGACCGGCGCGCCAGCGAGTGCAATCGCAGCGGTGCGTTCTGCGCTGGGCGACGGGCCGCATGGCTATACGGCCACGCTTGGAATCGCGAGCCTGCGCCGGCGCATCGCGCAGGCTTATGCGCAATGGGATGGGCTCGCGATCGATCCTGATCGCATTGTCGTCACTACGGGCTCGTCTGCGGCCTTCATGCTGGCCTTCCTGGCTCTGTTCGAGGTCGGCGATCGCGTCGCAGTGCCTGTCCCCGGTTATCCGCCCTACCGGCACATTCTCAGCGCGCTGGGCTGCGAGCCGGTCCTGATCGAAACCAGCGCCGCCACTCGCTGGGCGATAACGGGCGATATGTTGCTGACGCAACATCGTGTGCGCCCGCTCAAAGGCGTAGTGGTCGGTTCCCCGGCTAATCCAACCGGCACCATGATGACGGCGGCGGCGCTGGGCGATCTCATTCGATCTGCCGAGGACGCCGGCATCGCTGTGATCTCCGACGAAATCTATCACGGGCTCGATTATGCTTTCCGGGCCCAGAGCGCCGCCGCGCTTTCCGCCGATGCGATCGTCATCAATTCTTTCTCGAAGTATTTTTGCATGACCGGATGGCGTGTCGGCTGGATGGTCGTGCCGCCATCGCTACTGCGGACCGTGGAACGCCTGCAGCAGAATTTGTCGATCTCCGTTCCCACGCTCTCGCAGATCGCAGCCCAAGCCGCCTTTGACGGTCGCGATGAGCTTGAACTGATAAAGCGTGGCTACGAGGAAAATCGCCGTATCCTGCTGGATGGCCTTCCCGGGGCGGGACTCGATTCGTTTCTGCCCGTCGATGGGGCGTTTTATTTGTACGCCGATACTTCGCGTTTCTCCGATGACAGTTTCGCATTCGCCAAGCGCCTGCTCGAACAGGCCGGCGTGGCGGCAACCCCTGGCGTCGACTTCGACCCAATCCATGGCCGAAATTTCCTGCGCCTGTGCTACGCCGGATTGCGCGAAGACATGCGTGAAGCGGTCAAAAGAATCGGCGCCTGGCTCAACGGATAAAAGCAGTGGATTTGCTAGACAGCGCCCTTGTCCTGTTTTCGGGCGGGCAGGATTCGACCGTCTGTCTCGCCTGGGCGCTCGATCGCTTTGACCGCGTGGAAACGATTGGATTTGCTTACGGCCAGCGCCACGCCGTCGAACTTGCGGTGCGTCCGCGCATTCGTTCGGCGCTGGCAGCGCATTCACAAGCTTGGGGCAAGCGGCTTGGCGAAGACCACGTTGTGCGCATCGATGCGCTTGCCGAAATTTCAGAAACGGCGCTCACCCGAGAAGCGGAGATCGGGATCGCCCAGTCCGGTCTGCCGACAACTTTCGTACCGGGACGAAATCTGGTGTTCTTCGCTTTCGCCGGCGCGGTCGCCTACCGGCGTAATATCCGTCATCTGGTTGCCGGCATGTGCGAAACCGATTTCTCCGGCTATCCGGATTGCCGCGACGACACAGTCAAGGCGATGCAACTGGCTTTGACGTTGGGGACCGATCGCCGCTTTGTGATCCATGCGCCGCTGATGTGGATCGACAAGGCCGCAACCTTCGCGCTGGCCGAGGAGATTGGCGGCAACGCTTTGATCGATATTCTTCTCGCCGAGACGCACACCTGCTATCTCGGTGACCGCGAGCATCGCCACGATTGGGGTCTGGGCTGCGGCGAATGTCCGGCCTGCCGCTTGCGCGCGGCCGGTTATGCAAAATGGAAGGCGGGATGATGAATCCGGAGCGGCAACGCACACGCGAAGGAATACTGTTTTTCGTTCTTTTTGCCCTTACGATTCCGGCGGCCAATTGGCTGATCGGCAATCTGGGCACCGCCTGCGTGTCGCCGCACGGGCCGTGCCTGGTGCCTGTCGCCCCCGGTCTGATGGCCCCTTCGGGGGTCACCATGGTCGGTGTTGCGCTGGTGCTGCGGGATCTCGTGCAGCGACGCCTCGGGGCCGCGATATCCGGTTCGGCGATCCTCGTCGGCAGCGGTCTTTCAGCCTTGTTCGCGCCCGCCTCGCTGGTCGTTGCTTCGGCGACTGCTTTTTTTCTCTCCGAATGTGCTGATCTTGCGGTTTACACTCCGCTAGCGCGGCGCCGGTTGGTGACAGCGGTCATTGCGTCGAGCTGCGCGGGGCTGGTGGTCGACTCGATTGTCTTTTTGTGGCTCGCTTTCGGCTCGCTCGATTTCTTGGCCGGCCAAGTCGTGGGCAAGGCCTGGATGGTGTTGCTGTCAACCCCGCTCGTCGGCTGGTTGCGCCGGCGCGACGAACGGCTTGGTATCATGCCCGCTTGATCCGTCAGGAGCCGATATGAGTGCCGCTAGTTTCGATATTCTGCGTAAGGTAACGACCGCCACCATCACCACCATGTTGCTAAAGAAAGGCATCCGGCGCTGCTGGATGAACGGTCCGAAGCCGCTCGCGCTCGGCAGTGACCGGATCGTTGGGCCGGCATTCACCTTGCGCTTCGTGCCGGTGCGCGAGGACCTGGCGACGCCGGAGAGCTGGGCAAGCCCGATCTCGACGCGCGCGGCGATCGAAGACATGCCGGCAGGGGTGGTCGCAGTGGCCGACGCCATGGGCGTGCCTAGCGCCGGCATTTTCGGCGATATCCTTTGCGCGCGCATGAAGAAGCGTGACGTCGCCGCACTGGTCACCGATGGCGTCATGCGCGACCGCGCCGGCGTATTGGCAAGCGCGCTTCCCGTGTGGTGCGCCGGCGTCGCCGCTCCAGCTTCAGTAAACGGTTTGACCTTTGTCGGCTGGCAGCAGCCGATCGGCTGCGGCGGCTGCGCCGTATTTCCCGGCGATGTTATTGTGGTGGACGACGACGGTGCTGTGGTTATTCCTCAGAATTTGGTCGAGTTCGTCACGCACGAAGGCGCCGAACATGAGCTGTATGAAAGCTGGGTGTTTGGCGAGGTGGAGAAAGGCGTGAAGTTGCCGGGCCTTTACCCGCCAAATGAAGAGGCTAAGGCCCGCTATGCGGCTTGGCGCAAGACGCGGGAATAGTGCCGTCGGCTGAGGGCGCCACCGTGCACGCGCACTACCGCTAGACAAGGCCGGCCGACAGCCGACTAGTATTCTCGAGCATCGAGCACGCGCCAGGATCATCGTCATTCGAGAGAAATTCTGATCGGAGGATAAGTGTTCTTCGTTCTTTCAAAGACGATTGGGCACCTGGCCATGCCATCAAATCTGCTGATGGCGAT
>Ga0187765_10000680_pt1 | contig 12649 bp, 11 predicted proteins | sample 0216_QUI02_MP05__3_FD_133018 | JGI IMG/M metagenome (GOLD analysis project Ga0187765, IMG submission 133018) | Tropical peat soil microbial communities from peatlands in Department of Meta, Colombia - 0216_QUI02_MP05_10_MG | ecosystem: Environmental > Terrestrial > Soil > Wetlands > Peat ...
CGCGATGGCGAAGGCGGTCAGCCCGCCCAAGATTGCGAACGCGCCGAACAGGTGCGCCGCCAGGATCCAGCCGTTCAAGTCCACCGCGAACATGCGCGGCAGTCTATGCCCCGCGCAACGGACGCCGGCCGGTGCGACCGGCGGCCGGGCCGGTTGACCGCTGAGGGTCGCGTCACTACGATAGAGCGCGCTCTACGGAGCCCTCACATCGGTGGCGAGGTAGCTCAGTTGGTAGAGCACATGACTGAAAATCATGGTGTCGACAGTTCAATTCTGTCCCTCGCCACCAGCTGACCCCTTCGCCGACGCAGAGTCCGGGTGCGTCCGCGCTCTTCGGCCAGACTCCGTCAGCGGACGATCAGCACCGGGCATGTGGCCTTCCTGAGGACGCGCTGCGACACGCTCCCGCACAGGAACGCCATAAGCGTCGACAAGGGCCTCGAGCTCATCACGATGAGACTCGCCTGGCGGTACTCTGCCTCAGCCAGGATGCGGGCGGCCACCTGCTCAACGGGGGCCGCCTGGACCTCGCCGAGGGCCGTCACGCCGGCGTCAAGCAGGTCTTGCACCACGCCGCCGACCAGGGCGAGAGCCTCGGTACGGCTCTCCGGCACAGTCGGGCCCGTTCTGCCCTGGGCCACCTCGCGGACGTGCAGCACTTCGACCTCCGCGTTGGCCAGCGCCGCCAGTGTCCTCGCCGTGGCGGCCGCCCGCCTGGCACCCAGGGAATCGTCGATCGCGAGCAGGAGCTGCCACTCGCTGCCGGGCAGGGCGCCCTGCGAGGCGGCGCCGGCCAGAAGCTCCTCCAGCCCGTCGTCCAGGCCGCGCAGCTCGCCCTCCAGCTCCCGCAATCTGGCGCGTAGCTCGCTCGAGGTCCTCACCGCATCCCGGATGTCGCGATCGTCCCGCATCCCCAAGGCGAACTCGACCAGCATGTCGTCGCTGAACTCAGCCATGGTGAGCCTTGCCTTTCCGGGCTGGCGGTCTCGGCGCGCTTCCCGGCCGCATCCCCCTGGTAGCACTGCGCCAGTGCCGGTCTCACCAGAGGACTCTACGGCTGCAGACCCGCGGTCTCCATCGGCCGAGAGCCGGATTTCGAGGTCACCCGATTGACCGACCCGCCGACCTTCGACCAGCCATCATCCCGGGGAAGAGGGAAGTCACGACCAGTGCTGCGCCACCAGCATCTGCTCGATGCGCTCGAGGCGGTCGTGCAGGCCGCGCAGCAACTCCCGGTCCTCGCGTCTCTCGCGTCGCAAGACCCAGAGCCAGCGGATGATCAGGATCGGCACGACGATGTACAGAAGAATGGGAAGCACCAAGGCCAGCAACATCGCCCCTCCGCACGGTCAGTGAGACAGTACGACCATCATAGCCCAGGGCCAGTCTCGGGCGCCCCGAGAGCGGGCGACCTCTGCTACAGTGGCCGTATGGACCGGCTGCGCGACCTGTTCGGCCGTCACTCGTACAACCCCGAGGAGTACGAGCGGGTCGCCTGCGACCGTTGCAACGGCACTGGGCTGATCCTCGACCGATCAGCTCCCGGCGGCCCTCACGAAGGTCAGTACAGGGCACCCCTGCCACGCTGCGGACGATGCGGCGGAAGGGGCTATGTGCTCGTGAAGCGAGAGGCGGAGCAGGGCTGATGCAGACGAAGGCTCTCATCCTGGCCGCCGGCATGCTGGCCTTCGTCGTGCGCCATTGGGCCGTCCTGTTCTTCGCGGTACTGGTCCTTCTCGTCGTGTTCGTGTTCGCCCCGCGCCACATGGAGGGGGCCGTCATCGCCGCGGCCATCGTGGGCACGGGTGTGCTGGTCGGGCACTGGTGGGCGAGCTGATACGAGGGGGCCTGGTCCCCTCGAGCGGGCGGGGTCGCCTTCGGTCGCTGGGTGACGCCTACGATGCAGCCGGCGTGAAGCTCAGCGTGTAGGAGCCGCTGAACGAGCAGTCGCTCTGCGTCAGTGGCACGTAGCCGGCGCTCGTCGAGGCGCGCTTGCGGCAGCCGGTGATGGTGATGGGCAGCGTGCCCGCCCCGGCCACCTGGCCGATCTGGATCATCGTGCCGGTGTCGGTGATGTCGCAGTCCCTGATGGTCACCGAGTTCATCGGGCCGTTCAGCGTGAAGAACGAGCGGTGCAGCGAGTAACCGTTCCACTGCCCCGTGCAGTTCTCGATCGTGACGTTGCCCCAGTTGGGGGGCGTGATCCAGCCGGCGTTGCTCCTCATCTCCGGCATCATCGGGCTGCGCACGCCGGCGCTGGCGTGGCCCTGCTGCCAATAGGGGCCGCAGTCGCCGCTGTAGTGACAGTCGTCGATCGTGATGTCGGGCACCGTCGTCTTGTAGGGCCGCGAGAAGCGCGTCAGACAGATGGCCTGCCGGATGCGGTGGAAGCTGCAGCCGCGGATCGTGACCTCGTTGAAACCGTCGATCTCGACGCCGTCGTCGTCTGAGTTCGAGCAATCGCAGCCGGTGACCGAGACGTGCCAGCCCATGCCCGGACCGCCGAACATCATGGAGCTGCCGGCGAAGCCGAGGTTGTTGGTCGTGCAGCGGGCGACGCTGAGCTGGTCGAGCACGCACTTGTTGTTGCCCACGATGCAGACCGACTGCGACTGGGCGGTGATGTTGCAGTCGGAGACGCTGATGTTCGTGAAGTAGTTGTCGTGGGGCGGGTAGCCCGCCCCGGTGATGGAGACGCCGCAGACGTTGCGGTTCGGGTGGTTGCCGTCGGTCGCGTCCATGTGGTCGGTGAGGTTGGCCGTGGTCGTCACGTTCGTGATGGTGACGTTGTCGACGTTGCCGGCGCCCTGCAGCCAGAGCACGCTGGCGCACACGGCGGTGGGCGACCGCTCGTTGTGGTCGATGGTGAAGCCGTCGATCACGAGATTGCCGTAGGTGTTGCCCGCGACCGTAGGCTTGGGGCCCTGCAGCCAGCAGTAGCGGGCGCTGTTGCGCGCGTACTTGATGGTGGCGCCGGCGCCCTCCAGGGTCACGATGCCGGAGCGCGCCACCCTCGAACCCACGCGGGGAGCGTCGATGGCCGGGTCCCAGTAGTCGCTCGCGCGGATGGCGTCGAGGATCACGGGGTGGCTCACGAAGTAGGTCTTGCCCGCGGTGAAGGCGACGGTGGCCGGCGAGCCGTCGGCGGCGTGCGAGGCAGCGGCGTCGTAGGCCGCCTGGATGGCCTGGGAGTCGTCGGTCGTGCCGTTGCCGGCAGCGCCGTAATCGTCGACGCTGTAGGCGGCGCCGGCCGGAGCCGCCTCGACCGTGAAGTCCGTGGCGCTGGTCGCCGTGCCGGCGGGTGTGCTGATGGCGATCTTGCCGCTCGTGGCGCCGACCGGCACGGTGGCGACGATCTGGTCGTCGCTGTTCACGGTGAAGATCGCCGAGACCCCGTCGAAGGTGACCTTCGTCGCCCCCAGGAAGCCCGTGCCGCTCACGATCACGCTGCTGTCGGGGGCGCCGGCGGCCGGCAGGAAGCCGAAGCCGATCAGCCTGGGCGCCGCGGCCGGCGGCGCGCTCGCCGTGCCGCCGGCCGCGGGAGCGCCGGAGGAGGGAGGCGCGATGACCGAAGCCGACGCCGGCAAGAAGAAGCAGGCGCCGATCGCGAGCGCGACGGCGACCGCTCGCCAGAGCGAACGAGAGTCGCGGTGCTGAAGCGGTGGCACGACCCCCCTTTGCCGAGGGACAGGGAACCCTGAAGAGACGCCAGGACCGGTCCTCGTGGGGCCGGTCTCACCGGTCGCGCCGGCCTTTTGCGCCTCCCGTACGGCTATGGACTATACCCGGGGCGTGCCGTCGTCGCCGTTGACGGCGCCGTGGCTCAGTCGGCCGCGGACATCGCCTCGATCAGGGCGGCCAGCAGCTCGTCGGTGGTCGTCGTGCCGCCGTCGTCGAGGCCGTGCCGGCCGATGACGTGATCCTGGATCTCGACCCGGCGGGAGCGGCTGTGGTCGTCGTGGCCCTGGGCGGCGATCGCCAGCGCGCGCAGCCTCGGGTCGTGGAGGGGCAGCGTCTCGACCTCGTGGGCGGCCGCGCGCAGCGTCTCGGCCGCGCGCGCCAGGCGCTCGTCACCGTCACCGGCCGCGGCCTCATCCGAGCGGAACTCCCGCATCGATTCGAGTCGCTCCACGAGCTGCCCGCGGTAGGCCTCGAGGTCGACGAGCTCTTCGGTCATGAGTCTGCCTTTCGATCGTTCACGTCCGGACGCGCGACCGGCACCAGGGGCGCCCCGCGAGGCCAAGCATACCCCGCCGGCGCCGCGCTCGAGCCCGTGCCGGACCCGTTTCGCCGGCGGGCCGCGGCGGTTTGACAGACGCCCGGGGGGCCCGAGGGGTCCCGAGCGTTTACTGGTCAGGCAACACACGACCGACCAACGCGCACTGCGCTTGAGTTGGCGCCCACCTATAGGGAGTCCGGCCGACTCCCGAAAGGGGGCAGTCATGCATCGTAAACGGCTGGCAGCGGCCCGTTTGGACTCCCCCTCTCTCCACCACCAGCGCAGCGAGCGCGTCGTTTCGCACCCTCGTGATCCCCGCGCCAAAGGCGCTCCGCGGCGCCGCCCGGCATAGGATGGTGGCGACAGCAGCGACGAGAGAAACGGAGAGACGCATGGAGCCCGCCGAGTTTCGCCGCCTTGGTCACGAGCTGATCGACTGGATCGCGGCCTACCGCGAGGGCATCGCCGACCTACCGGTCATGAGCCGCGTGCGGCCGGGCGAGATCGCGGCCCGTCTCGCCGGCGAGCCGCCCCTGCAGGGCGACGGTCTTGGCGGCGTCGTGGGCGACCTGAACGACACCGTGCTGCCGGGCATCACGCACTGGAACCACCCCGGCTTCTTCGCCTACTTCCCGTCCAACACCGACCTTTCGTCGGTGCTGGCCGACCTCGTGGCCGCCGGGCTCGGGGCCCAGGGCATGAGCTGGCAGACGAGCCCGGCGGCCACCGAGGTCGAGGACGTGGTCATGGACTGGCTGCGTCAGATGGTGGGGCTGCCCGACACCTTCAGCGGCGTGATCCACGACACGGCGAGCACGGCCACCTTCTGCTCCCTGCTCTGCGCTCGTGAGCGGGCCACCGGGTTCAGCCAGAACCACGGCGGCCTGCAGTCGCAGGCCGCCCCGCTCGTCGTCTACGCCTCCGACCAGGCCCACAGCTCGGTCGCCAAGGCGGCGCTGCTGGCCGGCTTCGGCGCCGACAACCTGCGCCTGGTGGGCAGCGACGACGAGCACGCCATGCGGCTCGACCTGCTCGAGGCGGCCGTGCGCGACGACCTCGCCGCCGGCCGCGTGCCCTGCGCCGTGGTGGCGACGATCGGCGCCACCGCCACCACGGCGCTCGACCCGCTCCCGGGGGTGGCCGCCCTGGCCGGCCGCCACGGGCTCTGGCTGCACGTCGACGCGGCCCTGGCCGGCACCGCCATGATCTGCCCCGAGCTGCGCTGGATGTGGGACGGCGTCGAGGCGGCCGACTCGCTCGTCTTCAACCCGCACAAGTGGCTGGGCGCGGGCTTCGACCTGTCGGCCTACTACGTGCGCGACCCGCAACATCTGGTGCGCGTGATGAGCACCGACCCCAGCTACCTGCGCACCGCCCAGGACGGCCTCGTGCGCAACCTGCGCGACTGGGGCATCCCTCTGGGCCGGCGCTTCCGCGCGCTCAAGCTCTGGTTCGTGGTCCGCGACGCGGGCGTCGAAGGCCTGCAGGCGCGTGTGCGCCGCGACGTGGCCAACGCCCAGTGGCTCAAGGAGCAGGTCGACGCGGCCCCCGGCTGGGAGCGCCTGGCGCCGGTGCCTCTGCAGACGGTCTGCATCCGCCACGTGCCGGCGCCGCTTGCCGGCGACGAGGACGGCCTGGCCGGTCACAACCTGCGACTCGTCGAGGACATCAACCGGCGCGGTCGCAGCTACCTCACGCCGGCGCTGCTCAAGGGGCGGCAGATGATCCGGGTCTCCATCGGCGCCCAAGCCAGCGAGCGCGAGCACGTGGCGACGTTGTGGGCCGACCTGCAGGAGGCGGCCGGCCGCTGATCGGCCGTCGCCGCGTCACCGACCACCCGTACCGCATCGTGGAACGGCGGTCGCTGACGTCGCATCACGCTACGGTCGTCCTCCGAATCCGCACCGGCGTACGGCCCATCATCCACACCGCATCGCGGTACGGCCGTCGGGACAGGCCGCGCCGGTGGGAGTAAGATTCGGGTCAGTCTTTCCGGAGGAGTGGAGATGTCCGAAAGCACGCCCGAGTCAGTCACAGCGCCAGTGCCGGACCCCGCGGCGGGCGCCGCGAAGGGCCCCCTGTTCCAGACGGCCGCGACGACGGCCACCGACTACTGGAACGACTCGTGCTCCGTCGAGGAGCTCACCTACGCCATCGAACGCGGGGCCGTCGGCGCGACGACGAACCCGACGATCGTCGGCGCCGTGCTCAAGAAAGAGATGCATCTCTGGCGCGAGCGCATCGCCGAGATCGTCGCCCAGAACCCGACCTGGACCGAAGACGAGATCACCTGGCGGCTGATCGAGGAGATGGCCATCCACGGCGCCGCCCTGCTGGCTCCCGTCTTCGAGCGCGAGGGCGGCCTGAAGGGGCGCCTCTCGATCCAGACCGACCCGCGCCTCTATCGCGACGCCGCGCGCATCGCCGAGCAGGCCGTGCGTTTCAGCACCCTGGCCCCGAACATGCAGGTCAAGATCCCGGTGACCCGCGCCGGCGTGCAGGCCATCGAAGAGGCGACGGCGGCCGGCGTCAACATCAACGCCACCGTCTGCTTCACCGTGCCGCAGGCGATCGCCGTCGCCGAAGCGGTCGAGCGCGGGCTGCGCCGTCGCGAGGCGGCCGGTCAGGACGTAGCGTCGATGACGCCCGTCTGCACGCTGATGGTCGGCCGTCTCGACGACTGGCTGCAGGTCCTCGTGGGCCGCGACGGCGTGGTGGCCGACCCCGGCATCGTGCACTGGGCGGGCGTCGCCTGCATGAAGAAGGCCTACGGCATCGTCCGCGAGCGCGGCTATCGCATCAGGCTGCTGGCGGCGGCGTACCGCCACCACCTGCACTGGTCGCAGTTCATCGGCGGCGACGTCGTGCTGACGATCCCCTACGGCTGGCAGCGCCTCTTCAACGACTCCGACATCGAGGTCGTGCCGCGCATGGACGACCCCGTGGCGCCCGAGGTGGTGGCCGAGCTCTGCCGCAGGTTCCCCGACTTCAGGCGCGCCTACGACGTCGACGGCATGAAGCCCGACGAGTTCGACGCCTACGGCGCCACGGCCCGCACGCTGCGCAGCTTCATCGAGTCCTATCACGACCTCACCGCCGTGATCCGCGACTTCATGCTGCCGGATCCGGACGTGAAGTAGGGGCCTGCCGAGTCCGACGGGGACGAGACCATGATCCCTGGCAACGGCGCACGAGCCGCCACGCTGGGTCGCTACTCGCTGGGGGTGGGCGACCGGTTCGCCCACGAGGCCGAGGCGCAGCTCCAGGCCTTCGCGCTCGCGGCGCGGCGTGGGGTCGAGGTCGTGCCGGTGTGGAACAAGTCCAACCGCGAGCACGAGGCCGTGGGCTCGGAACCGGCCGGCGTGCGCACGGCGGCCGATCGCGCCGTGCGGGCGCTCGGCTGGCGGGCGCCCTACTTCGTCGATGCCGATCACATCACGCTCGAGACGGTCGAGCGCTTCCTCGCGCCGTCCGACTTCTTCACGCTCGACGTGGCGGGCGCGATCGGCAGGCCGCCCGAGCCTGGCGCCGTCGAGCGGTTCCTCGAACGCCACCTCGACCTCGTCGGGCGCGTCGGCATCCCCGGCGTGTCCGCCCCCCTCGTGGTGACGCGCGACGTCGCCGAACGCACGGCGGCCACCTACCTGCACGCCGTCGACGAGGCCGCTCGCCTCTACCGTCGCATCCTCGAGGGGCGCGGCGCGTCGGCCTTCGTCACCGAGGTCTCGATGGACGAGACCGATGCGCCGCAGTCGCCGGGCGAGCTCCTGCTGATCCTGGCGGCGATCGCCGACGCGGCCATCCCCGTGCAGACGATCGCGCCGCGCTTCAGCGGCCGGTTCAACAAGGGCGTCGACTACGTCGGCGACGTGGCGCGCTTCGAGCGCGAGTTCACCGACGACGTCGCCGTGCTCGCCTACGCCGTGCGGGCCTTCGGGCTGCCCGAGGGGCTCAAGCTGAGCGTGCACTCAGGCAGCGACAAGTTCGCCGTCTTTCCCGCCATCCGGCGCATCCTGCTGGCCACCGGCGCCGGTGTGCACGTCAAGACGTCGGGCACGACCTGGCTCGAAGAGGTGACCGGTCTGGCCGAGGCCGGGGGCGACGGCCTGGCGCTCGTCGCCGACGTCTACGAGGCCGCCTTCGAGCGCCGTGAGGAGCTCTGCGCGCCGTACGCCAGCGTGATCGACATCGACCCGGACCGCCTGCCGTCGCCCGCCGAGTTTCGCACCTGGTCGGGCGCCCGGGTGGCGTCGACGGTGCGTCACGACCGGTCGGAGCCGGCCTACGACGCCAACGTGCGCCAGCTCCTGCACGTGGGCTACAAGGTGGCCGCCGGCATGGGCGACCGCCTGAGCGCGGCGCTCGAGTCGTGTCGCGGACCGATCGCCCGCAACGTCACCGAGAACATCTACCAGCGGCACCTGGTGCCGCTGTTCCTGGCGCCGACCGCCTAGACGGCGGCGGGGTGGAAGAAGCGCTCGAGGCGCTGCCTCTCGTCGCTCGACAGCTCGCCCTTGCCGGCGACACGCGGGGCGACGTGCAGGTACGAGGTGCCGAACGGCACCGTGACGCCCTCGTCACGCGGTTCGACGACGTCGGCGGGCACGATCAGGTCGCGACGCAGCGCGTGCTTGATCACGACGCAGTCGGCGAGCGCCCCGGGATCGCAGATCACGTCCTTGATCCGGCCGAGCTTGTCGCCCTCGCGCGAGAACGCCTCGAGGCCCATGAAGTCCTGTGCAGCGGATGCCATGACGGTCTCCCTTCTCCGCCGAGCCGGGCTCGACGGTCCGCACTCATCTGACCACGCGATCGCGCCCGGCGCATCGGGCCCGAGGCGGTTCTTGCAGCCGTCCCTCCGACCCAGCTTGCCATCGGCCGGATGGCCGATAGGCTGTGCCCACAGCCGTTGGGAGGGGAGGATGAAAGAGCCGCGCGAGTACAGGTCGGTCGCCATCCTGGGGTGCGGCGTCGTCGGGTTCAGCTGGGCCGTCGTCTTCGCGCGCCACGGCTTCGAGGCCAGGCTCTTCAACCGGCCGTCGGCGAGCCTCACGACGGTCAAGGACCGGGTCCGCACCGCGCTCGAGCTGCTGCGGGACGAAGGCGTGATCGAGGAACCTGCGGTCGAGGCCTCGCTGCAGCGCGTGCTCGTCTTCGACGACCTCGCCGAGGCGGTCGGCCCCGCCGACTACGTGCAGGAGGCCCTGCCCGAGGACCTCGAGCTCAAGCGGGCGACCTTCGCCGCGGTGGCGGCCATGACGAGCGCCGACGTCGTGATCGCCTCGAGCTGCTCGGGCCTGCGGCGCGCCGACATCGTGAGCCGGGTCGAGCACCACGCCGAGCGTTGCCTCGTGGTCCATCCCGCCAACCCACCGCACCTGATCCCCTTCGTCGAGATCTCCGGCGACGAGGCCAGCGACGAAGCAAAAGGGGCCGCCCGGCGCCTGATGGAGGCCGTCGGTCAGCGGCCCGTGTTCTGCCGGGAGATCTACGGTCACGTCCTGAACCGGCTCCAGCTCGCCCTGATCGAGCAGGCGCTCTGGCTCGTGCAGCACGACATCTGCTCGGTGCCGGCGGTCGAGGCGGCCCTCACCGACGGGCTCGGCCTGCGCTGGGCCTTCACCGGGCCGTTCGGCCTCGAGGAGCTGAACTCTGCCTCGCTCGGCGAGGGCCTCGTGAAGTACCGCGACTACATGCTGCAGGGCTTCGCCGAGCTCGGCGAGGTGCACGCCATCGACGAGGCCTTCGTGGAGCGGGCAGTGGCCGGCTTCGAGCCCGTCATGGAGGGCCGCGACCACGACGACTACCTGGCCTGGCGCGACCACCTGCTGGCGGGGCTCGCCAGGCTCAAGGAGCGGGGCAGCCCTTCCTGACAACGCCCTCTGTCGCGCCGCTCTCTACTCCGCGGCCTCCGCGGACGATAACCCTAGCATCGGGCGGTCTGGTGGGTGGCTCTCGCGTCCTCACGACCGCGTCCGCGCACAGGGGAGAGAGCATGTCGCGAACGTCGCCGCCGCCGGGGGCCGTGGAGCGCCCGGCCTACGATCGTCTGCTCGCCTTCGAGGCCGTGCTGGCCGCGTCGCCCCTGAACGTCACGATCTACGACCGCGACTACGTCGTGCGCGACGTCAGCGCCGCGGCCGCCAGGCTCGCAGGCAGGCCGCGCGACGAGCTGCTGGGCCGCTCCCTGGCGCACGACCTGCCCGCCGCCTCCCTTGCGAACCTGAAACGCGTGCTGGCCGGCGAGACCCTCGAGGTCGAGGGCCCGCTCGACGGCGGCCTTCGTGCCGACGAGCGCTGGACGCGCATGCTCATGGCGCCCGTGCGCGACGACAGGGGCGTGGTGCGCGCCGGCATGACGATCGTCGCCGACGAGACCGACCAGAGGGAGACCGCCGGCCTCATCGAGAAGCTCGCGTTCCTCGATCCGGTGACCGAGCTGCCCAACCGCGCCATGCTCTCGATGATGCTCGGCCGGGCGCTTTCCGGACCCAAGGCGAGGCAGCGCCAGCTCGCGCTCGTCTGGCTCAACATCGATCGCTTCAAGGACGTGAACGACGCTCTCGGCCAGGAGTCCGGCGACCGCCTGCTGCGCGCCGTCGGCGAGCGCCTGCACGAGCACGTGCGCACCAACGACATGGTCGCGCGCATGGGCGCCGACGACTTCGCGCTCCTGCTGCCGCGCATCAACTCGCACGAGCACCTCGAGCGGCTCATGGCGCGTATCCACCAGGTCTTCGCCGCTCCCTTCGCCATCGCCGGCGAGACCATCTTCCTGAGCGTGAGCTGCGGCGTGACGATCCATCCCGACGACGCCGCCAGCGAACGCGAGCTGCAGGAGCACGCCCACTCCGCCATGCGGGCCGCGAAGGAGCTCGGCGGCGGCGGCTTCGAGATCTTCACGCCGATGAGCACCGTCGAGGGCTCGTCCCGCCTCTGGCTGGCACGCGAGATCCACGAGAGCATCGAGCAGGACCGCTTCACGCTCCACTACCAGCCCCTGATCGACCTCGAGAGCATGCGCGTGCAGGCGGTCGAGGCGCTGGCCCGCTGGGAGCACCCCGAGCGCGGCCTCGTCTCCCCGGCCGAGTTCGTGCCCTTCGCCGAGGAGAGCGGCCTGATCGTGTCGCTGGGGCGGCACCTGCGCGCCCGCGCCTGCGCCGACCTCAAGGCGTGGCAGACGTCGCTGTCCTCGCCGCCGCGCATGGCCATCAACATCTCGGCTCGCGAGGTGCAGCGCTCCGATGTCTGCGGCGAGGTCGAACGCGCCGCCGGCGCCGCCGGCCTCGAGCCGGCCTGTCTCGAGATCGAGTTCACCGAGACCGCGGTGCTCGCCAACCCGGCGCGCGCGGCCGAGGTGGCGCACTGCCTGCGCGAAGCGGGCGCCACGGTCGCCCTCGACGACTTCGGCACCGGCTACTCCTCGCTCACCCATCTGCGCCAGCTCCCCATCGACCGGGTGAAGATCGACCGCTCCTTCGTGGCGAGCTGCCTCGAGGACCGTTCGGCCTCGGCGATCCTGGTGGGCGCCACGCGCCTGGCTCACGACCTCGGCGTCGAGGTGGTGGCCGAGGGCGTCGAGACGCAGGAGCAGCTCGAGTTCGTCAGACAGGCGGGCTGCGACGCCGCCCAGGGCTACTTCCTGGCGCGGCCGCTCTCGCGCGACGACTGCACGACCTACCTCAGAGCCGCAGAGGTCACCGCGCGGTAGAAGCGCCGCCGCACGTCGCGGCGGCAGAGAGTCTCGCGCCGCCCTCCGGTCAGAGCCGCCCCACGCGCTTGCCGGCGCGTGCTATCATGCCCGACCGGCGGTGGGGAACGACCCCCACGACAGGCCCGACGGGTCGCGACCGGAGGTGGCTCCGTGAAGGACGACGCTCTGCATGAGCTTGCCGAAGCGGGCCTGACCAGACGCGAGGTGGTGATCGGCGGTGGCGTGCTCGCGCTCGCCGCCGCCCTCGGGCTCAGCCTCGAGCGCGGCCGGCTGAGCCCGGCGATCGGCCGCTACCTCGCCCGCTTCCAGGGCGGCCACGTGCCGCCGCCGGCGGGCGGCGCCCTGCTCTACCGCAGCTTCCACTCCCGGGTGCTCGGCCGCGCCGTGGAGTACGGCATCGCCGTGCCGCGCGGGACGGCGGTGGGCACGCCCCTGCCGGTCTGTTTCTGCCTGCCGGGCAGGGGCGGCGGTCCCGCCGACGTGCTCGGCGGCGGCCTGCACATGGCGGATTTCCTGGGCGAGGTGACCAAGGCCTCGGGGCGGCCGTTCGCCCTTGCCTCGGTGGCCGGCGGGCAGAGCTACTGGCACCGCCGCGCCTCGGGCGAAGACCGCATGGCGATGCTGGTCGAGGAGTTCATGCCGCTCTGCGAACGGCGCTACCGCCTCGGCGGCTCGCGGGCGCGGCGGGCGGCGATGGGCTGGTCGATGGGCGGCTA
>Ga0187765_10000681_pt1 | contig 12633 bp, 8 predicted proteins | sample 0216_QUI02_MP05__3_FD_133018 | JGI IMG/M metagenome (GOLD analysis project Ga0187765, IMG submission 133018) | Tropical peat soil microbial communities from peatlands in Department of Meta, Colombia - 0216_QUI02_MP05_10_MG | ecosystem: Environmental > Terrestrial > Soil > Wetlands > Peat ...
GGCAAATTCGCGACAAGCTTGCGAAGATCGCAGCCAAGCAGCTCAACGTGCTGCCCGACGATATCGAATTCGTCGACGGCAAGGTGCGCAGCCGCGGCAATCCGGATAACGCCATGCCGTTTGGCCGTGTCGCCGGCACTGCGCATTGGTCGCCGATCATGCTTCCCGACGGCATGGCGCCGGGGCTGCGCGAAACCGGGGTCTGGTCGCCGCCGGAACTCGCGCCGCCGTCGGATGACGACCGGATCAATACGTCGCTCACCTACGGCTTTGTCTTCGACATGTGCGGCGTCGAGATCGATCCGCTGACCTATCAGGTGCGGGTCGATCGCTACGTGTCGATGCACGACGCCGGCAAACTGCTCAATCCCATGATCGCGCAAGGACAGATGCAGGGCGCGTTCGCGCAGGGGATTGCGGCGGCGCTGTACGAGGAATTCGTCACCGACGAAAGCGGCGCCTTTCTCTCCGGCACATTCGCCGACTATCTGGTGCCGACCGTGAGCGAAATTCCTACGGTCGAATTCCTGCATCAGGAGTCGCCGTCGCCGTTCACGCCGCTCGGCGCCAAAGGGCTCGCCGAAGGAAACTGCATGAGCGTGCCGGCCTGTATCGCCAATGCGATCGCGGACGCGCTTGGCGTGAAGGATATTTCGTTGCCGGCCTCGCCGCGTCGCGTGCACGCGTTGTTTCAGGAGGCGAGCGCCGAGCGAAGCGGTGCGAGGGCGCGGGCGGCGGGAGGCGCACGATGAAACCGCGGCCGTTCGACTACGTCCGGCCCGAGAGCGTGGAGGAGGCGGTTGCGCTGCTCGCCGAACACGGCGAAGCGGCACGCGTGCTGGCCGGTGGTCAATCGCTGATGGCGATGCTCAATCTGCGGCTGGCCGAGCCGGAGCTGCTCATCGATATATCCCGGCTGCCGGAACTCGCCACCATCCGCGAGGCCGATGGAAAAATCGATGTTGGCGCCGCGGTCACGCAAAACCAATTGTTGGGCTGGTCCGGACTTGCCGCCAGATTGCCGCTGCTGGCAAAAATGCTTCCGCACGTGGGTCATTTTCAGACGCGCAACAGAGGTACGGTTTGCGGCTCGATCGCGCATGCCGACCCGAGCTCGGAGTTGCCGCTGGCGCTTGCGACGCTCGACGGCGAGGTTGTGGTGCGTTCGAAAAAAACCACGCGGGTTTTGCCGGCGAAGGATTTTCAGCGCGATATGCTGACGACAGCGCGCGAGGCAGACGAGCTCGTCACCGCCGTCCGGTTTCCGGTGCAAACGGAAAAACAAATGGCCTTCCGCGAAGTGACGCGGCGGCATGGCGACTTCGCCATCATCGCCATCGCGGCGGTGGTCGACGGAAGAAACGTCCGGCTCGGCGTCAGCGGCATGACCGGACGACCGGTGGTGCGACACATCGGCGGCCGTGGCGCGACTGCGATACGCGATGCCGCGGCGGCGCTGGCCGCGGAACTGGAAGGCTACGAAGACATCCACGCTTCCGCATCCATGCGGCGCGACATGCTGCGCAATCTTGCTCCTGTCGTCGTCAACGAGGCCCTGCAATGCGCCGCGTGAACCGCGATCAAAGGATACGCATCAACCTGACGCTCAACGGCCGGAAGGTCGCGGCGGAGGCCGAACCGCGCGTGCTGTTGTCGGATTTTCTCCGCCAGGCGCTGGGCGCGACCGGAACCCACGTGGGTTGCGAGCACGGCGTGTGCGGCTGCTGTACGGTGTTGATCGACGGCACGGCGAGCCGATCCTGCCTGACGCTTGCGGTGCAGGTCGAGGGCAGGGAGGTGCGCACGGTGGAATCGCTTGCGGGCGCGGACGGAAAGCTCAATGCGCTGCAGCGCGCGTTTCAGAACAATCACGCCCTGCAATGCGGCTTTTGCACACCCGGGATCCTGATGTCGTTTACGGATTATCTCGCGAAAAATCCGAAACCGTCGGAGGCCGAGATACGCGAAGTCTTGAGCGGGCATCTGTGCCGCTGCACGGGCTATGCCGGCATCGTGGCCGCGATCAAGGAAGCAACGGGCAGCTCTTAGAAGAGGCGGTTGGCGTGCAGGCGAGCGTTTTCGGCGATCACAAGCTCGGCATTCCGTATCAGCCGATTGCTGAACTGTTTGCCAAATATCGCGCGCGCGACCCGAACAGGACGGCGATCGTCGATCTCGACGAAAATTCCTCCATCACGTTCGGCGAACTCGAGCAGGTTGCGATCGATATCGCCGCCGATCTCAAGCGGCGCGGCGTGGGTAAGGGCGACCGCGTACTGCTGTTGTCCGATGAATGTCTGGAAAAACTGCTGATCTGGTTCGGCGCCTGGCGGATCGGCGCGGTGGTCTGCCCGCTCAATATAGAAATCAACGAAAAGATGATGGTGGAGCTCACGCGTTCGGTGAATCCGAAAATCATCTTCTGTCACCAGGATCTCGACGTGGCGGCGCTGGTCGGCGATCACCCGGCGCCGCGGCTGCGGTTTGGGCGCTGGGGCCGGATGATTGATCCGCGCGATGAGTTCTTCGCGAAACTGCCGACAGGCCGACGTCAGGACGAACCGACCGAGCGCAACAATCCGGACGATGTCGCGTGCATTTTCTGCACGTCGGGCACAACGGCGCGGCCGAAGATCGTGGTCTATGACCATTGTGCCTACTGGCTCAACGGGCTTTCGACGCTGGAATTCCTCGGCCTCACAGAGGATGACCGCACGCTCGAATACCGATCGTTCGGCTGGAACTCCGCGCAAGTGTTGAGCCTGATGCCCTTTCTTGAGAAGGGCTTGACCATGCACATCGCCAGGCGCTTTTCGCACAGCCGGTTCTTCGAATGGATCAAGACCTACGGCATCACATTTTCCGCGGGCGTGCCGACCGTGCTCAACATGCTGTTGAACAAGCCGCTCGGCTATACGGCGAAGGACGTGCCGACGCTGCGGTTGATGACATGCAGCACGGCGCCGCTCACCGCGCAGCAATGGACCCAGTTCGAAGAGATGTATGGCGTGAAGCTGCTGCAGTGCTACGGCATGTCCGAGGCAGGCTGGGTGTGCGGCAATCGCACCTACAAAAACAAGATCGGCACGGTCGGGGTGCCGGCGCTGCACCAGGAATTCGAAATTTGGGACTTGACGGCAAGCCTGTTCCGCCGGGGGTCGAAGGCGAAATCACGGCGGGGGGGCCGCATACGGCGATCGGATATTTGCGCGACGACGGCACGATCGAACCGATTCGCCCGGCGCGCATCAAAACCGGCGATCTCGGCATCATGGATGAGGAGGGTTTCGTGCGGGTCTCCGGCCGCACCAAGGACCTCATCATTCGCGGCGGCGTGAATATCGCGCCGCTGGAAATCGACGAAGCCCTGCTCAAGCACCCGGGTATCCTCGACGCTGCGGCGGTGGGCGTGCCGGATAAAATCTACGGCGAGGAAATCGTGTGTTACGTGGCGCCAAAGGAACGCGGCCTGACCGTGGAAAGCGTGCTGCAACACGCGCGGCAGCATCTGCCGGCGGCGAAGATGCCGAAGCAGGTCATGATCGTGCCCGACCTGCCCAAGAGCGACCGCGGCAAGGTGTTGCGCGACAAGTTAAGGGAGGACTGGATCAGGCGAATGGGTGGCTCCGCGTGATGCCGAATGCTGTATATTGGGTGCGGTGAGAGTGCGATAGGGATCGACATGGACGCCGTTACAAGACCGAAGCAAAAATCGCCCAAGACGGCACGTGCCTATCCCGATCTGCACGACCATGTGCGCGCGCTCGATAAGGCGGGTTTGTTGGTCACCGTCGACCGGCCGATCAACAAAGACACCGAAATGCATCCGCTGGTGCGTTGGCAGTTTCGCGGCGGCATCGAAGAGAAGGATCGCAAGGCGTTTCTGTTCACGAATGTCGTCGACGGCAAGGGCCGCAAATACGACATTCCGGTGCTGGTGGGCGGTCTCGCCGCCAACCGCGAAATCTATCGTATCGGCGTGGACTGCCCATTCGAGGAGATCGATGAACGCTGGGTGAGGGCGGCGCAAAAACCGCTGGCGCCGCGCGTCGTCGAAAACGCGCCGTGCCATGAGATCGTGATCACCGGAAAGGCGCTCGACAAACCGGGGCAGGGGCTCGATGGATTGCCGCTGCCGATCTCGACCCCCGGATGGGACATCGCGCCCTATGCGACATTGTCGCAATATATCACGAAGGATCCCGACACCGGGGTCCAGAACATGGGCAACTATCGTGGGCAAGTGAAGGCGCGGCGACGACTCGGCATGAACCCGTCGCTCGAATTGCGGCCCGGCATCTATAACCATTGGGAAAAGCTGCGCGCGCGCGGTTTCAAGAAGCTGCCATGCGCGGTCGTGCTCGGCGCGCCGCCCTGCATCACCTTCGCATCGGTGCAGAAGCTGCCGGAAACGCTGGATGAAATTCATGTCGCGGGCGCACTCGTGGGTGCGCCGATCAATGTGGTGAAGGCGAAGACGGTCGATCTGCTGGTGCCGGCCGAAGCGGAGATCGTGATCGAAGGTTTCATCGACACCGAATATCTCGAGCCGGAGGCGCCGTTCGGCGAGTCGCATGGACACGTGAACCTGCAGGAGTTCAACGCGTTCATGGACGTGACCGCGATCACACGGCGGCGCGACGCCATTCTCACGTCGATCATCTCGCAGGTGACGCCGAGCGAGTCGAGCCTGATCAAGCGCATCGGCATGGAGCCGCTGTTCCTCAATTTCCTGCGCAACACGCTCGGCATCAAAGGCGTCAAGCGGGTGTCGATGCACGAGCCGCTCACCAACATCCGCAAGGTGATTGCGCTGATTTGCGAGCGCGACATGCCGACAACCGAAATCTGGCGCGCGCTCTATGGGGCGGCGGTGTTGCACCGCGCCGCCGGAAAATACGTCATCGCGCTCAATGACGACATCGATCCGGAAAACGCCGACGCGATTTTATGGGCGATGTCGTATCGGGCCAACCCGAATCTCGACATGCATGTCTTGCCGCATCGCGATCAGGGCCACGGCCCACGCAGCAAGCGCAACGATGGGCAGGATGCATCCGTGCTCATCGACGCGACCCTGAAAGAGAATTTTCCGCCGATCTCGCTGCCCAAGCGCGAGTATATGGAGCGCGCCAAGGTGATCTGGGAGGAATTGGGCCTGCCCAAGCTCAAGCCGGAAGTACCGTGGTACGGTTATTCTTTAGGGGAATGGTCGGCGGAATTGGACGAGGCCGCGAAGCGCGCCACGCGCGGGGAATATTTCGAAACGGGCAAGACGCTCGAAAAGCGACGTCGCAAGGACGTGCGTATGAATACGGAAGTGCGTAACGTCAAGGAACGCAAGCCGAAATCTTAAGTTGATACTTCGATTTTGCCTACGTCCCTTATCTGTTCAGAGAAATTTAAACCATTTGATTTGAATATGCCAAAATACTTACGAGCCTTGGTGCGATATGAATTTCTTTGGCGACTTCATTCGCTCAATATCCGGGCGGATGTTTTTTGTTTATGTTTTGCTGTGCGGCGTCATCAGCGCAGTCATCGCCAATTATCTGTACGACGAGGGCTTGGATAAATTCATCGCCCAGAAGGTCGATGAAAAGGCCACGGCACTGCAACTGGTCGATGCGTTTGTCACGACGTATTCACGCTTTCGCTCGCAGTACGGGCCGGATGCGCCGGTGCCGGCGACTTTTCGCGCCCATTCCATAGAAAGCTTCAACAAACTGCTGGGATCAAGCAGTCCATTCGTGCTGCGGTGGGTGGGGCGCGAAGGCCGGCAAATCAAGACGGCGCCGGTGGATGCCGCCATGGCCAAGACGATCGAGGACTATGTCACCGCCGCCGACCGCAAACCCAAATCGGTGCTGACGAATATCAACGACCAGAAGGTGTTGCGAACGATCTATCCATCGCTCGCCAGCGAACAGAGCTGCGTGAATTGTCACAATCAATTGCAGCCGGGCCAACAATGGCATTTGAACGATGTCATGGGTGCGTTTGCCATTGATATACCGGTCGGGCCATCACTGGCGGGCATCAGGGCACAAAGCTACATCGTTGCGGGAAGCCTGTTCGTCGCGCTGATTGCGATAGGATTGGCGATTTCGCTCCTTCATTTCCGTCAATTGATTCAGCGCAAATCAGCGGAATCGCAGCTGCAACTTCAGAACATGAGATTCAGTGCCGCCATGAACAGCATGTCTCAGGGGTTGTGCATATTCGATGCCGATCGGCGGCTCCTGGTGTGCAATGAGCAATACGGCAGCATGTATGCGCTGCCGCCCGAGTTGCTGCGCCCCGGTACGTCACATGAGGCGATCATAGGACATCGCGTCTCCCATGGCATCTTGGCAGGCGAGAAAAACGACGATGCGGTGAGCAACAAGCTTGCGGAATTGAACAGGCATTCCAGCGAAAAGACTTCAAGCCGCGTTGATAAGCTGTCCGATGGACGGCTCATCAAAGTCACCCGGGATCCGATGCCGGGCGGCGGATGGATTGCAATTCATGAGGACGTAACCGAACGACTCCAACTTGCATCCGAGCAAACGCGACGCAATACGATCGACTCGGCGATCGCATCCTTCCGCACGCGCGTGGAAAGCGTGCTACAGACGGTGAAGGACTGTACGATCGCGATGAAATCGACGGCGACCGATCTGTTTGGCTCATCGGAGCAGACCTCGCATCGCGCCGGCGGGATCGTGCAGGCAACGCACGGGGCATCGGTCAGCGTGCAGAACGCCGCCGACGCCACGCGCAAAATGTCGGGTTCGGCCGCGGAAATCAGCCAGCAGATCGGTCAGACCACCAAGGTCGTGCGAAGCGCGGTCAGCAGGGTGAAGGCGACCAACGACGAATTTACCGGCCTTTCGAACGCGGCGCAGAACATCGGCGACGTCATCAAATTGATCCAACAAATTTCCGGGCAGACCAATCTTCTCGCGCTCAACGCGAGCATCGAGGCGGCGCGAGCGGGAGAGGCGGGACGTGGCTTCTCCGTGGTTGCCGCCGAGGTGAAATCGCTGGCGCTGCAAACCCGCAAGGCGACCGAAGGCGTCGCCGGTCAGATTTCAGCGGTGCAGGCCTCGACCAAGGGCGCGATTCAATCGGTCGGCAATATCGAGGAATATATCGGGGAGATCAGTTCGTACACCTCGGCGGTCGAGCTTTCGATCGAACAACAGAGTGCCGCGACCCTGGAAATATCCCAGAACGTCGCCAATGCTGCGGAGGAAACGAATAAGATCGTTTCCGTTCTGGGTGAGGTCGCCGACGCCGCCATCGCAACGCGCGCATCCGCCAAAATCGTGCTGACATCCTCGAAATCCGTCGAGGATGCGGTCGAGAACCTTCGCCGTGAGGTCGAGAGCTTCCTCGGCAGCGTCGCGGCGTAAAGTCGCGCTCGATGTGCCCATGCCGAAGCGTTCGCTCATTCGATCCGAATAATTTTCAGAAACTTTTCAACGGCGACCAATTTGGTTCCGGCGCGTCAATCCAATTAAATATTTTATAACCAACAAGAGGAGCTTTGCGCAAACTACGTACAGTATCGGAATGACGCGATAGCCACGCGCAGCCATAACCGCCTTGTCGGCTTGAACCGGAAGGTGGCAAGTGCGCGCGATACTGAAAGCAATATTCAAATATGCCGAAGCCGCCCTTGTGATCGCGAGGGTGCCGATCAAGAATATAAACAGGAAGGTTTTTTGGCGCTATGCGCCGGTTCTCGCAGTCGCAATCATTACAGTCGCAGCCACTTTTACCGTTTGGCATCTGACTTTCGCATCGGAACGCCGGGCTTTGGTCCAGGAATTTGCGGGGCGCGCCAAGAATCAAGCGTTCATTTTGCAAAGCGAGATCGAAGATAACTGGGATCATCTTTACGGCTTGCGAGCCTTCTTCGATTCGGCAAATCACCCAATCATGCGGGAGGAATTCGAACGCTATACAAGCTCATTCTTATCGGATCATCCGGCAATCCTGAATGTGGCGTGGATTCCGCGCGTCCGGCGCGAAGAACGCGCGGAGCACGAGCTTTCAGCCGTCCGTGATGGTATCACTGACTATCATATTCGGTCGGTTGCGGCTGACGGCAGTTTGATCGTTGCGCCGGAGCAGGACGAATATTTTCCGAAATTTTATTCGACTGACCCGAAAACGTCTCCGGTTTATGGCCTGAACCTCAAGGATGGCGGGTTGCGCGAGCGGACGCTCAACCATATTCGCGATGCCGATGTATTGTCATCTTCACCTCCCTACCTGCTCCAGACCGGGGAGGGAGATCGCACAGGATTCTGGCTCGGTTTGCCCGTCTACAGACGGGGAATGCCGCACAACACCGTCGAGGAGAGACGTCGCAATCTGATCGGCGTTGTCCAGGGTGTCTTCCAGGTCAAAATTTTGATCGACGCGGCGCTCAGCAATGTCAAGACGCCAGTGCGTGTTTATCTCTTCGGGCCCGGCGCGAATGCGAATGATCCGCCCGTTTATTCCGCGTCGCGTCTGAGCGCCAGGACAATCGCGCCAAAATCACAGTCGGAACTCGCTGCAGGTCTGCAAGCGGTGTTTCCGATCAATTTTGGCGATGTCACGTGGACGCTGGTGGTCGCACCGGAGCCAACCGGCCTGGCATCCAGCGGGCACAGCAATTCAGCGACCGTCCTTATATGCGGGCTTTTGTTGAGCGCGGGCCTGACAGCGTTCGTGTGGGCGTCACGTCGGCACGCCCGCAATCTTGAAGTCGCCAATGAAAAATTCAGGAAACAAAATTCGAGATTCGACGCGGCGCTCAATAACATGGCGCAAGGACTGTTGATGTACGACTCGGCCGGCAAAATGGTCGTAACCAATCAGCGCTTCGCGCAGCTTTTTGGTATTCCCTGGGATACGTGGAAAGCGGCGGCTATCGGCCTGACCGTCCCAGAGGGGATGAAACTCGCGCATGAATTGACCAGCGTCACGGAAAAAGATCCCGCACAAATTCTTTCCAGTCTCCGGAGCACGCTTGACCGCGGTGAGTCAGCCACGATGATCGTCGAGCGCACCGATGACCGTACGTTCATGGCTTCCTGCGCGCCAATGAGCGATGGCGGATTTGTCGTGACGTTCGACGACATCACAGAGAAACGACAAGCGGAAGAAAAAATATTCCACATGGCGCATTACGATGCGCTGACAAATTTGCCGAATCGCTTGCTGTTCTATGAAAAGATGGAAACCATTCTTTCGCATGCATCGAAGTGCAGGAGTTTTGCAGTTCTCAGTCTGGATCTGGACCGCTTCAAGAACATCAACGACACGCTTGGGCATCCGATCGGTGATAAATTGCTGCAGGCTGCTGCCAAGCGTATGCAAGACACGATCCGTGATACCGACATCGTCGCCCGACTTGGCGGCGATGAGTTCGCAATCGTGCAGGTCAGATTCGAGCAGCCGGCAGACGTCACGTCGCTCGCGAAACGGGTGATCGATGCCGTCAATGCGCCATATGTGCTTGACGGCCATCAGGTGGTCGTGGGCACCAGCGTGGGTATTGCAATCGCTCCTGCAGACGGCACCGATCCGGATCAGCTCATGAAAAATGCCGATCTTGCGCTCTATCGCTGCAAGGCAGACGGCGGGAATACATATCGGTTCTTCGAGCCGCAGATGGACGCGCGCATGCAAGCGCGCCGCGCTCTGGAGCTGGATCTCCGCAAGGCGCTGGTGAATGATGAGTTCGCGCTCGATTACCAGCCGATCGTCAACCTCAAGACCGGGAAGGTTACGACCTGCGAGGCGCTTATCCGCTGGCATCAACCCGAACGCGGCTTGGTTCCGCCGCTGGAGTTCATACCGATCGCGGAAGAAACCGGTCTCATTATTCCGATCGGGGAATGGGTGCTCCATCGTGCATGCACGGATGCCGCGGAATGGCCTCGGCATTATACGGTGGCGGTCAACGTTTCGCCGGCGCAATTCAAGAGCACAAATTTGGTCAACGCGGTGACCCATGCGCTTGAGAAGTCACATCTGCCGGCCAACAGATTGGAGCTCGAGATTACCGAACTTGTTCTCATGCAAGACAGCGACGCGGTCCTGGATATCCTTCATAGGCTGAAGGATCTCGGCGTCAGTATTGCGATGGATGATTTCGGTACCGGATATTCATCGCTGAGTTATCTGCGCAGCTTCCCATTCGACAAGATCAAGATTGACAAGTCGTTCATTCAGGACTTGTCGAAGAACAAGGACAGCTTGGCAATTCTTCGTGCGGTCGTCGGCATCGGCCGTAGTCTCGGGATCGTCACAATCGCCGAAGGCATCGAAACGCAGAAGCAACTCGAGATATTGAGAACCGAAGGGTGCAGCGAAGCGCAAGGCTACTTCTTCAGTCAACCCAAACCGGCGGCAGAGACCAAAGAGTTTCTGACCTCACTGAACCGTCGGGCGAAGGCGATCGCATGACGTCGTGCGGCTGACATGTTCTTTTTCTTTCCCGCTTCTTTCCCGCGCCAATTATCCATCCCAAATCTGGCACCGCGCCGGTGCGTCACGCAAATTTGAGGCCGCGCGGGTGGCGTGGCCATGAGGCTTGACATATCATAATGAAGATTCAAAATATCATATATTATGCTCCAAATATCTGAAGTGATTCCATTTGAATGATCACCGCGGGCCAACTGCGAGCCGCCCGGGCACTGCTCGACATTGACCAGCGCGAGCTGGCGCAGCGCTGCGGCCTGTCTTTGCCGACCATTCAGCGAATGGAAGCGAGCGACGGCGTGGTGCGCGGCAACGTCGACTCCCTCATGAAATTGGTGAATGCGCTCGCCGCCAACGGCATCGAGCTCATCGGCGAGGGCGCCGCTTCAAGCAGCGGCGGACGCGGCGTCCGTCTCACCATGAACGTACCGCGTTCCCGCGGCGCGCGGCGGAGGCCCTGATGGTCGTTGGTGCGCTCTGCGGCGTGGCCGCGCTGCTCGCTCTGGCCCCGATTGCGATCGGCTTTTCTCGTTCCTCGCGTGGGACGATCATCGTCTATGGCGTTAGCCTCGTGATCACCATCACGCTGGGAGTGATCGCAGCGCTCACCCTGTTTGGCTATCCTGCTGGTACCGCGACCGTCGTGCTTCCGCTCGGCCTGCCGTGGCTGGGCGCACATTTTCGCATTGACGCTCTCTCCGCGTTCTTTCTCGTGGTGGTCAATCTCGGCAGTGCGGCAGCGAGCCTGTTCGCGCTCGGCTATGGCCGTCATGAGGATGCGCCTTGGCGCGTGCTGCCGTTCTATCCCGCCTATATCGCCGGCATGAACTTGGTGGTGCTCGCCAACGACGCGTTCACCTTCCTGGTGTCCTGGGAGTTCATGTCGCTCACCTCCTGGGCGCTGGTGATCGCGCACCACCGCGAACAGGAGAACATGCGCGCGGGTTACGTCTATCTGCTGATGGCGAGCTTCGGCACTTTGGCGCTGCTGCTCGCTTTCGGTCTGCTCGCGGGAAGCGAGGGCAATTACGCGTTCGACGCCATGCGGGCGGCCCATCCTTCGACCGCGCTGGCGGCGCTGGTGCTGATCCTGGCGGTCATCGGCGCCGGTTCCAAGGCCGGCGTGGTGCCGCTGCATGCCTGGCTGCCGCTCGCGCATCCGGCTGCACCAAGCCATGTCTCCGCGCTGATGAGCGGCGTCATGACCAAGGTCGCAGTCTACGGCTTTGTGCGCATCGTGTTCGACCTTTTGGGCACTCCCGACTGGTGGTGGAGCATGGTGGTGCTTGCCGTCGGCGGCGTGACCGCGATCATGGGAGTGCTCTATGCGCTGATGCAGCACGACCTCAAGCGCTTGCTCGCCTATCACACCGTAGAGAACATCGGCATCATCTATATCGGTCTCGGGCTCGCGCTCGCCTTCAAGGCCCACGGCATGGCACTTGCCGCCGCCCTCGCGCTCACCGCCGGCCTGTTCCACGTCTTCAACCATTCCGTCTTCAAAAGCCTCCTGTTCTTCGGCGCAGGCAGCGTGTTGAGTTCGACCGGCGAGCGCGACATGGAGCATCTCGGCGGCCTGATCCACCGCATGCCGCAGACCGCTTTCGTGTTTCTTGTCGGCTGCGTTGCAATCTCGGCGCTGCCGCCGCTCAACGGTTTTGTCTCCGAATGGCTGACTTTCCAGGCCATCCTGCTCAGTCCGCAATTGCCGTCCTGGGGGCTGAAATTCCTGGTGCCCGCGGTCGGCGCTCTGCTGGCATTGTCGGCGGCCCTTGCCGCTGCCTGCTTTGTCAAGGCCTTCGGGGTGAGTTTTCTCGGACGCGCGCGCACGCCGGCCGCGGCGAACGCGCGAGAGACCGACGGCAATTCGCTTGCCGCCATGTTCTTCCTGGCGGCGCTGTGCCTCGTGGCCGGCGTACTGCCCGGCATTTTCCTCGATGCGCTGGCGCCGGTCGCCAAGAGCCTTGTCGGCGAGACGATGCCGCATCAATCGGGGCTGTCCTGGCTGACGATCGTGCCGATAGCGGAAAGTCGCAGCTCCTACAACGGGCTTTTGATCTTTGCCTTCATCACCGTGGCCACACTCGCGGCCATAGAAATCATCCACCGCTTTGCATCCCGCGCTGTACGACGCACGCCAGCATGGGATTGCGGCTTCCCGGA
>Ga0187765_10000682_pt1 | contig 12622 bp, 11 predicted proteins | sample 0216_QUI02_MP05__3_FD_133018 | JGI IMG/M metagenome (GOLD analysis project Ga0187765, IMG submission 133018) | Tropical peat soil microbial communities from peatlands in Department of Meta, Colombia - 0216_QUI02_MP05_10_MG | ecosystem: Environmental > Terrestrial > Soil > Wetlands > Peat ...
GTCGGCTCGTCGAGCAGCAGCACGTTGGCGCCGGATTTGAGCATCTTGGCCAGATGCACGCGGTTGCGCTCGCCGCCGGACAACTGGCCGACCTTCTTCTGCTGGTCGGCGCCCTTGAAGTTGAAGGCCGAGCAATAGGCGCGGGAGTTGACCTCGCGCTTGCCGAGCTGGAGCTGATCGAGCCCGCCGGAGATCTCCTCCCACACGCTCTTGCCGCCGTCGAGCGAGTCGCGCGACTGGTCGACATAGCCGAGGTGCACCGACTCGCCGATCTTGATCGTGCCGCTGTCCGGCTTTTCCTGGCCGGTGATCATGCGGAACAGCGTGGTCTTGCCGGCGCCGTTCGGACCGATCACGCCGACGATGCCGCCGGCGGGCATTTTGAACGTGAGATCGTCGATCAGCAGGTTGTTGCCGTAACCCTTCCGCAGGTGATCGAAGTCGATGACGTTCTGGCCGAGCCGCTCGGCCACCGGAATGACGATCTGGGCGGTCTGCGACTGCTTGTCGGCGGCCTTGGCGAGCAAATCCTCGTAACGCTGGTAGCGCGCCTTGGATTTGGCCTGGCGCGCGCGCGGACTTGCGGCGATCCATTCCTGCTCGCGTGCGAGCGTGCGCTGGCGCGCTTCCTCCTCGCGGCCTTCCTGCTCGAGGCGTTTCTGTTTCTGCACCAGCCAGGACGAATAGTTGCCCTGATAGGGGATGCCGTGGCCGCGGTCGAGTTCGAGAATCCAGCCGGTGACGTTGTCGAGGAAGTAGCGGTCGTGGGTGACGATCAGAATCGCGCCGGGATAGTTGCGCAGGTGACCTTCGAGCCAGAGCACGGACTCGGCATCCAAATGGTTGGTCGGCTCGTCGAGCAGCAGCAGCTCGGGCTGCTCCAGCAGCAGCCGGCAGAGCGCGACGCGGCGCCGCTCGCCGCCGGAGAGGTTCTTGACGTCAGCATCGTCGGGCGGGCAGCGCAGCGCGTCCATTGCCTGATCGATCTTGGAATCGAGATCCCAGAGGCTCTTGGATTCGATCTCGTCCTGCAGCTTGGTCATCTCGTCGGCGGTCTCGTCCGAGTAGTTGGTGGCGATTTCGTTGTAACGCTCAAGCAGCGCCTTCTGCGCGGACACCGCTTCCATGACGTTCTCGCGCACCGATTTGGCCGGGTCGAGCTGCGGCTCCTGCGGCAGATAGCCGACGCGCGCGCCCTCGGCGGCCCAGGCCTCGCCGGAAAACTCCTTGTCGATGCCGGCCATGATGCGCAGCAGCGTCGATTTGCCGGAGCCGTTGACGCCGAGCACGCCGATCTTGGCGTCCGGATAGAACGACAGATTGATGTTCTCGAGCACCTTGCGGTTGCCCGGATAGGTCTTGGTCAGACCCTGCATGTGATAAATGAATTGACGGGCCATCGCCGCCCCTGCCCTCTGCGCGGATGCGCTATTTCAAGGAAAGTCGGAGCTTATGTAGCGTCGCGGCGCAGGCACCGCAAGCACGGCGTTGGCGTAACGGCTTGTTGCCGGTTCTGGCAGACTTGGTACACTCGCACTTCTGTTGTGGGGTTGAGTGGTTCCGTGTCGCCGATCGCCAAATACGCCGTTGCCTTGGCCATTGCGCTTTGGCCGCCGTCGCCGCCGGTCAGGGCTCAGCAAGGGCCGGTGCCGCACGCGCAGCCCGCGACCATGTCCAAGACAAATTTGGCCATGCGCTTTCAACAGATCAAAAACGAATATGCCGCGCTCAAGGACGAGACCGCGCAATATCTGCCGCTCAAACAAACCGATACTCCGGAACTGAAGCAGGCGCGGTTGCAGCTCGGCTCCGCGATTCGCGCCTACGAGTTTCAAGAGGGGCAAACGCAGCTGCAGCGCGACAAGCTGAACCTGCTAACGGAACTGACGGAAACCGATTCATTGCGGATGCAAATGGCGATGGATCGAATGAGAAAATTGCTGGCGATCATTTCAACGCAGATGAGGAAATTATCGGGCGCCGGCGGCGCGGTCGTGACCAACACGAACTGACAGTCGCGGTTCGCAAGCGAAGCGTTAACCGTATTTCTCCAACCGTCATAACGGCCAGCTAACGTTGATTGCGAAAAGACTTCCTATCAAGGCAAATACGTAACTCATTTAACTGAAAACTCCGGCAAAATTCCTCTCCAACCTGGGCATGCATTTTAAACCAGGGCAGGCCGCGGCCAACGCGCCGGCGGGAGAGCGAGATGGCGAAAATCAGAAGCAAAATCTTGAACGTCTTCTGGACGTTCGTCGAATACAGGCGCGCATTGGCGAGCCGGATGTTCGATCCCTACCGGCCCGAGCTGCACTACATGCGCGGCCCCGGTCCGCGGTGGCGCGAGAAACAGGACTCTTAGAACTCCGCCAGAATTGCCGTTCGCTTTTCGAGCAACGAAATGCGAACGCTCCATCGTTACCGTCCAACTTGCCCCTCGTCGCGGCCGTCCGCCTGAACGCGCCCCCTTCGGTTCTCCCGTAAAAATCCGGCTTGCCCGCGTCTCACCAGCTTCCGTGTATTCGCATGGATGCTCTCTTGTTTCGTCTGCCACGGCTGATACGGTTAAAAATCTCTAACGGCCGGCCCCGTCGGGCCGGCCGGACCGTGAAGGGGTGGGAGGCGCCATGGCCTATCGTTGTGCAATCCTCGATGACTACCAGAATGTCGCCCTGAAGGTGGCTGACTGGTCGAAACTCAAGGGTGAGGTTGAAACCAAGGCGTTCAACCTGGCACTCGGCCCGCCCGACAAGGTGATCGCGGCGCTGAAGGGCTTCAATATCGTCTGCCTGATGCGGGAGCGGACGCTGTTCCAGCGCGACGTGATCGATGCGCTGCCCGACCTGAAGCTGATCGTGACCAGCGGGGCGCGCAATGCCGCGATCGACGTGGCGGCGGCCGAGGCACGCAAGATACCGGTATGCGGCACCGAAACGGTCGGCAATCCGACGGCGGCGTTGACCGTAGGGCTGATGATCGAACTCACGCGCCGGATCGGATTCGAAAACGAGCAGCTGAAGAAGGGCGCGCGATGGCAGAGCACGCTCGGCATCGAGCTGCACGGCAAGACGCTCGGCATCCTCGGGCTCGGCAAGCTTGGCGGCAAGGTCGCCAGCATCGCCAAGGCGCTCGATATGAACGTCATCGCCTGGAGCCAGAACCTCACTGCAGAAAAGGCCACCGCGGGCGGCGCCAAGCTGGTCAGCAAGGAGGAGCTGTTCAAGCAATCGGATTTCATCACCGTTCACCTTCAGCTCAGCCCGCGCACGCGCGGACTCGTCGGCGCCGCCGATCTCGGCCTGATGAAGCCAACGGCCTATTTCATCAATACGTCGCGGGGGCCGATCGTGGACGAGAAGGCGCTGCTCGCAACACTGCAGGGTAAGAAAATCGCGGGCGCCGGCATCGACGTCTACGACGTCGAACCGCTGCCGCTCGACCATCCGTTCCGCAAGCTCGACAATGCGGTCATCACGCCGCACCTCGGCTATGTCACGGAGGAGAACTATCGTCGCTTCTACGGCCAAATGGTCGAGAACATCCGCGCCTGGCTCGACGGCAAGCCGGTGCGCGTCATTGCCGCGAAATGAGGGGACGTGCGATGGCAAGCTATCGGCTGGTGACCTATCAATCCGAAAAGGGACCGCGGGCGGGCGTCGCGGTCGACGACAAGCTCTTCGATGCGGCCGCGCTGACCCGCAAGGCGTCGTACGTGACGATGCTCGACATTCTCAACGATTGGAAGGCGGCGCAGAGTCTGCTGCGCAAGGCCGCGGCCGGCGCCGGCAAGAGCAGGCTCAAAAGCAAACCGCTTGCGCGTGCGAAACTGCTCGCGCCGGTGCTGTGGCCGCCGGCAATCTATTGCGCGGGCGCGAACTACACGGACCATGCGATGGAAATGGCCAAAGCGCATAACCAGCCGCCGCCGGCGGACCCGCACGATTTAGGGCTGAAACCGTGGCATTTCATCAAGGCGTCGCGAACGGTCGCGGCGGACAAGACAACGATCAAATTGCCGGCGGCTTCAAACGCAATCGATTGGGAAGCGGAGCTTGGCGCGGTGATCGGGCGCACGGCAAAGAATGTCCCGCTGGAGAAGGCACTCGATTATGTGGCCGGTTACACCATCGCCAACGAATTGTCGGCGCGCGACCTCGGCCGCCGTAACCAGCTGCCCGATTCCACGCCATTCAAGTGGGACTGGGTCGGTCAGAAATGTTTCGACGACGCCTGCCCGCTCGGACCGTGGATCGTGCCCGCGCAGGAGATCAAGGACCCACAAAATCTCGGCATCAAGCTGTGGGTCAACGACGTCATCAAGCAGGATTCCAACACCGGCAAGATGATCTTCACGTTGGCCGAGCAGCTCGCGCACCTGTCATCGCGCATCACGCTGCATCCCGGCGACATCATCCTGACCGGGACGCCGTCCGGCGTCGGCGCTGCGCGCAAGGAGTTCCTCAAGCGGGGCGACGTGACGAAGGTCTGGATCGAGGGGATCGGCAGGCTTACCAATAAATACGCCTGAGCGGGCGTCGGCGGACTACTTTTTCAGGCCCGCGGCGACTGCGACATCGGCCCAGCGTTTGCTTTCGCTTTGCAGCTTGGCTTTGAACTCGGCAGGCCCGCCGGAAATGATGTCGAAGCCGCCTTTTTTGAGTGCGGCAAGAACCTCAGGCGATTGCTGCGCTTCGAGCAGCGTCTTGGTCAGCTTGTCGACGATGTCATGCGGTGTTTTGTTCGGCGCCATGAGCCCGAACCAGATCGAGGTATCGAAATCGGGCATGCCGGCCTCGGCCATGGTCGGAACGTTTTGCGCCACGTCCGGGCGTTTGGCGGCGGCCGAAGCCAGCGCTTTGAGCTTGCCGGCCTCGACCTGGCCGAGCACGGCGGAGGCCGGCGAAAACATCATCGTGGTGCGGCCGGCGAGCAAATCGGTCACGGCCTGAGGGCTGCCCTGATAGGGCACATGCACGAGCTTCACCCCGGCGCGCTGGGCGAAAAGCTCGGCGGCCAGATGGGGCGCGGTGCCGACTCCGGTCGAGGCATAGAGCACCTCGCCCGGTTTCGATTTCGCGAGTGCGATCAGCTCGGCCACGCTGTTTATCCCCGATGACGGGTTTACGACCAGAATGACCGGGACCGTGGTCGCCAGCGCGATCGGCGTGAGGTCTCGGCTGATGTCCGTCAGTTTCGGGTCGAGGGCGGTGTTGGTGATATTGGCAGAGGATCCGAGGAAAAGCGTGTAGCCGTCCGGCGCGGCCTTGGCGGAATAGTCGGCGGCGAGGCTCGAGCCCGCTCCGGGTTTGGCCTCGACCACGAATTGTTTGCCGAGGATTTGGCCCATTCGGGTGCCCAGCACCTGCGCGGTTATGTGAGCGGCGGAGCCCGGAATAAAGCCGACGATGATGTGTACAGGCTTGTTCGGATAGTCGTCGGCGCGCGCGCCGCTGCCAAGACCGACAGCAGCGACCACCGACGCAGCCAGCATCCCAAGTCGTAGCAATCGCATCCAGCATCTCCCGGGTTTTACGCGACGTTTTCGGACCGGCTATTGCGCGCCCTTGATCTGCGCCCAGCCATCATAAACGCATTGCCGCCAAACAGTGCAGATAAGGATGTTAATACATTTTTAGGACATGCAACCAGTCAGCAAGGAGCGGTTAACCCTAAAGAAATCTCCAATTGCGACACTCCGCGCAGAAAAATGATGCAACTGCAGCGCCCGACCTGAAACGATGATGTTTCGCGTTTTCAATTGTCTGACCACACAGCACGACTGGCGCCTCGTCATCATTGCGGGTCTGGTTTGCTTCATTACGAGCCTGTGCGCGATCAATCTTTTCCACCGCGCAAGGCGGTTGCAAGGACGTGAGCGCGCGATCTGGATTGTCATAGCGGGCGTCGCGGCCGGATTCGGTATCTGGGCAACTCACTTCATCGCGATGTTGTCTTACGACCCCGGCATCGGGCTTGCGTACGACGCGGGCCTTACGGCGCTATCCTTGCTTGCGGCGATGGCGATCACGTGCTGCGGACTCGGCATTGCCGTCAATAATTCAGCGCGCTGGGGAGCATCCGTCGGTGGCGGGACTGTCGGCGTCGGCATTGCCGCGATGCACTACCTCGGCATGGCCGCCATTGAATTGCCGGGCCGCGTGATATGGTCGATGGACCTTGTGGCGGTTTCAATCGCGCTCGGCGTGATTTTAACCGTTTCCGCGCTCAATATCGCGGTGCGCCGCCACACCGTGGTCGGCACATGCCTCGCCGCGCTTTTCCTAACGCTGGCGATCATTTCGCATCATTTCACGGCGATGGGCGCGGTCGAGATCGTTCCCGACCCAACGCGCGTCATCAGCAAATTATCCATCCCGCCATTGGCACTTGCGGTGGCAATCGCCGTCATCGCGCTGATGGTGCTGGGAATGAGCGTCATTGCCGCGACGATGGGCCGCCATCTGCAGGAAAGATATGAGCAGGCAGCAGTTGCGCTCAATAACATGTCGCAAGGCCTGTGCATGTACGATCCGGCGGAGCGGCTTTTGCTCTTCAATCAGCGCTATATCGACATGTACGGGCTCTCGACCGATGTCGTGAAAACCGGCAGTACGTTCCTGGAAGTCCTTAGCCACCGCGTTGCGCTGGGCAATCTTTCGGGCGACGCCGCCAAGTATCGGACGGATCTGCTCGACATGTTCGCGCGCGGCGAGACCATGAACAGAGTGGTCGATTCCGGCTTCGGACGGAAAATCCGCGTGATCAACAAGCAGCTGCTCGGGGGCGGCTGGGTCGGGACGCACGAAGACATCACGGAACGCTGGCAACTCGAGAAGGAGCGCGACGACATCAGCGCCCAACAAACCCGCCGCGCCGCCATCGACAACGCGATCGCGCACTTTCGCGAGCGGGTCGAGAACGTGCTCAGGGTGGTGAGCGACAGCGCCGGTAGCATGAAAACGACCGCCTCAACATTGTTCGAGTCGTCGGAACAGGCCTCGCAGCGCGCCGAGAGCGCGGTGCAGGCCTCGAATGAGGCGTCCGCGAACGTCAAAACCGCGGCGACGGCGGCCCACGAGATGTCGGATTCGATCGGCGAGATCAGTCAACAGATCGGCCGCACCACCGACGTGGTTCGCGCCGCCGTGAACGAAGCGCAAGCGACCAACGATGAGATCGTGGGGCTTGCCGATGCGGCGCAGAAAATCGGCGACGTGGTGAAGCTGATCCGCAATATCGCCGGGCAGACCAACCTCCTGGCGCTCAACGCGACCATCGAGGCGGCGCGTGCCGGCGAAGCGGGCCGCGGATTCGCGGTCGTCGCCTCCGAGGTCAAGTCGCTCGCGGTGCAGACCGCGAAGGCAACCGAAGACATCGCCAAGCAGATTCTCGCGGTGCAGGCATCGACCGGCGGCGCGGTCGAAGCGATCCGCAACATTTCTGAGCGCATGCGCGAGATCAACACCTATGCGTCGGCCGTTGCGGTGTCGGTCGGCCAGCAGAACGCGGCCACGGGCGAAATCTCGCACAACGTGGCAAGCGCCGCGCGCGGCACCGCCATGGTGGTCAGCGTGCTCGACGAGGTCGCTGGGGCGGCGACCGCGACTCGCGCCTCTGCCGAGACCGTGCTGGCCGCCTCGCAATCGGTCGAAAGCGCGGTCGGCAACCTGCGCACGGAAGTCGAGAGTTTTCTGGGCAAGGTCGCGGTCTAGCGACACGCCCTCATACACTGAATTCACAAGCTAAATCAACAAATTACTTGCTCATTGCTGCGCCGGTCAGCGCTGCGCCGCAAGCCCTGGATTTTGCCCGCCAAGGAGGCTTCACTGCGCCCGTTCGCCGCCCGGCGAAGCTCTGCGTTCATCGCAACGACGAGGTGCCTGTGCCGAAGAAAATTCCGCTGACGCTCGCCTGCGGCGACTACGAAATCGTGCGCGCGCTGAAAGAGGGACTGGTCGAACCCGACGGCATAGAGCTTACCATCCTCACCGACATGGATTCGACCACGCGGCACTGGCGCTTTATCCGCAATCGCGACTTCGACATGGCGGAGACCTCGGGATCGTCATACATCGTGGCGCGCGATCAGGGCTTTCCGTTCCTGGCGCTGCCGGTTTTCCTGCATCGCCGCTTCCGGCACGGCTTCGTATTCATCAATACGAACAAAGGCATCAAGCAGCCGAAGGATCTGATCGGCCGCAAGATCGGGATCAAGTCGTATCTCGTTTCGGCCGGTCACTGGATGCGCGGAATACTCGAACATGAATACGGCGTGCCGCACACATCGATCGAATGGTACGCCGAGCTCGACGAGGACATCGAATTCAAGCCCCACCCGGAATTGAAAATCACCCGGCTGCCGAACAACAAATCGGTCGAGACCATGCTGACGGAAGGCGAGCTCGATGCGGTGATCCATTCCAGCATCATCAAGCCGATCATCGCCAAGGACCCGCGGGTGGCGCGGCTGTGGCCGAATTTCAAGGACGAGGAAATCGCCTATTATAAGAAAACCGGAATTTTCCCGATCATGCACGTGATGGGGATCAAGCAGGACGTGGTCGAGCGGCATCCTTGGGTGCCGATCAACATGTTCCATGCGTTCAACAAGTCCAAGGCGATCGCCATGCGAAGAATGAACAATCCGCGCATCGTGCCGCTCGCCTGGTACCGCGAGGCCTGGGAGGAACAGGAACAGATTCTCGGCCCCGACCCATGGGAATACGGCCTGACCGAGAAAAACCGCCATACGCTTGAAACGCTCGCCGGCTACTCCCATGAGCAGGGCTTGACCCGCAGGAAGATGCCGCTCGACGAACTGTTCGTCAGCGTTTTCCAGGGGCGCAAGCGCGGCGAGGAATTCCGCATTTGACGGCGCGCGGAAAGAGCGCTTAATCGAGCAAAGGTTCACGAGCGGATCGGGCATGACGACGGGTCTCGGATTTCCGGACAAGAAGGTGATGGCCGAGCTGACGGCCAAGATGCTGCTTGAAGTGGAGGCCGTCCGCTTCATGGAGGACAAGCCTTTCATCTTCACCTCGGGCTGGGCGAGCCCGGTCTACACCGACTGCCGGCGCCTGATCTCGTTCCCGCGCGTGCGGCAGACGCTGATCGACTTCGGCGCCGCCACCGTGTTCCGGGACGTCGGCTTTGAGCAGTTCGACACGATCGTCGGGGGCGAAACCGCGGGGATACCGTTCGCCGCCTGGATGGCCGACCGGCTGATGTTGCCCATGCAATACGTGCGCAAGAAGCCGAAGGGTTTCGGCCGCAATGCTCAGATCGAGGGACATCTCGAACCCGGCCAGCGCGTGCTGCTGGTCGAGGACCTCACCACCGACGGCCGCAGCAAGGTGAATTTCTGCAACGCGCTGCGCGCAGCGGGCGCGACGGTCGAGCATATATTCGTCATCTTCTTCTACGGCATTTATCCGGAAAGCAAAAAAATCCTCGCCGATCTCGACATCACGCTGCATCACCTGTGCACCTGGTGGGACGTGCTCGAATTCGCCAAGACCTGCGGGCAATTCGACCCCATCAAGCTCAATGAGATCGAGAAATTCCTGCACGATCCGGCGGGCTGGTCGAAGGCGCATGGCGGCGTCGCATCGGCTGCCGCCGAGTAGCGGCGGGGTCGGCAATGGAATTCGACAATGCGTTCGAGGTGCCGCTACCGCCGGCGCAGGCCTGGCCGGTGCTGATGGACATCCGGCGGATCGCGCCCTGCATGCCGGGGGCCGAACTCACCGAGGTGGTCGACGACACATCCTACAAGGGCAAGATTTCGGTGCGGCTCGGGCCGGTGACGCTCGCGTTCGCCGGTACGGTGAAATTCGAGGACATCGACAAAGCCGGCCACAGGGCGCGCGTGCGCGCGCAGGGTGCCGACGACAAGGGCCGAGGCGCGGCGCAGGCGGTTGCGGCGTTCCGGCTTGAGCCGGCCGGCGCAGGCAGCAAGGTGCTGGTGCATACCGATCTTTCGCTCTCCGGGGCGGTCGCGCAATACGGCCGCGGCGTCGGAATGATCCAGGCCACGGCTGCGGCGCTGATCAAGCAATTCGCCGACAATTTGAAGGCGGAACTCGCGCAGCGCGGCGCGGCGGGACCGGCGCAAACGAATACGGCGGCGTCGGCGAGGGGGCCGACGGAAAAGCCGATCTCCGGCTTTGGCCTTGTGGCCAAAGTTCTGTGGGAGTCCATTCTGCGACTCTTCGGCAAGCGCGTGCGCGGATGACGATCGCGGCCAACAGCGATGCGGTGATCCTGGTCGACGACAAAGACGTTGCCATCGGCACCGCGGAAAAACTCGATGCGCACCGGCGCGGGCTCAGACACCGGGCCGTTTCGGTGCTGGTACGCAATAGCTCGAGCGAAATGCTGCTGCAGCGGCGCGCCGCGGGTAAATATCACTCCGGCGGGCTATGGGCGAATGCCTGCTGCAGTCATCCCGTACCGGGCGAAAATACGGCCGAGGCCGCGCGCCGCCGCTTGCGCGAAGAAATGGGCATCGATTGCGCGCTCGAGCCGCTGTTCATCACGCACTACCGTGCGGATGTTTCGCACGGACTGGTCGAAGACGAACTGGTGCACGCCTTCGGAGGCCGCCACGACGGGTCTCCGAAGCCCGATCCCGCCGAAGTCAGCGAATGGAAATGGGCCGCGCTCGACGACATCAAAGCCGACCTTCGCGCGCGGCCGGACAGCTACGCCGTGTGGTTTCGATTTTATCTTGCCGAGCACGGCGTGCTGATTGCAAAGTGGCTGGCGAGTTGACGGAACGGAGCCGCAATGCCGCTCGATGTCCTGATCCTTAACGAGTCCGCGGAGGAATATCAAAATCGGCTCACGCGGAAATTTCCCGAGGTCCGATTCCATTCGGCGCACACCGCCGATGAAGCGAAAGGACTCGCCGCCCAAGCCGAGGTCATCATCGCGCTCGCCCATCGGTTGCCGCGCGAGCTGATCCAGCAGGCGCGCGCACTCAAATGGGTGCAGGCGCTCACGACCGGGACCGATGCGCTGATCGGCGTGCTGCCCTCGCATATCCTGCTCACCTCCACGCGCGGCGTGCACGGCCCGCAGATGAGCGAGCTTGCGTTCCTGCACATGCTCGCGCTCAACCGCAATCTCATGCGCATGAACAAGAGCCAGGCGGAGGGCAAATGGGATCGGCATACGCAGCCGCTGCTGGAGGGCAAGACCATCGTGATCGTCGGGGTCGGGGTGTTGTCGGAGCATCTGGCGGCGCGCTGCAAGCTGTTCGGCATGAACGTGGTCGGGGTGAGCAGCGGGCGCAAACAGGCAACCAATTTCGATGAAATTCATCCGCGCAATGCATTGCGCGCGGTGGCGGCGCGCGCGGATTTCCTCATGCTGCTCGTGCCCTATTCGAAGGACACGCATCATCTGATCAATGCCGAGGTACTGGCGGCGATGAAACCCACGGCGTTTCTGATCAATCTGGCGCGCGGCGGCGTCGTGGACGAAGCGACGCTGGTCGCACATTTGAGGGCGGGCAAGATCGCCGGCGCGGGGCTCGACGTATTTTCTACGCAGCCGCTGCCGCCGGACAGTCCGTTCTGGCACCTTCCAAACACGATCGTCACGCCGAATGTCGGCGGCTACAGCGACAAGTTTGTCGAGCAGACGCTGATCGTGGTTGAGCCGAACTTGCGCGCCTACATCGAAGGCCGCCGCAAGGACCTCATCAATCTTGTGCCGCATTGATCCGGCCGAGAGCCGGGTTATCGTCAAAATGGCTGAGCCTTATCAAAGCGCGCGCTGTTCGCGCGTCATTTCACGCCGAACATCGCCTGGGCGTTGCGGAAGCAGATTTTTTCCTTGTCGGCGGCCGACAGGGGAATGTCGTCAAGCACCGCGATGGTGGCGCGGATGTAGCCCGGGCCTTTCTCCTTGTCGAACGGACAGTCGCTCGCGAACAGCACGTGATCGGCGCCGAAGAAATCGATGCCGCAGATCATGGGCGCCCGCACGCCTTCGATCGCGGTATCGCCGTAGAAGCCTTTGAAATAGTCGAACGGACGCTTTTTCAGGTTTTTCAGCAGCGCGCCATAGTCCTCGTCCGACGTGCGCACACCGAGCTGGTCAAATGAATGTCCGATGCGGCCTTCGAGATACGGGATGACGCCGCCGAGATGGTGCGCGATCACTTTCAGCTTCGGGTAGGCATCCATGATGCCGGAAAAGATCAGGCGCGAGAGCGCGACGCCGGTCTCGAACGGCCAGCCGAGCACGGAACAGATTTCGTATTTCGATTTTGCTTCGCCGACGAAATCCGCCATTTCACGCGTGCGCGCGGGATGCAGCAGGATCGGCTTGCCGGATTTTTCGATGATTTCGAAAATCGGCCAGAATTTCCTGTCATCGATCGGACCGCCGCCCGCGTTGGTTCCGAGCTGGATGGCATTGGCGCCGTTCTTCAATGCGCGCTCGGCTTCGCGCGCCGCCGCTTCGGGCGCGTTCATTGGAAGCGTGGCGGAATAGCCGGCGAAACGATCGGGATGCCTGGCGGCGATTTCGGCGAGGCCATCATTGGCGAGCCGCGCCATTTCCGGTGATTTTTCGGGGCCCCACAGGCGTTCGATCATGGGCAGGCCGA
>Ga0187765_10000683_pt1 | contig 12621 bp, 10 predicted proteins | sample 0216_QUI02_MP05__3_FD_133018 | JGI IMG/M metagenome (GOLD analysis project Ga0187765, IMG submission 133018) | Tropical peat soil microbial communities from peatlands in Department of Meta, Colombia - 0216_QUI02_MP05_10_MG | ecosystem: Environmental > Terrestrial > Soil > Wetlands > Peat ...
ACGTGCCTGAGGTGCAGTTGGCAATCGGCAACTTGAACCTACAATCGGGGGCTTACTCGGAAGCTGTTTCCGCGTTTCAACGTGCACTCGAATGGGACCCTGAGAATCTAGACGCTTATATAGGTCTTGGGAGGGCTTACGACTCACTGGGACACAAAGACGAAGCAGAGCAGGCGTTTCGCCGGGCCGTGAGCCTCAATTCTAGTTGCTGGGATTGCTATAACTCGTTGGGAGTTTTTCTGAACGGACAAGCACGCTACGGGGAAGCTGTACAGGCGTGGAAGAAGGTCACAGAACTTACGCCTGATAACGTGTGGGGCTACATGAACGTCGGTGCGGCTTACTTCAGTCTTGGAGAGTTTGCAGCGGCAAATGACTATTTCCAGCGCGCTCTGAAGCTCGCACCCGACAATGCAGATCTCTATTCCAATTTGGGCACAGTCAGTTTCTTTCAGGGCCGTTTTGAGGAAGCTGCCAAATACTGCCTGAAAGCGATTGAGGTGAATCCCGAAAAATATCAGTATTGGGGCAACCTGGCCGACGCTTATCGAATGATGCCGGCAGACTCGGGCAAAGCAACGCAGAACTACCGACAAGCAATTCGTCTCGCGCTGAGAGAATTAGAAGTCAATCCGACCGACAATGACGCGTTGAGTTCGCTAGCCCTTTATTACGCGCGGACAAACGACGAGACGCGTGCACAACAGTACTTGCAGAACGCGCTGAAGGAGAAGCCAGAAGACGTCGGTGTGCTCCTTGACGCGTGCCTTGTTTACCTTGATGCGGGCGACTTTGAGAAGGCACTGACGTGGCTTGACAAGACGGTAAAAGCGGGTTATCCAAAAGAACAACTTGTTGCAAACCCAGAGTTAGCCGGCTTACACTCGGCCCCCCAGTTTAACCGCATTGCGAAGGAGGCTAAGTCCTATCACTAGCAGAGAAGAAACCAAGCTGCTCTAATCGAGAACCCGAGGACAAGGAACCCTGATTCGTTTTGAGGAGGTCACTGTGGACGGACAGCAAACTCGAGCTCGCAAACGCGTCTTGGTCTACGCATCGTTGTTCGCAGTTCTTGTGCTCTCGCTGATATCATGCGGCCGGAAACCTCAATCACTAGTGCCAACAGGCATCGTGGTCGTTGAGCTGGACGCTTCTAGTGGAAAGATCGTTTACAATACGATGATTAGATCGGCTTGTAGCAGTAGTGGCGCTCAACCCAGGCAAGGTACTGGCGACATAGTCGTCTGTGCAACCGACCTCGTCGAATGGAAAGCCGCCTCCAATCAGTCACATGAAATAGCCGTTTTCATCGCGGACGACATTCTAGGCGAGCCAGTAGTTTGGGGCAGCAATGCTGCCATCGCTGGGGTAAATTCAAATTCCTCTGGCGCCACGCAGGGGAGCACTCACGAGTACTACATTGCTCTCCTCGATAGAAGCGGGAGTCACAGGGATCACCCCGTGATGCGTCATGACGACAGCGACCCCGTAATCATAATTGGCGGTGGAACGTGACCCTTACGAAACGAAATTTTCATATCAAGGCGGATTTGCAGCTGTAGGTAGCCGATGATTGTCGACAGGAAAGCGGGACTCGCTGCAAAACGATTATCCCGCGAAGAAGCTCGGGCTCGGTTCGTGTCTGATTGCTAGCACAATGTGTCTCCGCGCTGGCCTCCGGAGGCGTCCGGGCAATCATTCGTTTCTGGGGCGGACAACTCGGCGCACTTAACAGGCGTGTCCAAGAAGTTTGGTTCACTTTAGGAGTTCACCTCAAGAGATTGTGCCCAATTTTGAGGCCACACCAAACCTTACCGAGTGCTACCGAAGCGCAACGCCACGAAATCCGAGCACTTGGTAGCCTCGCCCATTCACTTGATCGTTAATTCCCGACCGAGATAATCTACGATCGCGGGTTGGTCGGTGGCCGGGAGGAGGCGCCCCTTGGTATGGGTCCACAAGATCGCGTTTGCGCTTGCGACCATGGTGGCTCTCCTATTCACGGTGTGGGCAACCGCAGCATTGCACTTTGACTTGCCAGTCTCACCTTTGCGGACGTCAGCGTCGGTGTCGTACCTCATCCTGATTTTGGCGGCGCTGTGGTTCCTCCGCCACAGTTACTGGGGACTGGTAGTTGCCTTCTTCGGATTCGCGCTAGTAGCCCTATGGTGGTTTTCGCTCAAGCCGTCAAATAACCGCGCCTGGCGGGCTGACAACGCGAAAACCGCGTATGCGGAAATCGATGGAGAGCAGGTTACAATCCACGACGTCCGCAACTGCAGCTACCTCACCGAGAAGGACTACACCTGTGATTGGGAGACTCGCTCCTATGATTTAGCGGCCTTACGTGGTCTCGACATCTTTATCATCTGGTGGGGGTCGCCCTGGATCGCCCATCCTATTGTCAGCTTCGATTTTGGCGATGAAAGCCATGTCGCCATGTCCATCGAAACCCGGAACGTGGTCGGTCAGGGCTATTCTGCCATCCGCGGTTTCTTCCGTCAGTACACGCTCACCTATATCGCCAGCGACGAGCGCGATGTCATTCGCTTGCGCACCAACTACCGCAAAAACGAAGAGGTGTACTTGTTCCGTACGGCGGCAAAGCCGCCGCTTGCACGAGCGATCTTCTTGGAATACCTGGAACGCGCCAATAACTTGCACGCGCGCGCCGAGTGGTACAACGCGCTGACCAACAATTGCACAACCAACATCGCGGTTTCCGCCGCCGACGCCCGCGACACGCGTGTGTATCTCGACTGGCGCGTCTTGCTCAACGGCAAGATGGACCAACTGATGTACGAGCTTGGCGAGCTGGTCACCGGTGGATTACCGGAGCCCGAACTAAAGGAGCAGGCGCACATCAACACAGCGGCCCGGTCTGCCGACGATGGCCCCGACTTTTCCAGACTCATTCGCGAAGGACGGATCGGTTTCGCCGAGAAAACCCTCGTGCCCGAGGAACATCCCCAGTGAATTCAGGAAGAACCGCGAGCCTCAATCAGCCGGTGGGAGGCGAGACCCGTCTTGGGATTGGCTCAATGAAAAGCCTGTAGGACAAACGCCGTGCCCGACACGAAGAATTCCTTCCGTCATAGACGCAAGGGACGCGAGTCGAAACTGCTGAGGAGAACCCTGCCACTCCGATGACCGTTGGGACCTCTGCGTGCACGGCCCGGGTCGGCGGCACCGCTGCTGTTTTGCAGATTATTGGTTTTGTTCCTGTTTTTGCGCAGAAGGGTTGGAGGGGTGTCCGTCGTTCTGACCAGCGGACTCCACAACGATCTGACCGTAGACCCATGGGTGCTCTTTGCAAATGTAGACGTACGTACCCGGCTTGTCGAACGTCACAGCGCCGATGTCGAGAGGGTTCAGCGGACCCGTCGTCCACGATCCGTCTTGTGCAACAACGGTGTGAATCATCTGGCCATTATTTCTCCAGCTGACTTGCGTGCCGGCCTTGACTCGCGCGCGATACGGATTGAACTCGTATTCGTCGATGAGGTAGTGCGTGCCGGTGAGGCCCATATCACGCGCCAGCGTGGTGGTCTCGATGCTCGCGGTGTTTTCAATCGGTCCCGTGAAATCCTCTTCGGGAGGAGTTGGCGGAGCAGGCCGCTGCGGGAGCGTCCCGCCGAGTTTGAAGGCCCACACGGCGCCGCCGACGATCGTCGCGATGTACTGCTCCCCTCCGCTTTCAAAGGTGATCGGCGGGCTCCCGCCGAGATCGCCGGTTTGAAACTGCCACAAGAGCGAGCCGCTCGCGGCATCGTAGGCTTGGAGGCTCCCGTCGCCGGGCATTTGAAACACCAGCCCACCGGCGGTGGCAAGAGCACCGCTCGGTCGTTGCCCGTGAAATTCCTTTTTCCAAACGATCTTGTTCGTGCGACTATCAAGCGCAGCTAGAATGCCAAAGCTCAGTTTGCTTACCCCGGGGGCCCTCCCGCTAATCGTGAGGCTGAAGAACCCAGGATTCTCGCCGCGTCGCAGCCATTGCAGACCAGCGATACCAGTCACATAGAAGAATTGTGTCTGCGGGTCAAACGCCATAGGCGTGGCGCGCATGCCGTAGACTGGTGCCAGAAGGTTTGGTTTCTCAGTCGATGCGGGCGTGAAGAAACAACCCAGTTCGAAACCATGCGGAATCGGCTGCGTCTTCCAGTAATCGCAGTCCGGTAGCACGTGGTCGGCGCCCACGGGATACGGTTGCGTCGTCGCGGTTTTCTGAAATGCGTCCTGCGGCACATGCTGCTCCTCAATGCGACCCAGAGGCTTTCCGGTGACGCGATCCAGCATGAACAGATACCCATCGGTGCGCATGGCTGCAATCGCCTTGCGAGGCTGCCCGTTTAATCGAGTGTCAAATAACAACGGTGCTTCGGCGATGTCGGCCTCCCAGATATCGTGTCGAAGCACCTGATAATGCCAGCGAAGCTTTCCGGTCTTGCTGTCGAGTGCGACGAGCGAGCAAGTGTATAAGTTGTCTCCGGCACGGTTTTCGCCGGCGTACTGCGGCACTGCATTTCCAGTCGCATAGAATACTAGCCCAAGATCCGCGTCGGTCGCTCCGACCAACCAGACCGCGCCTCCGCCGTGCTGCCACGCGTTATTGTTTTTCGGCCATGTCTCGAACCCCGGCTCGCCTGGCCCGGGGACGACAGAAAAGCGCCACGCCTCGCCCCCGGTCTTCGCGTCGACGGCTACAATCCGACCTCGATACCCGTAATCCGCATTCAGGCCGATCGACACCAATCCGTCGGCGTACATCGGTGCACCGGAAGCGCCGGCAGCCGGTTCGTGTATCGGATCGCCGAGATAAGTTTTCCAGACCAGGTCTCCTGTCTGCTCGCGAAGCGCCACCAGATTCGCATTGGACAGCCCCACAAACACCAGGCCCTCGCCGACTGCCACGCCCTCTCTCGCTGGCATCCCGCCGGGCATCGCGCTGTAACGCCACACGATCTTTCCCGAGCTAAGGTTCACGGCGTAAACGTATGGCGGTGCGGTCAGGAACATGAGACCGCTGTCGATAGCAGGCGTGGCACGAGTTGTAGGAGCCGGCGCAACCTTCTCGGAAACCCACACGGCGCCCAGCTTCGAAACATTCTGCGCATTGATTTGCGCGAGCGACGAAAAGCGTGTGTTGCCTGAATCGCCACCGACTGTGGACCACTGCCCGACGCTAAGCTGCGCAGCGAGAGTGACTCCGGTGGCGAGGCCCAAAGCGAACAGAAGGGTACGAGCGGCTAGCGTCTTTTCCTTGACCTGAAAAAGGACTTGTTCCATTCGGAAGATCTCCATCTCGAAGTGCTCTAGCTGTTACCTTGGTATCTAAAGCGTTGGCTCGATTGCAGTCGACTCGGTCCCCAGCCACCATCGCCACGTTCTTGTATGTGGCTGGCTACCAATCCACGAGGCAGATTTGACCGCCCACCTTCACGATTTCGCCCTCTTGGACGTACACCTCGATCATCGTTCCATCAGAAGTCGCGGCGATCTCCTGATTTACCTTCTCGGTCTCGATCTCATACAGCGGTTCCCCGGCTTTAAATGACTCTCCCGGCCGCTTGTGCCACCTCACGACGGTGGCCTCCTCCATATTCATGCCCACTCGGGAGAGCTGGAGCGGCGTCCTCATACCAACTGCTTCGTCCGAACCAGAGCCGTTGCCATCTGTACGATCTGATCTTCGTTGGGCAACACGCGGCTTTCCGCATTCGGCGCGTACGGCATCGAAACGTCGGGTACGGTAGCGCGCTTAACCGGGGCCTTAAGACTTGAAAAGGCCTTGTCCGCGATGATGGCGGCGATATGGCTGGCGGCACTGCAACGGTCGCGGGCTTCGTCAACGACAATGGCGCGGCCCGTCTTTTTGACGGACCGAATAATCGATTCGTCGTCCAGCGGCACTAAGGTGCGCGGATCAATCACTTCAGCGTCGATGCCGGCCGCTTGCAGTTTCTCTGCAGCAGCCAGGACAGGCTTCAACATCGAGCCAATGGCGACAATGGTTACGTCCGCACCATTTCGCGCAGTCGCTGCCTTACCGAACGGCACGATGAAGTCGCCGTCCGGTACCTCACCGCTATCTCCGCCGCGACCGCTGGCTTCCAAAAAAAAGCTTGGATTTTGCCCACGAAGCGCTTGCTTCAGCAGGCCTTTTGCATCAGCCGGCGTAGCCGGAACGAGCACGTTGACACCGCCGAGATTCATGAGAAGGGGGTGGGGGGTGTCCGAGTGCTGCGCGGCAGTCGAACGCCCACCGCCATAGCCTGCCATGACGGTGATCGGCAATTCGATTTGCCCGCCAGTCATGAGGCGAAGCTTCGCCATCTGGTTTGCAATCGCATCAAAACCGGTATAGATGAAGTTCGAGAACATCATGTGCAACACAACGTGATAACCCGTAACGGCGGCTCCGACAGCCATCCCCGCCAAGGTCGCTTCGCAGATTGGGGTGTTGCGAATGCGGTCTCTTCCAAAGCGCTCGAGCAATCCTCTGGTATCGCCGAAAATGGCGAGTTCGACGTCCTCTCCGAATACAATAACCTTCGGGTCGCGCTCCATTTCTTCGAGCAGGGCCTCATTGATCGCCTGGATGTAGCGTTTACGCGCCATAACCGATCCTTACGGCCTCTGCCCGGCAAACATCACAGCAAAAGTCAATTCTGGATCCGCTGGGTCGCTTGCTTCTGCAAACCTGACAGCGTCCTCGACGGCCCTGGCGATCTTCGCGGAGGTGCCGTCCAATTGCTCGGCTGTAGAGGTCCCCTTTGCAAGCAGAAGGTCTCGTAAACGAGCGATGGGGTCGCGGCCACGCCACTCTTCGACTTCCTGCGTCTCGCGATACTTCCCTCCGGCGAGAAACAAATCCTCCGATTCCAGATGCCCCTGGATTCGATACGTCCGCGCCTCGATGAAAAAAGGACCTTTGCCACTCCGAGCCCATTCCACGGCTCTCCCGGCCGACCCCCAGACCGCAACCACGTCGTTGCCGTCCACAATTTCGCAGGGAATCTTGAAAGCCTTGGCACGGTCGGCGATTTCGCCCGAGGTTACGGTCGCCGTCGGCGTAAATTCGCAAAAGTGGTTGTACTCGCAAACAAACACAAGCGGGAGCTGCCACAGAGTGCTGATGTTGAGGCACTCCATGAATACGCCCTGGTTGGAAGCACCGTCGCCAAAGAAGGCCACGGCCACGCGTCCATTGCCACTGAGCTGAGCGGTGAGTGCGGCACCTGTCGCGATTGCGAAACCCCCACCGACGATTCCATTCGCTCCGAGGATTCCCTTGGAGAGATCAGCAACGTGCATCGATCCGCCCATGCCCTTGCATATGCCCGTTCGTTTCCCCCATATTTCAGCCATCATTGCCCTAGGGTCGCCGCCCTTGGCGAGAAAGTGCCCGTGACCGCGGTGCGTACTGGTGATCCAATCCGTGTCCCGCAAATTCGCGCAGACGCCGACGGCCACTGCTTCCTGACCAATGTAGAGATGAACGGCTCCCGGCAACTTGCCTGCCGCGGCATCAGCTCTCAACCGCTCTTCCATGAGCCGAATGAGAGTCATCCTCTCAAACAGCAAAAGCAGCTGTTCGTTACTCGGGCTTTGCTGGTGTGCCATTTTCGTCCTTCATTTCAAACGAAGTGTCCTCAGGCAGCTTGAAAGCGAGTCATTTCGCCAGCGCGCGCCACCGAAATCCGTGAGATCTTGCCGTTGCTCAAAGCGTAGTGAACAAAGACGCGTCCCCGAATGCATTCACCCTTTTTGAGGGGGCCTACCAGGAAAGTGGGTGCGTCTTCGATCGCTGTGAATTGCGTAGCCATATCGGCGGCAATGCCATTCTCATCGGCCACCAAGTGATGGATCGTGAGATTTTCACGAACCGTCTTGAACATCTCGCGGTAGAAGTTGGCGATCCCGTCTTTACCTTTAAGAGTAATGCTTCCGAGTTCGCATATGACATCGTCGTTGTAATACTGAGTGAAGCGATCAAAGTCGGCGTTGCTGAAGGCCCTGGTATATGCCGTGAAGGCCTGGCGTTGCTCGAGAGTTCCACCGAGCTTCGGCGTCGGCTTCGAGACACCCGCTTCGGCAGGCCAAGTCGAGGCTTTCAAATGGCAGACCTTGCCGTTTCGGAGATAGTAGACCACGAAAAATTTGACCGTGGTCATTTCGCCCTTCTTTAGGGGCCTGAATTGAAAGTCGGGCTTGTCCACCAACGCATGAAAGTCGATATCGATTTCCGCCAGGATGTGGTCGTCATTCTGCGCAACCACCTGCGGTCGGAGGATCTCGCGAATGCCGTCGTGCGCCCCGTGCAAAAACTTCAGAAGCTCGTCAGCCCCTTGGAATGCTCGAGAGCCGCCAGAGAAAATCGTATCCTCCGTGAAGTAGGTCTTTACCAACGCCTCGTCGTTTCCCGAGTTAAATAGGTCCACGTAGTTTTGGTAGTTCATCTAGGCTCCCGACAGTGCCACCGGCTTCAATCGCTTGATCTGTTGGCCGCTGGCCCAGCTCCCGTGATAGCCGGGGCGCAGCCTCAGTGGAAGTTTGAGCGTTGCGAGGGGTCCCTCCTCAATCCTCAGCGCCTCGTAGAGGTATACGTCGGTCCGCATCTCGTCGAGATGGGTAGCAACTTGAATGATGTAGCCGTCCCCTTCCTCGACTGATTTTGGTTTCGGAATAAAGCACGGTTCCTGGAGGCTCGTTTTTTCACCTGCTTCCCAGCTCGACGTTTTTCCGGTCGCATGGTCCAAATGACCGAGCGTCGAACGGACACCCCAGAATCCCAAGAGCCAGCCGTGGCGATACGGAGCGGCAACGTAGCGGTCATCCATTCGTGGAAATTCGCCGACGAAGTCGGTCAGCTGTTCCGCGGATCGGAAGGCGTCAGACTTGGAACCCATATCAACGGTCCAGCGAGTAACTCGCGAGGCAGCCTTGGAGGGATGCCAGGGCGTCCCTGCAATGTCTGGAAAGAACGGGAACATTGTGCTTTCAGCCACTGGCATGTCGATGTGGATCTTCGTGCCGTCGTTGAAGGCATTCATAACATGAGAGGCAAATTGATTTGGAGCATGGAACCAACGCAAGTCCCTTGATTCACCATCGCGAGGGAGCACACCAAGATAGATGTCCTTGGTTGAGTCCCAACCGTAGTGCGGCAGGCCAGATTGAAGCCTTTCGATCGTCCCCACGACGGGAATGATCGGAAACACCACGTAATCCCGCGTCACCCCAAAGTCGTGGAGCATACAGTAGTAGGGCATCTCAAACCAGACTTCGCGCGTAATTGTTCCGGCTCGGCTGATCTCGTAATAGACCGCATCTCGCGACATCAGACCTTTGGCTCCAAACGCGAAGGCAAGCATCTGTCCCGTCTGCGGATCGATCTTGGGATGAGCCGTGAAGGTCTGACTGGTTAGGCGACCATCGAAATTCCAGGTGCCCTTGGTCTCCAAACTCAGCGGATCCATCGCAACCGGTGGACTATCCTCCTTCATTGCAAACAGCACGCCGTTATGAACCAGCACGTTGGTATTCGCGAGTCCACGATTCTTGCCTTGGACGCACAGCTCATCCGTATAAGGATTGCGATAGCGACCGAACAGCGCGCGGCCCGCTTCCCGCTCCAAATTGAATTTATCGGTACGCACATACCGATGTTTCAGATCAACCCGCCCATTTTGAAAACGGAACATCGACACGGCGCCGTCTCCGTTGAACGGGATGTCATTTGAAAAGCGTGGAGGGTATTGCGGATCAGGAGCCACACGGTAAAAGGCGCCATCGAGATCGACGGGAATGTCGCCTTCAACCTCCAGATCGTGAATGTCGACTTCGATCCGGCTTGGTGCGTTGACACCTTCAAACATCGGAAGCTTGGGGAATTTCGCCATCGCCCGGCCTTCCTTTCATCGCACCCTGCACTTCGAGTCCTTCGCGGGCCAAGCTGCTATATACGCATGTGATGTGATTGTTGTCAAGACATCCTCTGACTAAAGACCAAACAAATCAGGCGTCTTCCGCCGTTGCTTCACTTCGGCGCTTGGGCCAGCAAAGGGACTCCTCTATACTCGCAGCGAAGCAGTTCGGGAGAACGCACATCGATGATTGTTGGCGAACCACAGTCCATGCCGCACGCGAATAACCGAGAGGCCGGCCGCAGCGAGCGTGCACAACTGGCGGGCGCGAGACCTCGTCGCGAGCACGCTCCTCATATCGATGCGCTCAACCGGCTGGTTTCGGTCCGCATCGTGCGGATCGCCGATTTGATTCTTCGCATCGGTACGCTGCCATTCAAGCAGCGTTTTGGCCTGAAGCCGACGGAATTGCGAATTCTGATCATGCTGGGCGCCTACCAGCCGATTTCGGTGAACGAGGTGAGCCGAAGAACGCACATCGACAAGGCTTGGATCAGTCGTTCATTGACACCTCTGCTGCGCCGCAAACTGATCACTAGAGCGCCACATCCAGCCGATAGCCGCGCTTGGCTACTCTCGCTGACCAAGAAAGGCGAGGCGCTGTTGCGCGAGATCGCACCGGTCGCGGACCAGTATCAGCGCCAGTTGTTACGCGGACAGCGAGCGGGTGACGTGGAACGAGTGCTCGATTTGCTCGCTCGTCGCGCGGAAGAAATGTTTCAGGCCGTCGTGCAACAAAAGAGCCGCCGCACCCGTCGCCGTTTAGCCGTCCCGGGACGAGGCGGAACGAGCTTTTAGCTGCCGCATTCCCCTGACGTTTTCGCGTTGAAAAGTGGCCCCCGCAGCGGGTTCCAGCAATTCCTGCGGCAGTCTGAACGTTGACAGTTGTTTTGACAACGACACGGCCGAATACTAAAATTGATAGGGTGTGGTTTCAATAGCTTTTTGGATTAGCCCAGCTCCTAGAGATCCTGCGTCACAGGAGAGCTCGTATGGAACAAAACGGCAAATTGGCGGTCCTAGACCCGCACGGGCAGCCTTCAGGAATCTTCGGCCGCCGCCTCGACGCACAGTCGAATCCCCGCGACATTTTGGATCCGGTCGCACAGCCCAGCGGCAACCTCAAATCAATATCTATGGCGCCGCGCCGCGCTGCGCTCGACGGCAGGACTATCTACCTGGTGGAGACGGGATTTGCGGGCAGTTTCGAGTTCATGCAGGAGCTGCAGGACTGGTTTTCCCGAAACATGCCGAGCGTGAGGACCGTCATCCGGCACAAGCGCGGCACGATGTTCACCGACGATCCCAAACTCTGGAACGAAATCAAGGCCGAGGGCGGTCACGCCGCGATTCTTGGCGTGGGTGGTTGAGAGGCCTGTTCGGCGAGTGTCGCCGATTACTCGAGGACTTTGGAAGACGAATACAAGGTTCCCACAGTGCCCCTGGTGACCGCTCGCTTTGCGGACTTCGTCGAACGCGACGCGCGGGCACGCGGAACGTCTCTTCGCTTCTCTTTCCCTCCGTATCCAGTGGTGGGCATGTCGCGAGCTGTGCTGCGCCAGTACATTGAAGGCAAAGATCCCATCACGTCGATGCCGTTCATGCAGGAAGTGACCGAGGCACTTACATCGCCGCTCACGGAAAGAGAAAAGCACCCTACCATCACACGAAAGCCGCAACGTTCGCGCCTGCTGCCCATTGATACGGCGGAAAATCTGTATCGCCAATTCGTTGAAAACGGATGGACGGATGGCTTGCCGATCGTGCTGCCGAGCGAGGAGCGAGTCGCCGAAATGCTGACCGGCACCGACCACAGCCCTCATGAACTCGTTGGCCGGATGTTGGTCACCACGCATCAGGAGAAGATGGAGTACACCGTCGAAAAAGTGGCCGCCATCGCCGTGATGGCAGGAGCGCGGCCCGAGCATTTCCCGGTAATCCTCGCGCTTGCCGCTTCGCAAGAACCGTCGATGCCGAGTTCGACCACGTCGTGGGGCCGTATGGTCATCGTGAACGGGCCGATCCGCAACGAGATCGGAATGAATTGCGGCACCGCTGCGCTCAGCCCTTTCAATCTGGCGAATTCGGTGATTGGCAGGGCGTGGACGCTCATGAGCATCAACTTCGGCGATGCCCGCGCAGGCGAGAACTTCATGGCATCGTTCGGCCACAATCTGAATTACAACAACATGTGCTGTGGCGAAAACGAGGAGCTGAGCGTCTTTGAGCCGTTTCACGTGCAGAAGGGCTTCCGCACCGACGAAAGCGTGGTGAGCCTGTTCCGCGGGTGGAACGTGCTCAACTTCGGGATTGGCCCGGCGCAAGAGATGGCGCACGTCATCTCCACGTTCGGGTCGATGGGAACGAGCATCACGTTTGTCGTCGATCCGCTCGTGGCCAAGAACCTGCGCGCCGAGGGGTTCAAGACCAAGCGCGACGCCTGCAAATGGATCGTCGAGAACTCGCACGTCCCTGCGGGGCATTATTGGGGAGGGCAGATGCAATCGGGCTTTGCGGCGGCACTGGCGAAACAAGGGGTTGAACCGTTTGCCTCGTGGGCCAAGCTGTCAAACGACGCGCCAATCACCCCGCGCCAATCACCAGACGACATCAACATTCTGGTCGTCGGCGGCGAGACAAATCCGATGTGGATCACCACGGACTTCACCTACACGCAAAGCGTTTCGATCGATAG
>Ga0187765_10000684_pt1 | contig 12602 bp, 13 predicted proteins | sample 0216_QUI02_MP05__3_FD_133018 | JGI IMG/M metagenome (GOLD analysis project Ga0187765, IMG submission 133018) | Tropical peat soil microbial communities from peatlands in Department of Meta, Colombia - 0216_QUI02_MP05_10_MG | ecosystem: Environmental > Terrestrial > Soil > Wetlands > Peat ...
AGGTCGCGATCAACGCCGTGCTCGCCGGGTGCAAGCCGTCGTATCTGCCGGTCGTGATCGCGGCGGTCGAGGCGGTGTGCAACGACACGTTCAACGGCCACGGCGTGATGGCGACGACGATGGGCGCGAGCCCGCTCATGATCGTGAACGGTCCGATCCGGGAACGGATCGGCATGAACATGAAGCTCGGTGCGTTGGGGCAGGGCAATCGCGCGAACGCGACGATCGGGCGTGCCGTTCGGCTCGTGCTGAGAAACGTCGGCGGCGCACGACCCGGTGGCACCGAGCGCTCGACGCTCGGCACGCCGCTCAAATTCACGATGTGCTTTCCGGAGTGGGAAGAGCGCAGCAATTGGGAGCCGCTGCACGTCGAACGCGGCTTCGCGCCGACCGACTCGGTCGTGACGGTCTTTGCGGTCACGAGCGGGCCGCAGCTCATCGTCGATCAGCATTCGCGCACGGCCGAGCAGGTGGCAGGCAGCATGGGGCTCGTCATGCAAGGCATCCATCATCCGCGCGCGCTGACGATGGACTGTGTTCTGGTCGTCTGTCCCGAGCACGCCGATACGCTGGCGACCGGGGGTTACACGAAGGCCGATTTGCGCGCGCGGATACAGGCCGTGACTGCGGTGCCGTTTCGAGATCGCGTCGCAGGCGGCGTGACGGGCGAAGGCTTCGATGCCGCGCGAGCGGCGAGCATGGACGCCGACGCGCTCGCACGGCCGGTGTCGAAGTTCATATCCGATGCGATGATTCACGTCGTCGTCGCCGGCGGCGACGCGGGCAAGTTTTCCGGGCTCTTCCACGGCTGGGGCGGCGGGTCGATGGCGTCGATTCCCGTCTCCGCCAAAATCGAGGAGGTGACATGACCACGATTCTGGATCCGACCGACGAGCGCGTGCCGGTCAAGCGCGCGCTCGCTGCGCGGGAAGCTGCGCTGTCGGGCGTCGTCGGCTTGCTCGACATCTCGAAGCCGCGCGGCAGCGTGCTGCTCGATCGGCTCGAGGCCCGGCTCGCCGAGCGCGCGCCTGGCATCGAGATCAAGCGCTATGCGAAGCCGACGTTCACGAAGCCCGCGCCCGAGTCGCTTCGTCAGACGATCCTGAACGAAGCCGACGTCGTGATCGAGGCGCTCGCCGACTGAGGCTCCTGTACCACGTGCAGTTTGCATGACACGGTATGGTTCGAGACTCAGGGTGTGCCGGCGGTGTCGATTGCATCGAGCGAGTTCGAAGATGCGGCGTTGACGCAGGCGAAGGCGCTCGGCTTGGACGACGCGCGCTTCGTGCTCGTCGCGCATCCGATCCAGGACGCGACGGACGACGAGATGCGCGCCAAGGCGGACGCGGTGATCGATCAGGTGATCGCAGCGGTCACGGAGCGGGGTCGGACCTGAGTCCGGCCCTTTAGCACCACTGGCAGAAGGCGCACACGGCTGTAAGCGATTTGCCGAGCGGGGTCAGACTTAAGTCTGACCCCGCTACTGCGCCGCGCGGCCGACCGCCGCGACGAAGCGCTGCAGGCGGCGCGAGACCGAGCCCGGCGGCAGCACGACGTCGATCAGCTGAAAGCGCCCGCGCGTCGCGATCGCGCGCTCGAGCGCAGCGGCGAGCTCGCGGCGCGTTCTGACGCGTGCCCCGTCGCCGCCGAGCGTCTTCGCGATGTCGGCGAACGGCCAGTCGTCGAGCCGGTTGTACGGCATCTTCGGTTGGAACGCGGCGAGCATCTCCCAGCCCGCGTTGTTGAAGACGAGCACGATCGGATCCCAGCCGTAGCGGCGGCAGTTGCCGAGCTCCCAGCCCGTCATCTGGAACGCGCCGTCGCCGACCAGGATCAGCGGCCGCTCGCCGGACGCTGCTTGCAAGCCGAGCCCGGCCGGCACGCCGAAGCCCATCGTCGCGTAGTAGCCAGGGGCGACGAGCGCGGTGTTGTCGATGTCCATCGCGGTGAAGAGGCAATCGCCCATGTCGGCTGCCATCGGCAGCCGCGCGTGACGGCGAAACAGCGCATTCACTGCGCGCGCGATGTCGTCGGGCGCGATCGACGAATCGTCTTCGATCGGGTCGCCGAGGCCGCCCATCGGCGCGACGCTCGCGCGCACCGGCTGCGTCGACGCCGCGCCGCGCGCGAGCAACGCATCGACCAGCGCGACGAGCGGAATGTCCGGGTAGTGGTGATGGGCGATGCGCACTTGCCCGTCGCTCGCATCGATGGCGCTCCGCAGGTCGATCTGCGATGCCGATACGCCGAAGTTCGTGTCCGAGATGATCACGCCGATCAAGAGCAGCGTGTCCGCATGCTCGACGAGCGAGGAGACCTCCGGATCTCCGGCGAGGCCGAGGTAGGTGCCGACGTGCGGGCAATCGAGCCCGGCGAAGAGCCCGCGGCCCATGAAGCTCGTCGCGAGCGGCACACCGAGCCGCGTCGCGAGCGTCGCGACCTTCTCCTCGAGGCCGTAGCGGCGCACTTCGACGCCGGCCATCAGCACCGGCTCGCGCGCGGCGCGTAGCCGCTCGAGGATCTCGTCGGCGCACGCGGCGACCGCTTCGCCGTCGATCTCGCGCGGTTGCGGCTCCGGCACCGGACGCGCACGTGCGCCGACCAGGTTGCGCGGCAGCTCGATGTACACCGGCCGCGAGCGCTCGAGCGCGGCCGTCAGCACGCGATCGATCTCGGCGGGCGCGCGCGCCGGGTCGTCGAGCACCGCCTGCGCGCACGTGATCTCGCGATAGACCTCGAGCTGCGAGGTGAGCGTCTTCGCCTGGTGGTGCAACAAGAGGCCGCGGCGCGACTCGCCGGTGCCGGGCGCCCCGGAGATCACGACGACCGGCGACTTCTCCGAATACGCGCACGCGATCGGATTGACCAGGTTGAATGCCCCGGCGCCGTACGTGACCGCGGCGACGCCGAGGCGGCTGCGAAATCGCGCCGCGGCGTCCGCGGCGAAGCCGATCCCGGGCTCGTGCGAGAGCGTGTAGTAGGGAAGGATTCCCGAGGTCTCGATCACCTCGAAGAACGGCAGCGCGAAATCGCCCGGGATGCCGAAGATCTCGGCTGCGCCGCGATTCTTCAGCGCCTGCAGCAGGGACTCCGCGAGTCGCATGGCCGCGAAGAATAAACCGCAGCGCCGCCGCGAGCGACGCCGGTTGAACGCGCCGGGTAGCCTGCGCTGCGCGCGCGCGGGTAATCTGCGCAGCCGGAGGTTCCGTGCAGACGACGAAGGCAATCGCGGGCGAGCCCGCGCCCACGGTCTTGGCGACGAGCTTGGTCGGCAGCTATCCGCAGCCGGATTGGCTGATCGATCGCGCGCGCCTCGGCGAGCGCTTGCCGCCGCGCGTCCGTGCGCGCGAGCTCTGGCGTGTCGATGCGGCGTTGCTCGAGCAAGCGCAACGCGATGCGACCGTGCTCGCGCTCGAGGATCAGCGCCGCGCCGGCGTCGACGTCGTCACGGACGGCGAAGTCAGGCGCGAGAGCTATTCCAACAACTTCGCAACCGCGCTCGACGGCGTCGATCTCGACCGTCCGGGTGAGGCGCTCGACCGCACGGGCCGCACGGTGCCGGTGCCGCGCGTCGTCGGGCCGATCCGCCGCCGTGTCGCGGTCGAAGCACCGTTCGTCGCGTTTCTCAAAGCCCACACCGACAAGCCGATCAAGGTGACGCTGCCGGGCCCTTTCACGATGACGCAGCAGGCGCAGAACGACTACTACCGCGACGAGGCCGAGCTCGCGCTCGCGTACGCGGCCGCGGTCAACGAGGAGATGCGCGACCTGTTCGCGGCCGGCGTCGACGTCGTGCAGCTCGACGAGCCGTACGTGCAGGCACGGCCCGAGCAGGCGCGCGACTATGCCGTCGCGGCGATCGACCGCGCGCTCGCGGGCGCAGCGGGCACGACCGTGCTGCACGTCTGCTTCGGCTACGGCAAGCACGTCGCGAACAAGCCGAAGGGCTACGCGTTTCTCGACGAGCTCGACGCGACGGTCGCCGACGAGATCTCGCTCGAGTGCGCGCAACCGCGCGTCGATCTCGCCTTGCTCGAGCGGTTGCCGTCGAAGCGGATCCACGTCGGCGTGCTCGATCTGCGCGACACGAGCGTCGAGCCTGTCGATGTCGTCGCCGCTCGCATCCGCGCTGCGCTGCGCCACGTCCCGCCCGAGCGCATCGTCGTCGCACCGGACTGCGGGATGAAGTATCTGCCGCGCGATGTCGCGTTCGGCAAGCTGACCAACCTGGTGCGCGGGCGCGATCGCGTCCGCGCCGAGCTCACCTAGGAGGCCCGGATGGCCCGCTTCGAACGCGAATTCGTCTCGCTCGTCTCGCCGACGGCCGGCCGCAACGGCGCCGGCTTCTATCCGTGCCAAGGGCTCTACTACGCACCGCAAGGCCAGCGGCCGAAGACCGCGTTCATCGCGACGCACTACAACGTCGACTTCTCGGAGCACTACCTCGGCGAGTACCTGGCCGAGCGCGGCTACGGCTTCCTCGGCTGGAACACGCGCTTTCGGGGCAACGAGGCATTCTTCGTCCTGGAGCACGCGCTGATCGACATCGGCGCGGGCGTGCGCTGGCTCAAGGAGAGCGCAGGTTGCGAGCGCGTCGTGATCGTCGGCAATTCGGGCGGCGGCTCGCTGATGGGCGCTTACCAGTCGCAGGCGACGACGCCGAGCATCTCGGCGACGTTCGGGCTGAAGCTGCCCGACGCGGTGCTGAGCTTGCCCGCGGCCGAGCTCTACGTGTCGCTGTGCGCGCACGCCGGTCGGCCCGAGGTGTTGACCGCGTGGATGGACGCCGCAGTGACCGACGAGCGCGAGCCGACCGCGGTCGATCGCTCGCTCGACATGTACGACCGTGCGAACGGGCCGCCGTACAGCGCCGAGTTCCAAGCGCGCTACCGCGCTGCGCAAGTCGCGCGCAACGAGCGCATCACCGATTGGACGCTGGCGGAGCTCGAGCGTTTGAAGAGCAAAGGCCTCTTCGATCGTGCGTTCATCCTGCAGCGCACGTGGGCGGACCTGCGCTTCATGGACGGAGCGATCGATCCGTCCGAGCGGCAGGTCGGTATTTGCTACGCGGGCGATCCGAAGGCGGCGAACTACGGGCCGCGCGGGATCGGTCTCGCGAACACGCTGCGGACGTGGCTGTCGATGTGGAGCTTGCGTCACTCGCAGTGCCGCGGTGCGCCGCACCTCGCGCGGATCGCTGTGCCTTCGCTCGTGGTGCAGAGCTTGGGCGACACGGGCGTCTTCCCGAGCGATGCGCGCGCGATCCACGATGCGCTCGGCGCACGCGACAAGCAGCTCGTGTTCGTGACCGGCGATCACTATCTCGAACGCCCCGGCAACGCGCGTGCCGAAGTGGCCGATTTGATCGCGAGCTGGGTCGCAGCGCATTGAGCCGCCGGATGCTCGAGTGGGGACGGGCTTGCCGGCGACGCGCGGGTCGCGGGCAAGCCCGCGCGCACGGAGGATGGTCGCACCGTCTCGGCGCGACGCTGCTGCTCGTAACCGGTTGCACGACGACTGGGCAGTCGCTCTCGGTCGACGTCGATGCCGGCGTCGTGCCGCGCGCGGTCGCGACGTACACGATCGAAGTGCAAGAGATGCCGGGTTTTCTCGTCCCGTATTTTCGCGACGAGCTCGCTGCCGCGCTCGCGGCGCGCGGCGTGATCGAGGCGAGCTCGGACGCCGACGTCGCGTTCGTGCTGCGCTTCTCGCAGCTACCGCTCGGCGAGAAGGTGGATCGTCCGGATACGCTCGGCGAATCGACCGGCAGCGTCGATACGGCGCGCTTTCTCGCGCGAGTCGAGCTGTTCGCTCGGGCGCGCGGTGCGCAGCTCACGAGACTCGGGATGCTGTCGCGTGCGCACGCGGTCGCGACCGGCGCCTACATGCACGAGCGTGCGCGCGCGCAGATTCGCTCGGGGTTCACTCGCTTGCTCGCCGCCTACATCGCACCGAGGTCGTCATGAATTCACAACCGCTCGCCGGCATCACCGTGCTCGACTTCGGGCAGATCTACAACGGCCCGTATTGCGGCTACCTGCTCGCGATGGCCGGCGCGCGCGTGATCAAGGTCGAGTCGCCGCAAGGCGAGAGCTTGCGCGGCCGTGCCGAGACGAGCTCGGCCACGTATCCGTTCGCGATGCTGAACGGCAACAAGGAAGGCATCACGCTCGACTTCAAGACCGATGCGGGCCGCGACCTGCTGAAGCGCCTCGTCGCGAAAGCCGACGTGCTGATCGAGAACTTCTCGCCCGGCACGCTCGACCGGTACGGCGTCGGCTCGACGACGCTGCGCGCGCTGAACCCGCGGTTGATCTATGCCGCGGGCTCCGGCTTCGGCCGCACCGGACCGCACCGCGACTACCTCGCGATGGACATCACGGTGCAGGCGTTGTCCGGAATCATGGCGATGACCGGCGACGGCGCCGGGCCGCCGCTCAAGGCCGGTGTCGTGATCTGCGACTTTCTGGGTGGGATCCATCTCTACGCCGCGATCGCGACCGCGCTCTTCGCGCGCGAGCGCAGCGGCGAGGGATGCGTGGTCGACGTGTCGATGCAGGATGCGACGTTCCCGACGCTCGCGACCGCGATCGGCGCGCTGCATTTCCTCGGCCGTCATCCCGATCGCGTCGGCAATCGACATCCGGCCCTCGCGCTCGCGCCGTACAACGTCTATCGGGCGAAGGACGGTCACGTCGCGATCATCTGCATTCGCGAAGGCCATTGGCGCAGCCTCGTCGCCGCGATCGGCGACCCGAGGCTCAACGACGACCCGCGCTTTGCGGACATGACGACGCGCGCGACGAACATGGCGGCGGTCGATGCAGCCGTCGAGGCGTGGACGTCGCAGCACACACGCGACGAGATCTTTCGGATCACGCAAGCGCACGACGTCATCTGTGCGCCGGTGCAGGATCTGAACGGCGTTCTCGACGACCCGCACCTGTATGCGCGCGGCTCGCTGCGCAAGGTCGCCGACGCGAAGCTCGGCGAGATCGCATTGCCGTCGACGCCGCTGCGCTTCGAAGGGCTCGAGCCGCCGACCGCGCGGCCGGCGCCGCGGCTCGGCGCCGACAACGCGGCGGTGTACGGCGAGCTGCTCGGGCTCGGCAGCGCTGAGCTCGATGCTCTGCGCGCCGGCGGTGCGCTGTGACGCCTGCGCGATAGCGAGCGTGCGCCGACGCGCGTAGATTGTCCCGCTTCCATGCAAGCGGGCTTGCCCGCGATCTTCCGTTGGAGGCTCGATGATCGCGTTCGATACGAAGCTCAAGACGGTGTTGGACCGCGTGCACGCGCAGAGCGCGGCCCAGGATGGCGCGATGGGCGCGTATTTTCGCGAGCGCTTCGAGCGCGGCGGTCCGGCCGCGATGAAGTTCGACGCCGACATGGAGCAGTTTTTCGCCGACAAGCTCGTCGCGCTCGAGCGCGACAAGGCCGAGTTCTGCTATCAGGTGTGCCGTTCGCTGCGCGCGGCGCGCATCGTCGAAGCGGGCACGTCGCACGGCGTCTCGACGCTCTATCTCGCGGCGGCTCTTCGCGACAATGTCGGACAACCGGGCCGCGGCGTCGTGATCGGCACCGAGCACGAGCCCGAGAAGGCCGCCGCGGCGCGCAAGAACTTCGCAGCTGCGGGCTTGAGCGAATACATCGACCTGCGCGAAGGCGACCTGCGCGAGTCGCTCGCGAAGCTCACGGGCCCGATCGATTTCCTGCTGCTCGACATCTGGGTCGACGCGGTGATGCCGGCCGTCGAGCGCGTCGTGCCGCACATGCGCCCGGGTGGCGTGATCATCGCGGACAACAGCGAGCAGAGCCGCGACGGCTACAAGGACTATTTCGCGTACATCGCCGATCCGAGCAATCGGCTCACGACCGTCACGCTGCCGTTCGACGGCGGGCTCGAGTTCACGGTGCGCGGCTGACTTAAAGGGGGGCGCGGATGCAAACGCGGCGGCTCGGCACGCTCTATCCGGTGAGCCGTCTCGCGCTCGGCGGCGGCGGCCTCGGGCAGATCTGGGGCAAGACCGACCGCGAGGAAGCGATCGCGACCGTGCACGCGGCCGTCGCGGGCGGCATCACGCTGTTCGACTCGGCGCCGCTCTACGGGCGCGGTGAAGCCGAGACCGTGCTCGGCCTCGCGTTCGCCGGCCGGCCGCCGCCCGGCGCGCGCTTCACGACGAAGTGCGGCCTCGGCAACCCGCCCGCGAACGAGGTCGCATCGATCGTTCGGCGTCGGCTCGAGCGGAGCCTCGAAGCGATGCGGCTCGCGCAGGCCGATCTGCTCTTCCTGCACTCGTACGTCGTACCGGACGACTATCGCGTGCCCGGCGTCGACGCCGAAACGCAAGACCGATTCGCGACGCGCCTCTCGCTCTACCGCGATCGCGTCGTGCCGGTGTTCGAAGACCTGGCGCGGGAAGGCTTGATCCGCCACTGGGGCGTCACCGGCATCGGCCTGCCGGCGGCGATCGTCGACGTGCTCGGCGAGGCGCCGCGGCCGGCGGTCGTGCAATGCATCGCGAACTGTCTCGACTCCGCCGGCGGCTTGAATCGCTTCGCCGTGCCGGCGCAGCCGCGCGAGATCATCGCCGCCGCGCGGGCGAACGGCGTCGGCGTGATGGGGATCCGTGCCGTGCAAGCGGGCGCGCTGACCGATGCGCTCGATCGCGAGCTCGCAGCGGACAATCCGGATCGCGTCGACTTCGATCGTGCAGCGGGCTTGCGCGCGCTCGCGCGCACGATGGGCACCGCGACCGCGAAGCTCGCGCATCGCTATGCGCTCGGCATCGACGGCGTCGACACGGTCGTGCTCGGCGTCAAGAATCGCGAGGAGCTGAAGGAGTGCCTCGATGCGGAGGAGGAAGGGCCGCTAACGGCAGAGCAGAGCCGCGCAGTCGATGCGGCCGTCGGCAGGCGCTAGCTCAAGCCCGCTCCCACGGAGAGCGAATCAGCTGCCCTCGCGTTTGATCGCGCGCAGCCCGGCGATCAGGATCACCGCGCCGACCGTCGCCGAGATCAGCTTCGCGAGCAAGCCGACCGCCGCGAAGCCGACCAGTCGGAACAGAAACCCACCGATCAGCGCGCCGACCACGCCGACCGCGAGGTCGCCGACCACCCCGTAACCGCCGCCCTTCATGATTTGCCCCGCGAGCCAACCGGCCGCGAGTCCGATCAAGATGAACCAGATGAAGTACATGCGCCCGCTCCCTTTTTCTCCCGCACAAAGGCGACCTGGCCGTGCGACTGTAACCGCGGCAACGGCGCCGCGCACGCGAGCACCGGCATCGCTGCGCTGGGGCGGGCGCGTTTCGTCCGTGTAAACTAGCCCGTTTTCCGCGGAGCGTGCGCATGTCGGGCTCACCGTTCGATCCGATCGAAGACGTGATCGATGCGATCGCGGCCGGTGAGGTCGTCGTCGTCGTCGACGACGACGATCGGGAGAACGAAGGCGACTTGATCATGGCTGCGTCCAAAGCGACGCCCGAGAAAGTCGCGTTCATGATCCGGCACACGAGCGGCATCCTGTGTGCGCCGCTGCTCGAGGATCAGGCGAAGCGCCTGCACCTCGACCCGATGGTCGCCCGCAACGATGCGCCGATGTCGACCGCGTTCACGGTGTCGGTCGACTATCGGCACGGGCTCACGACCGGCATCTCGGCGGAAGAACGCGCAAACACGGTGCAAGCGCTCGCGAACAGCAACGCGGGCGCGGGTGACTTCGTGCGGCCCGGCCACATCTTCCCGCTCGTCGCGCGCACCGGCGGCGTGCTCGTGCGCTCGGGTCACACCGAGGCCGGCGTCGATCTCGCTACGATGGCCGTGCTGCCGCCTGTCGGCTTGCTCGCCGAGATCGTCAACGACGACGGCACCGTGAAGCGCTTGCCGCAGCTGATCGAGTTCGCACGCACGCACAAGCTCAAGATGACCTCGATCGCGGATCTGATCGCGTATCGGCAGCGCCGCGAGCATCTGGTCGAGCGCGTGCGCGAGTTCACGGTGCGCACGCCGATCGGGCCGGCGCGTGCGTTCGCGTACAAAACGAAATTCGAGGACGCGGAGCACTTGGCGCTCGTGTTCGGACGGATCGATCGCAATCGATCGATCGCGGTGCGGATCCATCGCGAGCGCTTGATCGAGGACGTGTTCGGTCCCCAAGGCGATCACCCGTCGAGCCTGGTCGACGTGTCGCTGAAGCGCATCGGTGCGCTCGGCGGCGGCGTGTTCATCTATTTGCGCAGCGGCTTCGTCGGCGTGCCGCTCGACACGCTCGACAAGCCGGAGCACGGCGGGAACAAGGAGTCGGCGCGGCGCGCCGAATGGCTCGAGGTCGGCGTCGGCGCGCAGATCCTGCGCGACCTCGGCGCGGGCCGCATCCGCATCATCTCGGGGCGCGAGGTCGACTACGTCGGCGTGACCGGCTTCGGACTCGTGCTCGATGCGACCGAGCTCTTGAGCGACTGAGTCAGGCGCCGCTGCCGCGGTAGTGGAAGCCCCGCGCGCCGCCACACGGCCCCGCGTAGACGATGCGAATGTCGCCCGTGCGCTTGCTGCAGGCGCGGCACCTGACGCGCGCGCGCACGTCGTCGGTCGTCGCACGCGCGCCGAGCGAATCGAGCAAGCGATGCACGTCGATGCGCGCCATGCGCCGGCACGGGCCGCACACGGCGTACAGCTCGAAGTGAGAGGCGAGCTCGGCCAGCAGCATACTGTATAAATATACAGTAACGAGGCCGGCCGCGTTGTTGCCCTGGGCGAGCCTCACGGTCACACTCGCGCTCTCATTCGTTGGCCCGGAAGGGGAGCAGAAAAATGAAAGCGGCCGTATTTCGTGAAGTGAACAAGCCGATGGACGTCGAGGAGATCCAGGTCTCCAAGCCGGGCCCGAGAGAGGTGCTGGTTCGCACGGCGGCCGCCGGCGTCTGTCACTCGGATCTGCACTTCTTCAACGGCACGTACCCGGGCCAGCTGCCGATCGTGCTCGGCCACGAGTCGGCCGGCGTCGTCGAGCAGACCGGCAGCGACGTGGCCTACGTGAAGCCGGGCGATCACGTGATCACGTGCCTGTCGGTGTTTTGCGGCACCTGCGAGCACTGCTTGACCGGTCACATGTCGCTCTGCCAAGAGCCGGCGCTGCGGCGCAAGCCCGAGGAAGAGCCGCGGCTCGCGAAGGCGGGCAGCAAGCTCAACCAGTTCGCGAATCTCGGCTCGTTCGCCGAGTACATGCTGGTGCACGAGCATGCGGTCGTGAAGGTGAGCAAGGACATGCCGCTCGATCGGGCCGCGCTCGTCGGCTGCGGCGTGATGACCGGCGTCGGCGCCGTGATCCACACCGCGAAGGTCGAGCCGGGCTCGACGGTCGCCGTGATCGGCTGCGGCGGCATCGGGCTCTCGGCCGTCAACGGCGCCGCGATCGCAGGCGCTGCGCGCGTGATCGCGGTCGACATGCAGAAATCGAAGCTCGAACTCGCGCGTAAGTTCGGCGCGACCGACGTCGTCAACGCGAAGGACGCTGACCCCGTCGCCGCCGTGCAAGAGCTCACTGGCGGCGGCGCGCACTACACATTCGAGGCGATCGGCCTCAAGAAGACGGCCGAGCAGGCATTCCAAATGCTGCGCCGCGGCGGCACCGCGACGATCATCGGGATGATCCCGCCCGGCCAGTCGGTCGCGGTGCACGGCATGGAGTTCCTGTGGGAGAAGAAGCTGCAGGGCTCGCTGATGGGCTCGAACCGCTTCCGCGTCGACATGCCGCGCTTGGTCGACTTCTACCTGCAAGGCAGGTTGCATCTCGACGATCTGATCTCGCGCCGCATCGGGCTCAAAGACGTCAACGACGCTTTCAAGGAGCTCGAGCGCGGCGAGCTCGCGCGCAGCGTCATCGTGTTCAACTGAGCGCGCGCCGATGCGTTGGCTGTCGTTCGAGGTCGCAGGGCGGGCGTCGTACGGGATCGTCAGCGGTGACGGTGTCGTCGACGTCGGCGCGAGGCATTCGCATCGCACCCTGAAGGATCTGTTGGCGTCTGGTGATCTCGCGAGCGTGAGCCGCGAAGCTTCGCGAGCGAAGGCGGATCACGCGCTCGCGTCGATCAAATATCTACCGGTCATCACGCAGCCGGACAAGATCCTGTGCGCCGGCATCAACTACAAGTCGCACATGGAAGAGACCGGCCGCGAGGCGACCGCGCATCCGACGATCTTCGTGCGCTTCGCGGCCGCGCAGATGGGTCACGACGAGCCGATGATCCGGCCGATCGAATCGAAGCGGCTCGATTACGAGGGCGAGATCGCGCTCGTGATCGGCAAGCGCGGGCGGCGCATCAAGCAGGCCGATGCGCTCGCGCACGTCGCCGGCTATGCGCCGTACAACGACGGCAGCGTGCGCGATTTCCAGCGCCACACCACGCAGTTCACGCCGGGCAAGAATTTTGCCGCCACCGGCGGCTTCGGGCCTTGGATGATGACGCCGGACGAGGTCGGCGACCCGGACGAGCTCGAAGTCATCACGCGTCTCAACGGCCACGTGATGCAGCAGGCGAAGGCGAAGCTCTTGATCTTCGGCTTCGCCGAGCTGATCGCCTATTGCTCGATCTTCACCGAGCTCG
>Ga0187765_10000685_pt1 | contig 12601 bp, 15 predicted proteins | sample 0216_QUI02_MP05__3_FD_133018 | JGI IMG/M metagenome (GOLD analysis project Ga0187765, IMG submission 133018) | Tropical peat soil microbial communities from peatlands in Department of Meta, Colombia - 0216_QUI02_MP05_10_MG | ecosystem: Environmental > Terrestrial > Soil > Wetlands > Peat ...
CGCTGGTACTCGACCTACGAGATGGCGTGCAACGCGATCACGGTCTATATCGAGGGCGATCGGATCTCGGCGATCCCCTACAGCGGCACGACCGCGGGCGAACGCCGGCTCCTCGCGAATACCGGAGAGCTGAGCACGAGCGAGAGCGCGGAACTCATCGACATTCTCCTCCACCAGCCTGAGCCGGCCAATATCGAGCGCGTCAGCGCTCTCCTCAAATCGGGCAAGAGTCCGCGCCATATCCTCGACGTCATACAGATCGCCGCAGCGGACGTTATCATTGCGACGGACAACGATCTCAATTTCTCCCTGCCGCAACATTGCTACGAGTACTGCAACACGCTCGGTTGGTTCTATGACAATTTCGAGCATCCGCAGCGGTTGAAGCTCCTTTACGTCGCCGCCTCCTATGTCAATCAAGCCGCTTTCCATCAGGCCCGTACGGGCGATCTCCGCTCGGCGCCGGTGAAGGCACCAGGCGATGCCAGCGGGATGACGGGGGAACAAATCCTCGAGCGGCTCCAGGCAGCCATTCTGGCGCTTGATGGCAAACAAAGCGTCGCCTGGACCAAGGCCTATCTCGGGAGCGATGCGCCACGCTCGCGTCTCGTCGATCGCCTGGCACTGGTCGCCGCCAGTATCGGCAACGATCCGCACAATCAGGAGATTGCTCAGTGTCTCCTTGAGGATTACGGCAAAAACCCGGGGCCGGGCCGCGAGCGGCTCCTGCTTGCCTGCGCTCAACACACGGCACGTCATCGCACATACGGCGACTTCCTCGACGTCCGCCGCCGGTTCGACGCAGCGATGGGGCTGAATTAGGCGCTTCGGGGCGCAAAAGTTTCTCGATAGTCGGGGTCGGTGCGCACGTACCGTGAGGGATGCTGGCGTCCCTGCACAAGTGCAACCCGCTCGCAATCTTCCGGCTCTCCCGTTACCCTAGGCACCAGTAAAGACCGGCAGGCCTTCAATCCGATCTTCCAATGCCTCCGGCCCATCTGTTGGCAGTGCCACGTAATGGTTCAGCGCGCGCTGAATGTCGCCTTCCCACATTTCCCGGGGCAATTCATACAGTAACTCCACCGAATAACCGTTGGGATCACGGATGTAGACGCTGTGCGTCATGCCGTGTTCCACCCGGCGTTCAAACTTCACGCCACTGCTTTGCAGGAATACGAGCTGGCGCATCCACGTCTGCCGATCGGGAAAGCCGATCGCTATGTGGCCGATGGCCGAAGCGACCGTGCCGTCAGGAGCCGGAGCAGGAAGCGAGGGTACCTCCATGAATGCAATATCGTGATGGCGGAGGCGTCCGCCGCCGTGATCGGCGCTGTAGAACTGCATCTTTCGCTCTAACCCGGACGGATCGCCGGCGGTGAAGTAGCCGACCTGTTGGAAACCAAGCATCTCGGTCCAGAAGCGATGCGTCTCCTCCATGTTTCGCACGTTGATCACGAGATGATTCAGGCTGCAAGGTCTGACGGGTGTCATACGGCTGCTCCCTGTTCGGCACTAATTGAGCGCTGTTAAATCTTCACGAGTGTTCCGGCCAACGACCGTCCGAAGGTAGACGTTCTCGCCCGTTAGTATGGCCATTGTCAAAAAATTTCCAATGCTGCTGGCTGGTAGGCGCAATCTGCCCTTGGGGACGCGCCCTCGGCAAACTTGCCCGCCGCCTCGACCTACGCGTCCGCCAGCTCGTTCTTGTAGATCACGCCTCCTTTCATTATGAGCTTCAGGGTCTGCTCTGGCCTCGCAAGCACCCGAATGTCAGAGAGTGGGTTGCCGTCCACGATCAGCAGGTCGGCGTAGGCTCCTGGCGCCAGCGTGCCGAGCATATCTCTCTGCATCAGAAGCTCCGCGTTCACCACCGTCGCCGAGCGCAGAATGTTTACCGGAGAGTCGAGATCTGCGCGTTGCTCGAGCTCCCGGGGTTGCGACTTTTGCGCTTCCGGCCCCCATAGATCCGTGCCTAGTGCGATCGATACACCGAGTTCCCTCGCCCACGCATAGACCTGCTTGCCTCGGTCGATCGTCCGTCTGAGATTGTCCACGATCGAAGCAGGCAGATTCATTTCGTTGGAAGTCTCGACGCGTTGGGCAAGGGATATGAAGGTTGGATCATAAAATGCACCGGCTTCGGCGACGCGAGCCATTGTCTGCCGGCTCATGAAGTTGCCGTGCTCGATCGAGCGCACCCCGGCGTCCAGGCATCGCCGAACCGCGTCGTCCGTATAGGCGTGCGCCATGACATACGTGCCACGCGCAGCCGCTTCCTCCACGATCGCAACCAGTTCGGCATGTGAGAATTCATAACGCGTCGGATGCCCCTCGGCCGGAAAGACGACCCCACCAGATGCGAAGATCTTGAGCTGCGCGGCACCTTTGCGCAGCTCTTCCCGGGCTGCTTCACGAACCTTATCGACACCGTCGACGATGACCGACATCACTGACAAAGGGCTGACGTGGCCACACGGGTCGGTCAGCTCCGTCGGTCTGCGGAAATCGGCACCTCCGCCCGTTTGCGTCAGTGCCCTGCCCGAGTAGAACATGCGCGGACCAATGATTGCGCCAGTCGTGAGCAGGTGTGCGATTGTGTAGTCCGCACCACCCGCCTCGCGGATTGTTGTGAAGCCCGCCATGAGGCTGCTGCGCAAATAATTCGTCGCAGCCATCACAAGATCGGCTTGTGGGTAGACAAGGTTCTTGGGGCTGAGCGAAAGGCCGGTGATGTGAGCATGGGCATCGATCAGTCCAGGCATCACGGTCCTTCCGGAGACATCGATCACGGAAGCGTCGCCGGGCTCGATCGGATCATGAGTCACCGCCGCTATGCGATCTTCCCTCACAAGAATGTTGAACGACGGTTGCAGATCGGCTTTGCCGTCCAAAACCACATTGGCATTCCGAAACAGGTAGCCTGGCATCAGCCGCCTCCAATCTCGTGGGGAGCCGCGCGCGTGCGTCGCCATTGAAAAAGGAGCGCCAAACAACTGTTGGCATGTTCTCATGTCCGACGCAATGCCGGACAAGATGTTATCGAGGGCCGCACTCTGCCCTTAGGTTTGCGGTGATTTCGCTCGAATGATCCGGCGACGCTCCAAGCTCTCGGCCGACCAGACCGCGTCGAGATCGTAGAATTCGGGAACTGCTTTGGCGCCGGGCGGCAGCATCACCCAGGACTGCTTGGAGGAGGTGTAGATGTGGATGTCCGGCGGACAGAGATCGGGATTGTCCATGGTGCCGACGCGGACGAACCGGATGGCTGGGCCGGCTTGCGGGTAGTTGCTCCAAACCGCGATCCGGCAGGTTGGGCAGCGGGCGATCCTCTGACCCCTGCCGCTCGCCGAGGGCGTCAGGGTGATTTCGGGCTCATTGGCGGTGTGCACAACGCGATCGGCTTCATAGATGGCGTTAAGTGCATGCACGGTGCCGGTTTCGCGCTGGCACCAACGACAATGGCAGGCATGAACAATCATTGGCGTTCCGATCAGACGATATCGGACCTGCCGGCACGTACATCCGCCTTCCATGTTTTCCATGCTCGGCTCCTTCCAGGGGCACTCATTCAGTTTGGGTTCGCCCGCGCGAACGACCCTCAGCGCAGGTCAAATTTGTAATTCAGCGCTTAGGGATCCACCGACTAACCGCGCCAAGACTTATCGAATTCGTAGAGTGCCTGGGCGTGGCTGATCCCAATGTCCTGCAGCTCGCCATCGCTGAGTGAGAGTAGCGATGCGCGCGCCCGCCGCCGCGTCGACCATGCGGCCAACCACTCACATATCTTGTCGAACGCGACAAGAGCCGCACGGAGCCGCCGTAGGGTACCAACCGGATATCGGAGCACAAGCTGGTTCATGAGCGTTCTCCTCACAAAAAAAAGGCCAATCACCGTATTTCCAATTGGATTTAGGTGTCGTTTTGGCTATCGACAATCGAATTGTTGTCATAGGATGCGTGAGTAAACATCACACGAAGGAGAGCCTCGTGGTCCGCAGGTTGCCGCCGCTCAATGCGCTCCCAGACTTTGAGACGGCTGCCCGATACCTGAGTTTCACCAAAGCGGCAGAGGAACTCCACGTCACCCATGGCGCCGTGAGCCGTCAGGTGAAATCACTCGAGGAGTATCTTGGTGTGCCCCTGTTCCGTCGTTTCAATCGTGCGCTGCGTCTGACGGACGAGGGACAGGCTTATGCGCGTAGTGTGTGCGAGCTTCTCGATTCTCTTGCTGAAGCCACCGATCGGTTGCGCACTCACAAGGGGACCAGTGGCCTCACCGTAAGTACGACCTATTCGTTCACCATTGGTTGGCTGGTGCCTCGGCTTGCGCGCTTCCGCGCGCTTCATCCTGAGATTGACGTGCGCCTTCAGGCCAACGATCAAATGGTCGACTTCGTGCGCGACAATGTGGATCTGGCGATCCGCTATGGACGCGGCCAATATCGAGGGCTCGGGGTCGAGCGCCTGATGGGCGACGACTATGTGCCGGTGAGCAGCCCGGCACTTCTCAAAGGAGAGCATCCGCTCAAGAAGCCCTCGGATCTGCGCCACCACGTACTGCTTCACGAAGAGGGGCTCGAGGTCGATTGGCGTATGTGGCTGATGGCTGCTGGTGTCGAGGGCGTCGATGCCTCGCGCGGGCCAATCTTCAGTCACTGGGCGATGGCGGTTCAGGCGGCAATCCGCGGTGAAGGTGTTGCGCTCGGCCGCAGGGCACTTATCGAGGAGGAACTTGCGGCGGGAAAACTCGTGCACCTCTTCGACCTCCGGCTGAAGGCGCAGATGGCTTATTACATCGTTTACCCGCCGAGAGCGATTGAGCGTCCTACAGTGCGCGCCTTTCGCGATTGGCTAGTGGCTGAATCGAACAGCGCACAAGCAGCGCGCGCGTGAGCTTTCGGGTGCAATCTGAGATACTGCGTATTCAGCACGCCCTTGAGAAGGATGGCGCGGTCTTTATCTCAGAGAACGACGGCGGCGCTGCGGTAAGGCTGAAGCGGAAAGGAAAGCGATGAACGATTCGAAAAGTCTCGTCGGTTTTGCAAATAGTCGTGCGGCCATTGATGGTCTAAAGCCACTATGGCGCAATGGATATGTCGCTGTGGCGATCGTTCCTTCGATCGGCGCGAACAAGGGCAATACGATCATCAGCACTATGCTGCGTACCGGCTTTCAAGAAATAGTGCAGAAGGTAACAACTGAGGAGATGAAACGAGTATTGCCCATGCTTCGTGCCTCCGTGAGAGCGGCTCTTCTTGATCCATCGCACGACAATCAACGCCTCCTCGACGATATTATTATCCTCGGCGCGTTCTGGCTCAGACACGGCAACCGCGTCCTTAGGGACATGGGCATCAGAGAGGTTGGGATGTCCGTCGATCCAGATGATTCATTACCGTGGCAGCAACGGGGAATGCTTGAGCAAGATTTCCTCAAGAAGTTTGCAGCCGCCTCACACCGGGCAACCACGCACTAGAGTGCCACCTCAGTCTTGCAGTGCGGTATTTCGTGAGCGGTTGAGATTGAAGCGTGGCGACAAAGCAGCTAAGGAACGGCGAGGATACCCTCAATGGTCCGTTGTGGTTTGTTGAACTCTGGCATGACACTGCGGGAAGACAGATGCTCACCACGGAACAAGCGCAAAAGGTAATAGAGAAAGAGCTACAGAACCGGAAGCTGACAAAGCCGATGACACCTGCGGAACTCTTGGAGTTTTGTCAGGAAATGTACGTCCATCTGGAGTTCAGGTGTGAGGGTGACCGACTGGACTTCATTCGAGCGTGGGCCGAACGGTGGCAGAGCGATTGGCTCCGGACGAAGTAATGCTTCATGACACCACCGGCCACGCTCAGCCCTTCGCAAACCCTACCTTGCCGCTTGCGCGCCTGTCCGCGAGGAGCTTCTCTTGGCTTTCATTGAGTTCACCAATCACGAGATTGGTTTCCTCTGAGCCCTTGTAATCCATAAACCTTACCGCCAATACGCCATCCATCCGGACAGCGGCACGGTCTGTCTCGCTGATTTGAATCAGCACCGTCGCCTTTTCGCCCAGCTTGCTCGCAAGTGCCTCGAAGGCCTGCTTTGCCAGCCCCTCGTCGAGAAACTTGTATTCCAGCGCGGGCTCCGCGCCGGCGCTTCCCGCAATGAAAACGGCATAGATATTTTTCATGCCGCCCTAAATATGCCTTCTGCGTAGACCGCGCAATCTCTGCCCGCACGCTCGACTCCCGCTACGCATCCGTGCCACGCTCTCGGCATGTTCCCGACGCAGCCCCTCTCAACATGGGACCGCACTACCTCTCCCGTCGCAGCGATTGCGACGCATAGGGGAATAGCGACACGCACGCCAACGTTGTCTCGGCTGGCCACACCATCTTACGGGATCGCCATGCGCCTGATCCGCTCCCTCATCCCTTGCCTATTTGCGTTTGCTTTGTTCGCCGCGCCTTGTACCGCGCCGGCGGCCGTCGTCGTCAGCGTCACGGCAACGATCGCTCCGCCGGTCTTGCCGGTCTATGTGCAGCCGCCGATACCGGGCCCGGGCTATATCTGGACGCCCGGTTATTGGGCGTGGGGTCCCTATGGCTATTACTGGGTCCCCGGCACCTGGGTAATGCCACCCGCCGTTGGCCTCTATTGGACGCCGGGTTATTGGGCATGGGGCGGCGGCGTCTACGTATGGCGTGCCGGCTATTGGGGCCCGCATGTCGGCTTTTACGGCGGCATCAACTACGGCTTCGGCTATGCGGGTGTCGGGTACGTCGGCGGCTACTGGGACCACGGCGTGTTCGCCTACAACCGGGCCTTCAACAACGTCCAGAACAACACGCACATTACCAACGTCTACAACAACACCGTCGTCAACAACGTCAACGTGACCCATGTGAGCTTCAATGGTGGCGCTGGTGGCGTCGTGGCCCACGCGACGCCGCAGGAGGAAGCGGCGTTCCGCGAGCGGCACGTTCCCGCGACTGCGCAACAGTTGCGACATGAGCAGGCCGCTGCCGGCAATCGCGCGCTCCTTGCTTCGGTGAATCAGGGGCATCCCACGATCGCTGCAACGAGGCGGCCGGGCCAATTCAACGGCGGCGTGGTCGCCGCCGAGGGCGCGTCGCCGCAGGGCCAACCCGGGAGAAAAGGCAATGCGCCGCACCATCCGCCGCGCGGGACCGGCAATGGCGGCGGCCCGCAGCACGGTGAGCAGTGATTGACCGGACTAATGGCGAACATGCGCAAGAGATCGGCACGAGCGATCAAGATGCGGCGCTCCCGGTGACGGCACTGAAATGACGTTCACACAACAAGTCATCCACACTCTCATCAACCTGGTGCTCTTTTTGTTCGCCTATTTCGGCATTGGCTGGTCTCTCGCCATGCTTTGGGAACGCATCACAGGTCGGCGCGCCAAAGACTCCAGAGTCACGCGGGTCGTGATTGGCATTTGCGCCGGCCTCATCTGGCTCGCGCTGATCGCCGCGTACACCTACAATTAATTTTTTTTCGGGCGCGGCCATGGCATTCCTTGCGCCTTTTCTTCGCGAGCAGTTCGCCGGCAGAGAGCGCATCGAAGTGCTGCAAAGAAAAACTCCGGCACCGGCCGAGGCAGTAACCGAAAGCGGACATTCCTTCAGATCAATCGCCCCCGCGCGCGCCGGATGACCACGCGGCCGAGTTCAATGCTGTGAGCCAGATCGCGCGCCTCACTCATGAATGGCAGATCGGGCTGCGCTGCGCGGCTGAACGGGTCACGGCTTCTTCCGCGTCGAAGTCTTTGCCGCGCTCAGGCGCAAACTCGGCCACTGCATGGGCCAGATCGGCTACGTCGTCATCAGGAAGAGTGAGCGCCATGTGTGACCTTGGACGCAGGTAAGAGCCGGCGCCTTCCATACATATTGCCCCGCTTCGGAAGTTCCGTGGAATTTTGGCAGAGATTGGGAGAGCATGATGCGCGTGACATTCGCAGCTGTAGTATTTGCTTCTGTTTTAGCGGTCGCTGGCCCCACGCTTGCGGGCCAACTCGTGGTCTTGGAGACACGGGGGACCACTCTCAGGTCGGGTCAAACGATCGACGACAGCAAGCCGCTCACTCTGGCAGACGGCGAACAGGTGACTTTGGTCACAGCTGATGGATCGGTACTGACGCTGCGTGGTCCCTATGACAAGGCGCCCGCCGCAGGCAACGTCGACAACGGCACAGTGCTGGCCTTGGATGCGCTGACGACCCGGAGGGAGCAGCGCAATGAAGCTGGCGTGGTGCGTGACGCGACGGCGGTCGTTCACCTGCCGAGCCCTTGGCTTGTCGATGTCAGTCACGCAGGCTCGACTTGCATCAAAGCTGGGGAGCGTCCGGTGTTCTGGCGCGTGAGCACCGACGGCGGCACGCTTACGATCATGCCGCCGGATCGCAGCTGGCGCGCCGAGGCGCCGTGGCCCAAGGGCAGCGCCACCATGGAAGCGCCCGACTACTTTCCCGTCGGCGACGGTCGGACCTATCTCGCGAGCTTCGGCGGCAATCCGGTCGCAGTGACTCTGAGCGTGCTGCCACCGGCGCTGGACACTCCGCAAGCGCAAGCGGCCTGGATGATCGAAAAGGGCTGCACCGCCCAGGCTGAAGCGTTGATTGAGACCGTGCGCTAACACGATAACACGCGGTGATCCGCAAGGCGCCCGCTTCTCTCCACAGAGCGCTCATCAGTGGCCGGTCAATGGAGGTAGCGGATGTGCCAGAAGGAGACTTCAACCCCTGAGTTGGTCAAGCACCTCTTGGAGAATTGCAATCGCTTGCGATCTGTCCTGCTTCGAGAGGTCCACAAGTACCCTGAGGCCGTCACGCTCCTGAAGCACAACTCTCCCAGTTTGGATCAGTTCATTGTAGGTGCCGACGACCTTGTACGTGCTGACCGGCCGCAAGAAACCCTTGACGGTGATCGGCGGCTGCTCCTCGGTCAGCACGATGTCCTGAACGAGGGCGTTGGTCTCGTGTGCCAGCAGGATGCCGCCCGGCTCTGCCGATGTCTGAAGCCGCGCCGCTAAATTCACCTCGTTGCCGATGATCGTGTAGTCCATGCGGTCCTGGCTGCCGAAGTTGCCGACCGTGCAGAAACCCGTGCTGATTCCCATCCGGATCCGAAACGGTCGCTCCAATCCCCGATCACGCCACTCCTGCTCGAGTTCTCGCATCCGCCGCTGCATGGCGATTGCCATCGTGACGCAGGCCTTTGCGTCCTCCTTGACGCCGCGGGTCTCCGGATCGCCAAAAAAAAGCAGCATGGCGTCGCCGATATACTTGTCGATGGTGGCGCCGTGTTCGAGCGCAATGACGGACATTTCGGTGAGGTAGTGATTGAGGACCTGAGTTAGCTCCTCGGATTCGAGATTATCCGTGGTCTCCGTGAAAGCTGCGATGTCCGAGAAGAAGACGGTTAGCTTCTTCCGCCGGGCGGCAATTTCGACTTGCTGATCACCCGAGAAGATGGAGCGGTAGATCTGCGGTGACAGATACTTGGACAGTTTCGACGAGAGCGCCTCCAGCACGCGATTTTTTTCGCTGACCAGCGCGTTTGCCTCGTCGGTTAGCTGCTTTGCTTCGAGGAGGCGCTGTTCTGCTTCCTTCTGTTCGGTGATGTCCGTCATGATCGTCACGACGCCGCCCGCGTCGACCCGGCGGCGCTGGATGCGATAGACGCGGCCGTCAGGCGCGCGATCCTCGAAACTCTTGCCTGAGGGGTTGCGCAGGCTCTCCACGCGCCTTGCGACTTGGGCGTCGACGTCACGCTCGCCGTAGTAACCGTGCTCGGCCAGGAATCGTAAGAGGGCGGGATAGGGTTGGCCCGGATCGAGCAACGCGGCCGGCACCGGGTACATCTCCCGGAAGCGACGGTTGCAAAAGACGATATTCAGCTCATCGTCCGTATAGGCGAGCGCCCCCGGCATGTTGTCGAGCGCCACATGAAACCGCGCCTCGTTCCGCGCCAGCGCCGTCTCGGCCTGCTTCTGCTCGGTGATGTCCGTCATGATCGTCACGACGCCACCACCATCGACCCGGCGGCGCAGGATGCGATAGACGCGGCCGTCGGGGGCGCGATCCTCGAAGCTCTTGCCCGAGGGATTGCGCAGGCTCTCCACGCGCCTTGCAACTTGGGCGTCGACGTCACCCTCGCCGTAGTAGCCGTGCTCGGCGAGGAAGCGCAGGAGGGCGGGATAGGGTCGGCCCGGCTCAAGCAACGCGGCCGGAACCGGGTACATCTCCCGGAAGCGATTGTTGCAAAAGATGATATTCAGCTCGTCGTCCGTATAGGCGAGCGCACCCGGCATGTTGTCGAGCGCGATTTGCAGCCGCGTATCGAACGACTTTTTCACGCGCGCCACGCTTGCGCCCTCCCGCGAAGCCGACGCCGTTCCCGGCAGCCAACCCTACTCAATTAAGCGTCGTGGTGATAGTGCCTCACCGCGTCCTCGTTCCAGTCGATTCCCGCGCCTGGCCGATTGGGAATGCTGATGCGGCTGTCGGCGACCACGTAGGGCTCAGCCAAGATCGGATTCGCCCAGTCCTGCCATTCGAGCCAATGCGCGGTTTCCGTGACCCGCATCAGGTGCGCCGCGAATTCCGGGTAGAGATGCGTGGACATCTCGATCCCGGCGCCGCCAGCAATCGCTGCCGACCGGAGCCAGCCGGTCACCCCTCCAATCCGCATGAGGTCCGGCATGAAATAATCGCCTGCGCCCAGCGCGAGCGCTTGGGAAAGCGCGCGCGGTCCGTAGAAGTTCTCCCCGAGCTGGACGGGCGTCCGCAATTCCTTCGCGAGTTGGGCGTAGCCCTTGAGGTTGGTGTAGGTGATCGGCTCCTCCAGCCAATAGAGTCTCTCACCGTCGAGCGCGTGGCATCGATGCAGTGCGTCGCCGAGGCTCAAACCTTGATTGAAATCGACCATCAACTTGATGTCGTCTCCGGCCGCGGCGCGTACAGCCTTGATTGCTTCGAGATCATCAGCAAGGTGTTCGCGGCCCAAACGCAATTTGAGGCCCTTGAACCCGCCCTCTGCGACGAGCGCACCCGCCTCGTCGCCGAGGGTTGCGACATCGGTGAGCCAGAGTCCGTTGCTGTTGTAGGCGGACACCGGTCCGACGGAACCGCCCAAAAGCACCGCGAGCGGCATTCCCGCCGCTTTGGCAAGCGCATCCCACGCGGCCATATCGAGACCCGACACGGCGATCAGCGAGACGCCTTCGTACCCGATCAGATTGAGCGCTCGATGACCTCTTTGGAAGTCGTCGATCGGCCGGATCGGTTTGCCCACCCGATCTCCAGCGAGATCGTGAATGGCCGACATTATGTAGCGCATGGACTGCCGCAAATAGGGCTCGAGATAGCTGCGTCCCACGATCCCCTCATCGGTTTGGAGATCGATCAGAATCATAGGCCATTGATCGAAGCGGCCGACCTTCGAGACAACGGGGCGGCGGAGCGGAATGAGCACCGACCTGAGGCTGATCGACCTGAATGTGAGCTTTTCGGCAATCATGAGCGCGCCTCCCAGCAGATCCTGATGCCTGTGCGATCTGATACCGCCAGGAGGGTGGCTGTAAATTCACTGAGCAGTATACTTCCGTCGAGAGCAGTACCGATGCCGAGATCAGCGAAAAACACCCGCCAGCGTATCCTCGACGAGGCCTACAGGCTATTCCGCCGGAAGGGCTTTGCCCGCGTGAGCATGGACGAAATCGCGAGCGCAGCAGCTGTCACCAAGCGCACGCTCTACTATCACTTCGAGAGCAAGGACACATTGTTGGCTGCGGTGCTTGAGGATCAACATCGCCTGGCATTGGCGGCGTTCCAGACCTTTGGCGATCGCCTCTCGGGATCCCCTCGAGCGATTATCGACGCTCTGTTTGCGGAACTGGGCGCCTGGTCTACAAAGCCCCGATGGTCCGGTTCCGGTTTCACGCGTCTCGTCGTGGAGCTTGCCGACCTGCCCGGTCACCCAGCGCGACTCATCGCCCGCCGCCACAAGACCATGATGGAAGCGCAGCTGGCGGGCCTGCTGGCTCGGGCGCGGCTAAACTCGCCACGCGAACGCGCCCGCGAAATCTGGTTGCTGGCCGAAGGTGCGATTTCGATGATGCTTGTCCACGGAGATCGCCGTTACATCGCAGCGGCTGCCGCGGCGGCGAAGCGACTCCTCGAATAATGAAGGGGAAGTAAGCGCTCCTCATTTCACAATGTGGCTCCCGTCGGCAGACTTCCTCGGCCGCTATGCGTAGAAGAGCGGCGCGAGACGGGCAGTCTGGACGAAATCCGGATCGTGCAGCGGTACGAGTTCGCCCTTGGTCCGCGCCGCAATGGCCTTCAACCGCCTGATACTCGCCAGCGCCGCGTTATCATCCATGCTCGAACCCAGGATCTCGTTGTCGAAATTCTCCCTAAGATCGGCGCAGTCGCCTGTCAAAATCTTGGTACCGCTCTTGGGCAAATTCACCACGAGCGATTGATGGCCGGGTCGGTGGCCGCGCGTCAGGATCGCATCGAGCCCGGGCATGATCTGCCGATCGCCGTCGATGATATCCCAATCGATGTCCGGTGATTCGATCTCGGCAAAGAACG